>JACCDN010168137.1_pt1 | contig 11055 bp, 11 predicted proteins | sample 7441691 | NCBI WGS metagenome assembly JACCDN01 (sample SAMN15323439, study PRJNA562643) | freshwater metagenome | isolation source: river surface water | place: USA:Blue River Watershed | collected 2017-08-16
AAACCATTTTCATTAATAATAATTTCTGTAGGGAAGGGATTGCTTAAATAATCTTTGATCTGTGTCAATCCTTCTAGTTCTCTAACTGGAACATCATTTCTTTCATAAATACCTTTAGGACTAAACAAACTATTCAAAGCATCCACAATAGCGGGCTTCCACATGTCCATTCCTAGGGCTAATGTTTGAATTACAAAATAATCATTGAATTTATCAATGATTAATGCGGGTAATCCATCGGCCTCTCCAAAAATCAATCTACAGTTTTCTGTATAACCCATTTTTTGGCGATAAGACCATGCTTCTTTTATTTTCAATAAGAAGAAATCTGCATTGATTTCTTCTTTCTTTCTGGTAAGTAATCTGACAATAATTTGTGAAGCAGGATTAATATACCCTCTACCAGCAAACTGCTCATCACCATAGTAAACTTCCACAATATCCCCAGCTGTAACTGGACCTACAATCTTCTCTACTTCATTGTTAAAGATCCAAGGATGCCCAAGGGCAATTCTTTGGGAAATTTTACGCTTTAAATACACTTTAGTCATGGCGCAAAGATAGGCACCAAATAGGTGACAACTTGTTCATTTTGAGCCCGATTTCTGCCAATTTTGCCCTATTTATTGCTTTGGCCAAATTTTTGGAAGATATTTGCAATAATATAAACCTATGGAAGAGACTGTATTGAATCAAGAGGCCAACGAAAACACTGCTCCAAACGGAGAAAATACCCCTCAAAATGAGGCAGAAACTACTCAAAATCCTTTGAGTGAGTTAGAGCAAGCACAAGCTGAAATTGCAGAGCAAAAGGACAAATATTTACGCCTAATGGCTGAATTTGAGAACTTTAAAAGAAGAACTGCCAAAGAAAGAATTGATTTAATCCAAACAGCTGGTAAAGATGTTATTGTGTCTTTATTGGAGGTGTTGGATGATTGTGATAGAGCCGAGAAACAATTAGCTAGTTCTGATGATATCGCTTTGCAAAAAGAAGGAATCCAATTGGTGTTTAATAAGGTAAGATCTATTATGCAATCAAAAGGATTAAAAGCAATGGAAAGTATCAATACTCCATTTGATGTAGAATTACATGAAGCTATTACAGAAGTACCTGTACCAGATGATATGAAAGGTAAAGTAGTGGATGAAGTAACCAAGGGTTATTTATTAAATGATAAAATTATTCGTTTCGCTAAAGTGGTTGTAGGCAAATAAAAAAACTATTATGTCAAAAAGAGATTTTTACGAAATTCTAGGTGTGAGCAAATCTGCTTCAGCGGATGAAATAAAAAAAGCATACCGTAAAGTAGCGATGCAATATCATCCAGATAGAAATCCTGGAGATAAAGCAGCTGAAGAAAAATTTAAAGAAGCTGCAGAAGCCTACGAGATTTTAAGTGATGCTGATAAAAAAGCAAAATACGATCGCTTTGGACATCAGGCATTTGGTCCTGGTTCTGGCGGTGGTGGTTTCCATGGCGGAGCAGGGATGGATATGAATGATATCTTTAGTCAGTTTGGAGATATTTTTGGAGATGATGCTTTTGGAAGTTTCTTTGGCGGAGGTGGAAGATCAAGAGGTGGTGCAAGAGCAAGAGGTCAAAGAGGAAGCAATTTGCGTATTAAATTAAAATTGAATTTTGAAGAGATTGCGAATGGTGTAAACAAGCAAGTGAAAGTAAAAAAGCATGTGCTTTGTACAACCTGTGGTGGTAATGGTGCAAAAGATAAAGACAGTATGCAAACCTGCGGAACTTGTAAGGGTTCTGGACAGGTTAAGAAAGTAACCAATACTTTCTTAGGACAAATGCAAACAGTGAATACTTGTCCAACATGTAGTGGAGAGGGAAGTACAGTTACTGCGAAGTGTGGTTCTTGTAAAGGAGAAGGAAGAGTATACGGAGAAGAAACTATTTCAATTGATATTCCAGCAGGTGTGAGTGATGGTATGCAATTAAGCATGTCTGGAAAAGGAAATGCTGGAGAGCGTGGTGGCATGTCTGGAGATTTAATCATTATGATTGAAGAAGAGCCACATGAGTTCTTACATAGAGACGGGGTGAATGTGGCTTATGATCTATACATTACAATTCCAGATGCGATATTTGGTACCAATGTAGAAGTACCTACCATTGATGGTAGAGCAAAGATTAAAATACCAGCTGGTACACAAAGTGGTAAAATGTTTAGATTAAAAGGAAAAGGTTTCCCAGAAGTACAAGGATATGGAAGAGGGGATCAATTAATTCATGTGAACATTTGGACACCACAACATGTGTCTGATGAAGAAAAAGCAGCTTTGGAAAAGATGCAAGCAAGTGAAAACTTTCAACCCAAACCAACCAAGGGGGAGAAGAGTTTTTATGAAAAAGTAAAGGACGCGTTCAAATAAAATAAGGGGGTACAAAAGTTACCCCCTTATTTTATTTTTAGCTTTTTGATTTACTTCAACTGATAAATTTCTTTAGAATTTCTCCCTAGACCATCATAGTCTAAGCCATAGCCTACTACAAATTTGTTGGGGATATCAAAACAGCTATAATCGACTTTCACTGGGAAGGCTAAAGCTTCTTTCTTATTTAATAACACTGCAATTTTAACGCTAGCAGGTTGTTGGCTTTCTAATTGAGGTAAATAGTGATGCAGGGTTTTACCTGTGTCAATAATATCTTCCAAAATAATGATATGTCTATCTCTAACATTGGCATCTAAGCCAATAGCAGTAATCACATTGCCAGTAGAAGTAGTGCCTTTATATGAAGCTAATTTGATAAAGCAAACTTCTGCTTCAATAGTGATTTGTTTAAATAGGTCTGCTGTAAATAAAAAAGAGCCATTTAAAATAGACAAGAAGATGGGTTTCTTTCCTTCATATTCTTTATTTAATACAGCAGCTAATTCAGTGATTTTTTCTTGAATAGCAGTTTCGCTTAAATAGGGTACAAATTCTTTATCTAATACTTTTATAGTAGACATAGTGAGGGATTATTTTTTCTTTCTTTTGAAAAGATTTTTGAAGAAATTAAATTCAAACTTTACAGATACCTGTCTCAAACTTGGTTCAGGCTTTGTTTCTCTTGGTTTAAATAATAATACAATAGTGCCTTCTTTAAGTGGACCATTGGGAAGTTTTTTATTGTATGATTTTAAATAGCTCAATTGAATACCTTCATTTTGGCTAATCTCGTATAAGGTTTCACCTTCTTTAGCAGTGTGAATACTCTTATTGCCAGATTTTTTCTTTTGTGCAATAAATACTAACTGATCTTTAGAAACCACATCGGCTTCTTCCATATCGTTATATACAAATAATTTGTACAATGAAATTTTATGGATTTGTGCAATTTGCAAATATGAACTACCTGCTTTTACCCATAATACGGGTACTGAATTAATCTTAAATTTTTCTTTAGGGTAGTTAATTACTTTTTTCTTGGTAATAGTAAATAAAACCTGTTTAACGGTATCCTTGCTAACACCTAGTCCCTTCATCGAAGGAATTTCGCTATTTGAAGAACTATTAGTGGATTCAATACCTTTTACTTTAGATAAAGAGATATTTGTAGTATCAGCGGCATAGATTTGTGCCTGAGTTGTTTTCTTAATAGAGTCTATAGCAACCACCGGTTGTTTGATTACAGTATCCAAACTTTTGGTAGAAATAGTATCTTTCACTATTGCAACAACTGTATCTTTTTTAGGTAAAATGGCAACAGCCTTTGGACCATCAGAAACAGCCTTAGCTGTTTCTTCTTCTACTTCATTCTCTAACTCAGGGAAATTGTATTGAGACAATTCGTAGTCGTCTATAATTTTTAATATTCTTTTTGGGTAATCAGTTGCAGTAGCGTATCCTGCCTTCTTTAAGCCATATGCCCAAGCGCTATCATCCACCGGATCCAAGGCAAATAAAGGAGCATAGTTAGGTCTGTTTTTTAAGAAATCAGAATGGTCTTTAAAAGAAGCTAATGCAGTAGGGTACACTCTGAAACATTCTTGTTTTGCATCGTCGTCTTGAAAAGTGGTTTCACCTTTCCAATCTGATTTACATTTAATTCCAAAATGGTTATTAAACTTCTTAGCTAAATTACTTTCACCACTATTGGATTCTAAAATACCTTGAGCTAATGTAATAGATGCTGGAATGCCTGTACGCTTCATTTCTTGTACAGCAATTTTTTTGTACTGCTCAATGTATACAACAGTAGCTTCTGATTGTGCATGGGCAGTATGTAATCCTAGCACAAAATAAAATAGTATTAAACAATGCTTTATCATATGTTTATTTTTTTCTAATTAGAGTAAGTCCATCTCTAATGGTTAAAATGATCTTTTCTGTTTCATCATCCTTTGCCACCATTTCATTAAAAGCTTGAATAGCTTTGGCGCTTTTACCACTTATTTTCTCTTCCAGCACTTCACCATGAAACAGGGTATTATCTGCAATAATAATACCATTTGGGCTCATTTTAGGCTTTAAAAGGGTATAATAATCTACATAGCCAGTTTTATCTGCATCAATAAAAGCCAAATCGTATGTATGAGGAAGGTTGGGTAGGATGGCTTTAGCATCGCCTGTATGTTGTATGATACTTTTACCCTGTCCATATTGGTTAAAATAAGCCTGAGCTCTTTGAGCATCTTCTTCTCTTAATTCAATGGTATCTATTTGACCTCCAACTGATAAACCTTCGGCCAAACATAAAGTACTAAAGCCATTGAATGTGCCAATTTCGATAATGTATTTAGGTTGTAAGATCTTGCTAAAAAAAGCCAAAAATCCACCTTGATTCCAATTGCTTTGTAAATGGGCGTGAGGGTGCTCGGCCAAAATGGCTTCGTACATAGCTTTTAAAACTGGGGGGGTCGCATTGCTATATTGATCTAAATAATCGTTTGCCTTGGGATGAATCAAGTCCATGCGCAAAGGTCTATATTTTTTTGATACCAGGCTTTGAAATTAGCCATAAACCTATAAAAGTAATTAAACCATTAATGATCAATAGTTCTTGCCCAATTTTAAAATCCCCCAAAATAGCATTTTGGTATTTATCCAATATCAAACAAATGATAGGAGCTGCAAAACAAGGGATAGGAGACCATTTATCATTGATCGTTCTATTGGTTACAATACCAAAGGCAAATAAGCCTAATAGTGGCCCGTATGTATAAGACGCAATCTTCAATAATAAATCAATGGTACTCTTGTTGTCAATCCATTTAAAGATCATTACGATTATTAAAAAGACCAAAGCAAAACTTAAGTGAACAGTTTGTCTAATTTTCTTCTTCTTTGCCTCATCCCATTCTTGATTTCTTTGCATACCCAATAAATCAATACAGAAACTAGAAGTTAATGCAGTAATGGCTCCGTCAGCGCTAGGAAATAATGCAGAAATTAAGGCAAGTATAAAAATGATAGATAAATAAGGAGGCATATGATTTAATGCTAATGCAGGGAATAAGTCATCTCCTACTGCATCCACACTTACCATTCTTCCGTAAATATGTAATAAGCCGCCTAAGAATAAAAACATGCTAATTACAATTAACATCGTAATACCAATGGTGATCATATTTTTTTGCGCATCTTTCAAAGTCTTTACAGAAATATTCTTTTGCATCATTTCTTGATCCAATCCAGTCATTGTCAAAGTCACAAATGCACCACCAATAATTTGTTTCAAAAAGAAAGACTTACTATTCACATCTGTATCAAAAATGGTGGCATAACCTCTAGATTGCATAGCAGTATATGCTTGCATAGCAGTAAAGTCCATAGTTGAAAGTATATACACACTGCAGATAATTAATCCCAATAACATACCTGAGGTTTGTAAAGTATCGGTCCATACAATGGTTTTTACACCCCCTTCATATGTGTACAATAAGATCATCACTAAAATAACCAAAGTAGTTCCCCAAAATGGAACACCCATACTATCTAAAATAAATACTTGTAAAATTTTCACTACCAAGTATAATCTTGCAGTGGCCCCAAGTGTTCTTGATAATACAAAAAAAGAAGCGCCGGTTTTATATGCTTTAAATCCTAATCTAGTTTCCAAATAATTGTAAATAGATGTGAGGTTTAGTTTATAGTAAATAGGCAATAGTATGTAAGCAATACATAAATAACCAATAAGGTATCCAATGGTAATTTGTAAATAATGAAAAGCGTCTCTTCCCACAGCACCTGGCACACTTACAAAAGTTACACCACTTAAAGAAGTTCCAATCATGCCAAATGCTACCAACATCCAGTTGCTATTCTTATTTCCAATAAAGAAAGACATATTATTACTGTTCTTGCCAGTTATCTTAGCAACGCCTAATAAAATCAAGAAATAAATGATAACAAATACAAATAATAATGGAGCGCTCATGATGGTTAAATTAGTAATAGCAAAGTAATAACAAAGTTTCAATTAATTGACTATTTTGTGTCATCGATTTAAATCTGTTATACATGAAACCAAAAGCTGTCACCATATTTTGTGGGTCCAAATCTGGCAATCATCCATCTTTTGAAATAGAAGCAAAGGCTATAGGGGCTTTGCTAGCTGAAAAACAAATTGAAATGGTGTATGGGGGAGGTAATAAAGGTTTAATGGGAGCAGTGGCCAATGGTTGTTTAGAAAAGGGCGGGAAAGTTGTTGGAATTATTCCCAAATTATTATTAGAATGGGAAGCGCAGCATACAGGTTTAACTGAATTAATTGTTACGGAGACCATGCATGCAAGAAAACTATTGTTGTATGACAAATGTGATATTGCCGTGGCTTTACCTGGGGGCTTAGGTACTTTTGATGAATTGTTTGAAATGTTGGTATGGAATAATTTGAGTATTCACGAAAAGAAAATCGTCTTATATAATTTTGAGGGCTTTTATAATCCTTTGGTGGAAATGATTCAAAAAATGGAATCAGAAGGCTTCTTGTACGAGAAACCAAGATATAGATTTACTATCTGTAATAATAGGGAAGAATTAGCTGCTATTTTTTCTTAGCTAAACGAATTGGTAATCCAAATCCTGCTCTAAATATGGGTTGTGGTCTTAATTGTCCCATACCATAGGGAGATTGTTGAGAATTCACTAAGTCAATCATGATACTTAAGTAAGAAAATCCACTCTCTGTTCTTCTGCCATACCCGACACCTGCTAAAACACTTGTAGCACTTACAGAAGCTTTGTTGGAAATATTATCAACTATATCTGTAGATTTTGCCCAAGTCCAATTGTACTCTGGTTGAATTTGTAAAAAGAATTCATTCAGTGGCCAAACTCTAGCAAATCCACCAACTCCAAATTGTGTCTTATGGTATTTAGCATTAATGCCATCAATAGAAGCTAAAGTTCTATATGAACTATAATAGATATTTGAAATCAAACCTAGATCAATATAATCGTTGTATGATTTAACTAGTTCAGGATTTAAACCAATTTGAAAAGATCCAGTTCCACCGCCTAAAACCAATCCACCTCCAATCATCCAAGGTTTTTCAGGTTCTAATAATTTGGTAGTTTGAATGGTGGTATTTTGAGCAAATACATTCAAAGCAACCAATAGAATAACAATGGTTAAAAACTGTTTCATTGAAATTAGTTTACATCAAAAATTTTGCCTGCATTCAAAATATTGTTTGGATCAAAAGCTTTTTTAATGCCTTTCATAATTTCTAAGGAAGCATCTTTAAATACAACAGGCATATATGGTTTTTGGATTAATCCAATTCCGTGCTCGCCACTAATAGTACCCCCTAAGTTATGTACTAAAACAAATAATTCTTTTAAGATAGCATTCATTTCTTCGCTACCATGACTATTCTTAATAGTAGGGTGGTTGATTCTAATATGTAAATTACCATCTCCAGCATGACCATAACAAACAGCATGAAAACCATATTGTGCACCTAATGCTTTTACCCCTTTTACTAATTTTGGTAATTCTGCTCTTGGTACCACTGTATCTTCTTCAATAGTGTAGCCCACGCTTTTCACTGCTTCAGCAACTCTTCTTCTTAATTTCCACAATTCTGTTTTTTGTTGCGCATCGTCTGCAAAGAAAATTTCGCCTGCTTCGTATTGAGTTAATACTTCTGCAATGGCTTCCATTTCTCCCATCAATACATCCATATTATTTCCGTCCACTTCAATAATCAAATGTGCGGCAATATCATCTGATACTGGGAATGCAGTACTGTCTACCATCTTGCTCACAATCTTAATAGAATCTATTTCCATTAATTCCATCGCACTTGGAGTAATACCTGCTCTAAAAATCGCACTTACCGCTTCGCTTGCTTTTTCAAGGTTGGTAAATGGAGCCAACATCAACAAATCAAACTTTGGTAAAGGAATTAATTTCAATACAATCTTGGTCACGATACCTAAAGTACCTTCGCTACCCACCAATAATTGCGTTAAGTTATAACCAGTAGAATTTTTCAATACATTTGAACCTGTCCAAATAATATCTCCAGTAGGGGTAACAATCTCTAAGTTTAATACATAGTCTTTTACCACACCATATTTAACGGCTTTAGGGCCACCAGAATTTTCAGCAATATTTCCACCAATAAAACAAGATCCCTTACTACTTGGATCTGGAGGATAAAATAAATGCACCGCTTTTACAGCATCTTGCAATACTTCTGTAATCACGCCAGGTTCTGTAGTTACTTGTAAATTTCTCTCATCAATTTCTAGAATACTATTAAAGCGTTCCATGGCAATCACTAAGCCACCTAAATGTGGTAAAGCGCCGCCACTTAAACCAGTACCACCACCTCTAGGAGTTACAGGAATTACATGCTGATTACATAATTTCATCAAAGCGCTAATCTCTTCTGCAGTTCTTGGCTTAACAACTACTTCTGGATTATAATGTAATCGCTCTGTTTCATCTTTTCCATATTTCTCAAAGCTCTCTGTATCTGTAAAAGTATAATCAGCTCCTACAATGGCTTTAAATGCTTCTAATAGTTCGGGTGTAATTTTATTCATCTCAAAAGGTCTTTAAAAATAATTTCAACTAGAACAATCCGTATAACATACCGTCAACCTTGCTGATAATTTCTCCAAGGTCTTCCTCGTTTTCGCCAAACTTATTCTTATCGCAATCAATTACTAATAATGGACCTTCTTTATAATTGTCAATCCACTTATTGTAAAAATCATTCAACTTTTTCAAATAATCTAGTCTAATATTCTCTTCATACTCTCTACCTCTTTTTTGAATTTGTGCAACCAATGTTGGTACAGAGCATTTTAAATAAATTAATAAGTCTGGAGGCTGCACCATGGATTTAATAGTAGAGAAGAAAGAAAAGTAGTTATCAAAATCACGCTTACTCATTAAGCCCATCTCGTGTAAGTTAGGAGCAAAAATATTCGCGTCTTCATAGATGGTTCTGTCTTGAATAACTGTTTCAGTTCCTTTTTGGATATCCAAAATTTGGTTTAATCTACCGTGTAAGAAATAGATCTGTAAATTAAAACTCCAACGAGGCATATCGTCATAGAAGTCTGTTAAATAAGGGTTATGATCCACATCTTCGAATTGTGGAATCCAGCGATAATGTTTACTTAACGCTTCTGTCAAAGTGGTTTTACCTGCTCCGATATTTCCAGCGATTGCTACATGTTTCGGTTTTTTAAGTGCTGCTGCTTTTGCCATATGATTTGGATATCTAATTAAGGGTATTTGTTTTTAATAATTCATGCCAACTGCATTTCTAACTTTAGTGAGTGTAGTAGATGCACTAGCTCTTGCTTTATCTGCACCTTGATGAATTATTTTCAACAATAAATCTTTGTTTGCTTGTAAGTCTGCGGCCTTCGATCTAATAGGATTAATAAAATTAACCATATCCTCTGCCAATTGTTTTTTCATATCGCCGTAACGGATGATACAATTCCCTTCGCTGCTATTATTAAAATCATCTTCAAACTTTTTCACTGTATCTGGAGTACTTACTAAACCCATCAGTGTAAATAAGTTTTGGATATAATCTGGCTTCTCAGAATTTGGGGTTAATGGTCCTTGGTCAGTTTTAGCCTTCATTACTTTTTTACGAATCAAGTCGTCCTCGTCTGCTAAAAACAAAGTAGTCATTTGGTTTTCGCTCTTGCTCATTTTACCATTTCCGTCTAAACCTAAGATCTTAACCAATTCGCTATTGTAATTGAAGGCATATGGAAGAGGAAAAGTTTCGCCATAACGATGGTTAAATCTTTCTGCAAAATTTCTTGCCATCTCTAAGTTTTGCTCTTGGTCTTTTCCTACCGGCACTTTTACTGCACGATGAATTAAAATATCAGCGGCTTGTAATACAGGGTAAGTTAATAATCCTGCATTCACATTTTCAGGTTGCATTCTTACTTTGTCTTTAAAAGTGGTGGTCTTTTCCAACTCGCCCTTATAAGCCAACATATTTAAATACAAATACAATTCTGCAATCTCCGGCACATCACTTTGAACATACAGAGACACTTTCTCGGGATCTAATCCACAAGCAATATTTTCAGCTACTACTCTTAATACACTTTCTTGTAAAGTCTTGGTATCAGGGTGGGTTGTTAAGCTATGCCAGTTAGCTACAAAAAAGTAGCAATTATATTCATCTTGCATACGCACATAATTGCGCATTGCACCAAAATAGTTCCCCAAATGAAGAAAGCCCGTTGGCCTAATTCCACTTAATACAATTTCCTTTTCCATAGCTGTGCGAAGATAATGAAACAAGACCCCATTTTTTGCCATCTTTTTGGGATATTTGTACCCAATCCCAAAAAAAATTAGCTTGAGTCAATCCACTCTTTTATCTAGCCCCATCGAATACCTTAAAGGGGTGGGCCCGCTAAGGGCAGATATGCTTAAAAAAGAGCTGAATTTGTACACTTTTGGGGACCTTCTAAACCATTTCCCGCATAGACATATCGATAAAACACAGGTTACAGACATCGCCAAAATCACCCCAGACCAGGACTTTGTTCAAGTAAAGGGAGTGCTCATGGGTATGGATATTTTGGGGGAGAAGAGAGCAAAG
>JACCDN010227961.1_pt1 | contig 11054 bp, 9 predicted proteins | sample 7441691 | NCBI WGS metagenome assembly JACCDN01 (sample SAMN15323439, study PRJNA562643) | freshwater metagenome | isolation source: river surface water | place: USA:Blue River Watershed | collected 2017-08-16
AAACAGCGGAAAGATCGATGCCGTTCTCATTGGCAAATTTTCTAACCAGCGGGGTTACGTAGCTCGCATCTGAATTAGATGATTGAGCCACTATCGGTGCGGGTGTCGCGTAGGCATGCGCGCTTACCGGGGGAGCGCTGACTGGTTCTGCAATTCGTTCGACCGCTGGGGCTGACACTGGAGCTGGCTCGACAACCGGAACTGGTGCTGGTGCTGGTGCTATTTCCGCGGTTTGCTCAACCTGCGGTGCTGCTGGAGTGGCTGAAGCATTCCCCGTTCCGATTATTGCGAGCGCAGCGCCCACGGCAACGGTCTCGTCTTCCTGAACAAGAATCTGCTCTAGCACGCCTGCAAAAGGCGATGGAATCTCGGTGTCTACTTTGTCAGTAGAGACTTCAACGAGTGGCTCATCAACCGCAACCGTATCGCCGACCTTTTTTAGCCACCGCGTAACTGTTCCCTCTGTGACACTCTCACCCAGTGCGGGAAGTAGTACTGAATCGCTCATCTGTATTTGCTCCTATTACCGGTTTATGCGTGTGCGTGCAGAGGCTTGCCGGCCAAGGCCAGGTGCGCTTCGCCAATAGCTTCGTTCATGGTCGGGTGTGCGTGAACCAGTGTTGCTACGTCTTCTGGGTATGCTTCCCAGTTCACAATTAGTTGAGCTTCGCCGATTTGCTCACCAACACGTGAACCAATCATGTGAACACCAACGACTGGCCCGTTGTTTTGGCGAATCAACTTGATGAAACCAGCGGTTCCAAGAATCTGACTCTTGCCGTTACCGCCAAGGTTGTATTCGTAGGTAGAAATGTTTTCGGCACCAAACTTCTCAGCGGCCTTTGCCTCGGTTAGGCCAACCGAAGCAATTTCTGGCTCACAGTACGTAACCTTTGGAATTCCGTTTTCGTCGATTGCAGTTGGCTTGAGGCCTGCGATCTCCTCAGCAATGAAAATACCCTGCTGAAATCCGCGGTGAGCCAACTGCAAACCTGGCACGATGTCTCCAGCCGCGTAAGTGCCAGGCACGCTGGTCTCTAGGCGTTCGTTTGTCAGAACGTAACCTCTATCCATCGAGATGCCGTTTTCTTCATAACCCATAGATGCGGTGTTTGGGCCTCGACCAACGGCCACCAGGAGTAATTCGGCTTCAAGCCTCTCGCCGCCTTCGAGCGAGACAACCACACCGTTCTCGTGCTGTTCGACTCCCGAGAAACGCACGCCGGTCTTGAACTCAATTCCGCGCTTTCTGAAGGCACGCTCAAGTGCCTTGCTAATTGCCGGTTCTTCGTTTGGCACTAGGTTCGGTAATCCTTCGATGATGGTTACCTCTGTGCCGAAGCTGCGCCAGATTGATGCAAACTCGACGCCAATAACTCCACCGCCAAGAACTATCACTCGGTTTGGCACGAAAGTCATTTGCAGTGCCTGCTCAGATGTAATCACTCGACCACCGATTTCCAAACCTGGAAGCGACTTTGAGTAAGAGCCTGAAGCAAGAACCAAGTTCTTGCCCGTGTATGTGTTCTCTCCAACAGAGATAGTCTTTGGTCCGACCATTCGGCCTTCGCCTGCAATAACAGTGACGTTTTTTGAATTGACTAAACCAGTTAGGCCTTTGAATAGTCTGTCAACAATTCCATCGCGGTAAGAATTAACAGCGGTCATATCGATTGACCCAAACTGCGCCGTGACGCCGTAGTGCGCAGCATCCTTGACGACGTCAGCTACCTCCGCTGAGTGAAGAAGAGCTTTGGTTGGAATGCAACCCCTGTGTAGGCAGGTGCCACCCAATTTGTCTTTCTCGATTAGGGCAACTGTTTTGCCCAGCTGGGCCGATCGCAGCGCAGCGGCATAGCCACCGCTGCCTCCGCCAAGAATGACGACATCAAAATTGTGCTCAGCCAAAACGCGCTCCTCTAGGGTTAGCCAACTTTTCAAGTTTACTACTGCGCATTTGCTGCGAAGTAAGCAGGGGCAGTTAGTTGGCTAATGACTCCGCCAGGGCGACCAGGCTTCTGACATATGAACCGGTTGCGCCCTTAGGAATGAAACCGTAACCGGGCCCGTCGTTGTCGGCTGGGCCGGCTAGATCGAGGTGCACCCACGGGATCAAGTCATCAGAATTCTTCGACTTTTTGCCAATAAATTCCTTTAGAAATAGCCCACCAACTAGCATGCCGCCGCTTGGGTTTCCAACCCGGGCGTTCATCAAATCGGCGATGTCGCTGTTGAGCAGAGCTCTAAGTTCTTCAGGAAAAGGCATCGGCCAAGCGAATTCTCCAGACGCCTTGGTGGCCTTCAACAGGGCATCCACGCTCGCATCGTCTCCCATTAGGCCCGCGTAGCGAGTTCCCAAGGCAACCCTTTGCGCGCCGGTTAGTGTCGCAACATCGACGATCAAATCTGGATAGCTTTCGCTAGCAAGTGCCAAGCCATCGCCAAGCACAAGTCGGCCTTCGGCATCGGTGTTGGTTACCTCAACGGTTTTTCCATTTCGAAGTTTGATCACGTCACCGGGTCTGGTTGCAGAACCCGAAGGCATGTTCTCGGCCAAACAGAGATAAGCGGTGGCGTGAACTTTGAGTTTTAGTCGCGCGATTGCCAGCACAGCATTCAGCACGGTCGCGGCACCCGTCATGTCGTACTTCATGCCGAGCATCGAATTTGCGGGCTTCAGAGAAAGACCTCCGGTGTCGTAGGTAATACCCTTACCAACCAAGGCAATTTTCTTTTTAGCGCCAGCCGGTCGGTACTCAACCTTTACTAGCCGTGGCGGTCTGACCGAACCCTTACCAACACCCAGTAGCCCCCCGAAACCGCCGGCGGCTAGTTTCTTCTCGTCAAGGATCGTCACGGTTACTGATGAGCCTTTTGCGAGCTTTGTTGCCAGAGAAGCGAAACTCTGCGGGTACAGATCGTTTGCCGGCATGCTGACAAGATCGCGTGTGTCATGAACAGCCGCGCGCAAAATCTCTACCTTTGTAATAGTCGCTGGCTTCACCTTCGTCTTAGTAGCCAGGGTAAAGGTCTGTGAATTCGATTTCTTGTTTTCCGACTTGTACTTTTCGTAACTGTAGTTTCCGACAGCGTATCCCTCGAGCAGCGCGAAGGCCTCGTTCTCTGTGCTGACCGGTATTCCAGAAACAACATTTCTGAATTCGCCAAGAAGTCTTCCGATTGTGCCGCCAACATATCTAAGTGAATCTCGGTCGTTTTGCTTGTAGCCGCCCACAATGGCGAAGAATGAGCCATTCGGGCCTGGCACCTTTATCAGGCTGTCTGCAGTTGCCTTAGCCCCAAGTTTTTCTAGATCGAGGTTCTTGATAGTCGAGATGTCTATTCCATCAGCTTCGAGCACAAGTTTCGTGGCCTTGGTGATGCAAGCCACTACGAACACTGAATCTTTAGAGAATGGGGGAGCGGTTGGGGAAACCTTAATGATGTGTTTAGCCATGGCAACACTCTAAACCCCTCGAATAGACTTGAGGTGTGGTTGAGCCAAGCGATTTGTATGAGTTGCATAACGATGACTTTGAGGTGCCCTCGGGTCTTCACCTAATCGCCGCACTAACTGGCTTCACAGATGCCGGAGCCACAATCGAACAGTTCTCGAGTCACGTCTTTGAGAATCTGCAACATCGAGTAGTCGCCCTGTTCGACAACGATCAATTACTTGATTACAGGTCAAGACGCCCCATCATGTATTTCGAGAAAGACCACATCTCGTCATACGATCCTGCGTCACTAGCCCTTTACCTTGTGACCGACGAGGTGGGGCAGAAGTTTCTCTTTTTACACGGCTACGAGCCAGACTTCAAGTGGGAAGCATTTGCCCAAGCCGTGTTCGATCTAGTCGAAATCTTTGAGGTCGAAGATTTTTCATGGGTGCACTCAATTCCTTTTCCAATTCCGCACAGCCGCCCAGTAGGCGTAACAATCTCTGGAAACCGAAGAGAGTTAATCGACCGTGTCTCTGAATGGAAACCCCAGACGCAGGTTCCGGGCAATGTTCTTCACCTATTAGAGTTCAGGTTTGCCGAAGAAGAGTTTCCTACGGTGGGGTTTGTCATGTTGGTACCCCACTACCTCAGTGACCTCAGTTACCCTCAGTCGGCCATTAGGGCGTTTGAGCAAATTGCTTCAACGACGGGCCTGGTGTTTCCGGCCGACAGCTTGCGAGAGGCCGCAACCCGTTTTTCTGCCGACCTGAATCGAAAAATCACGGATAACCCAGAATTGGCGAAACTGGTTTCTAGCCTCGAGGATGGTTTTTCATCTGACCAGTCAAGCGCTCGTGGGCCGAGAATTCAGAGCCCAAAGACAGAGCTTCCAAGCGCCGATCAAATTGCGGCGGAGTTAGAGGGATACCTGAGCCTAAGGCGCAAGCAGGACGACGAGGGTCAAGCCTAGGGCCGTATGGGGAATAATCTGCGGGGTTATTTGTTCTAGGCACTAGCAATACAATGTGCCATTTGTCGGCATCTGATGGCATAATTGCTGTAGACCCAGTCAAACCGCAAGGACTTGACATGGGTCCAAGTTCTGCCCGTTTCATCCCAGTTTCACTGATTCAGGCCCAGCCTGCAGGAGGCATCGATGGCAAAGCAACCAGATAACGCCAAAAAGCGCGGTTTTCTAGGCAAGCTCACCTCGTCGCTTTCGCGAAGCAAACCTGAGCCCGAAGTCAAAAAAGAGAGCAAGATCATCGCACCTTCAGCCAACAAGGCACCCAAGCCCGCAGCTAAGCCCGCAGCTAAGCCCGCGGCAAAAACTTCTGCCAAGCCAGCACAAAAGACGGCGCAAAAGGCGGCTACGGCCAAGCCAGTAGCAAAAAAGCCAGCCAAGCCTGTCGCCAAGACTCCCGCCAAGCCAGCCAAGCCTTCGGTCAAAGCACCGGCTAAGCCAGTTGCCAAGAAAGTCGCCGCCAAACCTACGAAACCGATTGCTAAAAAACCTGCTGCCAAGCCAACGAAGCAGGTTGCCAAGACTGGCGCAGCGAAGCCCGCCAAGCCGGCAACAAAGAAACCGGCCGCCAAGCCTGCTAAGCCGGTTGCCAAGAAATCCACGGCTAAGGCCGCCAAGCCCGCAGCTAAAGCGACCAAGCCCGCGCCGAAGGCTAAGCCGACCGCTAAACCCTCTGTCAAGCCAGCTGCTAAAGCAACGGCTAAAACCGTAAAGCCGGCAACGGCTGTGGCTAAGCCAGCTAAACCGGCAGCCAAATCGAAGGGGCCTGTAAAAGCCGAGAAACCGGCCAAGGCCGCGAAACTTCCCAAGGGTGTCGTGGCAGAAGACGACATCGAAATTGATGACGAAGACGATCTGCCTATTGACGTAATCGTTGCCGAAGCGGCTAACGTGGTCGACCTGACCGTTGATGAAGAAGTTCACGTCGATGATGAAGAAGATGTCAAAGAAGAACACCCCGAGGGCGTTCTAGTTTTTGACGACAAAAAAGAAGACGACATTCCGGTTCAAACAATTTCAATCACCGGGGCAACGGCCGACCCAGTAAAGGATTACCTAAAGCAGATTGGCAAGGTTGCTCTGCTAAATGCCGAGTTAGAGGTTGACCTCGCCAAGAGAATTGAAGCGGGTCTCTTTGCAGAAGAGAAGCTGGCAACCAAGTACAACTACATAATCGACAAGCCTTCAGGACAGCCAAAGCCAAAATCGCCAGACTTTAAGGATCTCGAATGGGTTGCTAAAGACGGTCGAAGGGCCAAGGCGCATCTGCTCGAGGCAAACCTTCGTTTGGTAGTTTCTCTGGCTAAGCGCTATACCGGCAGGGGAATGCAGTTTCTTGACCTCATTCAAGAGGGAAATCTTGGATTGATTCGTGCCGTTGAAAAGTTTGACTACACCAAGGGCTACAAATTTTCTACATACGCTACTTGGTGGATTCGTCAGGCTATTACTCGAGCGATGGCCGATCAGGCACGAACCATTCGTATTCCGGTTCACATGGTGGAGGTCATCAACAAACTCGCCAGGGTGCAGAGGCAGTTGCTTCAGGATCTCGGTCGCGAACCAACGCCAGAGGAGTTGGCACGTGAACTTGACATGACACCCGAGAAGGTAGTCGAGGTGCAGAAGTATGGTCGAGAGCCAATCTCACTTTCAACACCTCTGGGTGAAGATGGCGATAGCGAATTTGGCGACCTAATCGAAGACGTCGAAGCGGTTTCACCGGTCGAGGCTTCTGTTGCAAAAGCACGAAATGAAGCTATCGAGCGTTTGCTTGCGGGTCTTACCGATAGAGAGGCGCGAGTAATCAAATCTCGCTACGGCCTAGTTGACGGCATATCTAAGACGCTCGATCAGATTGGCGAAGAGCTTGGCGTTACTCGCGAGCGCATCCGTCAGATCGAGGCAAAGACGATGCACAAGCTTCAGCACCCCTCGCGCGCTCAAGCGCTAAGGGACTTCGTAGGGCAATAATGCTCTACCTACCAGCGATAGCAGTTGGTCGATTAGCGCGCTTTGTCATTCGCCGATTTCGTCCGGGCGGCGGCTCTGCCTTGCCGGGCCTTATTCTCAGCAGAATTGCCCCAAAGTTGCTCGCGAGAACCCTGCGGTCATTTTCGCAAGGCGTAGTAGTTATCTCCGGTTCGGCGGGAAAATCAACCACTACCAAGATGGTGGTTGCTCTTGCTCGAGCTCATGGTCTCGAGGTCTTCACAAATCCTTCAACCGCAAACATTAGACAAGGATTCTTCTCGTCAATCATTGAGAAAAGTAACATTTCGGGAAAAGTGCGTGGCGACATTGCCATTCTCGAAATAGATGAAAGTCACGCTGACTCGATCACCCGAGAGGTGTCGCCACGTATTGTCACGCTGTTAAACGTTTTAGAAGATCAACTCGATAGATTCATTGACCCCTCACTTGTCAGAAATTCGCTTCAAAACGTAGCTGAACGAGCAACCCAAAAGGTGTTACTCAATGCCGACGATCAGAACCTCTTGCTTCTCAATAGCTCGGCCAAGTTGGTCGAAGTTGACTGGTTTGGAATAACCAAGGATGTCTTGGGTTCATCAAATCTGGGCCTAGCACCCACTTACCAGGATGAAATCAATCGACCGATTGGATTAGTGGCTGAAGTTTTCAATGTTGTTGCACGAAGGTGTTCAGTTCGAATCGCACAGCGTGAAGCTATTTTTGACTTGCCAAATCGAGGTCTGCATTACGCGCTTGATGCTGTTGCCGCCTTGGCCACAGCAAAGGAGATTCTTGGCGATAAGTTCGATCTTGAATTGGCCGAGACGGTGTTGTCGGAGTTGCCTCCCGTGTTTGCCAGGGGAGAGATTGTTGAAGTCGAAGGCCAGAAAATTGAATTTGTTCTCGTGCAGAATCCAACATCTTTTCAGCTCAATCTCGACAATCTAATTGAACCGATTGAGTGCTTGATGGTAGCCATTGGTCGCGATGTTCACGATCCGTCTTGGCTGTGGACGGTAAACCTGTCTCGTTTGAAGAGGGTTGATGTCGTGTCGGGATACAACTCGGCTGAAATGGCGCTCAGGTTGGCCTATGAAAACATCTCTCTTGGCTTGGTTGATGACGACTTATTCGAAGCATTTGACAGATTTATGGCACTACCCACGCCGGCTAACTCGATAAAGACGGTTGTTTTCTCTGCTGACGCGATGCGCCGACTGAGGAGACACCTCGGCTTCACCAGTCCCGAAGAGGTTGAACGATGATTCGTTTGCTCGAGTTATATCCAGATCACCTTAATCTCAACGGAGACCGCGGAAACCTCACGGTACTGCAGCGTCGACTTGAATGGGCGGCAGTCGATGTGGAGAGCTTTACTCACCGACCGGCTCAGCCTCTTCCGGCCACTGCCCCTGACTTTGTTTTGCTAGGGCATGGTTCAGCGGCGGCTTGGAGACAGATTTACTCAGATTTGACACGCATTGCGCCCGTCCTGCAGAACTGGCTTGATGACTCAACTCAATTGCTAGCAGTCTCGTCAGGATTTGCCGCGCTGCACGGTCTAATTTCTTGTTTGCCAACAGAGGTGCAACGAGTTGCGCGAGTTTCAAATTTTGTAATTGCTGCTGACGGCGAACAAAAAGTAGTTGGTTACAAGAACACAGATTTAGATCTTCCTGATTTTCTCCGCAGTGGAAATCTCATCGGAACCGTTCTTCATGGTCCGGTTTTTGCCAAAAATGAAGATTTGACTGAGAGCGTTATTGAGAAAGTGCTTGAAAGATCGAGTCGCCAGACTTTGATTCAATCAACACGAAAACCTGACGTTAGTGATTACGCCAAGAAAGCGCGGGAATTGGCGATAGAGCTAGCGAGCGAGTAGCTTGTCGGTTTCGTCTAACCACTTCACGGCAATTGGTTCTAGAGCGGCGCGTTTTTCGTTTCCGTGGTGGCCACAGAAAAGCAATTCACCGGACGCCAGTTCGACACGAATGTAAGCCTGGGCACCGCATTCATCGCAGCGGTCGGCCGCTGTAAGCGTCTCGGTTACTTCTGGCTCTTGTTCGATTTCGGCTGATTGCATTGTTTTCCTTTCGGCTCCCTATATGAGAACACATGCCACTGACAAAACAGTCCACATTTCGCAGAATTTCGCTAATTGCGAATTATCGGTAATCGTGTAAATCCGAGTCATTGTTCAGTTGTCTGGGTAGCATTACCCAGTGTCTAAGACTGAGTATTCTGCCCGCCATCTATCGGTGCTGGAGGGGCTAGAGGCCGTTCGCAAGCGCCCTGGCATGTACATCGGCTCGACTGACTCCCGAGGTCTGATGCACTGTTTATGGGAGATCATCGATAACAGCGTCGATGAGGCTCTTGGTGGGCACGGAAACTCCATTGAAATCGTTTTGCACAAAGATCAAAGTGTTGAGGTGCGAGACTCAGCGCGCGGTATCCCCGTCGACATCGAGCCGAAAACCGGACTCTCTGGGGTTGAGGTCGTTTTTACTAAATTGCACGCCGGAGGCAAGTTTGGCTCGGGCTCTTACGCGGCTTCGGGTGGACTCCACGGCGTCGGCGCATCCGTGGTGAATGCTCTTTCTGAGCGTTTAGATGTAGAGGTCGATCGAGACGGAAAAACTTGGGCGATGTCGTTTAGGCGTGGAGAGCCCGGAATCTTCGACGACAGTAAGGGTATAAAGCCCAGCAACCCTTTTACGGCCTTTGACGAGAACAGCTATCTTCGTGAAATAGGCAAGGTAAGCAAATCGACCACCGGCACCCGTGTTCGATATTGGGCTGATCCGCAGATTTTCATCAAGGATGCCAACTTCAACATGTCTGAGTTGAGCGACCGTGCGCGCCAGACAGCTTTTCTAGTGCCAGGCTTGGCGATCAGAATTGACGATCAACGAGCCGGTAAATCTGAAAAACAAGACTTCAAGTTTGACGGCGGAATCATTGAATTCGCCAACTATCTGGCAAAAGATCCACAACTCACTTCGACTTGGCGTTTAGCTGGGTCTGGTGATTTCACCGAAACCATTCCAGTGCTTGATGACAGTGGAAACATGGTTAGCCGCGAGGTAACGCGCAAGTGTGACGTTGACATTGCAGTGCGGTGGGGAACTGGCTACGACACCGAGGTTAAGTCTTTTGTCAACATAATCGCTACGCCCAAGGGCGGAACGCACATATCCGGTTTTGAGCAGGCCATGCTGAAGACCTTAAAGTCACACATCGACACCAACGCTAGAAAGCTCAAGGTCGGCAACGACAAAGTAGAAAAGGAAGATGTTCTAAGTGGCCTCACTGCGGTTGTTACCGTGCGTTTGGCCGAGCCACAGTTTGAGGGTCAAACAAAAGAGGTTCTGGGAACTCCGGCTGTAAAAAACATCGTTGCCAATGTCGTGACCAAGAGTTTGAATGATCGTTTCTCTAGCAGCAAGAGAGACGATAAGGCACAATCGGCTCTTCTGCTCGAGAAAATAGTTGCCGAAATGAAGTCGAGAGTATCGGCAAGAGCCCACAAAGAAACTCAGCGACGCAAAAATGCACTAGAGAGTTCATCGCTGCCAAGCAAGCTGGTCGACTGCAGAACCAATGAGACGGCTGAGAGCGAACTTTTCATAGTTGAGGGCGACTCCGCGCTCGGTACAGCAAAGCTGGCCAGGGATAGCGAATTCCAAGCGCTGCTACCGATTCGCGGAAAGATTCTAAATGTTCAGAAAGCCTCAGTTAGCGACATGCTGTCAAATGCTGAGTGCGCCTCGATTATCCAGGTGATTGGAGCGGGCTCGGGCCGTTCGTTTGATCTCGAGCTTGCCAGGTATGGAAAAGTGATTCTAATGAGCGACGCCGATGTTGACGGGGCACACATTCGAACCTTGCTGCTGACCCTGATTTACCGCTACATGCGCCCCCTCGTAGAAGACGGCAGGGTCTACGCCGCCGTACCTCCGCTGCACCGAGTTGAAGTGATAAATCACGGCAGCAAACCGAACGAGGTTATTTACACCTATTCTCAGGCAGAGCTAGAGACTCTGCTGATAAAGCTCGAGAAGGCCGGCAAGCGCTATAAGGAGCCAATTCAGCGCTACAAGGGTCTTGGTGAAATGGACGCCGACCAGTTGGCAGAGACAACAATGTCTAGAACTCACAGAACTTTGCGAAGAGTGAACATCGTCGACGCCGAATTCGCAGAGAAAACCTTTGAGCTTCTCATGGGTAATGAAGTTGCCCCTCGTCGCGACTTCATCGTTGATTCAGCTGATGGGCTCGAGCGCGATCGAATAGACGCTTAGGCCTCTCCAACAGCTCCAATTGGGCTGGCAAGCTTCGCTCCGCTTGCGTCTCGTTTGCTTAGTTCGAGTTCTAGTTCGATTGGCTTTCCATCGCTCGTGCTGGCCAGTGGATTTGCCGTTCCTGCCCAAGCGAAATAGAGCTGATCTTCGTTTCTAATGAATTTATGCGCTCTAACTCCGCCTGTTGCGCGACCCTTCGCCGGAAACTCACTCAGTGAGCTCATTTTTGCGCTTCCAGCATCAGTTGCCTTTAGTGCGGCAGAGTTGTTTGCCGCAGTGATGACCATTGCGTCTGCGCTTACTGCGCCA
>JACCDN010146789.1_pt1 | contig 11053 bp, 5 predicted proteins | sample 7441691 | NCBI WGS metagenome assembly JACCDN01 (sample SAMN15323439, study PRJNA562643) | freshwater metagenome | isolation source: river surface water | place: USA:Blue River Watershed | collected 2017-08-16
ATCGTGATGATGATGAACGCGAGAACACTGCTGATGACGATGTTTTCCATCTGTACCTCTTGCTTGCTGAAGATTGAAGGTTCGGCTCTTTCGCCGTGTCGGTAGTAGCACCGAATAGAGAAAGACGGTTGAAGAAGAGGCTGGCGAATACCCGAGGGCATTGCCTGCGTGTGGCTTGCTACTTTCAGAGTTGGCAGTCGAAACCGCCGTGGCTGATTTTGCGCACCGCTCGCAGACGCACCGTGTTCGGCTACCTGCGAGGTTCTTCTCCACCCGTCTTTGTCTATAACGATCGTTTCGGAGGCGGCGACTCATCGGATAAAAATCCAACGAGAAGTGGTTCAAGGCCGCCGAAGCGGTTGAATCCGTACAGGGTTCAGATGAAGGATTCCAGTCGAAACCGGATTCCTACAGCGTCCACCTGTTTGCCTCCTCCAAAACGATCATTACAACAAAAAATGACGCATGAAGCGTCACGGGATACCGAGCAAAGCAATAAGCGCTACACCTAGCCATAAAGGCCGGTAAGTTCGTTCATTGCTTGTCTTGGCTCTCCTCCGTGACAAGCTCTTAAGTTGTAAGGTTGTTACATCCTCGACGTATTACTCTACCATGAATCACCTAAACTGTCAAGTGATTGCTTTTCTTTTCTAACCTTAGCCTTTATTTAACTAACGTGGCTAACATTAGCGATATTTATGGAATATACGCCCGAGATAAGCCTCCTTCGCTCATCTTATTACCATACAAGTATAGCACGTTTTTGACATAATAGCAAGTACTAATCTTAGCCAAATTGGCTAAGAATGGGCTACATCGACCCATCGAAGCCCCCTACCCCCGCCCGACTACGCCGAGCCTTCGTCGGGCGACCCCTTCCCACGTTTGTGGAAGGGGTTAGGGGCAATAGCTGCCGATGATGTGAATGACACGATCGACGTTTTCTTGTACTTCTTTGTTTGTGAAACGCAGAACATGATGACCAACGCTTTTGAGGTAAAGCGTTCTAAGCGTGTCGTGATTTTGCTGGCCCTCGCTTTCGTGGATTGAGCCGTCTATTTCGACTACCAGTCTTGCGGTAGGGCAATAAAAGTCAACGATATAATCACCAATGCTATGCTGCCGGCGAAAACGGCAACCAAGCTGAGACCCTCGGACTCGTTCCCAGATCATACGTTCAGCGGCAGTCATAGTTGCTCTGAGCTCTCTTCTTCGGTCCTTGTATTCAGGACGGTTATAGATACGTGTAAATGTCATAGTACTTAACTCCGTTCACTTTTTACGTTGTTGCTGTCAATAACCAAAAACCCCTTCCACAAATGTGGGAAGGGGTCGGTAGACATATATCTAACGCACAATAAATGTGGCTACCGGGGGTAGGGGGCTTTGAGAGGCAAAATCGGATGTAATTGAAGACCCCGCCCTCGCCGCATTTCTACGGTTTGGACGGGGTCAGTCTCAGATCAGCGCCTCGAGCTCGGCGTTGGCACGCCGGTGGTTGCGCAAGCTTCGTTTCGGAGTCGGCTCTTCGGCCTCGTCCTCACTTGCTCGGCGACGCACCCGGCGGCCCTCTTCGCGGAGAGTCGTCTCCCGCTTCGCCGCTGCCCTCATGTCTGGGGTGGGCGTGAAGAGGTTGAGGGGCGGGGAGTCTACCTCGATACCACGGCAACGCGTGCATTCGCACGGGTCATAGGGTAGCAGGAGCTCGAGATCCCAGTGCAGCTGCTTGAGAAGGCGCTCCTCTTCGCGGAGCTCTTCCCAAGGCGCTCTACATTCCCAGATATCGTTCTCGTCCGTCTCGGACGCGAACTTCATCAGATCGTAGAGCAGCCCCCTCGGTAGATTGGCGCCATCCGCCCGGAGCTGCTTCAAGATGTCGATCACGAGCGCGAGCTCGCCCAACATCCGAAGCTTGGGATCGTCCGTGATTTCACCACGGAGCTGAAGGTTCTTGTATTGAGCCAGGCGCGAAACCTGACCGACCGTTTCGCCAGTGGCGATCGTCGTAAACACGGGGAGTTCTTAACATAGTATGCAAAATATGTCAACAGTATGCTTTACATAAAAATGAGGCCAACGCAAAATCCCCCAACTCAGTACGAGTTAGGGGATTCAGCAGTTGTGGTCTTGATGTTGCCTAGGCGGCGAGCTGGTCGATGAGCGACTGGCGCTCGTTCTCGCGGGCCTTGCGCGCCGAGCTGAACCGCGGGCTCTTCTTGGGGCCGTGGTTCGCTTCGTTGTAGAGGCGGTCGACGCGACTGTGCTTGTGGTTGCCCGGGATGAACCGGTGCCAGCCCTTGTAGTCGCAGTTGCGCGGGTTCCGCGGGGCGATCCACTTGGCCCGCCAGAGGGGCGGGTCGTGGGTGGGGTCGAGCTCCTCGAACCGCTCGGCCCACGAGAGGGCGTCGAGCAGGCGGCGGAGGGTCGACTGCAGACGCGTCTGCTGCACCTCGAGCGCTTCCTGCATCTCGCTGAGCTCGTTGCGCTCCTCGAAGTAGTAGGGATGGTCCTCCCAGACCGGGCTCGTCAGAACCTCGTTGGCGACCGCGGTGAGACTCTGGGCCTGTCCCAGGGAGTTCTCCACGTCGCTGATGCCCTTGAGCAAGTCGAGGGACGACAGCTTGGGGAGCTCGCGAGCGTTCACCCAGAAGATGATGGCGTCTTCGCGAAGCCAGTTGATCTCCTGCATGAGGTTTCCGAAGGTCGCCGGGTAGCTCCTCATCATCTCCAGAACCCGGTTGAAGGAGACATCCGAGATATAGTGATTCACTCTACCTGCTTTCTGGCCAATGGCCACAAATGTGCCGACACAATATATCTTATAATGGTCATTTTGTCAATCATATGTTGGACGCTTGACCTTTTATAGTGACCTTGGTAGAATCCGCACGAAACCACGCGGCTTGACAGGTGTTTGTACAGATACTTGTCATGGCTTTCGTGAAAGATTGATCCCCTTTCACTGCAAATGCGATACACCCATTCTTAATCGAGTCTCCTCCCAACTTTTCCCCGTTGGGAGGCGTTTTGATATTTTGGTCGCTTTCCGGTGTGATTTCACCTAATCAAAACAAGCGTTTTGTGTTTTTGCGGCGACGCCCGTCACCCCTGGCGGCTCTGTCTTTTTTTGACGGCCCCGCGGCAAAGCATAACAACGTTCATTATTTTCATCGCTCCCATGTCTCATGCGATGTCGTTTAAGCGACAAGAGCCAAAGGACCGCGACCGCCGTTATTTTACGGCCGCCCGCGACGCCATGGCCTTGCCAGATTTGATTGAGGTGCAAAAAACCTCTTATCGTTGGTTCCTTGAAGAAGGTATCCGCGACTTGTTCAAAGAGATCTCGCCGATCAAAGATTTTATCGGCCGTGATCTTGAGTTGTCGTTCGTCGATTATTATTTCGACGAGCCAAAGTTTGATGAGAAGACGTCCAAAGAAAAGCACGTTAACTACGAAGCTCCGATTCGCGTAAAGCTTCGCCTCACGAACAAGCGTTCGAACTTCGAAAAAGAATCCGAGGTGTATCTTGGTGACCTCCCACTCATGACCGATCGCGGTACCTTTATCGTGAACGGTATTGAGCGTGTGGTCATTACCCAGCTCGTGCGCTCAGCCGGTGTTTTCTTTACCGCTGAAGCCATGCATGGCCGCCGTTATTACGGGGCAAAAATTATCCCTTCACGTGGTGCTTGGCTCGAATTCGAGACCGACGCAAACAACGTGCTTTGGGTAAAAATTGATCGCAAACGCAAAGTTGCCGCAACGGCTCTCTTGCGTGCTTTCGGTTTGGGTTCAGACGACGAGATCCGCAAGGTGCTCGAAGATGTCGATATTCATCCTCTTAATAAGTACGTTGAAGCAACGCTTGCAAAAGATGTTTCATCGAACGAAGACGAAGGCTATATCGAAGTCTATAAGCGCATTCGCCCAGGTGATCTTGCAACGGCAGAAAATGCCAAGCAGCTCATCCACTCGATGTTCTTTAACTTTGATCGCTATGACTTGTCGGCTGTAGGTCGCTATAAGTACAATAAGCGTTTCAACCTGAACTCCGAACACGGTTTTGTTTCACAAGAAGAAAACCGCATTCTTTCAAAAGAAGACGTGATTGCTCTTTTGCGCGAATTGATTCAACTCAATGTCTCGCAAGACGAAGCCGATGATATCGATCACTTGGGTAACCGTCGCGTGCGCGCTGTTGGTGAGCTCGTTCAGAGCCGCTTCCGCATTGGTCTCGCTCGTATGGAGCGTATCGTGAAGGATCGTATGTCCACGATGGACATGAACGATATCAATCCAGCGAAGTTGATTAATGCTCGTCCTGTTATTGGTGCAATTCGTGAGTTCTTCATGAGTTCGCAGCTTTCGCAGTTCATGGAGCAAACCAATCCATTGGCTGAGCTTGAACATAAGCGCCGTTTGTCGGCGATGGGTCCTGGTGGTCTTACACGTGAACGCGCGGGCTTTGATGTTCGCGATGTGCACCGCACACACTATGGTCGTATTTGTCCGATTGCTTCACCTGAAGGTCCAAACATCGGTCTCGTAGGTCACATGGCAAGTTATTCGCGTATCAACGAATACGGCTTCATCGAAGCTCCGTATCGTCTCGTGAAGAACTGGGCGAAGAACGATGGTCAAGACGCCATTGGCGAAGTTTTGCGCGTAGACGTCAATGACGGCGAAGGCAAAACGGTCGGTAAGGCAGGGGAAGAAGTCGATAAGAAACTTGCTGAAAAATTAGCAAAAATCTCAATCGATAAATTGCCTGTAGACCCAACGGTCACCAGTGAAATCGTTTATTTGAATGCGTTCACTGAAGAACGTGGTACCACGGCACCTGCAACGACGGCCATCGATAAGAACGGCAAATTCATGCACGACCGTACGCCTGCCCGTAAAAACGGCGAGCCTACCATTGTCGATGTGCATGAGATTGACTATGTCGACGTTTCGTCCAAGCAGATTCTCTCGGTCGGTACGTCCTTGATCCCGTTCGTTGAACACGATGACGGTCACCGCGCTCTCATGGGTACCAACATGCAACGTCAGGCTGTGCCTTGTATTAAGCCAGATGCGCCAATTGTTGGTACGGGTGTAGAACGCCGTGTAGCGATCGACGCTGGTCATGCAATTATCGCTCCGGTTGATGGTGTTGTGGTTGCGGTCTCTGGTAATCTCGTTGAATTGCAAGGTGAGGACGGCGCGATTCGCCGTTACGAACTCTCCAAGTTCCAACGCTCTAACCACTCGACGTGTTTGAACTTCCGTCCAACCGTGAACAAGGGTCAAAAGATTTATGCCGGTGAAGTGCTTGCTGACGGTACATCCGTTCAACATGGTGAACTTGCTCTCGGTCAAAACCTTCTTGTCTCGTTCTTGTCATGGGACGGTTATAACTACGAAGATGCCATTATTTTGTCTGAGCGTCTCGTACACGAAGATCGTTTCACATCGATTCATATCGAGCACCACGTACTCGATGTGCGTGATACCAAGCTTGGTGCTGAAGTCGTCACATCAGATATCCCAAATGTTTCTGAAGAAAAATTCCGTCATCTTGATGAGCATGGCATCGTGCGCATCGGTGCTGAAGTAAAATCCGGTGACATTCTTGTCGGTAAGATCACGCCAAAAGGCGAGACTGATCTCTCGGCTGAAGAAAAACTTCTCCGTGCGATTTTCGGCGAGAAGGCTCGCGATGTTCGCGATTCTTCGATGTATCTTGAGCACGGCGAAAAAGGCAAAGTCGTTGATGTAAAAGTCTTCTCACGCGACAATGGCGACAAATTGCAGCCTGGCGTATTACGTCAGATCGTTGTTTCGGTCGCTGATCTTCGTAAGATTCAGGTAGGTGATAAGCTTGCTGGTCGCCATGGTAACAAAGGTGTTATCTCGCGCATCGTAAAAGTCGAAGACATGCCGTTCTTAGAGGACGGTACTCCCGTCGACATTATTCTTTCACCTCTTGGTGTTGTTTCTCGTATGAACTTGGGCCAGGTGCTTGAAACCCATCTGGGTCTTGCAGCGAACGCTCTCGGTTATATGGTGGCGACGCCGGTGTTTGACGGTGTTCCTGAAGAGACGATCCGCGAAGAGTTAAAGCGCGCTGGCTTCCCAGAAGACGGCCAGATCCCTCTCTACGACGGTCGTACCGGTGAAAAATATGACCATGATCCGACCGTTGGTTTGGTCTATATGTTGAAGCTCAACCATATGGTTGAAGACAAGATTCACCAACGCTCCATTGGTCCATACTCGCTCATCACGCAGCAACCTCTCGGCGGTAAAGCCCAGTTCGGTGGTCAGCGCTTCGGTGAAATGGAAGTATGGGCGCTCGAAGCTTACGGTGCCGCTCATACTCTTCAAGAAATTCTCACGATTAAATCGGATGACGTTCCTGGCCGCTCAAAAGCGTACGAGGCCATTATCAAAGGCGAACCGATTAAAAAAGTGAACGTACCAGAATCCTTCAATGTCTTGGTTCGCGAATTAAAAGGCTTGGGTCTCGACGTTGAGTTGTTGAAAAACGGCAAACGCCTTGAAGACAGCTCGCCAAAACCTGAGCACTTCCGCTCACGTCCTACGCCAACCGCTACCGAAGAAGATAATTGGGACGCAGCACCTCCTGCTGAATTCTAACTCACCATTACCGACCACAACGTATGGCCTATTTCCACACGGAACATATCAAGTCCACGGACTTTGATTCTATCCGCTTGCGCGTCGCCTCTCCTGAGGTGATCCGCGGCTGGTCTTATGGTGAAGTCACCAAGCCGGAGACCATTAACTACCGTACCCAAAAACCTGAAAAGAGCGGTTTGTTTGCCGAAGAAATTTTTGGTCCGTCAAAAGACTGGGAGTGTTATTGCGGCAAATATAAGAAGATCCGCTATAAAGGCATTATCTGTGACAAGTGTGGCGTCGAAGTGACGCACTCACTTGTTCGCCGTGAGCGCATGGGCCACATCGAGCTTGCTGCTCCTGTGACACATATTTGGTTCTTGCGCTCCGTGCCATCCAAAATCGGCATGGTGCTCGACATGTCCATTCAGTCGCTTGAAAAAGTGATTTACTTCACGGTTTTCATCATCACCGCGGTCGATGAACAACTTCGCGAGCAAACCGTCGAGATGGTTCGCACCGAATATAAGGGTAAACGCAAAGGTATTGAATCTGAAGGCGACCGCAACCGCGAACGTCTTCAGAAGCAGGCAACCGAACAAAATTGGGATGCCGGCAAACTCAATAAAGAGATGGACAAGGCCGAAGAAGAAAAAACGCGCCGTCTCGAAGAGCTTGATGCAGACTTTGAAGTTGCAGATAAAGAACTCAAAGATCTCAAGCCTCTCAAGATTCTCTCTGAAACCGAATACCACGAACTCTCGCTCAAATACGGTCACGTCTTTGAAGCAAAAATCGGTTCTGAAGCTGTTGACCAGCTTTTGCGCTCGATCGATCTTCAGGCAACGGTCAACAATTTGAGCGAAAGCTTGAAAGACGCTTCTGAAGCAAAGCATGACAAACTCACGCGCCGCTTAAAGCTCTTGCGCTCTCTCGTCCAAAACGAAATCGACCCATCTTGGATGGTGCTCAAAGTGCTTCCTGTCATCCCACCAGACCTTCGTCCGATGGTGGCTCTCGATGGTGGACGCTTCGCGACATCAGATCTTAATGATCTCTATCGCCGCGTAATCAATCGCAATAACCGCTTAAAGCGTTTGCTCGAACTCAATGCGCCAGAAGTCATCGTGCGCAACGAAAAGCGCATGTTGCAAGAAGCCGTTGATTCGCTCATCGACAATAGTGCTCGCTCGGCAAAAGCCGTAACGGCGCCAACCGGCAAAAAGCGCCAACTCAAATCTCTTGCGGATATTCTCAAGGGTAAGCAGGGTCGCTTCCGTCAGAACTTACTTGGTAAGCGTATCGACTACTCTGGTCGTTCGGTTATCGTCGTTGGTCCAAATCTTGAATTGCACCAGTGCGGTCTTCCAAAGACCATGGCGCTTGAGCTCTTCAAGCCATTCATTATTGCTGAACTTATTAAGCGCGAGCTTGTTCACAATATCCGCTCGGCCAACCGTTATATCGAAGCCGATCACGCCGAAGTTTGGGACATTCTTGAGCGCATCGCTGAAGACGCCGTCGTTCTCTTGAACCGCGCACCAACCCTTCACCGTCTCGGTATCCAGGGTTTCCAACCAAAGCTCATTGAAGGTAAAGCGATTCAGATCCATCCAATGGTCTGTCCGGCCTTTAACGCCGACTTTGATGGTGACCAAATGGCTGTTCACATCCCACTTACCGAAGAAGCGCGTTGGGAGGCAAAGAACCTCATGCTTTCGACCAAGAACCTTCTCAAGCCTGCTACCGGTCAGCCAGTGGCAAAACCTGATAAGGATATCGCTTGGGGTGCCTACTACATGACAACTTCGTTGCCTCCAGTAGATGGCAAGATGAAAACCTTTGGTTCGGTAGAAGAAGCAAAATATCTCTTCAATACCGGTAAGCTCTATATCCGCGAGACCATCAAGGTGCGCGTGAAGCAAGGTGAGCCTGTAATCGAAACCAATATCGGTCGCGTGCTCTTGAATGAACTCTTTCCAAAAGAAATTGGCTTCAAGAACGAAGTAATCGGTACCAAGCAACTTGGTGAAATCGTGCGCCAAACCATCGAGCTTCGCGGCTTTGAACGTACGGCCCGTTTCTTGGATGAAGTAAAAGCCATGGGCTTCTTGTACATCACCAAGTCCGGTTTCTCGTACGGCATGGGTGACCTTCCTGCACTTCCTAAAGATGAAATTCTTCAGCGTGGTGATGATAAGGTCGAAGAAATCGAAGACCAGTACAAAGAAGGTCTTCTCACCAAAAAAGAACGTTATAACCAGATCATTCGTATTTGGTCAGACGTTCGTGACCAGTTGCAGCGCATGTCGCGAGACTCGCTCGACAAAGAAGGTGCGGTGTTCGCCATGATGGATTCGGGTGCTCGTGGTTCGGTCTCTCAGCTTACCAACGTGGTAGGTATGAAGGGTCTCGTTTCAAGTCCATCCGGTGACATTATCGAGCTTCCTATTCGTTCATCCTTCCGTGAAGGTCTCGACGTTCTTGAGTACTTCATCTCGTCTCACGGTACACGTAAAGGTTTAACCGATACCGCTCTTCGTACCGCGAACGCTGGTTATCTCACTCGCCGTCTCGTTGATGTGGCACAAGATGTCATTATTAACGCCGAAGAATGTGGTGACACTGAAGGCGTAATCATAACGCATGAAGAATGTGAAGAAATCGGTGAACCAATGCTTACGCGTTTGCTCGGCCGCGTTCTCGTCAAAGACTTGAAAGACGCTGAGAAGAACACCCTCTTGAAAAAGGGCACGCTTATTCTCGAAGATCACGTCAAAACCCTCGTTGGTAAAGAGATTCTCGAAGCGAACGTGCGCTCGGTTATGACGTGTAAGTTGAAGCGCGGTTTGTGTCAGAACTGTTATGGTTATGACCTCGCGTACAACCAAATGGTCAAACTCGGTACCGCCGTTGGTATCGTCGCTGCACAATCGATTGGTGAACCTGGTACTCAGCTCACCATGCGTACCTTCCACTCTGGTGGTGTCGCAGCAGCGGATATTACCCAGGGTTTGCCTCGTGTTGAAGAATTGTTCGAAGCACGTATCCCAAAGCGCAAAGCGATCTTCGCTGAAGTTGCCGGTAAGGTGCGTATCGTTGAAGGCGAGAAGCGCGAGCTTCGTACGGCAAAGGGCGAAAAACTTGTCGACAACGCTTCAGCAACACGTACGCTCGTCATCGACTACAAAGCCGAAAACGAACAGACGTTCACCTTCACTAAAAAAGACATCGTCAAAGTTGAGGATGGTCAAAAGGTGAAAGAAGGCGCGATGTTGATCGTGAAGGCTAGCGGCGAAGAAATCGTCGCTCCTCACAAGGGTCATGTCACGATCGTCAAAAACAAATTGCGCTATGTCTATGACGCGACCAGTGCTTGGGAGGCAGAAGTGCCTTCTGGCTACTCGATCTTCGTCAAAGACGGCCAAGAAGTTGAAGTCGGTCACGTGCTCACCGAAGGTCAATATGAACTTCAAGAGCTTTTCAGACTTCGCGACCAAGACGCCGTTATGCGTTACCTTCTCAAAGAGGTTCTCGCTATCTATGCATCGCAAGGTCAGAAGTTGAACGCAAAACACATCGAGGTGATCATTCGCCAAATGTTCTTGCGTGTTCTCGTTAAAGACGCCGGTGATACCGAACTCTTGCCGGGACAAATCGTTGACCGTTATCGCGTTGAGACAGAAAACAAGCGTATTCTTGAACTCGGTAAAGGTGAGGTTGCTACCTTCCGCCCATTGTTTATGGGTATCACTAAGGTGGCTCTCTCGACCGAATCCTTCTTGTCTGCTGCTTCGTTTATGGAAACCGCTCGTGTGCTTATCGACGCTGCCGTTAATGGTAAGATCGATCGTCTCGAGGGTCTCAAAGAAAACGTCATCATCGGTCGCCTCACTCCTGCTGGTACCGGTTTCGGTGCGGATCTCTCTGGTGATGAACCAGCTCCAAACCCAGCCACGCCTGCAGAAGATGTCGCTGACCCAATGACCAAGGTTGAAAAAGAAAAAGAAGAAGTAAAAGACGAGGCTTAGGCCAAATCACAAAAAACACCCCGACGTAACGTCGGGGTGTTTTTTGAAGTCACAATTTGTGACTTCAACGACAAATATCTTGACATCGTGGCTTAAATTATGGAACGGGGTAGAGATATGCATTACGAGCTAACTCCAATTACGGCGGAAATCCTTTCAAAGATCTACGAATTCAATGGCAAAAAAGTCATGTTAGACGCTGATTTAGCTCATCTTTATGGAGTTACAACAAAACAGCTCAATCAAGCTGTTAAACGCAACAAAGACCGATTCCCAGATGATTTTATTTGCTTAGTTGAGCGTCAAAACTTGAGGTCACAAATTGTGACCTCAAGTTTAAAGCAATACGGAGGAAGGAGATATGCCACTATTCTGTTCACCGAACAAGGTATCGCCA
>JACCDN011135263.1_pt1 | contig 11050 bp, 9 predicted proteins | sample 7441691 | NCBI WGS metagenome assembly JACCDN01 (sample SAMN15323439, study PRJNA562643) | freshwater metagenome | isolation source: river surface water | place: USA:Blue River Watershed | collected 2017-08-16
AACGTTGCAAAAATTTTAAGTATTTAATTTATTTAATAGAAAATTAATTTAATTATTATAGATAAATTTATTAATTTATGACATGAAAACAAAATTTTAATGAGTAGCTGTATTAAGAAGTAATTTTTTTTTTTATTCATAAGATAATTTAATTAAATTTATTATATATGGTTTAATTTTTTATAGTGGAATTTAATGTAATATGAAGAATTTTATTCTAATTTCTAATTAGATTTGTATTTCTTTTTGAAAAGTATAAAATTGATTGTTATTCAATAAATTTTATTTCAATTGTTATTTATGTATTTATATATTTTATTATTAACATTATCTATTACTAATGTTTATGTAATTTGAATTTTTATAGAGATAATATTTTTATTTTTTTTTTTATTTATTATTAATAAAGAATTTAAAAATTTAGGGTTAGTAATTTATTATTTTTTTCAAAGTATTTTATCTTTATTATTATTTATTTCTTTGTTTATGTTTATGGATAAAATAATTTTATTAATTTTAATAGCTAAATTAGGATTATTTCCTTTTTTTTATTGAATAATTGTGGTAAGAGTAAAAATTGGTTTTATTGCTAATATATTCGTTTTAGTTTTACAAAAATTAATTTTATTCTGATTGTTGTGATTAACTAGGGTTTATTCTTTAGTAATTCTTTTGATATTTTCTTATTTAAGAATTTTTTTTGTGGTGGTAAATTTATTGTTAATTACAGATTTGTGACTATTGTTAATTTATTCTTCTATTGCTAATACGGGAATAATGATAATTAGAGTTTATGGTTCTCATTTTATAAGGGTTATTTTTATTTATTTTATTATTTTGTTATTAATTATTAATTTTATTAAATGAATAGTGTCTTATTATGAGATATTGATGGTTGTATTTTTTTTTTTAGTAATTCCACCTTTTATATTATTTTTTATAAAAATTAATATAGTTCAAAGATTAGATTTTTCTTTAAAATTAAGATTTTTTATTTTTTTTTTTGACGTATTGATTTTATTCTATTATTTTACTTTAATTTTTATAAAATTTCTCTTATTAGATGCTTCTGTTTTAATTTATTTTATAAATTTTATTATTATGTTAAGTTTATTAATTTTAAGAAATTATGTTACGTTGATTATTTTCTACTAATCATAAAGATATTGGAACTTTGTATTTTATTATTGGCATTTGATCTGGATTTTTAGGTGCAAGAATTAGATTAATTATTCGTACTGAGTTAGGGATGGTAGGAAGAATTATTATAGATGAGCAGATTTATAATTCTATAGTTACTGCTCATGCTTTTTTAATAATTTTTTTTTTTGTTATACCTGTTGCTGTGGGAGGATTTGGTAACTGATTATTGCCTGTGATAATAAATGTAATGGATATGGCATTTCCACGTTTAAATAATTTAAGATTTTGATTGGTGCCTGTTGCTTTAATATTTATAATCTTAAGTTTATTAATTGGTTTAGGTGCTGGTACAGGTTGAACTGTGTATCCTCCTTTGTCAAATTCTGTTTATCATTTTGGAGGATCAGTTGATTTTGCTACTTTTAGTTTACATGTAGCGGGGGTATCTTCTATTTTAGGAGGAATTAATTTTATTACTACTTGTTTAAAAGGTAAAATTAGATATATTTTGTCTTTGGAATTTTTAAATTTATTTGTATGAGCAATAATTGTTACAAGATTTTTATCAGTATTAAGTTTACCTGTATTAGCTGGTGGAATTACGATATTATTATTGGATCGAAATTTTGGTTCTTCTTTTTTTGATCCAAGGGGTGGGGGGAATCCAATTTTATATCAACATTTATTTTGATTTTTTGGCCATCCGGAAGTGTATATTTTAATTGTTCCTGGATTTGGAATAATCTCTCAGATTGTTATTAGAATTTCTAAAAAAGGAGAAATTTTTGGTTATTTAGGAATAGTTTATGCTATAATTTCTATTGGATTATTAGGATTTATTGTTTGAGCTCATCATATGTTTACTGTAGGTATAGATGTAGATACTCGAGCTTATTTTACAGCTGCTACTATAGCAATTGCTGTACCTACTGGTATTAAAATTTTTAGTTGAATTGGAACATTATCTGGGGGTGTATATTCTTTTGATTATTTATTATTATGAGTATTAGGATTTATTTTTTTATTTACTATAGGAGGGTTGACAGGAATTATTTTGTCTAATTCTAGTTTAGATATTGTTTTACATGATACTTATTATGTTGTTGCGCATTTTCATTATGCTTTAAGAATAGGAGCTGTATTTAGATTATTAGCTGGTTTTTTTTATTGATTTCCTATGTTTACTGGGGTATCTTTGAATAAAAATTATTTATTAGTTCAATTTTTAATTATATTTGTTGGTGTAAATATAACTTTTTTTCCTCAACATTTTTTAGGTTTAGCAGGGATACCACGTCGTTATGCTGATTATTCTGATAGAATATTATTTTGAAATATTATTTCTTCTTGAGGGGCTTTTATTTCTTTTTTTGGAGGTGTGATGATTATTTTTATTATTTGAGAAGCTTTAGTGAGAAAACGTTCAGTAATATTTGTAAGAGTAGGTTATTGAGATATTGAATGATCTTATGATTATCCTTTGGCATTTCATGCTTCTAATGAAGTTGCAAAAGTTTATTTATAACTTTAAAGTATAATAATACGGCTAATTTCCAATTAGTTGATTTAAAGTTAAATATAAAAGCTTTAAGTGTACAATTGCAAATTGTAAGAATGATTATTAAATAAATTTTTTTTTATATTTTTTGTATAAGGGGTAAAATTAGAAAATAAAAGATTTAATTGATTTTTTTCTTTGATTAAATAAACAATGAAAAATATTGTTTTAAAAAAATTAATTATTAATGATAAATTAGGGTTTATTATATCTGAAAATTAAATTTGATTTTAAGATTAAAATTAAAAAAATTTTAGTAAATATATTTTTATATTATTAAATAGTATTAATTGATTATATTTATTTATAAAAAATAAAATAATTGGGTGTTAGTTTTACTGTTTATTAAAAACATAGCATATATTTTTATAAGTGGTTTCTGCTCAATGATTTAAATAGCTGCAGTAATCTGACTGTACTAAGGTAGCATAATCATTAGTTTTTTAATAAAAAACTGGAATGAAGGAATGAAAAGATTATTGGATTTTTATTTTTTTGTTAAACTTTTAATTAAAGTGAAAATACTTTTATTATAGTAGTAGACGATAAGACCCTATAAATTTTAAATTATATTTTATTTGGGGTAAATAAAATTTTTAAAAAATTATTTTGTTTGAATTACTTTAGGGTTAACAGGGTAATAATTATAATAAGATCTTATTATTATAATTGTTTACTACCTCGATGTTGGATCATTATACTAATTAAGTAGAATTAATTAATTTTAGTCTGTTAGACTATAAAATTTTACGTGATCTGAGTTTAGACCGATGTGAATTAGGTTAGATTTTATCTGTATAGGTAATAATATAGTACGAAAGGAAATAATTATTATATTAAAAATAGTAAATTGTCAGAATAATGAGGTGAATTTAGAATTCATTTATTATTTACTAATTTGATTTTGAATTTTTTATTATATATATAATTTTACTTATTTGTTTAGAGTTTTAATTTTAGTATTTTTTATTTTATTACTAATGTTGGTATTTATATCAAGGATAATATATTTAAAGTACTTAGTTGTAATAGTTTATATTAGAGGGGTAGTAGTTTTTATTATGTATATTTCTTGTATATGTTGATATATAAATGAAAAATTTTCTAAATTTTTTATTTTATTAGGAGTTTTTGTTTTTTTTATAGTAGATTTAGGGTTACAAATTAAATTTAATGATATTGGAGAATTTTTTTGAATATATTTATATTTTAGATTTTTATTTTCGGTATTAGTTACAGTGTATTCTTTAAATTTATTTAAAGTTGCAGGGTCTTTACGTTTTTAAAAGGTTTAATAAGTTAATCTTAACAATTTGCAGTTGTTAGTTTTTAAATCATAATTTTAGAGTTACGATCTCTATATTTAATTTGGTTAATAAAGTATAGTATTCAACTTTTTGGTAGTTGAGATTAATTAATAAGAAATAAGCAGATTTTGTTTTAGTTTGTCGTACTAAAGGGTTTTTCTTAATGGTATTAATTTTTTTAATGATTGTTTCTTATTCTTATTTAAGATATTTATATTCTAAATCTAGAGGATTTTTTTATGATTTTAATTATTAATAGTATTGTAGTTTTAATTTTATTTATAAATTTTAGTTTATTTAGAAGGAAATTAAATTTTTTTTTTATTTATAATATTTTTATAGAAATTAAAATAATTAATTTTTTTTTAATTAAATTAATATTTTCAATAGTTTTTTTTTTAGTTTTTAATTATTATAGCTATATTTATTATAGGGTAGGATTAAGAATAAATTATGGCTATGTATTTATTTATGCTTTTATATTAGTTTTATTTTTTTGAGTTTTATGGGTTAAAAATAATATAATAATAATAATTAGTCATTTTTTACCTAGTGGTATTGAAGGGTTATTAAAAATTTTTATTCCTATTTTAGAAATTATTGGAGTTTTAATTCGTCCTTTAACTTTAGCTATTCGTTTAGCAACTAATATTAGTTGTGGTCATGTAGTATTATTAATATCTAGTTATTTTGCTTTTAATGTTGCAAATTATTTAGTTTTGAGAATTAGAATTTTATTATTTGGTTTGTATTTTATTGAATTTTTAGTATGTATAATTCAAGCTTATGTATTTTGAAGATTGTTATATATTTATATAATAGAAATAGAAATTTAGTTAGTTAAAATATAATGTTTGCTTTGTAAGCTTAAGTTTTCTAAGTAGTTGAATTAACGGTTTATTTACATTAAATAGGATTTTTAGCTTATTATGCCAGAAAAATGGGTTATACTGATGTTATAATTATTACAATTTTAGTGTGGCAGAGTAATGTGTTAAATTTAAGTCTTAATTATTTAACTGAGAATAAAGTTTTTAGAATAAGAGTTTTGGGTACTCTAGGAATATTTTTAATTCGTTATATGGTAGAATTATTGATTTTAATTTTGATAGTATTTTTATCAGTATGTTTTTTAACTTTATTAGAGCGTAAAATTTTAGGTTATGTACAAAATCGTAAAGGTCCGACAAAAATCTTATTTTTTGGTTTATTACAACCCGTAATTGATGGGGGTAAATTAATTTTAAAAAGAATAAGTGTAATAAAATTATATTATTTTTTAATTCCTTTTATGTCTATTATTACAATAAGATTTTTAAGATTATCAATATGATTTATAGGAACTATTAGAATTAATAACAATAGAATTTTTTTTATTTTAATATTAAGAACTTTATTTGTGTATATTCTTTTTATTTTAGGATGAAGAAGAGAAAATGTTTATGGAGTTCTTGGAGGTTTACGAAGATCTTCTCAGATAATTGCATATGAAATTATTATATTTTTTTTATTAATTTTATTAGTTATTTATAATAATAGTTGAAATATTATAAATTTTAAATTTTCTTTGATGTATATTTTAGATTTATTTGTTATTTGATTGTTAATTTTATTAGTAGAGACAAATCGTAGTCCCTATGATTTCGCTGAGGGGGAGAGGGAGCTTGTCTCTGGATTTAATATTGAGTATATAGGTGTATTATTTGCATATATATTTATTGCAGAATATGGAATACTTGTCTTTTTTAGATGAATAACTAGAGTCTTATTTTTTAATTTTTATATATTTTGATTTTTTTTATTGTTTTTAATTATTGTTCGTGGGTTTATTCCTCGTAGACGTTATGATATTTTAATAGGAAATTGTTGAAAATTTATTTCTATAGTACTAAGATTTTTAATATTTAAATTTTTTTAATGTGAATTTTAAAAAAAAATATTTTGATTCAAAATTTAAATTATTTTTTATTAGATTTAGCGAGTCCTTCAAATTTATTGTGATTTTGAAATTTTGGTTTTATATTAGGAATTTCTATAGTTATTCAAGTGTTTAGAGGATTTATATTATCTTTGTACTATAATGATTCTGTTAATTATGCTTTTTATTCTGTTATATATCTAATATTAGAAGTAGAAAATGGCTATGAGTTACGTTTTATTCATTCAAGAGGTGCAAGATTATTATCTTTTTTAATTTTTATACATATAGGTCGAAGAATTTGATATAAATCTTATTATATATTAGAAGTTTGACAATCTGGTGTAGTAATTTTTTTAATCTTAATAATGGTTTCTTTTTTAGGTTATGTATTACCTTGAGGTCAAATATCTTTTTGAGCTGCGACTGTTATTACTAATTTATTATATGTAGTTCCTTATGTTGGGGGTTCTTTATTAGAATGGGTGTGAGGAGGTTTTAGTGTAGGTGCTCCTACTTTATCTCGTTTTTTTATTTTACATTATATTTTTCCTTTTGTAATTTTATTTCTAAGTTTAATTCATTTAGTTTTTTTACATATTAATGGAAGTAGAAATCCTTTAGGGGTAAGTTCGATAAATGATAAAGTTGAATTTCATTGATTTTATTTATTAAAAGATTTAGTTTCGTTTTTAATTTTAATATTCTTTTTTAGTTTATTATTATTACTTTTACCTTTTATATTTATGGATTCTGAAAATTTTTTGTTTGTAGATATTATAAAAACTCCAGAGCATATTAAACCTGAGTGACATTTTTCATTTGCTTATTGTATTTTACGTAGTGTTCCTAATAAATTAGGAGGAGTAATTGGTTTATTAATAAGAATTATTATTTTAATATTATTACCTTTTTTGACAAAAAATTATTATAAATATAATGATGTTATTTCTAAATATGTGGTTGTATTTCATTTTATAATTTTTTTTTTATTAACATGATTAGGTGGTTGTGTAGTTGAATGACCTTATAATTTATTAGGAGCTATTGTAAGTATTTTGTATTTTATTTTATTTTTTTTTTAACTGAAATGTATTATTTTGAAAATAATCTAGTAAAATCAGTTTATGTTTTTTATTTTATTAATTATAGGTTTATTATTGATATTTTTTTATTTATGAGGTGATTATATAAAAATTTTAATTTTATTAGAGATTTTAAGATTAATTTTATTAATTGTTATTATATGAGGTATAAAATTAGATTATTTTTCTTTAAATTTTTTTTTTTCTGTTTTAATTTTTTTAGTATGTGAATCTAGATTAGGATTTTTATTATTTATTTTTTATATTAGAATAGAAAGGGATGTGGTTAAAAAAATAAATTTAATTCAATTTTAATAGTATGATTAATATTTTTAAATAATGAATTTATTATACTAGTTGTAATAATTTGAGTTCTTTTAAAAAATTTATTTTTAGATGAAGAATTTTTTTTAAGTTTTAAAATAATAGATTTAAATTTTTGAATATTAATTTTAGTTTTATTATTATATGTAATAATATTAAGAGTTAGATTTAATTATAAATTAAGATTAAATTTTTTATTTTTATGTTTATTTTATTTAATATTTATTAGAAATTTTTTAGTATTTTTTATATTGTATGAAATAGTATTTATTTTAATTATATTTGTTATTATCCTGTTAGGTTATAATTATGAACGTTTAATAGCTGCTTATTTAATGATATTTTATTCATTTTTATTTTCAAGACCTAGATTAATAATAATAATTATTTTTGATTATACTTTTTTAATAAAAAATTGATTACAGTATACTTATATATATAATTATTTTTTGGTATTCTCTTTTATAGTAAAGTTTCCTATTTTTGGATTTCATTATTGATTACCTGTAGCTCATGTTGAAGCTTCAACGATTGGGTCTATATTATTAGCTGGGATTTTGTTAAAATTAGGATCAATAGGAATTTTTTATGTAATTATTTATTTAAAATTTATAGTGAAGTTTCATTGATTGATTTTAGGTTTATTAATTGTTATGATAATAATTCTTAATTTAAGAGATTTAAAGATGATGATTGCTTATTCATCAGTTGCTCATATAAGTTTAGTATTTTATGTTAGAATAATAGGAAGAATAATTGCAAAAAAAGGAGCTTTAATAATAATATTTTATCATGGTTTTCTTTCTCCTATTATATTTTGAACTGTAGGTTTATTAGCTTGATGAAAAACACGCTCATTGATGGTGGTTAAAATATTAAATTTTACTTTTATATTTTTATTAGTACTTTTTATTATAGTAATTTTAAATATGAGATTCCCTCCTTTTTTAGGATTTTTAAGAGAAATTTATATATTAAAATCTCTTTATGTAAATTCATTTATTATATATTGTGTAATTCTAAGAGTTTTATTTTCATGTTATTATAATATTTACTTTTTTTGAGCTTTTCAAGGAAAACAAGGTTTTATTTTTAAAACAAATGTTTTTAGTTTAGATGTGTATATATTTATATTGTGATGTTTAATATTGAATTTTTAAAAAAAAATAAATTTATTAAAAAAGTAATTTACGGTGCATTGTGGTTGTACAAATTTTTTAATAATGTTAATTTATGTAATATTATTATGATTAATAATAATGTTATTTTTTATTAGAATAATTTTTTTTTTTAATCAAAGAGTTTGAGTATGTAGAATTAAAATTGTACAAAGAATATTTTATATAGATTTAGAATTAATATTAAATTTATGAAGATTTTTGTTTTTGATAATAGTATGAGTAATTAGAACAAGAGTATTATTTTTTTCTTGTGCATACATAAGATCATATTCTATTCAAAATTTTTTATTATTATATGTGAGATTTATTTTTAGTATAGTGTGATTAATTCTTAATAATAATTTTTATTGAATAATATTAGGTTGAGATGGTTTAGGAGTTGTTTCATTTTTATTAATTGTATATTATATAAATTATGAAAGTGTTAATAATGGTTTATTTACTTTGTTTCAAAATCGTTTAGGAGATTTATTTTTTGTTTTATTTATTTTAAGTATATTAAATAGGAATATATGAATAAATTTATCTTACATATCAATAAGGTGTATTTTATGTATTGGTGCTGTAGTAAAAAGAGCACAATTTCCATTTAATTCTTGATTATTAGCTGCTATAAGAGCTCCTACTCCTATTTCTTCTTTAGTTCATTCTTCTACTTTAGTTGTTGCAGGAGTGTATATTTTATTACAATTTAGTTATTGTTTGTGTGAGTATCTTTATATTTTAAAATATATAAGTTTATGTACTTTATTTATCAGAAGATTTGGTTTACTTAACGAAAGTGATATAAAAAAATTAATTGCTTATTCGACTATAAGTCATGTAGGCTTAATAATATTTTTATATAGACATCAATTATACAAAATTGTTTATTTTCATTTAAATATTCATGCCATATTTAAATCCTTTATATTTATATGTTTTGGATTTGTTATGTTAATTTCTTTTCATAGACAAGATAAACGTTTAGTAAGGTTAGTTAATTTAAATCCAATTATTAAATTATTATACTATTATTCTTGTTTTTGTATGAGTGGGCTTCCATTTTTAAGAGCATTTTTCTCTAAGGATTTTATTATTGAAAAACTAATAGAAATTTCGGGTGAAATGAGAGAAATTTTTTTCCTAATAATTTTTTTAAGATTAAGAATTTATTATAGAATTAAATTGCTAAATTTAATTATTAATATGAATGCTTATAATATAGTATTTGATTATTATCTTGGAAGTTTAGGGTTAGTATTAATATTAATTATTAGTATTTTAATAGTAAATTTATATATTGCTTTAATTTTTAGTGTAAGGTTAGAAATTGTGAATTTTAAATTTATTATTTATTTATTTATAATAATAATAATATTTTTAGCATTTTTAACTAATTTAAATTTTAAATGATATAGTTATGATAAAAATAAAAATTTTAAAGAAATTTGATTAGTAAATTATTATAGTTTAGATCAATATATATATTGAAATATGCTCAATGTATGAAAAATTGTAGCTGCTATATCTAATGTAAAATTATTTTTGTTAATAAATTGATGGTTTATAATTATAGTAATTGTAGTATTTTAATAATAAAAGCTAAAATAGTGTAACTTTGAAGAAGTTAAGAATTTAATCATAAATTTTTTAAGGTGTTTCGCATGTATTATTTTCGTTAATAAGGTTTAGATAAGGATTTTACTGTAAATTTTCAAAATTTAAGATTATTCTGTGAAGTTAAGCTAATAAAGCTGTGGGATTCATACTCCTAATATTTTTTCATAGTTTTAGATAATATAAAAATAATTATTAAAAAAATATAAATAGTTTTATTTAATTTTGATTAATAGCGTGCCAGCAATTGCGGTTATACGAATAAAGTTTATATATTATATTTAAAAATTTTAAAATTAAAATTTAAAGTTAAATTTTTTTTTAATAAAATTTTAAAAATTAAAATTAATGGGATTAGATACCCCAGTAAGTGAAAAAATGAGTAAATAAAAAATATTTTTATTGGCGGTTTAATTATAATAAAGAAACTTGTGAATTAAATAAATATCGCATTAAATGTAGTATTAAAATTTTAATAATTTTGTATGTTCGATGAATATATATAATTTTAGTTTATTCAGATACACATAAATTATTTTTTAAGTTTTATGAGTTGCATGATTTTTATAAAGGATTTTTGAGGATGAATTTATTAGTAAATGTAAAATATTTGAATTAAATTTTAAAAGTACATATCGCCCGTCAGCTTTATAATAAAGTAAGTCGTAACATAGTGTATTTATTGGAAAACAAATATAATGATATTTTGAGGTCAGTTATCTTTACAAGATGCATTAAGAGTTACAATAGAGCAAATAATTTATTTTCATGATTATTCAATAATAGTAATGATTATAATTATATGTGTAGTTGGTTATTTTTTAAGATTTGTTTTATGAACTAAAAATTATGCAGCTAGAATTGTTGCAGATCATTTAGTTGAAAGTGTATGAACTATTTTACCAATTGTAGTTTTAATTTTTTTAGTCTATCCA
>JACCDN010895790.1_pt1 | contig 11049 bp, 12 predicted proteins | sample 7441691 | NCBI WGS metagenome assembly JACCDN01 (sample SAMN15323439, study PRJNA562643) | freshwater metagenome | isolation source: river surface water | place: USA:Blue River Watershed | collected 2017-08-16
GATGCCAGTGCATACCAGGTATTGCTGAAAAAAGAGCCTGTTGGTGAGGTCAGGTGGTCACTAATGGGTGAACATAATATGCATAATGGCCTGATGGCAATTGCCGCCGTTCATCATGCAGGCATCCCACCAGCGGATGCCTGCCGTGCACTTGGCAGTTTTATTAATGCGCGCAGGCGACTTGAATTACTCGGAGAAGTCAATGGCATCAAAGTTTACGATGACTTTGCACACCACCCAACTGCCATTATGGCTACATTGATGGCATTACGCAGCAAAACAGGTGATACGGCCAAAATTTTAGCGGTCCTTGAACCAGGATCTAATACCATGAAGATGGGTATGTATAAAAATAGACTGGCTGGTTGCTTGAGTTTAGCTGATGAAGTATTTTTATTTCAGCCAGAGAATATTTCATGGCACATGAATGAAATAACTGTATTTTTTTCAAATTCTGTTTACTGGAGTACGGATGTTGATCAGTTGGTGGAAATGATTATACAAAAAACACAGCCAGGCTGTCATATTTTGATTATGAGTAATGGTAGTTTTCGCGGTATTCACCATAAGTTATTAAATAAATTAAATTATTAACAATAAAACGCTGAAAAGAAATGGATCGAATTAAAGTTCCTGGTCAAACAGTTTCAGGATGATATGATACAGTTTCTGAATAGTGAATCCGTGAATGGGGGTAATAAAGATGGTATCGTCACCTGCGATTGTCCCAAGTATGCCTTCTGCTTTACCCAAAGAATCCAGTATGCGGGCTATTAACTGAGCCGCTCCTGGGTTGGTGTGGATAACAACAATTGAGCGATTAAAATCAATATCGCGCACAAAGTTTTTCAGTGGACTGCTGGTGGTGGGTACTCCCAGTGCAGGAGGCAGGCAGTAGACCATCTCCATTTTTGCATTGCGCGTTCGGATTGCGCCAAATTTTTTTAGCATTCGAGATACCTTAGACTGATTAATATTTTCGAAACCCTCTTCAAGCAGGGTCAGAACAATTGCATTCTGAGAACCGCATTTTTCATCTTTTAATAAGGTATTAAATGCCTTAATCAGATCTCTTTGCTTTATTGTTTTGCTCATTTTATATCCATGATTATTATCTAGAGGTTTTTTATAATGCATATTTTTGAATTTTTATGCAATTTCAGTTTCACAAACTAAAAATGCTAACGGATATCAGGATATAAAATTGGTATGAAAACAGAATCCATAGTAAGCCTGATGGAAATTATTGTGGTTTCATCGAATGGATGCATTAATGCGGGTTTTAAGGCAGCGACTTATAATGGCATTGTTATATTTTTGCGGTAAAAGGTAATATAATCTGCAAGTTATCCCGCATGGTAGGCTTTCCACTGGTTAGTAAACTGCCATGCAGTTATGAATCGATAAACGTTTAATTAAAAATCAGTCCCGGGATCCGCATCATACCTTAGTTTAACTACTAGACTACTATAGATTCTGCCCCGTTCTACGATAAAGGTGCAGTTTAAGGCAAATGAAATTGGCGGCATGTTCCATGCAATATTTAACAGGAGTCCAGAATGAAAGTTGCGGTGCTCGGTGCGGCTGGTGGTATAGGCCAGGCGCTTTCTCTTCTATTAAAAATCCAGCTTCCTGCAGGTTCAGAACTTGCTTTATATGATATCGTACCCGTGACGCCGGGTATTGCTGTTGATCTCAGCCACATTCCCACTGCAGTAAAAATGACAGGGTTTAGTGGTACGGATGCAACTCCTGCATTGCAAGGTGCGCGTGTTGTACTGATTTGTGCGGGAATGGCACGTAAACCAGGCATGGATCGTTCCGACTTATTTAATGTCAACGCAGGCATCGTACGCGTTCTGATGGAACAGGTTGCCAGAATCTGTCCGCAAGCACTGATTGCGATTATTACTAATCCAGTCAATACCATGATTCCCATTGCTGCAGCAATATTGGAAAAAGCTGGCGTATATAATAAAAATAAATTGTTTGGTGTTACCACGCTGGATACCATTCGCGCCAGTGCCTTTGTTGCAGAACTGAAATCGATACAGCCACAAGATGTTGCGGTAACGGTTATCGGTGGGCATTCAGGTGTGACTATTTTGCCGTTATTATCGCAAGTGCCAGGCATCAGTTTCAGTGCACAGGAAAGTAAAGATCTGGCCAAACGTATTCAAAATGCAGGCACTGAGGTTGTGGAAGCTAAAGCAGGTGGTGGATCTGCAACACTTTCGATGGGGCAGGCGGGCGCCCGTTTTGCTCTGTCTTTAGTCTACGCACTACAGGGTGAAAAAAATATTGTGGACTGTGCATATGTTGAAGGTGATGGTCAGTATGCCCGCTTTTTTGCACAGCCTCTGTTATTGGGCAGCAACGGTATTGCCCAATACAAAGACATTGGTAAGCTGAGTGATTTTGAAGAGCAGGCCTTAACTAGCATGCTTGAAGCTTTACGTCAAGATATTACATTGGGTGAAAAATTCATCAATAGCTAATATGGGTGAAGCGTGAGTAAAAATTTATATATGTATAATTATTATTAATGTGAACATATCGCGTTGTTATTACAGGCTTTTATGCCTTAATATTCAACGCGTAATGGCGTTTTGATCATATACGGTTAACTTAGCAAATCAGGAGACATCACTATGTCTGGTAGAAACATTCAGACTAATAATATGTCTGGCAGTAATCTTCAGGCTAAGCATGCGGTAAAACCACAAGGTATGCTTGATGTATTTTTTAAACTCAGTGAACGTGGCAGTAATATACGCCAGGAAGTACTGGCAGGCCTGACAACCTACCTGGCAATGGTGTATTCGGTGATTGTAGTACCGAATATGTTAAGCAAGGCAGGTTTCCCACCAACAGTAGTGTTTGTTTCTACCTGTCTGGTTGCTGGTTTTGGTTCGTTGTTGATGGGATTATGGGCTAATACTCCCATGGCTATTGGCTGTGCTATCTCATTGACTGCATTTATGGCATTTAGTCTGGTGCTCGGCCAACAGTTAAGTATTCCAGTAGCCTTGGGTACGGTATTTGCCATGGGTATTTTATTTACATTTATTTCAGTGACTGGTCTCCGTTCATGGATTTTGCGTAACCTACCAATAGGTGTGGCACAAGGTACAGGTGTTGGTATTGGTTTGTTCCTGCTACTGATTGCTGCCAATGGTGTAGGATTAGTGGTACAAAATCCGCTGGAAGGATTACCATTAACGATGGGGGTTTTTACTTCTTTCCCAATTATCATGACGTTACTGGGCCTTGCGGTGATCTTTGGTTTAGAAAAAAGACATGTGCCAGGTGGTATTCTATTAGTGATTATTGCTAATTCCATCATTGGTCTGATATTTGATCCTAGTGTCAAATATCAGGGAGTATTTTCCGTACCTAGTCTGCAAGGGTTTGATGGTAGTACATTACTTTTAAATTTAGATATCATGGGAGCTTTACATCCAGCAGTATTACCAAGTGTACTGGCTCTAACCATGACAGCGGTATTCGATGCTACCGGAGTGATTCGTGCAGTAGCAGGCCATGCCCATTTACTGGATAAAGATGGCCAAATTATCAATGGAGGCAGGGCATTAACGGCAGATGCCATCAGCAGCATGTTTGCTGCAGCAGTAGGCACCGCACCGGCTGCGGTTTATATCGAATCTGCGGCGGGTGCATCAGCAGGTGGTAAAACGGGTCTGACTGCAGTAGTGGTGGGCATTTTATTTTTGCTGACCTTATTTCTCGCACCTTTATCTTACTTGGTACCCGCCTATGCGACAGCACCTGCCTTAATGTACGTTGGCCTGTTAATGTTGAGTAATTTATCTCAGTTAGATTTTAGAGATTTTGTTGATGCCATGTCGGGTTTACTCTGTGCGGTATTTATCGTGCTTACTTGTAATATCGTGACAGGTATTATGATGGGTTTTAGTTCATTACTGATCGGTAAAATCTGTTCTGGTGAATGGCGTAAGCTGAATGTAGGTACAGTAATCATCGCAGTGATATTGGTGATATTTTACTTGGGCGGCTGGGCCATCTAATAATGTAATGCCATTACTGGCGCTACTGAATTTATGGCATCGTTTAATAGCTGCCTGAATGGTGTCTGTTTAGATGCAGCTGACCAAAAAGCATTCCCTGCGCTGTGGGTAGAGAGCAGACTGGGCGCGATGTAGCGATGTGATAGCTGATACAAGGTGTGGCGTGGAACTGATATGCAGAATAAGGAAAACAAATTTACATTATCGTCCTTATTCTTTGATCTGATTTTAATAGAGAGGCTACGTTGAAGTTATCAAGCTTCAATTGCTAATCGTAGCTTTTTCATGGCATTTTTCTCAAGTTGGCGCACACGCTCCGCAGAAACGCCATATTGATCAGCCAGCTCCTGCAAAGTAGATTTATTATCATTATCTAGCCAACGAGCACGAATAATATGTTGGCTGCGCTCATCTAATCCTTCCAGTGCACAAGACAGCTTATCCGCTGCATGACTTTCCCAATTATCTTCTTCAATGCCATAAGCAAAATCAGAGGCTTTATCTCTTAGATAGAGAGCTGGGGCGATAACCTGACCTTCACGAGATTCTTCATCCGGTGATAAATCAAATTTTACATCCTGAGCAGACATACGGGATTCCATCTCACGCACATCTTTACTGGAAACACCCAGTTCTTTTGCCACCCACTCAACTTCATCCTGATTAAACCAGCCCAAACGCTGTTTATTCTTACGCAGGTTAAAAAATAACTTACGCTGAGCTTTGGTGGTTGCTATTTTCACTATCCGCCAGTTACGCAATACATATTCATGAATTTCAGCTTTTATCCAGTGCACTGCAAAGGACACCAGACGGACGCCAATTTCTGGATTAAAACGCCGTACTGCTTTCATCAGACCAATATTACCTTCTTGAATCAAATCAGCCTGTGGAAGACCATATCCTGAATAATTACGAGCAACATGAATAACAAAACGTAAATGAGATAGGATGAGTAATTTAGCAGCTCTTAAATCACCCTGATAATGCAGTTGTTCAGCCAACTCCCGCTCTTCTTCTACTGTCAACATCGGATAAGCATTTGCAGCCCGAATGTAGGCTTCCAAGCTGCCTTGCGGAGCTAAAACTAAAGTTTGCATATCTTTGGCCATTCAAACCCTCTCTGACAACTAAAATAATAATGACGCATCCCACAAAAATTAATGCCCTTAATTTAACGTTCAAACAGGCCAGACTCAAGCCCTTATTAACAACCTTAACTCAAGGGGTGCTCCTTGCTTACCTGCCAGCAGGCAGTCATCGACATTTTCATTCACAAAAAGCCAGTTCATCCATTGGCTATAAAAGGCGCGTTTGCTGTTGAAACATACCCGGAATCTTCAGGTATCCTAAATACTCCACCTTACTTCCTGCGTTGCTTTTATCAACAACGCCTTGATCACGACAGACTCCCTAAGGAATTTTCAGGCATCAGGCAAGTATAACAGATATTCTTTAGTCTGGGGTAAATCTGCGCAAATGTTGTACCGTTGCTAGCCATGCTGCAACCCAACCAATCATTGCAGAAATTAAAATCAGTAATACGCACTCATCCCAACTCAATCCATTTAAGACAAAAATACTGCCAAACAAAGTTGCCACTTTTGCCACTACAGATTCCAACCGCCACACCAGAATTCCCGAGACCAGTAGTGACAGTATCGCACCAGCAAACCCTAATACCGCACCACCGTTAAGGAATGGTCGTAAAATAAAACCATTCGTTGCACCAATCAGCTTCATCACATTGATAGTATCCCGGCAACTAAAAATACTCAGACGTACACTATTACCAATTACCAAAAATACCGCGATGACCATAAGCAGACCGATCATAGCAGCTACTTGGCCTGCCAAATTGGTTAATGCCTCCAGACGTGCAAACCAACTGTCATCCATACGTATCTCTGTAATCCCAACAACCTTATTAAAGCGTTCACGCAATGTATTCAGATGCTTTGAGTCCTGAAAATTCAATTCAGGCGTGATGATGACCATAGCAGGTAATGGATTCTCTTCCAGCATATCCAGTGCACTACCAAAACCTGACCAGTTACGAAATTCCAGCGCTGCCTCTTCCCGGGACAGATAATTTACTGTTTCAACACCTGACTGTGCCCTTAACAAAGTAACAATTTTTTCAGCTGCTTTGTTATCTAGCGTTTTATCCAGCCATGCGGTCAATTGTGGCGTTGGATACCATTGTTCTGCTGCCTGTTTGGTGTTTTTCCACATGATATAGCAAATGCTGGGTAAAGTGAGTGAAATGGCAATGACCATCACAGTTAATACTGTTGCCATAGGAGGACGTAATACATCATTGAATGCATTAATCCATGAATAACGCCATTGTTCATGCCAACTATCGTACCCAAGTTTATGCCTGATTTTCTTAACCCTATTCACTATCACGCATTTCCTCCTGCCATGCGGCCCTGATTTAACGTCAGGATAGGGTAGCTGCGGCTGGCAATCAAAGCAGTATTATGGGTTGCAATCAGTACAGTAACACCTACTCTATTAAATTCTTCAAATAAGCGTAAGATGCCTTCAGATAAGGTATTATCTAAATTACCCGTTGGTTCATCGGCTAATAATACGACAGGTTTATTAACTACGGCTCTGGCGATACCCGTTCGTTGCTGTTCACCGCCAGAAAGTTGCATTGGGAAATTTTTTGCTTTATCCAGTAAACCCACTTTATCTAGCGCAGCCGAAACCCTGCGACGAATATCTTCAGTCGTGGCGCCTGTGATGATAAGTGGCATGGCTACGTTATCGTAAACCGTCCTATCCAACAGCAAGTGGTGTTCCTGAAAAATCATACCTACCTGGCGACGCAGAAAAGGAATTTCACGATTTTTAAGGCGGCTAATTTCATGACCTGCAAACCAAATGAGCCCGGCACTTGGACGCTCTATCCCGCAAATCAATTTCAGTAAGGTACTCTTGCCTGCACCGGAATGCCCGGTTAAAAAGACCATTTGTGCCGGCTGCAGATGGAAGTCTACCCTTTGTAAAGCCTGTCGCCCACCCAGATAAGCTTTACTGACCTGCTCGAAACAAATCATCGGTATTAATCCTCCCGGGCAAAAAGTGCCTCAATAAAATCGTCAGTTTTAAAGGGTTTGAGATCTTCAATACTTTCACCAACACCCAAATAGCGAATAGGGATGCCAAATTTATCGGCGATAGCAAAGATAACACCACCATGGGCAGTACCATCCAGCTTAGTCAGTGTGATACCCGTCAAGTTAATCACTTCATTAAACAATTTCACTTGACTGAGTGCATTCTGCCCGGTACTGGCATCCAGAACTAGCATCACTTCATGAGGGATATGTTCACCCAATTTTTTCATTACTCGCACAATTTTCTGCAACTCCTGCATCAAATGTGTTTTATTTTGCAAACGCCCAGCTGTATCTGCCAGTAATACATCGATACCACGGGATCGTGCTGCCTGAATGGCATCAAATATAACGGAAGCAGCATCTGCTCCTGTTTGTTGAGCAATGACAGGGATCTTGTTACGTTCGCCCCAAACTTGTAACTGTTCAACCGCCGCAGCACGAAAAGTATCTCCTGCTGCCAGCAGGACCGATTTTCCTTCTGCCTGAAACTGGCATGCTAATTTACCGATACTGGTGGTTTTACCTGCACCATTTACACCGAGCATTAAAATAACATAAGGTTTTTTACCACTCACATTTAGGGGTTTTTCTACCTTAACCAGTATTTCAGCGAGTATTTCTTTTAATTTACTGTAAAGAACTTCTATATTCTTTAATTGGTTGTGACTAGCATGCTGGGTCAGTGAGTGAATAATTTTATGTGTTGTTTCAACACCCACATCAGCGATAAGCAATTGTTCTTCTAATTCTTCGAATAAGTCATTGTCGATAGTTCTATTGCGAAATAACCTGATAAAACCTGATCCCAGTTTTTGTCTGGTTTTAAAAAGACTCCGTTTTAAACGAGAAAAAAATCTTTCTCTGTCTTGCAGCATCTGCTGCTTATCGTCTGTCACCGCATGCGTTATTACTGTATGCATTTGCTCAGTAGTGCAATCCGTTACACCTGACACGTGCAATTCAGCAATCGGTAATATTTCGCTGGCTACCTTTGCTTCATAAATATCAATTTCTGAAGCATGAGTTACCTGACTATTGACAACATCTTCTTCCTTTTCTTCCTTGCGTTGCGGCTGATTTTGATGATTTGATTTCAACCAAGAAAAAAAACCGGACTTTTTTGCTTTAGTCATTACAATGACACTCCTTTGCGGTTCACTCACGTTTGCTGCATGGATAAATAACGATCTCAGTCTAACACTTTCACCAGAGCAGCAATACACATGCGGTGTTGGGTTTTATAAACAAATTCAATCAATAATGATTTAACGTTTCCCTAAGGATCATACATCCATGAAAATGGTATTCAAATTTTTACCAGCCAACCTGTTAATTGATAAGATTACTTTAGAGCATCATGATTAAAACATCACCACAATACCCCTCAGGGCAAATACGTATTATCGGTGGGAAATGGCGCAATCGGAAACTGCCTGTTCCTGTGAGCCCAGGCCTGCGGCCCACGACCGATAGAATCCGGGAGACTTTATTTAACTGGTTAATGCCTGTTATCCATGACGCCCGTTGTCTTGATTGTTTTGCCGGGAGCGGTGCTTTGGGACTGGAAGCGTTGTCCCGTCATGCCGCACAAGCAACATTGCTTGAATTAGAACAGAGTATCGCCAGACAACTGATGAATAATCTCACTGCATTACAGGCAAGAAACGGACAAGTGATCAACACGAATACGCTGACTTGGTTAACACAGCCTGGCCAACCTTTTGATATTGTATTTCTTGACCCACCCTTTCATAAAGGGCTACTGGCAGAAACTGCTCATTTATTAGAACAGCAGGGCTGGCTGGCGCCAGATGCGCAGATTTATATGGAAGCAGAAGCAAAAAATCCGATGGCTCAGGTTCCTGATAGCTGGCGACTTTACCGTGAAAAAATCACTGGTCAGGTCATTTACCGGCTTTATGTTCGCACGTCATTGATACGTTGATACAAAGAAAATTACAGGAGCAGGAAGATGTGGATTAATCTGGGAAAATTATTAATGTCAGGTATGTGGGGAGTATTTATCTTTAATCTTGTATACGCCTTTCCAAAGCCCATGAACCACTTTTTAAATATTGCCATGATATTGATGGCACTCATGCACGGCATACAATTAGTGATGCTGAAAGCCACTCAACCCACATCAATAACATTTTGTAAACAAATAAAGATCTTTTTATTTGGTGTATTGGAATTGTTGCGCTGGCAAAAAAAATAACTGTTGGTTTTTTCAGCGGATTACTCATCAACTACACCCCTTTGCGTAACAAATAACGATAGGGTGTTTGTTTGGTCTCCTGCACCAACAACTGGTGTTCCATAAATCGACAAAATCCAGGTATATCACGAGTGGTGGCAGGATCATCGGCAACAACCAGCAAAACCTGCCCTGTCTGCATATAACGTACAACTTTACGTATCATCATCACCGGTTCCGGGCAGCGTAGACCCAGCAGATTAAGTGTCCGATCAGGATTAACAAAAATATCTGTCATTAATGTTCTCTAAATGTTCTCTGCTTGTTCATTGTTGCATGACATCGCCTGTGTTATATAGAATGTGTATCATCATACCGCCTGCCACACAAATTTTGGGTATAGATTATTTTAACTTCATGAATTCAAATAGAAAAAAGGTATTATCTTATGTTCCTGTTTTACACCCGGCAAAAAGTAGCCGCGCTAACAGGGTTATCATTGTTCCATATTGCTGTCATTGCATCCAGTAACTATCTTGTACAGTTACCCGTTACCATTTTTGGTTTCCACACGACTTGGGGAGCCTTCACCTTTCCCTTTGTCTTTCTAGCCACTGATTTGACAGTACGTATATTTGGTACACAATTGGCCCGCCAGATCATTAGCTTAGTCATGATTCCTGCACTGCTGATTTCTTATCTGGTTTCCACTTTGTTCGATCAAGGAAGCTGGCAAGGCGTGCTGATCTTAACCGAGTTTAACTTGATAATAGCTCGTATTGCTGTTGCCAGTTTTATGGCCTATCTGCTTGGCCAGCTTCTTGATATACATGTATTTAATCAGTTACGCCAAAGCAGCCTGTGGTGGCTTGCACCCGCCGCATCAATGTTTTTTGGCAATTTCAGTGATACACTGGCGTTCTTTTTTATTGCCTTCCACAAGAGCAGTGATACCTTTATGGCAACACATTGGATTGAAATCGCTCTGATAGATTATATATTCAAGATCATTATTTGCATGCTATTTTTTATACCCACCTATAGAATAGTACTCAATATGTTACTGAAATACGTTATTAATCAAAACGATGGCCTGCCATTAAGACAGGCTAATTAACCAAGTCAGAGGGAGTCCTGCTCTTAAAGGGAAACCAGCCTTGGCTCGCGAGATCTTAAGCGATGCAAAAAACAATGAAAACTGACTGGCCGTACCCTCATTTTGTAGCCCATCGTGGGGGAGGTAGCTTGGCACCTGAAAATACACTGGTGGCAATTAAGGCTGCAGTCAACCATGGTTATACCATGATCGAGTGTGATGCCAGATTAGCCAAAGATGGAAAAATCTTTCTGTTGCATGATGATACGCTGGAACGTACCACTAACAGTTGGGGTATTGCCAGTCAGTTAGTCTGGGATAAACTGGTACAACTGGATGCCGGTAGTTGGTATAGCGCTGCATTTCGTCATGAACCTTTACCCTTGCTCTCAGAAGTGGCTGCCTGTTGTGCTCACTATAAACTGGCCGTCAATATAGAAATGAAATCTACCATTGGCATGGAGCAACAAACCGGTAGGGACATTGCTTTGGCTGCGCGTTTGTTGTGGAAGGAGCAAAAGATCCCACCGTTGTTATCGTCATTTTCCAGAGAGATACTGGCTTCCGCTAAGC
>JACCDN010601395.1_pt1 | contig 11046 bp, 8 predicted proteins | sample 7441691 | NCBI WGS metagenome assembly JACCDN01 (sample SAMN15323439, study PRJNA562643) | freshwater metagenome | isolation source: river surface water | place: USA:Blue River Watershed | collected 2017-08-16
CACCCTTTATGCCAGGAGGAGCTTCAGTGACCTTGAGCTCGACGGTGATAGGGTATTTGAATCCCATCGGCTGTTCCTCGAAAAGGAGCTGGTCTATGACGGTATTAGCCTTGAGGAAGCGTGCTTGGGGGCCTGCCTGTTCATCGGTGACCTTGAAGCGTTTGGAAGGGTCGTTTGCCTCACAGAACCACCATTCGCCGCGGCTATTGTAGAGATATTTGACTTCGCGGGTCTCGATCTCAGCCTCCTGGACCTTTTCAGACTGGTGGAAGGAGTACTCGGTAACCTTGCCGGTCATGAGATTCTTGAGTTTGGTAGCATTCACAGGCTTGCGCTGCTGCTTGCGGAAGACGTGCGATGAGAGGACCTCATACGGGGAACCGTCGAGAACAATGAATTTCTTTTCGGTGATTTCGCTATATTCGAGGATGGCCATAAAGACAAGTTAAAAGTTAATTCAGGCATTCTAGCCGTTTTCCCTGAAAAAGGCAAAACCCCGCCGAGGAGCGGGGAATTGACGCCGGGGTTGATTGTCTGAGCTACTGAGCACTCAGCTTCCCGCGAATTGCCTTGAGTATCTCGCTGCGAACTTTCGGATTTTCCTTGAGGAACTGACGGGTAGCATCGTAGCCGCGGCCAAGCTTCATTTCTCCGTATGAGTATGATGAGCCTGACTTCTGGAGGAGCTCATATTTCTCGCCAAGTGCGATGATTTCGCCCTCTTGGGAGATGCCTTCGTTGTACATGAGATCGAACTCAGTTTGCTTGAATGGGGCAGCGACCTTATTCTTGACGACCTTCACACGGACGCGTCCGCCCATGATCTCTTCACCCTTCTTGATTTGGGCGATGCGGCGGATATCGAGACGAACAGAAGCGTAGAACTTGAGCGCCTTGCCTCCGGGGGTAGTCTCAGGATTGCCGAACATGACACCGATCTGCATACGGATCTGGTTGATAAAGATGACGACAGTTTTGGACTTGGCGACGATAGCTGTCAGTTTGCGGAGTGCTTGAGACATGAGGCGTGCCTGGGATCCCACATGATGAGCTCCCATATCACCCTCGATCTCTGCACGCGGGGTGAGGGCGGCGACAGAGTCGATAACGATGACATCCATCTTGTTGGTGCGAATGAGGCTGTCGACGATCTCGAGTGCTTGCTCACCAGTATCTGGCTGAGAGATGAGAAGGTCGCTGAGCTTCACGCCGAGCTTGCCGGCGTATTCAGGGTCCATGGCATGCTCTGCGTCTATGTATGCGCAAACGCCGCCCATTTTTTGTGCTTCAGCGACGACATGAAGGGCGAGGGTAGTCTTGCCGGATGATTCTGGGCCGAAGATCTCAATGATGCGGCCACGAGGCATGCCGCCGATGCCGAGCGCCCAGTCGAGCCCGAGGGAGCCGGTCGGGATTGCGCCGACATTGACCTTCGGTTTGTCGCCGAGCTTCATAATGGCATCATCGCCAAACTTGCCGCGAATCGCATCGAGAGCATCCATGATGCCGGCTGATGTTTTCTTCTCAGCGGCTTTTGATGCTGATGATTCGACGCTTTCTTCGGTGGTTTCTTCTAGAGGGGAAGCGACTTCTTCTGATGCTGCCGCTTTGCCTTTGCTTTTCTTTGTGGACATGAGGTGTGTAGGTTAGTACTGATAAATCGCAGGTACCTATAATGATACGGGAAATATCTGAGGAGGGAAATATTGAATGATATACGCGTACGTGTCCTAATCTCGATCGTTCAAAATGAGGAAGTTCGGAGACTAGTTGGGCTTGGTCAGGATAAGACGTTTCTCGATTGTTCTGCCGAACTGGTCTTTTGCGATGAATGTGATGAGGTTTGTACCAGGGAATACCAGGATAATTTCGTTGAAGTTGCCAGCTTCGTCGATGGATACAGGCTTACCATTCATGGTCACAATATGGGCACGTTCAACGATACCCTTGATGGGCGTTGTAGATGCTTGTATGGAGCTCCAGTCTGCGGGTTCCGATATGGTGATGCGAGGTCCGCGCGCATAGTCTGATGATCTCCAGATAGAGTATCCGGCGACGATGAGTACAAGGAGCACGCTGGCACCGATTTTGAGAAGGCGGAGGAGGGAGGTGCGGGTCATGGGGAAAGTTTACAGTTTAGTGACCCAGTAGGCAAACCTGCTGGTTTGAAAGTGAAAAGTTTTTCATTGTAAACTGTAAACTCGTAGATCAAACCTGCTCCTCATTTGTTGTCGGCAAGGCTTCTGCTACCGCTGCCTGGTCTGTGCTGCTACCGAGTATCTCGCGTGGCTTTGAACCATTTGCGGGGCCGATGACACTGTGTTGCTCGAGGAGGTCCATGAGTTTTGCGGCGCGCGAATATCCGACGCCGAGCTTCCTCTGGAGATATGAGGTTGATGCCTTTCCTGCAGCGATGACGGCCTCACGAGCTGCTTCATAGAGGTCGTCTTCTTCTTCGAAAGAATCATCGCCAAGCATTGAATCGAATGCCGCGCCAGCGCCAACTTCAGTCGGCATGATATTAACCTCGTCCATGATTTCATCTTTGTATTCATCTATGAGATGTCTGACAACCTTCTTGACCTCTGCCTCGGAGATGTATGCTGACTGTAAGCGGACTGGTTTCGCCATTTCAGCTCCAAGATAGAGCATGTCTCCGGCACCAAGGAGCTTCTCTGCGCCTTGCTGGTCAAGTATGGTGCGTGAATCGATCTGAGAAGCGACTTGAAGGGCTACGCGCGTCGGGATATTTGCCTTGATGAGACCGGTGATGACATTCACACTCGGACGCTGGGTCGAGAGGATGAGATGGATACCGACGGCACGGCTCATCTGAGCGAGACGGACGATGGATGACTCGAGCTCGCGCGGATAGGTCTGCATGATGTCGGCAAGCTCATCGATAATGACGACAATATATGGCATGGTCTCAGGGAGCTTCACTGCCTCATCGCCATCCTCAGGCTTGTTGTCTGCACCATTTTTCTTCCACGCTTCCAACGCTGGTGCAAGAATGGTCTTGTGATACGAGTCGATATCGCGGACACCGCTCTTCTCGAGCACATCATAGCGTCGGCTCATTTCTTTGCCGGCCCACTTGAGCGCGAGGATAGATTTCTTGGGATCAGTTATGACTGGAGTAAGGAGATGGGGGATCTTGTTGTAGAGAGTGAGCTCGACGCGCTTGGGGTCAATCATGATGAAGCGTAGGTTCTCAGGTGAATTGCGATAGAGGAGCGAGGTGATGATGGCATGAATAGTCACGGACTTACCAGAGCCCGTCGCTCCAGCGATGAGCGCGTGGGGAGCCTTTGCGAGGTTAGAGAAATGCGCTTTACCAGTAATATCCTTGCCAAGTGACATGAGGAGAGGCTTATCAGATCCTTGGTAGTCTGACGAGCTGAGCAGGGTGGCGAGACCGACGGTCGTCTTGGCAGTGTTTGGAACCTCGACGCCGACAAGAGACTTGCCAGGAATGGGAGCTTCGATACGGATCGGGTGCGCTGCAAGTGCAAGTGCAAGGTCGTTGTTAAGTCCGACGATACGTGAAAGTTTGACACCCTCTGCCGGCTTCAAGGCGTATCGAGTGACAGATGGACCGATAGATATCTCGTCCATCTCGACAGTGATATTGAAATTTTGAAGCGTGCGCTTGATAATGTTCGCGTTTGCTTTGATATCTCCAGTTTCAGGTTTACCCTTATCTTTTTCAAGAAGAGAGAGCGGGGGAGGATTGAATGGTTTGAGATGGGGATTGATAGCTGCTGCAACCATGGCGAATGATCCATCATCATCGAGTGTGAGGCCTCCTGCTCCAGCTTTTTTGCCAAGCTGGCGTTTGTTGGCCTCATCTCGCTTGCGTTGTTCTTCTGCGACACGAGCTGCTTCCGCGCGTTCAAGGTTGCTCATACCAGTAGCCTTTGCGACGACACCATCGATACGCTCATCTTCATCTTCTTCTTGAGCGGCACTCTTTTTCAAAGCAGTTTCTTCGTCAGTCTCTTTTTTCTTGAAGTAGTTCCAGAACATCAAGTGTTGAGCAGAGATGTGTAAGTTGAAGGTCATAATCACCGATACGATGAATATGACGATGAGAAGCGCAGTTGCCGCCCAGAAGTCTATGAAGCTGATGAGGGGTGTTGCAATCCAGCGTCCAACACTGCCGCCCGCCTCTGCGTATACGATATGGATGATTCCGAGCCCAGAAATCAGGAAGAGACCTGCCCCTATAAGCTTGGTTATCTCTATCCTTTTCTTGAGGCCCTGCAGGAATGATATGCCGAGCATGGCAAACATAATCGGGATGAGATAGTAGCCGACGCCACAGAGTTGCAGTAGGAAGTTGTATATATAGTTACCGAAACCAGCCTTACCGAATGCTGCAAGAAGGGATAGGATTGTGATCAAGAAAGAGAAGAGCGCAAGTATGGTATGGATAGTTTCATCCTTAAGTTCATCCCAGAAGCGGATTTTTTTGCCAAGATCGTTTTTTTTCTTTGCCATGCATAGGATTATAACACTGTCATGCTTTAAACAGAAAAGCATAAATTTTTGAGAGCTTGCATCCTCCCACGGTTCATCTATAATGGACATATCAAGGACAATAAAGTACAATAATTGTAAAGGACTTTATGTCGGACATATAGGACAAGATAAATTATTTTAATGGACAAAAAGGACAACAACCAAGGATTCACTGGAGATCCACTGAATTGGAAATCACTAGGCTTCTTCTCAGCGGAGGAGTATCTTTTGTATGTTTTCAAAAAGACAGAAAAGATTACTGCTGCCCTCTATCTCGTGTCTGGACTTCTCAAGGACGACGAACCAATGAAGTGGGAACTGCGTGACCATGGTATGGAGCTCATGTCATCGTCCTTTATGGCATCGAGCAATATGCCAGGCGACAAGAGCTCAGTCATTCAGTCGTTATTCACAGCTGCGCTCGAGACTATCTCTCTCCTCAATGTTGCCAAGATTTCCAATCTTATCTCAGAAATGAACCATTCACTGCTTGTGCGGGAGATAGACAATGTAGTCGCCATGCTCCGAGATCGCCTCGCTGAGAATGCGGAAAATGCCGGCTATGTCCTTTCTGAGAATTTCTTTAAGACGCCAGACATGTTCACGACAGGTTTTAGAACTGAGGGGGCAAGTGGTAGATGGCAGGTTGCAGGTGGAAAAGGACAAGATTCACGTAGCAAGACCCCTGAGTCAGGAAAAACAAAGGTTTTAGAAGGACATACGACCGTTCAGGCTAAGAAGGATGGTAGGCAGGAAGCCATCATCAATGTCCTTAAAGGTCAGTCAAATCTGACCATCAAAGACTTCTCAAAAGTCATCAAGGACTGCAGCGAGAAGACTATTCAGAGGGAATTGATTGATCTCGTCGATCGGGGAATCGTCAAAAAAGAAGGGGAGCGTCGCTGGAGCAGGTATTCTTTGAAATAAACAAATTACAGGCCCGAAAATGGGTAAAAAACACATATTTTTGCCCTTGTCTATGTAATATAGTATAGATTGTTGCGTCATTGACCCTAGGCCTCGCTTCTGCTAGTATTAGATGGTTACCCATACATGACCATTTTGAGCCACATTTTTGGCAATAGCCTTAGGTTCATATAGGCGGAGAGCGTTATCCACAAACGCTTTTTGCGCAGTGGTCGAGAAGTGGGGTACAATGTTCTGTAACGAGTGTGTAAGGGCCTACTCGCTTTTATACATTCGTACCCAGAGCAATCTGCGGTAGAAACGAACTTTGACAACTTAATAATCAGTTAAAGTTTGTTTTTGTCTTACCACAACATGTTTCATGTGCGTGTCGATAGCGCAGATGAGATAAGTGGAAATTATTAGTATTACAAAACGCAGTAATTCTTCTTCGATATTACAAGTAAAATAGAAGGAGCTGCGCTAAATTATAAAATCAATGAAAAAGTTTCTTATCGCTTCAGGCGTAGCCGTTTTGGCTTTCGCTTCGATCGCAGGAGCACAGGGAACCGCGTTCAACACCAACCTCACGGTCGGTTCAACCGGTTCTGACGTTGTCGCTCTTCAGACCTGGCTCATCGCCAATGGCTACAACATCCCAGCTATCGCTTCGGGTGCAGCAGCAAAGGGCTACTTCGGTACACAGACCAAGATGGCAGTTCAGGCTTATCAGACCGCAAAGGGAATTCCTTCGACTGGTTTCGTAGGACCTCTTACCCGCGGAGCTCTCAATGCAGGTGGCGCAGTTGTCACTCCTGCTCCAGTAGGATGCCCAGTCGGAATGATTTGTACTCCGGTTGGCGGAGGAGCACCGGTTGTTTCAACTGGTGGCCTCGCTGGAACTGATGGCACCATCTCTGATGTCAACGAGCTTTCTTCGTATTCAAGCGAGGAGGTCGGTGATGGACAGAATGATGTCAAGGTTCTCGGTATGGAAGTTGAAGCTTCAAACGACGGAGACATTGCTCTCAAGTCAATCAAGGTTTCCTTTGATTCTACTGGCAACGGTGGATCAGACAACCTCGATGATTACATCGAGTCAGTCTCAGTCTGGATGGGATCAACCAAGGTTGGTTCAGCTGATGCTTCTTCGTTCAACGAGGATTCAGGTAACATCTGGTCAAAGACCATCACTCTTAACAATGCAGTCGTCCGCGCAGACAAGACTGAGAAGTTCTATGTCGCAGTCGATTCAGTCAGCAATCTTGACTCTGGAGACATCTCTGGAGACTCATGGACTGTTGATGTTGATAGCATCCGCTTCGAGGATGGATCTGGCGTAGTTACCTCAGATACCACCACTGGTGATATCGATGGTATGGACGTTGCTATTGAGTTCGTTTCGTTCTCATCTGCAGCTGATACTGAGCTCAAGATTTCAACTGACACTTCAGCAAGCCCAGAGGCAGACATGGTTGCAGTTGATGAGTCTGACAACACAGACAACGTTCCGCTCCTCGTTGGTAAATTCAAGCTCGAGGGTACTTCTGATGCTGTGATTGATGAGATTCCAGTTACTCTTACTGTAACTGGAGCAACTGATGTTGACGCTGTTACAGGTTCAGTAACCCTCGTCCTTGATGGTGAGGAGTATACTGAGTCAGTTTCGACCAACTCTGTTACCTCAGCTACAATCACCTTCGATAACCTTGACTTCGACCTTGCAGCAGGTAAAACTATCACTTTCAAGGTCCTTGCTGATATCAATGATATCGAGACTGGAACCTTCGATGAGGGTGATACTTTGACCGCTTCACTCACCTCGACCAACCGTGATTACATGGACGTCGAGAATGAGGAGGGTGATCAACTCTCTGATTCTTCAGAGAAGTCTGGTACCGCAACTGGTGAGGCACAGGAATTCCGCACAAACGGAGTTGTCCTCAACCTCCTCAGTACAAGCGCTACAGTTTCGGATGGTGCCTCAGCTAACACAGACACTGGTACATTCGAGATTAAGTTCGGCGTTAAGGCTATAGGTGATACGATTTATGTAGCATCTACAAGCGCTTACATCTTCAAGGGATCTGTCGCTACGACTTCAAACTCGATGAGCCTCATCCTTGAGAATGATTCAGACTCTGAAGAGACTGCTAATGGCAACTTCTTGATTGAGGAAGGAGATGTTGAGAACTTCACTATGACAGTGACTGTTCCTCTTCTCGGAAACTCTTCAAGCACTGGTTCTTACCAGGTTCGCCTTGCAGGACTCGGATGGGATACTGCTGATAATGCAGTTGCAACCCAACAGTACACTTCAAACCTTGATGATTTCAAGACGAAGTACATCTCTTTGAACTAACCTAGATTAGGTATGTTCTTAGGCAAAACCGCCCCGAAAGGGGCGGTTTTGTTATTCCTGGAAAGTTACTCTATAATGATTTCATGACCAACTTGATCATCTATAGGAGCGGGAACGCAAACTATGGAAAGTGGATAATGTCCGCATTATTTATATTTTTTGTTTCGTTTCCATTTGTTATGTGGAATGGATTTCTATATAGCGGTAGTTCGTCGAGGGCAGTTACTCTTGTAGGAGTGACTATTGTGACAGGGGTTATATTTTCTGCGTGGCTGTTTAAGAGAAATACGGTTGTATCAATTCCTAAATCATTTATAGGTTTTTCATTGCTGATATACTTATTGGCGCTCATAATTTCAAGTCTCGTGGGCATTGATCCACATACTTCATTTTGGTCAGTAGCTTCGCGTACGTCAGGTATCTGGTACCTCATTCACCTTGGATTTTTTTTGTACCTTTTATTAGGATCAATTTCTGACAGAGTTTTTCATAAAAGGCTTATCTTGGCCATAGTTATATCGACTGCTCTGTACTCGTTTCTAGCCTTCATGGGGCCTGAGGGTATTGGCTGGTTGTTTAAGGGTAGGGTCGGTGAAGGGTTCACTATTGGCAACTCATCTTTTGCGGGTATGTATCTCTTTGGGGCATTCATCTTGGCGCTATACTACCTATTCCAGGCAGAGCTGAAGAAATGGTGGATGTATCTGCTCCCTGTTATACTGACGATCAATCCGTTCATTCTGAATCCTGCGATCTGGAGCGGGAACTTTTCAGGAGGTGTCATCGGGGAGGCACGATCATCAGCATATGTTTTTGTTTCGGCACTCGTGGCTATATTTGTACTCTGGCTTGTCTCTCGAATTAAAACCGCTAAGGCACGGTCTGTAGCAGCCTACTCACTTTTCAGCATTTCCATCGTGGTGATTATGTTATGTGTCTATTCGCTTTTTTCTCACAATGGTTATCTTAGACAAGCATATCTTAGTCAGGCGACAGCGGCTCGGCCCCTAATTTGGGATACGTCGGAGAGAGTTATAGCAGAAAGGCCGTTTTTAGGATGGGGCCCAGAAACGTTTGAACGTGTATTTGAAATCAATTATGACAATCGTTTGTTACAGGATGAGTATGGAAATGAAGCGTGGTTTGATCGTGCACATAATGTGTTTATAGATCAGCTTGTCGATGGTGGTTTTATAGGCCTTACGTCCTATTTGGCAATCTATATTGTTACAGTACTTATACTCATGCGTGTCGCATTGAGAGCTACAGATCGGTCAGATAGAATTTTTGCTTCATTGTTAATTGTATATTTTACACTTCATCTTGCGGAGCTTCAGACTGCTTTTGATACAACAATTTCATATCCAATTATAGTATTTATGGCCGCATCAGCGATTGTGCTCGAATGTCGAGGACGTGCTGCCTCGGCAGAAGATAGTGATGTGTATAGGCTTAATATATCATCGAGATACATACTTGCTATTATAACCGTAGTTTTTTTGGGTTGGTCTTTTGGGTACGGATTGATCCCCTTCGTTCGGGCTCAAATAGCAAACGGATCGATTAGAACTGCAAAGGATTCTACTATACGAATGTCGCTCTACCCCATACTTTTCTCATCGGAAGTCGATCAACATTCATTTCTTTGGAGAACCCTAATCGATTTTCAAAGGGCAATTGATAAAAACCCTTCGATCATTAAAGATCCAAAAATATTTGAGGATATAAAAAGGGAACTCTTGTATTTTGAAGATAAGTATCAAGAGTATCTTTCTATAAACCCTGATCATTTCCGTGCTCATTTGGGTCTTGCAAATATATTGATTTACCAAAAACTATTTGGTATAGATAAGCTGGGGCAGGCTCAAGAAGTCTTAGACGATGCAATTTTATTAGTACCCAAAGCACCACAGTCATACTGGATGAAAGCAGTCGCGTATGTATATATGGCAAAATTTGATGATGCATTTAAATATGCAAAGACAGCGTACGACCTAAATCCCAAGATTTATCAGAGTGAAGAAGTTTTAAAATATATCGAAAAATCATCAAAAAGTTATCCCAAAATTGAACTATTTATGTTTAAACAACTCTAATCTAATAAAATGGAAAACCAGCAAATTCAAAATAATTATACTGATAACAAAAACCCATTATTTAGCAAGAAGGTTAAAATGGCACTCTATTTTTTTATTGTAATTGCGATTGCGGGAATGCTAATTTTCCTGTTTTTGATTGATATTGACGACGTAAAACAGAATTCAATTTACACTGATCAGCTCGGTTATTTTTCACTTGAACTCCCGTCTGGGTGGAAGGAGGTTGATTCGATATATGGGACTACAACAGAGACTGTATTGTTTTCTGGTTCGGGAGTTAATGAACAGGATGTTGGTACGAGAATTACTGTTAATAAGTATGAAAGAACAAAGAAGGTTGACAATGCTATTAAAATTTATACAGAAGAAGGATTTTCACAGCTTATAGCAAACGATGTTAAATTTGGGCTTAACGAGTATAAAGAACTATCAAACGCTACAACATCAATACAGGGTAGAATGTTTTATGTAATAAAAGGTACATATGTGGGTATAAAAAGCCGCCGAGAAGTTACGCAATATCTCTACATAACTCATACATCAGATTCCTATTATCTTATTGGAATCGACGTATATTCTGATCTTTGGGCAGCAAATGAGGATGAAGTTTTGCGTTCGATAGACACATTTAAACTTCTCAAATAATCATGTCCAACCCCTTCGATCGCAATTTCCTCAAATTCTTCACAGGTTTCTTGGTGATACTTACACTGAGTTTCGCAGTCCTTTATTTTGTAGGACAGTGGAATATTCCTCGGTAGAGATTTCATCACGTGTCATCATTAGTTCTCTATCATTTCATCACGATTCCTTCATACGGGATTGATACGATATGCGCATTATCAGGGAGTAATCTCATAATGCGCCATGAAGAGCATAATCTATATCGTGTGTGCGGGGTCTATTATTGGCTTGTTTACGTTCGTTGGGTTCATACAGTTCGCTCAGGCAGAAACTATCATCGAACATGTAGCTGAGCTCCAGGGCGATGTTGAGTGGAGGGCATTTTGTCTTAGAAAACTGAGTCTATTTTGTTCGATGATAGCATTGTCGTCGTCAATGACACCCCCACGGTTTGGCAAAGGGGGGAATGATATTCCTTGGGGAACTGTATGATTATCAAATGGCCATATAGGTGTTGTTTGATTTAATTGA
>JACCDN011209559.1_pt1 | contig 11045 bp, 10 predicted proteins | sample 7441691 | NCBI WGS metagenome assembly JACCDN01 (sample SAMN15323439, study PRJNA562643) | freshwater metagenome | isolation source: river surface water | place: USA:Blue River Watershed | collected 2017-08-16
ACATACGCGTCGCCCGTGACGATGATGATGTCGCAGCTGTCCCAGCCGAGTTGTGTCATTTCCTCGCGCGACATCGGCAAAAATGGGGCCGTGCCAAAACGGGCCGCCCAGTACTTGCGATAGCTGGTCAGCGGCTTGGCGTTGCGGGGGAAAAAGGAGACGTCGGCGTAGGCATTCATGAGCCGCCAAGTGTAAGGGTTAGCCCCTTCCCTTCGAGTTTTAGGGGCTTCAAGGGCTATTGGCCCCAGCGTTTAGGGCAGTGCCTGCACCATGAGCGGTGTGTCCCACAGGTGGCTCATGACGGCCTGCACCTGCGCCACATCGCCCGAGGTGAAAAACTGCACGTATCCTTGCTGGCTTGCGCTAGACAAGCTATCACTGTCAGCCAAACGGCGGGCCAACTCGCGGGCCACCGCTTCGGCGGGGTCAAGCAGGGTCACGCCCTCGCCTGCCACGCGCTGGATGGTGTCGCGCAAAAACGGGTAGTGCGTGCAGCCCAACACCAAAGTGTCTGCGCCCTGCTCGATCAACGGCGTGATGAATTGGCGCAGCAAGGCCTCGGTTTCGGCGCTGTGCAAGTCGGCACGCTCCACCTGCTCCACCAACCCCGGGCAGCCTTGCAGCAAGATGCGTTTGTTAGCGCCATACAAATCAACCAGCCGTGCCACCGCAGCGCTTTGCACGGTTTGGCGTGTGGCCAACACGCCTACAACACCGCTACGCGTAAGGGCTACAGAGGGTTTGATGGCGGGCTCAATCGCCACCACAGGCAAGTGTGTTTGTTCGCGCAAGGTTTTGGCGGCCACCACCGTGGCGGTGTTGCAGGCAATGGTGATGCCCTTGACACCCTGCTCTGCCAACCAGTTGCCGACGGTCAGGGTGCGTTGGGTGATGTGCGCTTCGGATTGATCGCCATAGGGCGCATGGCCAGAGTCAGCCACGTACACCAAATTTTCATGCGGCAACGCAGCTCGAATGGCTCGCAAGACGGACAAGCCGCCTACGCCTGAGTCAAACACGCCAATGGCGCCTTGAAACGGGCTTGCTGTCGAGAGTGAGGCAATGGGTTGGGACATGGTCCGAATGGGCAGAGGTTGCGTTTGGGCGAATCAACAATCTGCACATTCTCGCCGAGACGAAGACACGTCTTACAGCGCCGCCTCCAAGGTGACGACATCGGGTGGCTGGCAGCCTACTCGGCTGCAGTTGATCGCAGCAGCCACCAAAGCCCTGTGCAAAGTTTGATCGACACACTGAGCGGCTAAATTAATCTGCGACAAACTACCGCTGAGCACCCAGTCTGCCAAACAACTGCCCCAAAACGTGTCTCCTGCGCCCACGGTATCTTTGACATCCACCACAGGCGCAACTGCTTGCGCGTGTGCGCTGCCCACCTGCAGATAAGCCCCCTGTGCACCAAAGGTTAAAGCCATGCGTGAGCAACCTTGGGCGATCCAATGCGCGGCCAAGCTTGACGCATTCGTCGAAGACACATCCGAAAACCCAAGCAAGACTAAGTCTTCATCACTGGCTTTGAGCCAATCAGCAAGTGCCGCCACTTCGCGAACCGCTTGCAAATAAGCAGACAAGTCAGTTGCAACACGCGGACGCAAGTTCACGTCCACGCTGATGGTCCAGCCCAAGCGCTTGGCGGCTGCAATGACTTGCAGCACTTTGTGATGTTCGGGCGGCATGGCCATCAGTGAACCGGTGTGCAACACACCGGGCGGCGAAGCTTCAAGCAACGCGACCACATCGGCCACTTGGTAGTCACGGTCAGCCACGTTTTCACGGTAAAAGCCATAGCTGGGTTGCCCATCTTTGACTTGCACCACCGCCAACGAAGTCGGCAATGCAGAACGCGGCAACAAGCTGCGTGCATGGTTGGCCTGCAAATGGTCAAGCAAGGCTTGACCAAACGTGTCTGTCGAAAAGGGGGCAATAAAACCAACAGATGCCCCTTGCAGAGCAGTAGCCAAAGCCAAGTTGTAGGGGCTACCCCCCAAGTGCGGCAAGAGCGATCCATCGGGCTGCGCGATGCAGTCCATCAAAGCTTCGCCCAGCACCCACACGGGTACGTCAACGAGAGGCGTGTGTGAGGTAACGCTCAAGCCAAGCACTCCACAGGAATATCTTCGGGCTTCATCGCCCCCGTCATCACGGCCACGGTGTCGCTCATGCTGATATTTTTCGGGTTCAACACAGCCGCACGTTTGCCCAAGCGAGCGACGTGAATGCGGTCTGCGATTTCAAACACATGCGGCATGTTGTGCGAAATCAGCACCACAGGCAAGCCTTTGTCGCGCACGCGGCGAATCAGCTCCAGCACCATATTGCCCTCTTTCACACCCAAGGCTGCCGTGGGTTCATCCATGATGACCACGTGCTGTGCAAAAGCAGCTGCGCGGGACACGGCCACGCACTGACGCTGACCACCCGACAAAGTTTCTACGGCTTGCGTCATGGAGCGAATACCCACCTTGAGGTCGTTCATACGCTCAATGCTCTCTTGCAGCATTTTCTTTTTATCAAGCATACGAAGCACATTGCCCGCAAAGCCAGGACGGCGAATTTCACGGCCTAAAAACAAGTTCTCAGCAATGCTCATGGCAGGTGCCACGGCCAAATCTTGGTAGACAGTTTCAATGCCGGCTCGGCGTGCGTCGATGGGCGATTTGAAATAGATAGGGTTGCCATCTAAAGAAATGATGCCTTCGTCAGGCACGGTTGCCCCTGACAAGCATTTGATGAGTGACGACTTACCCGCGCCGTTGTCGCCAATGACAGCCAAGATTTCGCCTGCGCGCAGCTCAAAGTCTGCGCCATCTAAAGCAGTCACTTGGCCATAGCGTTTGACCAAGCCGTTGGCCTGCATGACGATGTTGTGTTGTGTGTCGCTCATGATTAGCGCGCTCCCTTGCGTGAGAGTTGATCCGTGGCCACAGCCAAGATCACCAAAATACCTGTGACCAAAATTTGATAGACCGACGACACGCCCATGAGCGTGAGGCCGTTGCGAAACACGCCGACGATCAAAGCGCCCACCAAGGTACCTAACACGATGCCACGGCCACCAAACAAACTGGTACCGCCCAACACCACCGCCGTGATGGCGTCTAAGTTTTCTGTTTGTCCAGCATTGGGGTCGCCAGCGCCCGTGCGTGCCACGCCCAACATGGCCGCAATGCCATAGCAAAGCCCCGCCAACACATACACACCCAACAGCACTTTTTCGGTAGGGATACCTGTCAAACGTGTGGCCTCGGGGCTGTTGCCCACGGCATACACATGTCGGCCTGCGGCGGTTTCACGCAAAGCAAACCAAGCAAAGAGATAAAGGCCAAGCATCATCACCACGCCGTAGCTGACCGAAGCGCCGCCAAAGCCAAATGTATTGCCCAACCATGTCATGCCCGCAGGAATATCAGTCACGGTTTGCGAGCCTGAGTAAAGCTGCGTGATGGCAAAAGCGATGTTCAAAGTGCCCAAGGTCACGATGAAGGGTGGCAGCTTGATGCGCGTCACCAACACACCGTTAAGGTAACCAAACAAAGTCGTCACGGCTAAACCACATGCCATTGCAACGGGCGTAGACAAACCATAGTCCGCTGCAAATTTGGTCATCACAATGCCGCCCAGCGCCATGACCATGCCACACGACAAATCAATACCTGCAGTCAAGATGATGAGGGTTTGGCCAATCGCAATGACGCCCACCACCATAACCTGAGCCAAGATGAGCGAGAAGTTTTGAGTGCTTAAAAAACGGTCGCTTTGGCTGGCAAAAAACACGCAGGCCAACACCAGTGCAATCAGTGGGCCCAACGTGCCCATCGGCGGGAGCTTGTCTTTGAAGGAGTTCATACGAGGACTTTTCTTGTTTAAAAACCGGAGGGGGCCACACGGCCCCCTCGTGCAAGTAGAGCCTAGGCTTTACTTGTTACCCCAGCACAAGTCTGTACCAGTTTTCACGTCTTTACTGTCCACGCCTTTCATGGGCTTGGCGGCAATCAAGGTCACACCTGTGTCGGTGTAGCCACTGGCTTTTTTACCTGTCTTGGCATATTCCACACCTGCAGCCACACCCATAGCGGCCATGCGCAAGGGATATTGCTGTGATGTCGCGGCGATCACGCCAGCACCCACATCTTTGATGCCAGCACAGCCACCGTCCACTGACACGATCAACACATCTTTCTCTTTACCGGCGGCTTTGAGTGCGTTGTAAGCACCAGCAGCTGCGGGTTCGTTGATGGTGTAAACCACATTGATGTTGGGATTCTTTTGCAAGCAGTTTTCCATGCCGGTTTGGCCCTTGGCGCGATCACCAAAGCTGTCGGCCATACACACCACTTCGGCAGGCTTTGCCAACTCGTTGCTCTTGGCATCAAGTGATGTCAAACCGTAGCCTTGCAAAAAACCATTGTGGCGTTGTGCGCCCACAGGGTGGCCTGGAAACAAATCAAGCGTGGCGATGACGGGCTTCTTGCCGTTCAAAGCTGCTTTGGCATATTGACCAATGAACACACCTGCTTTGTAGTTGTCAGTGGCAAACAACGCGTCTGTGGCGTTGGCTGGCTCGGTCGGGCTGTCCAATGCAATGACCATCACGCCTTGTGCTTGGGCTTTTTTGATGGCGGGCACGATGGCTTTGGAATCACTTGGTGTGATCAAAATGGTTTTGGCACCGGCAGCAATCATGTTTTCCATGGCGGTGACTTGACCTGCGTTGTCACCGTCTGTCTTGCCTGCGGCAGACATCACTTTGGCGCCGAGTTTTTTAGCCTCAGCTTGAGCCCCCTCTTTCATCTTCACAAAGAATGGGTTGGTTTCAGTTTTGGTGATCAGGCCAATCACTGGCTCTGCCGCATAGGCACTGCCTGCAGCCAGCGCCAGTGCTGTCAACATCAATTTGGGTGTATTCAATTTCATCAAGGTCTCCACGTTGTTGGTCATCATCGTCAGCGCACTCTTTGCGCCGCGACTTAAATGTAAGATAACTCGACTTATTAAATCAAGTTAGTTTAATTAGTACATTCCCTAGGAGTCAATTCAACAAAAATTTGGCATCCTCCAGAACCTGACAACATTGACGAATTAAGGACCGATACGTGCTCAAAGGAATTGACCCCATCCTCACTCCCGAGTTACTCATGTACCTCTGCGCCATGGGACATGGCGAATGGGTGGCCGTGGTAGACGCCAACTTCACCGCCGACTATTTGGCACACGGCAAGCCTGTGATTCGCCTGCCCGGTCTCAGCCTTGAGCGTGTGAGCGAGGCTGTGCTGTCGGTGTTTCCGCTCGCCACCGATGTGGCCCAACCTGTCGCCCTCATGCATGTGTGCGACAGCGATGCAGCACACCGCACCCTTGCACAACAAGCCGTGATTGGCTTGGTCAACAAAGCGGGCTACACGTCAAATCAGGTAGAAGCCGTCGAGCGCTATGCGTTCTACGAGAAAATCAAGGGCGCCAGTTTGATTGTTCAAACAGGCGAAGGCACTGCGTACGGCAATGCCATGTTCTGCAAAGGTGTGATTCTTTTATGAAAACAATGCGTGGGTCTAACCACACCGGCATGCGCCAGTTCAATGAGCGCACAGTGCTGCGCGCCATTCGTCATGAAGGCGCGATACCCAAAGCCGACTTGGCGCGGCTCACGCAACTATCTTCACAAACCGTGTCCATCATCGTCAACAGACTGCTGGACGACGGTTTGCTCATCAAACAAGAGCGTATTCGCGGCAAGATTGGCCAGCCCTCGGTGCCACTCGCCATCAACGCAGATGGCGCCTACAGCATTGGCTTGCAAGTGGGACGACGCAGCTTAGATGTGGTGGTCACCGATTTTTTGGGGCAAATGCGCCACCAGTGGCAACACACTTACCCCTACCCATCTCCCACCGAGGTGTTGCCCAAAATCAAAGAAGGCTTGAAGCTCATGCAAAAACGCATGGGTGCTGAGGCATGGAAGCGCACAGTAGGTATTGGCTTGAGCGCACCGCTGGCCATGCACGAATGGGGCGACTTGATGGGTAAGAAAGCCCAAAAGGCCATGGTCGATTGGGAGCACATCGACTTGGTGCAAGAAGTGCAAGCCATGTCTGCCCTGCCCGTCGAGTTTGCCAAAGACACCACAGCCGCCTGCGTGGCTGAATTGGTGCAAGGCTTAGGCCGCGATGTGCCAAATTTTTTGTATGTGTACGTGGGTACGTTTGTAGGCGGCGGTTTGGTGATGGACGGCCACATCGTCAACGGGCCACGTGGCAACGCAGGTGCCATTGGATCAATGCCCATTGGCCTGCCGCCCTTGGGGACACGCGCCAACGCCAACACACCCGCACAGTTGCTGCAACTCGCCTCTGGCTGGCAGCTAGAACAAGCCCTCATGGCCGCTGGTCACGACCCGCTGCTGGTGCAGCACGATGACATCATGAAACCCGAGTTCAGAGCGTTCACACAACCATGGCTGTTGCAAGCCAGCAAAGCCTTGGCCATGAGTGCGACAAGCGCGGCCGCGCTACTTGACCTTGATGCTGTCATCGTGGATGGTTCGCTCAACCCCAAACTCTTGCATGCCCTCACTCAACAAACTGAAGCCTGTTTGGCGCAATTCAGTTTTGATGGCATCCATCAGCCCCACGTCTTGGCTGGTCGCGTGGGTAACCATGCCCGCGCGTTGGGTGGCGCACTACTGCCCTTGCATGCCCAGTTCTTTCCCGACAAAGACATCTTTTTGAAACAAGACGCACTCGGCTAACAGGCTGAAAAAATGTTTGTAACCATGTTGAGTAAAACATGAAACTAAGTTACATTTACGTCCATGTTGGAACGTATCAAATCGACCCTGTCGTCTTTAGCCCCGGCCGAACAGCGCGTGGGCAAGCTTCTTCTCGCTGACCCTCGCACCTTCTCAACACTGCCCGTGACTGAGCTGGCCGACCGTGCTGGCGTGAGTAAACCTACTGTGGTGCGCTTTTGTCGCAGCATGGGCTATGAGGGCCTGAGTGATTTCAAACTCAAGCTTGCAGGCAGCCTAAGCGAGGGGGTGCCCTTCATCCACCGCAACGTGGGCGCGCAAGACAGCAGCAACGATGTGTTGGTCAAAGTGATTGACAACACCGTCACCGCATTCTTGAAATACCGAAACGATGCCTCGTCGGCGCAAATTGACAAAGCGGCAGCAGCCATCGCCCTCACCCACAAAAAAGGCAAACGCCTTGAGTTTTTTGGCGTGGGCAATTCAGGCATCGTGGCACAAGACGCGCAACACAAGTTTTTCCGACTCGGCTTTCACACCATCTCGCACAGCGATGGCCACATGCAAATCATGAGCGCGTCGCTGCTTGGCCCTGGCGATTGTTTGGTGGTGTTCTCTAACTCGGGCCGCACGCGCGACTTGCTCGACTCCTGCGAGATTGCCAAAAAGAACGGCGCCACCACGGTGGTCATCACGGCATCGGGTTCACCTTTGGCCAATGCGGGAAAGATTCACCTCGCAGCGGACCACCCCGAGAGCTACGAAAAATTTAGCCCCATGGTGTCGCGCTTGCTGCACCTGATGATCGTCGACGTGTTAGCCACTGCTGTGGCCCTGCGCATTGGTAGCACACAGCTGCAACCCATGCTGCGAAACATGAAACAAAACCTTCTCAACAAACGTTACTCATGACTCACCCAACCCCACCCGCAGGTACGCTAGACATCGTCATCTTTGGCGGCGCTGGCGACTTGTCGTTTCGCAAACTCTTGCCTGCGCTGTACATGGCGCATCTGCATGACAAGCTCGACCCCACCGCTCGGATCGTGGCCGTGGGTCGCCAAGACTGGACGCGCCAGGAGTATTTAGATTTCATTGACAAAAACTCGCCTGCATTCATTGAAAAAGAAGCGCTCACAGCGGACGATTGGCAAAGCTTTTTAAATCGCTTGGCCTACGTCAGCATGAACGTCACCAACGCGAGTGACTTTGCCAAACTCAAAGACTTGTGTGCACAGCCCGCACTGCGCGTGTACTACTTGGCCACAGCGCCTAGCTTGTTCACACAAATTTGTGCACACCTGTCAGACGCAGGTTTGGTCGATGCGCAATCGCGTGTGGTGCTTGAAAAACCACTGGGCACAGACCTAGCGTCAGCCCGTGAAATCAACACCAATGTGGCCCGCTACTTTGACGAACAACAAATCTACCGAATCGACCACTACCTTGGCAAAGAGACGGTGCAAAACCTGATGGTGCTGCGATTTGGCAATGCCATTTTTGAACCCCTGTGGCGTGCGCCTTACATCAAGAGCGTGCAAATCACCGTGGCCGAGAGCGTGGGTGTGGGCAGCCGCGCCGGCTTTTACGATGGCGCAGGTGCGATGCGCGACATGATCCAAAACCACTTGTTGCAACTCTTGTGCATCGTGGCGATGGAGCCGCCCATTTCTTTGGGTGCAGACGATGTGCGCGACGAAAAGCTCAAAGTCTTGCGTTCGCTGCGCAAGATGGACTTAGCCGACATCAAGCGCGACACCGTGCGCGGCCAATACACCGCTGGGGCTTCCGAAGGCGCTGCGGTGAAAGGCTACTTGGAAGAAGACAACGTGCCCGCCAACAGCCGCACCGAAACCTTTGTGGCTTTGCGCGCACAAATCAACAACGCACGCTGGGCCAATGTGCCCTTCTTCTTGCGCACGGGTAAACGCATGCAGCGCCGCGAGTCGCAAATCATCATCGAGTTTGCAGACCAGCCGTTTTCCATCTTTGGCTCCAGCGCGCAGCAAGAACCCAACCGCCTCATCATCACCTTGCAACCCGAAGAATCCATTCAGCTGGAGATGATGGTCAAAGAGCCAGGCACCGGCATGAACTTGCATCCTGTGAAGCTCGGCCTTGACTTGCAACAGTCTTCCGACAAACGCCGCGCCGAAGCGTATGAGCGTCTGCTGATGGACGTCATCAAAGGCCGCCTCACACACTTCATGCGCCGCGACGAATTGGAAGCGGCATGGATGTGGGTGGAGCCCATCATCAACGGCTGGGCTGAGCTGGACGACAAACCACGCGCTTACTCAGCAGGCAGCTGGGGCCCTGCCGCTTCGTCTGCCTTGATGGCACGCGAAGAACTGTCGTGGTTTGAGGAAGCCTGATGACCAACACTTGGCATCCCACCTCGCGAGGCACGTTGACGGTACACACCGTCAGCCAGGCCGAGCTGAATGTGCGTTTGGCGCAAGACATTGCGCAGCGCTTGGCAGCCGCCATTCAAGCGCGTGGTTTTGCTGTGCTGAGTGTGTCTGGCGGTAAGTCGCCCGTGGCTTTGTTTGAAGCCTTGCGCGTGATCGACATCGATTGGTCGCGCGTGCGTGTGACTCTGGTGGATGAGCGCTGTGTGCCGCGCACTCACCCTGATAGCAATGCGCTGTTGGTGCAAACTCATTTGCTGCAAGACCTCGCAGGCAAAGCACAACTGGTGTTCATGGTGGCCAGCGCCACCGAGCTTTTGGAGTCGCCCACTACGTTGGCCAAAGCTGCAGGCCTATCGTTGAATGCGGCAGGCATAGCCGATGTGTTGGTGCTTGGCATGGGCACTGATGGTCATACTGCCTCGTTGTTTCCAGAAGCACCCAACTTGGCGAATGCACTTGATTTGCACAACACGCAAACCTGTGCAGCCATTGAGTTGAAGAACCCGCCTGCCAATGCCCCCTATGCGCGCATCACACAAACCTTGCCGCAAATTCTGTCAGCTCGCCACATCGTGTTGCCACTGACGGGCGCAGACAAACTTCACACCTTGCAACAAGCTTGGCCACATGCCAAAGCCAGCTTGCCCATTTCTTTTGTCTTGCAACAAAACCAAACACCAGTGGCGCTTTGGTTGGCCAACTAAGACCTCTTGATCGAGACTTCAACGACATGACCACACCTTTGCACCCCACCCTCGCCGCCGTCACGGCGCGCATTGAGCAACGCAGCGCTCAAACACGCCAAGCTTATTTAGACGTGTTGGCCAAAGCCAAAAAGCCCGGCCCCTACCGAGGCGGTATGGGCTGCGCCAATGCAGCACACGCTTATGCAGCCATGCCTGCCAACGACAAGCTGGTATTGCGCCAAGAGCGTCAGCCCAACGTGGGCGTCATCACAGCCTACAACGACATGCTCTCGGCTCATCAGCCTTATGAGCACTACCCAGAAAAAATTCGCGCAGCGGCACGTGCCGCAGGTGCAACCGCACAAGTGGCAGGCGGCGTACCCGCCATGTGCGATGGTGTGACCCAAGGCGAAGACGGCATGGAGTTGTCGCTCTTCTCACGCGATGTGATTGCCTTGGCCACTGCCGTGGGTTTGTCACACAACGTGTTTGATGCGGCGCTGTTCTTGGGCGTGTGCGACAAGATCGTGCCCGGCCTGTTTATTGGTGCTTTGCAGTTTGGCCATTTGCCTGCGGTGTTTGTGCCGGCTGGCCCCATGACTTCGGGCTTGTCTAATGACGACAAAGCCAAAGTGCGTCAGCAATATGCACAAGGTTTGGTAAGCCGTGACGTGTTGCTCGAAGCAGAACAAGCGGCGTACCACAGCGCGGGCACTTGCACGTTTTATGGCACAGCCAACTCCAACCAAATGCTCATGGAGATCATGGGTCTGCATTTGCCCGGCTCTTCATTTGTGAACCCAGGCACACCGCTGCGTGAAGCCCTCACCGTCGAGGCCGTCAAACGTGCGGTGGCGTTGTCGCAAGACAAAGAAACAGGCGTGGGCTACCAAATCAATGCCAAGGTCATCGTCAACGGCATCGTGGGTTTGCTGGCTACGGGTGGCTCGACCAACCACACGCTGCACATCGTGGCCATGGCGCGTGCAGCGGGCCTGATTGTGAATTGGGATGACTTCTCTGATCTCTCAGCTTGCGTGCCCTTGCTGGCCCGCGTGTACCCCAACGGCAGCGCCGATGTGAACCACTTCCAAGCCGCAGGCGGCATGGGCTACCTGATAGCCCAGTTGCTCAGCGCAGGTTTGTTGCACGACGATGTGCACACCATCATGGGCCAAGGCC
>JACCDN010656675.1_pt1 | contig 11044 bp, 10 predicted proteins | sample 7441691 | NCBI WGS metagenome assembly JACCDN01 (sample SAMN15323439, study PRJNA562643) | freshwater metagenome | isolation source: river surface water | place: USA:Blue River Watershed | collected 2017-08-16
CATCTGGAAAGAAGAAAAAGAAAAAAGCTGATGCACCAAAGGCTAAAACTGCCAGCCTGCTATCAACAATGACTTTAGATACCGTTACATACGAAGATGCACTTCAACTGCTTTCTCTACCGCGCACACTTGGTACCAATAGTGCAGGCGATGAGATCACAGTTCAAAATGGTCGCTACGGTCCGTATCTAAAGGCTGGTGCAGATTCACGCACACTGACATCTGAAGAACAATTATTCACAATGACTTTGGATGAAGCTCTTGAGATTTATTCCAAGCCAAAAGAACGTCGTCGCGGAGTTGCAAAGCCACCAGTTAAAGAGCTTGGTGTTGATCCAGAAACTCAAAAGCCTTTGGTTATTAAAGATGGTCGCTTCGGTATGTACGTTACTGATGGCGAAACAAATGCAACGCTTCGTCGTGGTGACACCGCTGAAGGAATGACATTAGAGCGCGGACTTGAACTATTGGCCGGACGTCGTGCCTGGGAAGCTGAAAACGGTCCTTCTCCAAAGAAGTCACGCAAGAAGGCTGCGAAAGCTAAGCCAGGAGATACTGCACCAACACTTACAAAAAATGTTGTAAAGAAAGCTGCAACCAAAAAGGCTGCGAAGAAGGCAGCAACCGGTAAAGCTAAAAAAGCTGCAAAGAAAGGTTAAGCGCACATGAAGCACAAACGCATGTATATCTTCTTGATCGCCTTCACCTTGATGGGCGTATCTGCCATCGGTATCTCACTGCTAGCCACCCGCTAGAACAGCCTTTTGTCGCCCTGGAGTTCCAATCAGCTTGTTACATACCTTACGATCATGAAATGAAGATGTCGCAGGATGAATGGCTCACAGCTATCGGAATGAGATCTGATGAAGTACCAGAGAAAATCATTCTTGAAGGCACATGGTGGCACAAAGAACGTTATCCAGCTCGTCTTGAGTATTTGACCAAAGTTAGAGAACTGAAATTTCCTGACATGTACCTCGGTCAATATGAAGGCAGTACGGTTATGTTTTGTTGTGCGTATGGAGCTCCTAGAGCAGTCGAGCCAGTTCATATCTTTGGAATTCTTGGAACAAAAAAGGTTATTCAAATTGGTTCTTGCGGAGGACTGCAACCAAATATTCAAACTGGAGACATTGTTATTCCAACCATTTCACATATTGGGGAAGGAGCATCTCAGTATTATGGACAATCGGTTAGTTCTACAGCAACAACTGGTTTAGTAGAAGTGGCTAATCACAAATTGACTAATCTCGGCCTAAGAACGCATTTAGGTGCGCATGTATCAACATCGGCATTGCTTCAACAGTCGGATGAACAGGTTGGGATCTGGCAGCAGGCCGGTCTGCTTGGAGTAGATATGGAAACTTCTGCAGTTTTTAGCGCTGCAGAGTATTTCAACATGCAGAGAGTTTCTATGCTCTTTGTTTGGGATGAATTGTTAAATCACAGAACTTGGCTCGATGAATTCTCTACTATTGAAAAGTCAAAGCAAACAGAAGCTAATCGTGCAATCTTTGAAGTTGCACTCAAGATTTAAATCGACCTCACGCAGCGAAATCCGATATGGCTTGTTGAAGTATTTGGTGAGTTAAATGTACGAGCAGAGTTTCTATAGCGATAGCAATACGAGTCATGGCACATAAAAGAGCCACCCTTCAAGACTCTATTTCCAGAACTCTTTTGTGGACCCAAAGGATTAGTTCTAGTTTCTTGACTTTCAGGCACATGCCAGCGCGCCGACCAAAAGTCATTGGTCCATTCCCAAACATTTCCAACGGTGTTGTAAAGACCGTACTTATTAGGCTTAAAGCTGTTTACGGGAGCAGTTCCGAAAAACCCATCCTCTTTCGTGTTCAGCTGAGGAAACTCACCCTGCCAGATGTTGGCCTGATGGGATTCGCCATCAAGCAACTCTTCACCCCAAGGAAATAACTGTCCAGCAAGACCGCCTCGGGAAGCCTTCTCCCATTGGGCCTCGGTTGGAAGTTGATACCCCGACCACCTACAAAATTCAAGTGCATCATTGTGTGTAACGTGAACGACCGGATGATCCAGAAGATCTTCAATAGTTTGAGAGTTTCCGTATGGTTTAAACCAGTATGCCCCTTCAATAGCTAACCACCAAGGTGCGGAGCCCGCTACGCCGGCAACCTGTTTTGAAGCAGTGGTTTCATCAACAAAACCATTAAAAACATACGACCATCCGAAAATTTCAGACTCTGTCTCGTAGCCAGTAGCTTCAACAAAAGCAGCAAACTCTGAATTAGTGACTGAAAATTGAGAGATTTGAAATTCATCTACCCAAACAGATCTAGAGGGCCCTTCTCCATCAGTTGGATAATAAGAATCATCACTTCCCATTAAGAATTCACCCGCCGGGATAGTAACAAAATTGAAATGCGTAAGTTCACTAACTTGCGAAAACGGTTGCGAAATTGTGTGAGGTAAATTCTCCGGTCGTTGAGGTGAGCAACAGGAACTATCTGGTACTTCCATTAAACTTACCTAGACTTTCTGAACATTCCATCCAGCGGTATCGCCAAGTGTGGAACCTTTCCACCACTCGCGATCATCAGCATCTTCGAGATTTAATGATGCTTCAAACCCTTCCATTAACTCATTGAGTTCTTTGACAATTTCTGGATGCCTAGCTCCCAAGTCGTAGCATTCACCAGGATCACGTTCCAAATCAAATAATTGAGGAAGCGACCATTGTGAAAACTTTTCGCCTCCCCATGTTTGGCGCTTTCTATGCAGTTTCCATTTTCCTTTTCGAACAGCATTCAAACTAAATGCATCGAAGTACCAAATTGGACCATGGTCTGATAGCGAGCCCTTGAGAAACAAGTCGGAGATATCTTCCCCATCAAAAGGCATATTTGAATCGGGTTGAATTTGAAGCAAATTACATAGTGTTGGAAGAAGATCCATGGTGGCTACAGGCTGGGTAATGACCTGGCCTTCAGGAATCATTGCAGGCCAGGAGATCAAGAACGGAACCCTCATTCCTCCGTCCCAAGTCTCAAATTTACGCCCTCTTAAGCCGCCATTGGAGCCTTCCCACCAAGGACCATGATCGCTTGTAAATACAAAAATTGTATTTTCAATTTGTCCTCGAGATTGAATGTGTTTGTACAACTCTCCAGAATAGAAATCAATTGCTTCGCAAGTATCACCATATAGCCCTGCTTCAGATGTCCCGATGAATTTCTCTTCAGGAGTAATTGGGTGGTGTGGACTCGTGAAAGGAAAGTAAACAAAAAATGGCTGATCTGTTGGTGTCTTGTCAATGAATTCAATCGCTTCATTTGCACAGCGCATGGCTAAAGATGCAACATCAGCAGGCTCTTCCACTGCTTCTTCATCGCGGTAAACGATCATTGGATCCATATCATTGCTGTATGGCAAACCGAAGTATCGATCAAAGCCAAACTTCAAAGGCCCACTATCTGGAATGTCACCTAAATGCCACTTGCCAAAGCAACCTGTTGCATAGCCAAGCTTCTTTAAATACGCACCCATAGTTATTTCATTCTCATGCATGCCGCGATTATCTCCAGGGAACAGGACTCTTGCTGCTCCAGTGCGAGGAGCAATTCGACCTGTCATAAGTGCTGCACGAGCGGGAGTACATGTTGGCCCGCCACTATACATAGAAGTAAGTCTTGCTCCTCTGCGGGCAACGAGATCAAGATTAGGGGTCTTAATCATCGTTGAACCGTTGCAACTTAAATCCCCAAAACCAATATCGTCGCAGATAATTACAACAATATTTGGTCGAGATTTACTTTGAGTAGACATGCTTCTCCCTTTTTGAGATTTGTTAAGAAGGTAAAGTTTCACCTAAATAATGAAGACCATCTAGGCATTTACTAATTACAACTAGACCAGTTAGCCTGAGAATTGATTAAAGACTGCCAAAAAAGCCTTATTTTTCGCATACTATTTCTGGGATATAACAACTCGTTATACAAAAACCCCGAAAGTGGTCTAGAGAGCAATTTTGCGATCTTCTTACTATTTGTAGCGTTAAATGTTAATTTACTGCGAACATCATCGAAGTTCCCAGGTGGAACTTAAGGGAGTAAGAATGAAATTCAAACTATTAAGTAAACTGTTGGTTGTCGTGCTGGCTGCAACTATTCCCGGAGTAATTGCAACAGCACCATCTAACGCGATCGGAACAGTGACATACACAAGCCCACAGTGGAATAAAATCCTAAAAGAAGCTAAGGGCCAAACTGTCAATTGGTACATGTGGGGTGGCTCTACAGCTATCAATTCATATGTCAATGATTACATTGGAGCAGAAGCAAAGAAGTTCGGTATAACACTGAATCAAGTTAAGTTAAATGCGACAGTTGATGCAGTAAACAAAGTGCTTGGAGAAAAACAAGCAGGTAATACTACTAAGGGTTCAGTCGATATGATTTGGATCAACGGTGAGAACTTTGCAACTGGACGTCAGGCAAATATCTGGCACTGTGATTGGGCAACTAAATTGCCAAGTGCAAAGTTTGTCGACTGGACAAGTTCATCCGTTAACACTGACTTTGGATTGCCTGTAAATGGATGCGAAGCTCCATGGGCAACAGCGTCTTCTGGTCTTGTTTATGACAGCAAGGTTATTCCTAGGAGTGCAGTCGCAAGCCTAGATTCATTTATTGCTTGGGTAAAGGCAAATCCAGGAAAGTTCACTTATCCAGCTCCACCTGATTTCAATGGTTCTATGACAGTTCGTCGCTTGTTCTACTACGCAAATGGCGGATACTCGAACTTCCTGGGCGCCTACGATGCCGCTAAGTTCACTCCGGCAATGGCTAAGACCGCAGCATTCCTCAACGATCTAAAGCCATCACTATGGCGCAAGGGTGCAACTTACCCTGCAAACATTGGTGACCTAGAGAAGTTGTACGCAAATGGTGAAATCTCTGCTTACCTTAACTACGGTGCACTTTCATCCTTTACAAATGTTGATAAAGGCCTATTCCCTAAGTCGACACGAGTAACTGCTTTCAAGGAGGGAATGATTGGAAACATCAGTTATGTGACAATTCCATTTAACTCTCCTAATAAAGCAGGAGCACAGGTAATTGCTAACATCATGCAAACACCTGCTGCGCAACTCAAGATGCAAGCAGACGGTGTAATTGGAAGTCCTGCAATCGTAATGAGCAAGACTCCTCTTTCTGGGCAGTATCGATCGCTCCCAGTTCATCCTTCAAGCACATCACCAGCAACACTTGCAAAGAACGCTAATCCTGAGTTGACCGCAGCTTGGCTAAGAGCAATCGATGCAGGCTGGATAAAGGATGTTCAGCAAAAGTAGATTGTCTTCCTAAATACGAGGGTTGCCAGGTAAAACTGGTTTAAGGAAGAAATCAAATACGAAGGGAGTAGGGGCTGTGACAGGGAAAACTTCACAGCCCCTACTTCGCTTTACACACAGATTTGGGGTGAAGAGGAACGAAGTGAGAGACCGTAAAGTAATTTGGCTTGTTCTTCCCACAGTCTTGGTACTAGTGACTCTATTTGTGGGTGGTTTCCTATTTGGTATTTTGCAGAGCGTAGGATTCTTCTCGGTAATTGACCAAGAGGAACAGAAAATCTCTTTTGATGCTTATTTAGCAGCATTTCAAAATGAAACAGTCCGAGCTGGAATCATCCTGACTTTTAGAGTTGCGATCCTCTCTACCGTACTTTCAACAGTAATTGCTCTAGCAATTTCACTTATGATAAGCCGCACAAAGAGGTTCCAATCAACCTTAATAGCGATCACACAGTTCAATATACCGATCCCGCATGTAGTGGCGGCTACTGGAATACTTCTAACATTTTCTCAATCAGGACTTGTATCTCGAGTAACCAATCATTTTGGAATCACTGATGGGTCAAGTGATTTTCCAATCATTACAAACGATCCATTCGGATATGGAATTATCATGTCCTATCTCTGGAAAGAGATTCCATTCATGTGCGTCTTGATTTTAAGCGCTCTGAGAGGGCCAGTTACTAATTTAGATGAGACAGCTAAGACTTTAGGCGCATCATATGGATATCGACTTCGGAAGGTCATTTTGCCTTACATCTTCCCTGCAATTCTTTCTGGCACGATTATTGTCTTTGCGTTTTCATTTGGCTCTTATGAGGTTCCGTACTTACTGGGTGAGCCATATCCATCAACCGTATCTGTTGTTGCTTATCAGCTGTACACCGATAGAGATTTGGCAAACCGCCCAACCGCGATGGCGTTGGCGACAATCACCTCTGTTGTTATTGGACTATTAGTTTATGCATATATGAAGCTAACTCAACAAGAGGGAAGAAAATAATGAAACTTCTTTTCAGGCCTTTCTTCTTGGGACTTTTTGTTTTCTGGATTTTCTTTCCATTTCTTTCCATCATTATTTGGTCAGTTGCGGCAGGATGGCGATTCCCAGACATTCTCCCCGAAGAGTATTCAATGCGTGGATACGCAGTTTCCTTTGATCCTAATGGTGACATTTTACGTGGAGTAATTACATCGACTGGAATTGCTTTAACTGTAGGAGTACTTGCAACACTAATTGGCAGCGCAGCAGGTCGTGCGATTGCTATGTATAGCTTCAAAATGAAGAAGGCGTTTCAATTCTTGGTTCTAGCCCCACTAATTGTTCCTGGCTTGGCAGTAACTATGGGAATCCAGATTCTCTTCATCAAATATGGGTTGTCGGATACAGTTCGAGGAGTAATCTTGGCACACCTAATTCCAACGGTGCCCTATGTCGTGATGATCATGTCAGGTACGTTTGCCAACTTTGATCGGGCTTATGAAGAGCAAGGACAAGTCCTTGGAGCATCTAGGTTGACAGTCCTTCGAAAGATTACGCTTCCAATTATTTTGCCGGGATTGGCAGTTTCCTTCTTATTTGCCTTTGTAATTTCCTGGAGTGAATACATCCTCACGCTTCTTGTCGGAGGCGCAGCGGTTAAAACTCTCCCTATGGTTTTGTTTGCATTCTTGCGAGGCAGCGATCTGACCTTGGTAGGCGCGGCCAGCATTGTCTTTATGATCCCACCTTTAATTTTGTTGAGATTTACAAGTAAGCATCTTGTTGGTCGGTCATCTAGTGTTACAGGATTGGGAAGTGTGTGATGAATACAGGTATCAGAATTGAAAACATTGAAAAGTCTTTTGGTACAAATCCCGTTCTTAAAGGGGTGAATTTAGAGGTAGCTAGCGGGCAACTTGTTTCTATTTTAGGTTCATCTGGATGCGGAAAGACAACCCTTCTTAGAATTGTTGCTGGGCTTGAAAGAGCAACCTCAGGCCATGTCTACTTTGGAGAAGAGCTCCAGGATCAAATAACTGTAGAAAAAAGAGCCATTGCCATGGTTTTCCAAAAAGCATTGCTTTTCCCAAGCATGACAATTGGAGAAAATGTTGCGTTCTCTCTGAGGGCATCCAAGAATCCACCAAAAGACATTGAAAAAAGAGTTGAGGAAATGCTGGAGCTAGTAAAGCTCCCAGGTTTTGCCTCACGGCGCCCAGGAGAGTTATCTGGAGGTCAGGAGCAACGTGTTTCACTTGCTCGTGCATTAATGAGGAATCCGAAGGTGCTTCTTCTAGATGAGCCACTCAGCGCACTTGACGCAAACTTACGTGTCGAAATGAGAAATTTCATTAGGGAAATTCATGACTCTTTTGAGATGACAACTCTTTTTGTCACACATGATCAAGAAGAGGCGATGGCTATCTCAGACAAAATTGCATTTATGGAGTCAGGCGTTCTGGAGCAATACGACGTTCCAGAATCATTCGTATCAACGCCAGAGAGTCGGAAGGTGGCCAAGTTCTTTGGCTGTCGAAATGTTTTTGCAGGAAAGATTGTAGGAAATACTTTCGAAACTCAATTTGGGACCTTAACCTTAGATCCAAAACATACTCATGGAGGGCTTATCGCAGCCCGGCAAGAGGATTTGAAAATCTCACGCGAAAAGACAAAGTATAGTTTCCAAGCGCAGGTAATCAGTTGGGCGTTCGTAGGATCTCGAATATCTATTCATTGCCAAGTTCCAAACACTTCAAATTCAAGCTTTACCGAAGTTATTGTAGAAAGTGATCGCTTTGCTGACTTTGATGTGAATGAGAAAGTTCACATTTCTTACGACCCAGCCAGACTACATGTGATTAGTCGTGATAACTAATGTCAAACAACATGATATTAGGCTCCGCAGATTGGAATTTATGGCCAATCAGTATGGATTACGAAAAGACCTTCTTAGAGTTCAAAAAATCAGGCATTCATAACTTAGAGTTGGGAATTTATCATCCTTCAAATGAGTTAACCGCTGAAAATTCTGATCGAATTTTGCGTCTTGCCTCAGCAAATGGAGTGACAATTTCTGCTGCTCTGTTTTCGCTCACACCGGAAAGATGGCCGGCAGGCGCATTCTCAAACAGAAATTCAAACTTTTTAAAGGAGTGTGAGTTCTTTTTAAATTCACTTGAACGTATGAAAATAAAGTTTGCGAATATTTGGACAGGTGCCGATTTACCAAATGCAAACAGGGATGAAACTGTAAGAACTTTGGAGGAGCTCAACGCCTTGGCTAAAGGTTTTTCAGGTGTTGTGTCTATCGAATACAAAGCAGATACCATCTTTCCTGATGGCAACTCACTCGCAGAACAATTGTCAGATTTCACACACTTGAAAGTTTTGATTGATACAGGTCATGCCTTTGCCCTTGAGGAGAATGTTGTCGAATTAATTAGAGATTTAAATGCCAGAAAGCTTATGGGCGCAATGCATTTAGGAGATGCGATTGCTGGAGATTCAGATGCAGATCTGCCCTGTGGACGTGTTCATGACTTTACTGAGATTTTACAAACTCTTGCAGAGATCAACTACTCAGGTACCGCAAACTTTGATCTTTACGGGGCAGCTGTAGATGAAAATGGTCCTGGTCCCCTCAGTATTTTGGATGAAAGTTTGAAGTACATGAATAAAGTTGCTGGAGCAAGTGCATAAAGTGAAAACGATCTCTCTTAACAGCCCTGGATCAATATCTGTGATTGATCAAGAGGTTGATCGATCCTTTGAGGCGATGGCTGTATTGAGGGTTATATCAAGCGGTGTCTGTGCAGCAGATTCCTACCTTTGGTCAGGAAACCATCCCTGGGAGATTTCGTACCCCATTGTCCCGGGTCACGAGATTTTTGGTGAAGTAATCGAGATAGCTGCAGGGGCAAATGGAAATTTCGAAATTGGCTCCAAGGTTGTGGTTCAGGTAAATGTGCCTTGCTATCTCTGCGAACTGTGCAAGAAATCTAAATTTAATATGTGCACAGTTAGAAAACACTTCGGCAGCACCTTTATGGGTAGTTTCGCTGAAATGATTGCATTGCCAGTGGGATCGAGAGTTCATCCATATACAAGTGAGATTGATGATCTAATTGGAGGCTTGAGCGAAACTATGGCTAACGCTATTTATTGTTCTCGCAAAATTGAGTTACAAAAAGATGATTCTGTCCTCATACTTGGTATGGGCTCCATTGGCGCTTGTCTTGCTCATTACCTTAAATTAACCTATCCAAATTTAAGAATAACCGTCCTAACTTCATCGGAAGAAAAGAGAGGGTTATTAGACAAACTTGGGTTAAATCCCATTTCGTTAAATGAGATTGAAAAAGTGCAGGATAGTTTTGATGTCATATTTGAAACTTCGGGCTATTCAGAGAATTTCAAAGCAGGACTTACCGCGCTTAAACCAACAGGGACTGCAATTGTTTACGGTGTTTTCCAAGAACAGATGCTCTTTGATTTTAATCAAGTGAGCGAGTTTAAGGAATTAACCTTAATAGGTGGACATCTGGCAGATGATGCAGCCTTTAATCTAAGTGTGGAATTTCTTACTCATTATCAAAGCGAGCTTAATTACCTGATCTCAAATGTTGTTGGATTTGAGAACTTCACATCAGCTTTTTCTAACTCAAAATTTTCACAGTTTAAAACTGTTTTTCAACCAACCCTGAAGATCGGAGCCTAAAGTGGTTTCAGAGATCACACTCAGTCAGAATAAAGATTTACAAACAGTTATGGAAGAACTCATAGCGGTTGGGAAAAAGGTCGTCGAGCGTGGCCTGGCAGTTGGTTCGGGTGGAAATCTTTCTTTTCGCGCACCTGGAACCGATATTTTTTTCGTGACTGGTACTGGGACACAATTGGATCAGCTTTCCCCAAGTAGTTTTGCGCAAGTAAATTTAAAGGGAGAGCATTTAGATGGAATTAAGCCATCTTCCGAGTTCCGGGTACACCTTGAGAGTTACAAAGTGAGATCCGATATTGATGTTTGCATTCATTTACACCCTCAAGCCAGCGTATTAACTGCAGCACTAGATTTAGATATTCGATTTTTGACGATTGATCACGTTTATTACGTCCGTAAAGTCACCAGAATCCCTTGGATTCGCTCTGGGACACAGGAAATCGCAGATGCAACCGCACTTGCTGCCAAAGAAACAAATGTCATTATTCTCGAGAATCATGGGTGTGTAGTTTTAGCGCCATCGGTTCAGCTTGGTTTTGCAAGAGTTCTTAATCTTGAAGAGGCATCTGAACTGACATTACGGTGTCATGATCTTGGTTTGAAACCAACAGAGGTCCCTCAAGCATATTGGGATTATTTGCGAGAGAACGCTTTATGACCGCAGCCTCAGCACTTATTGACATTGGTGGATCATCAGTAAAGGTGACCATTAGTGACATTAGTGCTGGGAAAATTTATTCACATGAAGTTTCAACAACCCCAAAGGTTGAAGGTCGACACATTTTTCTAGAGCCGAACCATCTCTTTAATGATGTAATCACAGCAATGAATGTGAGCGCGCACAAACTGCCGGTTGGGGTACAGATTGGCAAGCTTTATATTTCTACATTGCGTCAAGGATTTTCTTTGGTAAGAGATTCAGGGGAGATCACCCCTATCTATCTCAATAGTGACACAGCGGGTGAGTACGCCAAAAATGATATAGAAAATTACGGTTCAAAGAGAATCTATGAAG
>JACCDN010076657.1_pt1 | contig 11043 bp, 9 predicted proteins | sample 7441691 | NCBI WGS metagenome assembly JACCDN01 (sample SAMN15323439, study PRJNA562643) | freshwater metagenome | isolation source: river surface water | place: USA:Blue River Watershed | collected 2017-08-16
GTACCCCCACCGGCTTCACTTAAACTAAGTTTCCATGACTTTTCATCACCTGGCGAACCACCGTGCCCAAGGTCTAATTTTATTGTGTGAATTTGACCAAGCGATCCACTTTCAATTCGTTCTTTGAGGGATTGAATTGCAGGCATAAACCTATAATTAAAACCAATAGAAAGATTTTTACTATTTTGATTTTCATGCAATAGAGAAGATTCTTTTAGGCTTCTTCCCATAGGCTTTTCCATAAGTACTTGTGAACCTAAATTGAGAAAAACTTCGGCCAACCTTACTGCAGCGTCGTGAGGTGTCGAGATAATTACATGCGTAGGCTCAAGTTCGATAGCACGCTCAAGTGATTCAATAAAAATATATTCAGAAGATTTCTTATCCGATGAAATTATAGGATCATAAACAAAAATACTTTCCGAGCCATATCCGGCTTTTTGCAAGGCATTGACTCGCTGTCTACCTATAAGACCCAATCCACAAACAAGAATTCGACTCATAGGGTAATGTTTGCCTAAGTCAAGATTAGATGCAAGCACCGGGAGATATCGTGAGTTCTAAGCCGACAGTGGATCTAACAGTACTGATTCCAACCAAAAATGAAGAAATTACAATTTCTAAATTTATAGATTGGTGCCAAGAAGGCTTCAGGAATGTTGGCTTAGTGGGAGAGATTGTGCTCATGGACTCCTCAACTGATGCAACTCCAAAAATAGCTTCGGATAAGGGAGTTAAAGTTGTGCATGTGGCCGAAAAGGGACTCGGAATTGCATACTTGAAGGGTAAAGAGCATGCAGCCGGTAAATATGTCATTTTGGGAGACGCCGATTGCACATATGATTTTCGAGAATTAGGGCCATTTTTGACAAAACTGGATGAAGGCTATGACTTGGTTGTCGGAAATAGATTTCGAGGGAAAATCGAAAAGCATGCCATGCCTATTCACCATCAATATTTTGGCTCTCCATTAACCAGTTATATATTCAAGTACAGTCTCGGAATACCTACCGGAGATATTCACTGCGGAATGCGTGCTTTAAGGAGCGATCTTTATAGAAAATTACCATTTACAGAACTCGGATGGGAATATGCGAGCGAAATGATTGTAAGCTCAAGAAATCTAAATGCAAAAATTTGCGAAGTACCGATAGATTTTTACAAAGAACCTGATGGGCGTATTAGCCACCAGAAAAGAAATGGATGGATGACACCGTTTAAGGCGGGATGGGGCACACTCAGGGTGACAGCGTCATTTTCTCTCGATCGCTTCTTTGTGCTTCCGGGGACCTTACTTGCGTCAACAGGATTAGCCTTGAATCTACTTCTTTTATTCTTAGACGCTGCAACAATTGAGCGTTTACAGATCGGAAATTTTTCGTCCTCATTGTTTACGGCTATAACTTTTATTGGATTTTTGATCAGTGGATTGGGAACAGTCGCACACTTCATTTATTATCCTGTGGGAAGAGCTACGCAAATTTTGGCAAGTAGCAAGCTCGTAAATATTCTTTTTTCGGCAACCGTATTTACTGGGTTGGCCGTATTTAGTTCAGGGTTATTTCTTTTTGGGCGATGGAAAGATGGAGCTTTTTCAGAGATATCGCAGTCGGCGAATCAGAATCTGAAACTTATTGGTGCATTCAATTTAACTATTTCATTATTCGTCGGGGCTACGGTCCTTGCCTCAAGTTCTTTCTTAGCAAGCTACATGCAGAAACTTAGAGTAAGCTCTAAAAGCAAATTACTTTAACTATAAGTGGATGTAATCATTTCACGAATAGATTCCTGAATTGCACGCTGTGAAGTAAATTTTGGAGACCAACCCAACTTTCCTATCTTGTTCGCATCCAACCGGACAACGGGTACATCAGCTTTCCAGCCTCGCTCGCCCCCCGAGTAGGAGATTTCAACTTGACTTTGATTTATCTTGAGTTCAAGAAAAATCGCTTCTGCAATTTCGTTTACCGAAACATAGTCGGAAGTAGAAATATTAAAAACGTCATAATCCAATGATGTGCGGTCTGCTGCTAGTAATACACCGCTAACAATATCGGACACATGAACATATGATTTTGATTGTAATCCGTCGCCAAGAATATGAAGCTTTGTTCCGTCTACTCTTAATCTGTTTAGAAAATCATAGCCCACTCCATGTGTTTGTCGTCCACCAACAACATTTGCGAATCGAAAAGCTATCGCTCTAATTCCGAACATATAAGAGTAGGATTCCAATAGAAATTCACCTGCAGCTTTACTAGCCCCATAAGTGCTGATCGGCCTCAGCGACGAATTCTCATGCAAGATTTCAAATCCAGCATCTCCATATACACCACTCCCAGATGCATACAAAATTTGTTTGATACCAAGTTTCCTTGCTGCCTCTACTACTGACTCGGTCAACACGGTTCCTTGAATGAAATCAATTCTAGGATCAGATGCGGCCCTAGCAATATCTGGATTCGAAGCTAAGTGAATAACAACCTCAATACCTTTCAAGGCTTCTACTAATAAGGTTGTATTTTCTATACTTATGTTGTGGAACTTAAAATTATTGTTACTGAGATGATGCTGGATTCGACTAATTGATCCGGAGCACAGATTATCAACTACAGTTACATGGTGACCATCTGCGATTAGTTTGTCAACAAAATGACTGCCGATAAAGCCTGCACCACCAATGACAGCATAACTGGTCATAATTGAAACCTCTCAAACATGCTGAATTGTCCCACAGTTCCCCCCAAAACGATTCTAAGTGGCTTACAATTCAATAGTGATAATCGCAAGAAGTCCGTTGAGAATTTCACTTGGGGGCGGTGGGACTGATTTACCATCGTATTACGAAAGTCACGGTGGCTTTGTTCTAGCTGCAGCAATTGATAAATACATTTATGTCAGCGCTAACCGACCATTTGATGGAAGAATTAAACTCAAGTACTCGAGCATTGAAAATTGTGAGCGAATTGATGAAATCAAGCACCCAATAGTTCGAGAAGTTTTGAGAACTTTTGGATTAAGCACACCACAAATTGAATTGGGCAGTATGGCGGATATTCCATCAGGCACTGGATTAGGTTCGAGTGGCAGTTTCACCACAAGTTTGATTAAGGCGTTATGTGTGCACTATAGAAAAAATTTAACAACGTTAGAGATTGCTGAGTTGGCATGTAAAATTGAAATGGATGTCTTAGGTGAACCAGTTGGAAAACAGGATCAGTACATATCCGCAATAGGCGGTATAACAGAGTTCAATTTTATTCAAGATGGCTCAGTTAGAATTAGTCCACTCAATTTAACGATGGATACCGTTTATGACTTAGAGGATAATCTCTTACTATTTTTTACGGGGATTTCGCGATCTGCAAGCGAGATTTTACTGGATCAAGCTGTTAAGACAAAGACAAATGATTCTAAAATGATTGACAATTTACATTTTGTTAAGGATCTTGGCCACCGATCTAAAGTGGCTTTGATGAATGGTGATACTGAAGCTTTCGGCAAAATTATGCATGAACATTGGATGCACAAAATTCGTAGAAGTCATGGAATGAGTAATTCCTTCATAGACGAGGCCTATAAATCCGGTTTAGCTAATGGTGCCATCGGTGGAAAATTAGTAGGTGCGGGCGGTGGTGGATTCTTAATGTTTTATGCATTTGATAAAACAAAGTTAAGAGAAGCAATGAAGAAGTTTGGTCTTGAGGAAGTTAGGTTCAAGTTTGATTTTGAAGGAACGAAAGCAATTCTCTCTTAATGCTTCCTATTGCAATATTAGCAGGTGGATTAGGTACTCGTCTTGGAGAGAAAACACAAAAAATACCGAAATGCTTAATTGAAGTCCAAGGAAGACCCTTTGTTGATTGGCAATTAGATCTACTTATCAATGCAGGTTACAGAGAAATAGTTTTTTGTCTCTCACATAAATCGGAATTAATTCAAGATTACTTGCGAAATCACCCCAGACCTAAAGTAAACATTGATTTTTCGCTTGACGGTAAGTCGCAACTTGGGACGGGTGGCGCGATCAAAAATGCTCTTAAGCTACTGGGTCCAGAATTTGCAGTTATTTACGGAGACTCCTACCTTCCAATTGATTTTTCAGAAGTGGAGGCCTCCTTTAGGAAGAATTCAGCAATGGGACTGATGACGTTGTATAAAAATACTGACAAATTAGATTTAAGTAATGTGATTTTTGAAAAGGGAAAGTTAGTAAAATATCAAAAAGGCCTGAAAGATCCCCGTATGAATTATATAGACTATGGGGTAACCTATTATCGAAGTGAAGCTTTTCAGGATTACGCAGAAAATGAGAAATTCGATTTATCCGATCTTGGCTTGAGGCTTAGCGAATCAGAGAAACTGGATGGTTTTGAAGTTGATAACCGGTTTTATGAAATAGGATCTATCCAAGGAATTGAGGATTTCTCTGACTATTTAGTGAGGCGAAACAAATGAATTTTAGTCAAAAGCATCTGGATGAGACGGTTGAAATTGTTAACAAAATAGATGCAAACATAGTTGAGCAAATAGTTGATCTACTTGTTGATGTAAAAAATGCAAGTGGGCGTTTATTTGTATTAGGCGTAGGTGGGAGTGCAGCTAACGCAGCTCACGCTGTCAATGATTTTCGCAAACTTGCTGGAATTGAAACTTATGCTCCAACAGATAATGTCGCAGAACTTACAGCACGAACGAATGACGAGGGTTGGGAGACCGTTTTTTCAGGCTGGCTAAGGGTTAGCAAGTTAACTTCTAAAGATTGCATATTTATTCTATCTGTGGGTGGCGGAAATAAAGAAAAGAATGTTAGTCCTAATTTAGTTGAAGCAATTGACCTAGCTAAACAAATTGGCGCAAGAGTTACAGGGATTGTTGGACGAGATGGGGGATATACGGCACTAAACGCGAACATTTGTCTAGTTGTCCCGACAGTGAATCCCGACGCGGTGACCCCGCATTCTGAATCATTTCAAGCCATCATTTGGCATTTGATGGTTTCACACCCAAAATTGAAGAGCTCTCCAACAAAATGGTAGTTTTCTTCTCGCAATGAAAAGAGCTGTATTTCTCGATAGAGATGGGGTGATAAACAAAACACTTTTCAAAGATGGAGTTCCAACACCACCGCAGAATTTAGAGGAATTGGAAATTCTTCCAGGGGTTGAAACCGCGCTGAATAGATTTAAGCAGTGTGGATTTTTATTGATTGTGGTGACAAATCAGCCTGACGTTTCACGGGGAATGATTTCAATTGCCGAGGTAGATAGGATTAATAACTTCCTATTGAATTCACTACCGATGGATGCAATCTTTGTCTGTGCCCATGACAATCATGATTATTGCTCATGTAGAAAGCCAAAGCCAGGATTGCTCCTCGAAGCAGCAAAGCAGTTTCAGATTGATACAAAATCCAGTTTCTTGGTTGGAGATCGCTGGCGTGACATAGAAGCAGGACAGGCTGCGGGCTGTGCGTGCTACTTTATTGACTATGGTTATTCAGAAAAATCCCCACCAGAACCTTTCAAGCGAGTATATTCTTTACTTGAAGCTAGTCACGAAATTATAGGAGATGGGCGCAATGGCCACATTAAGTGAACTTTCGATAGAGATTTTTGCTGATGGTGCTGACCTTAAAGGTATGTTGGAAATGGCCGCGCAGCCTCACATATCCGGGCTAACTACAAACCCAACCCTAATGCGCAAGGCGGGAATCACTAACTATGCCAAATTTGCTCGCCAAGTGCTTGATGAGATCAAGAATAAACCAATTTCATTTGAAGTTTTCAGTGACGAGTTTAATCTTATGGTAAAACAAGGCGAGAAGATTGCTTCTTGGGGTGACAATGTATTCGTAAAGGTACCAATTACAAATACAAAAGGGGAGTCTACAGTTCCCGTGATTTCGAAATTAACAAGTATGGGGGTGAAGGTCAACGTGACGGCACTTATGACCATTGATCAAGTTGTCAATGTATTGGGTGCACTAAATGCGTCTGTCCCGAGTAATATTTCAGTATTTGCAGGAAGAATCGCTGATACAGGAACTGATCCTTTACCAGTTATGCAGGAATGCTTGCGACAAATGAAGGTAATGCCTAAATCTAAATTAATATGGGCAAGTCCGCGTGAACTCTTTAATGTGTTTCAAGCAGACGCGATTGGCTGCCATATCATTACAGCAACCAATGACATACTAAAGAAACTTTCTTTAGTTGGCTACGACTTAGATGATTATTCGTTAGACACTGTAAAGATGTTTCATGATGACGCGGTTAGTGCCGGATATACAATTGAAGATTAGAAAACCTAGAATTAAAGATACTAGAAAAAATTGGAATTCGAAGTTAGCCGCACTTGCAACCATCTATCTCCTGACAACGATTGCTAACTTACAATTTCGGCGTGTCATCCCAACTAATGCAGGTTCCAATTCTCCCCACGATGATTTACTCGGTGTGAGGCTCACTAGTAACCTGCTTAGTGGCAACTGGTTGGGAAATTGGGACAATTTGATTCTTGCTAAACCGGCAGGATATTCGTTTTATCTCTATATTGCACATTTTTTCCCTTTCCAATTAGTAGTATTTAATCAAATCATTTTTTGTGTGTTTGCATTATTCTTTGTATTGATCGCAAGAAGAATCTTCTTGAAAGATTTTAAGTATAAGGAAATTGCCTCCTATCTAACTTATGTAGCTTTGGTATTCAACCCCTTTCTTTTTAGCACGGAAATGTCGCGCGTTTATCGAACCAGTGCTCATGCAATTTTTGTGTTTCTGTATTCCGTCCTTCTCTTTTCTATTTTGAACGAAATCATTGAATTTACAGACAACAAAAAAGCCCTAATTGTTTTTCGGAAGAACATGATTATAAAGATCTCCGGACTAGGCCTCACATATACCGGTTTAATACTTCTCAGATCTGAGTCATTTTGGGTATTAATAGCTTCTCTACCACCATTGATTCTCTTATATGCAAATAAATATTTAGCCATCAATGTAAAGAAAAATAAAAACTTTTTTCGAAATTCTGCTTTTCTCTTTTTAATTATCGGCGTGGCCGCATACTTTGTTCCAATCTCCCTGATTGGACAGATCAACAACACGAAGTATGGCTCTTCACTTATCGAGAACTACTACTCAGGCAATTTTGCAAACGCGATAAAGGATTGGCAAAGAGTTGAAAGCGCAGCGGACTCGAGACCTTATGTAATTGTCTCAAAAGGTCAGCGTGATGCTGTGTATAAAGTGAGCAAGAATGCCGCACTCCTCGCTCCTTCTTTAGAGTTAGAACCCGGGCAAGGTTGGCAAGTGCATGCATGCAATGCCCCAATGAAATTGTGTGATAATTCTGGCGGATGGTTCACTTGGCAAGTAAGAGATGCTGCTATTTCCACAGGGCTTGTTAACAACGAAGTAAGTTTTCAAAACTTTTTTCTGGAGATATCTAAGGATATAAAAACTGCTTGTGAAAATCAGACTTTAAGTTGTGGCCCTGTGGGCCTTGGCGTCGGTGCGAAACCACTTTTGGAACTTCCGATTGATCAAGTATTCAATTTCTCATTGGCAAATTTAACTAGTTCGATCCCCAAGAATGATCAACCAACAGGTTTGATTGCTACCCCAGATCAATACGGCGCTTCTGGTGAGATTGTGAATCTATACCATGAAGTCGTAAAGTATAGAGCAGAACCAATGAACTCTTTAGGTGTAGCAACAGAATCTCTCTTACTAAAGAATCTTCAGAAAGTGTATTTTCCTTTGCAGACGATTGCCTTCTATGTTTCATTCGTTGGTTACTTACTGGCATGGAGACACAGGAAAAGACGGATCATCTATGGCTCACTAGGATTTGGCCTAGGCGCAATAGTATTGTGCGCAATTGGGGTGGCAATAGCTCAAGTGTCTTATGGATGGCGAGTTGAAGGTCCGTATCTTTTGCCAATTCAACCGATTTTGCAATTCTTAGGAGTTATAGGGATTTTCACTCTGATTACAATGGAAAAAAAGGAAAAGTTTAGTTAGTAGAAGCAAGCAATTGCTTAATTCCTTCAACTCCAAGATTTATTTCTTTTCGATCAGTTGGTGCGAGCAAAGCAATGATGTCGTTGAGTAACACTGAATCCAAGCCTAAGTGCTCTAATGCAATCTCGCTTAAGTAATTCTGAATATATTCAGGAAAAGATTCGTATGAAATAAAAGTAGCGGCATACCACTGTGCTCTTCGATCATCTAATTTAACTTTATGTGAGGAGTTTTCTTTGTGACACCGATAAAACCAATCAATCCGATTTGAGTAAAAGATCTTTGCTTGGTGCTCCACTAAGGCGTTCAGCAAGAACTCATAATCGTGACACATGGTGAGAGAAGAAAATCCACCATTTGCATAAAAAATCTTCTTTCTAAAGGTGAAAGCTGATGTGGATACCGCCCAATTAATCTGAAACAATGTCTTCAAAAGTCCAAATTCTCTGATTCTTTGGTCGGAGATTTCTGTGTGACTGATTATCTGCTTCAGAAATTCACCTTCTCCAAAAGCTTTGTACCTTGAAATCACGATATCGGCACCAGTGGATTCCAATTCAAGGACAGAACCCAATAAATGATCAGCACTAAACAAATCATCGTCATTTAGAATTGAAACAATTTCGTGGGTCGTTTTCTCAATTCCAAAATTAAGTGCTTGATGGGCACCCTTATTTTCTGTGAGGAAATAACGAATACCATCTACGTCTTTCAACAGCGCGTGGGTGTCGTCCGGTGACCCATCATTTACGACAATTATTTCAACTTCTATCCCTGTGCTTGCCTTAACAGAGTCGATTGCCTGCAAGACATAACTTGAATGGTTATAAGTTGGTATAACTACAGATACTTTCTTCATTTTACGTCTTCTAAGCTCACTCTTACCAAAGATAGATTCCTGAAGATACTGATTAAATCCTGCTTATAGAACTCTTCTTTCTCTAGAAAATCCAATTTAGCAAAGTCCTTTATATTCTGTCTTGAGTGGAGGTCTCCAGAACTTTCTGAAATCAATGACTCAAGGCTATCGATACTACCTACTTCAAACATTAGTGCCGACCGTTCATCACATGATGCACTATAACCAGGGAACTTTGAAACTATTCTCAATAAATCCCAGTGGATCGCCTCTTGGAGTACCAAAGGGTAGGTTTCAGATTCGGAAGCCAAAATTAGCACGTCAGAAATAGAGTAGAAATATGATGGATCTTTAGTTACTGGAAACACAAGAACATCACTTTTACCGCTTACCTGCCTTCTTATGCGATTGCTATATCGATCATTATCAACATGGCCCACGAGAATCAAGTAAGCATTCCTAGATTTTGTATTTTCGAAAGCTTTTATGATGTCATCAATACGCTTTCTGGGCTCAAAAGTGGCCATTGAGAGAAATACAACGCTCTCAGGGTCAATGCCTAATTCCTCTCGTCCGGAATTGCGCCTTTCTGGACTCCATTTTTCAGTTTTGAAATCATTCATTCTCACGGAATTTAGAACAACACCATTAGAACGTATTTCTTTGTGATGAAACGATTTTTTTGAATATTCTGATCCAAAAACAACCAAATTGGCCCTCTCCAAGGCGTCATAAAACATCGTTTCGTATTCATTTGCTAAATAGTCTACAGACACAAATCCAAACGACTCATGAACAAGTAGGCAAGACGTCATACTCAAGTTGTGTGCCAATTCGATTACACATGATGCATTGATCGAGTTAACCCATATTTGAAACGGTGCGATCTGCTGAAGCAACTCAGTGATCAGCTCTTTACCTAAATTGGACAGAAGCCAATCGCGCATCAGCAACTCTTGATCCGAAATATCTTCAACGTAAAAAGTATGAAAACCTTCATCAGAAAAGACTCCACTCTTGAATTTGGCTCGAACACACAAAACTTGAACATCTGCGCCCTTAGTCCTTAAGTACTTGGCAACCTGCAGGAGATATAGCGGTGCACCCGTGTAGGAATCCTCATGTGAAACTAAGAGAATTTTCTTTCCAACTATTGTTTGAATGACTTCAACGTCAAATTTGTTGTCAGAAATAATGACTTGACTAATATTCCCATTTGATTGAATGTCATTTAATGAGAATGGAAATTTGTCGCCCACAAGTTCCACAGCATTAGGCACACGATTTAAAACTGATAAAAGTAGAAATCGTAGGGCATTTGTAAATTCTGAATTTTTAAACATTTGTTTAGTTGAATAACTCATAAGGAGATCACGAAGCCACTTGATGTCAATGTACAAAAGTTGATTTGTTTTAATTTCAATTTTCATGGTATTTGACTTACAATGTGTATTAACTTCCAAATAAGTTTTTTCCATGCCACAGTATTCGATCGATTTCAGAGAAGTGCATACTTGAATTTGATTCTTACGCTCAAATGAATCTGTATCTGAAACATACGATTTCTGATTGTGAAAAATCTTGATATCTATTTTCTTATATGGCAGATTGTATTCAGAAGCACTCTGAGGCAGTGTCACTTTTATCCCATATCGTGAATTTTTCATTTCAGTCTCGGGTGCAATATGTCGATCCTCAATTGATTTGAATTTCATGAAGTGATAAAGAAGAGGACCATTAAATGCCTTAAGGTCAGGATTAAGTCCCAAGTATCGTCGATCGAAGGAAGTAACTGGATTCAATCCAGAACTTTTAAGTAAGTAATGCAGAAAAGGGAAATTAGACTTTAACTTACTTTGTGGGAAAGAACGTATATAAATTGAAGGTTCAAAATATTGATTTATTTTAAGCCCTGACCAGATACCTTTTGTGAGGAAATACAGATAACCAGTGATGATGTTTCTTTTTGAAGTAGAAATATTTAAATAAAAGTCAACGTCAAATATTTTGGTGCTGTACCTCATTATGGAAATCACGTTCGACAAGCGGAATTTGCTCAGATTTTTTATGAGTATTAACATTTTTTGATTGCCAAGAAAATTTATGAATGGTGCTTTCACTTCTAGTTCAACCCTCGAATAGCAGACAGTCTCCTTA
>JACCDN010446761.1_pt1 | contig 11043 bp, 7 predicted proteins | sample 7441691 | NCBI WGS metagenome assembly JACCDN01 (sample SAMN15323439, study PRJNA562643) | freshwater metagenome | isolation source: river surface water | place: USA:Blue River Watershed | collected 2017-08-16
GAGCCATTTTCTTTGGTTATGACGCAGTTAAGAACCTGATAAGGAGCTAGACTATTATTTATTCCTTGTATGGCAACTTCTTCTGAGCCATCAAGCATTAAGTCTTTTCTCGTGACCCCATCATTGAAAGTAAGAGGCAGTACTCCCATACCTACTAAATTTGCTCTGTGTATTCTCTCAAAGCTTTCAGCAATAACTGCCTTCACCCCGAGTAGGCTAGCACCCTTGGCTGCCCAATCGCGTGATGAGCCTGTGCCGTATTCTTTGCCAGCAAAGATTACTAGAGGAATTGAATGTTGCTTATAATTCATTGCTGCCTCATAAATACTCATTTGCTGCTTATTAAGCTGGTTTATAGTAAAACCGCCTTCTGTGCCGGGGCACATTTCATTGATAATGCGATTATTGGCAAAGGTGCCACGTATCATTACTTCGTGATTGCCTCGCCTGGCGCCGTAGGAATTAAAGTCCTTGGGCTCTACATTATGGCTTATTAGATAACTAGCAGCTGGACTATTGATAGAAATATGTCCTGCAGGCGAAATATGGTCAGTAGTGATAGAATCTCCTAAGATCGCAAGGATTTTAGCTGCCTTGATATTGGTTAAGTTTAAGTCAAGATGTTGGATATTTACAAAATAAGGCGGGTTATTTATATAGGTACTTTTATTATCCCAGTCATAGGTATTGCTGCTTGAAACTTGTAAGGCTTGCCAACTTTCATCGCCTGCCAGTACATTACGATATTTCTGCTTAAATAAGTCCGGCGTGATGAACTTATCAACGCAGGCTCTTATCTCTGCTTGGGTAGGCCAAATATCTCTTAAATATACTGCTTTATTATTGCTATGTCCTAGCGGCTCTGTTGTCAGGTTAACGCCTATATTGCCAGCGATGGCATATGCTACCACTAAAGGCGGCGAGGCTAAGTAATTGCTTCTTACCAGCGCGTGAATTCTGCCTTCAAAATTTCTATTTCCTGATAGGATAGAAGTAACTACTAATTGCTCTTTAACTATAGTTTCTTCTATTTCTTTGGCTAAAGGACCGGAATTGCCTATGCAGGTTGTGCAGCCGTATCCTACTAGGTTAAAACCAAGATTATCTAAATATTGGTCAAGTCCGCTTAATTTTAAGTACTTAGTCACTACTTGCGAACCAGGCGCCAGCGATGTTTTAACATAGGGTTTTGTTCTTAAACCAGCTTCCCAGGCTTTCTTAGCAAGCAAGCCAGCAGCAATCATGGTATAAGGATTAGAAGTATTGGTGCAGCTCGTAATAGCAGCAATTACTATCGATCCATGCGATAGACTGAAAGCTTGGTTTTTTACTAAGCAATTTTTAGGGGTTTGATGAGTTAAGCTTTTAGCAAGGAGGGGCAATTCCGCCTTAAAATTCTCTGCCGCTTTTTCTAAGTTAATGCGATCTTGCGGTCTTTTAGGACCAGCAAGCGAAATTTCAATAGAAGATAAATCTAATACTACAATTTCACTATATTCGGGCAGTTGACTATTACTATACCACAAACATTGTGATTTCGCATATTCCTCTACTAGCTTTATGTGAATGCTTTCTCTCCCTGTCAATTCCAGATACTTAATAGTCTCATCATCGATAGGGAAAAATCCGCAAGTAGCTCCATATTCCGGTGCCATATTAGCAATAGTTGCACGATCAGCCAAGCTTAATTGCTTTAGTCCTTCCCCAAAAAATTCAACAAATTTTCCTACTACTCCTTTTTTTCTTAGGAGTTCAGTGATGGTTAACACCAAATCGGTAGCAGTTACTATATGTTTTAGATTGCCAACTAGCTTTACCCCTATTACCTCTGGCAAGTTCATCGGCAGCGGTTGCCCAAGCATTGCCGCTTCTGCTTCTATTCCTCCCACTCCCCAGCCAAGAACCGATAGCCCATTAATCATCGTAGTGTGGCTGTCAGTGCCAACTACTGTATCAGGGAAAGCAAGCGTATTACCGTTTTCTTCTTTGGTATATATTATCTTTGCTAGATATTCTAAATTTACCTGATGACAAATGCCAGTACCTGGCGGAACGACTTTAAAGTTGTTAAAAGCGCGTTGTCCCCATTTAAGAAAGCGGTAACGCTCTTGATTGCGCGCCATTTCTAGCTTAGTATTCTTTAAAAAAGCTTGATTACTAGCTGAATAATCCACTTGCACTGAATGATCGATTACTAATTCCACCGGAATTAACGGGTTGATTTTAAGTGGATCATCACCCAGCATGCTCATGGCATCACGCATAGCAGCTAAATCAACTATGGCGGGAATACCCGTAAAATCTTGCATAAGCACCCTTGCTGGGAGGAATGGAATTTCTACTTTTGACTTTTTGTTTGTTAACCACTCTTTAAATAATTTCAGTTCTTGAAAAGAGTCGCTACAGCGCAATGTATTTTCGAATAATACCCTTAAGCAGTAAGGTAGCTTAGTAATACTGAATCCTAGCTCCTGCGCAGCTTTATTAATGTCAAATATACAATATGTATTTGCTGCTATAATTAAATTAGACTGATATTTGTTGTTAGAATTAGTCATTTTAGCTCCAACTGTTTATATTATAGGCAAATTATACTGCCTTTCACTCAAGCTATATGCTAAATATAAATTGTAAATTAAGTAAAGTTATTTCCTCCTTTTTAAATTAAATTTTTGTTACATAAGTTAAAATGCTCTCACTTGAACAGCTAGGTCTAACTATAAATAATCAAGCTTTATTTGCTAAAGTTAGCCTTACTCTGTTACCATCTTCGATAATATATCTGCAAGGACCAAATGGTTGCGGCAAGACCTCATTGCTAAGAATAATAGCAGGACTGCAAAAGCCAACTAGCGGACAAGTATATTGGCTGTACTTAACAGAGCATCAAAAAGGATCGCCTGTTCAAAAAAAATTAGTAGTAGGCAATAAGCTGTTAGTCTCTGAACTAGAAAAACCTTATTGCACGTATGTAGGACATAATTTAGCTTTAAAGATGGAATTAACGGTGCTGGAAAATTTGAGCTTTTGGTCAGCAAATCACGATTCTAGCGAGATGATAGAAGCCTCTATCCATTATTTCGGCTTATATGAATTGCTTTATAAGAAATGTTATGAACTCTCAAGCGGTACTCAAAAGAAGGTGGCATTAGCGCGATTAATGTCATGCCAATCTAATTTATGGCTGCTTGACGAAGTAGAGACTAATCTCGATCAAGAAAATCAATATTTATTGAACAATCTTTTAATAGCCAAGGCTAATCAAGGGGGTATAATAATCATCTCAACCCATGGGAAGCAATTAATTAAATCCGCGCTGGAGTTAAACCTTAGCAATTACACAAAGGGCTAAAAATACTTTCTTTTTTGTTAACATCAAATTATAATTGCCGATTGTGATGTTTATTCCAGTTCTGCCAACAGAAATTCTTTTTTGCTTTGAATATATATGCTGTTTCATTGCGATTTTTGGTTTGATGCGCTTCTTCCAAGCCAGCGGTCTATTTGTCTATATAGCTTTAGCGGTAGTAATTGCTAATATTCAAGTGCTAAAAACCGTGAATGTAGCATTTTTTAAATTTCCTGTTCCTTTAGGCACTATTGTATTTTCTTCTACTTTTTTAGCAGTAGACATATTAACAGAGTTCTACGGCGCCGCGAGCGCGCAGAAAGGAGTTTGGCTAGGTTTTATTGCCTCTCTATTAATTGTGGTAATGATGCTTATTACTATCAATATTCCTCCTTCTGATCCTGCGTCTTCTACTCATCAGGCAATAACGACAATATTTGCTCCTACTCCCTCTTTATTTGCTGCCAGCTTAATTTCTTACCTAATTTGCCAGCAAACTGAGATAAAAATTTTTCAATTAATTCGGGTAATTACAGATGGCAAGCGTTTATGGCTGCGCACTTTCCTATCCTCCGCTGTGTCAAGTTTACTAGATAATATCATTTTTAGTTGCCTTGCCTGGATAATATTTGCAAAGCAGCCCGTTAGCATAGAGCAGTTAATTTATACTTATATTCTTGGCTCTTATTGGTTTCGTATCATAATAGCTTTGTTGCAAGCTCCCCTTATTTATTTTATGAAGACAATTAAGTTGCATGACTCTATATAAAAATTTTAATTTTGAGATAATAGCCAAAGATAAAGATTCTAAGGCACGCCTGGGCGTCATAAAAACCCCACACGGCAACATTTCAACCCCCAATTTTATTTTTTGTGCTACTAAAGCCGCCATTAAAGGCTTAACACCGGCGCAGATGCGAGAATGTGGAACGCAGGTTATTCTATCCAATACCTATCATCTAATGCTACAACCAGGCAGTGAAATTATAGAAAAAATAGGCGGTTTACAAGAATATACAGGATGGAGAGGACCTATGCTTACTGATTCAGGTGGTTTTCAAATTTTTAGTTTAGGTCATGGATCTGTTGCTAGCGAAATTAAAGGCAAAAGACTTGCCACTCACCCTAACACTTTAATTCAAATTACTGAAGAGGGCGCAAAGTTTAGGTCTTATATTAATGGTGATATTCATCTTCTTACTCCCGAAAAGTCTATCCAAATACAAAAACAATTAGGAGCAGACTTAATAGTAGCACTAGATGAATGTACTCCTTTCCATGTTGATAAGTCCTATACTGAAAATTCTCTGCATCTTTCGCATCGTTGGGCTTTAAGAAGCTTGCAAGAGTTTATCAAGGGCAATAACGACAGGCAAGCTTTGTATGGCGTCTTGCAAGGCGGGGTATATACGGATTTAAGAAAAATAGCGGCAGAATTCATCAGTAGCCACGAGTTTTTTGGTTATGCTGTTGGTGGTTCCCTAGGAGCGACTAAAGAGCAGATGCAAGAGGTGGTTTCTACTACTTTATCCTTTGTCACCCGCGATAGACCGGTGCATTTGCTAGGGATTGGAGGAATTAGCGATATTTTTTATGGTGTTAAGAAAGGGGTGGACACTTTTGATTGCGTGCATCCGACTAGACTAGCAAGGCACGGAGGAGCATTAGTGAAAAATGATTGCTGGACAAAAATCGATGGCAAAGTAAAAGAACATATTTCATTGAGCAACAAAAGATTTAAAGAAGACGCCAGTCCTATTGATGCGAACTGCCCCTGCTATACTTGCAAAAATTTTTCCCGGAGCTACTTGCATCATTTATTTAAAGCACAGGAGTTGCTTGGAATGCAAGCATTAACTATTCATAATGTAACTTTTATGAATGAGTTAATGAAGGATATACGTTTATCATTAGCAGAAAATAAATTAAATGAATGCCAAGCAAAATGGTGTATAAGTTAAGGGAAATTAATTAAAGTTAAAATAATTATGATTATACAGTATTTTTATCAACCTTTTCCAGTTTTTGAATTAGAATCAGATAATGTGATACTTAGGGAATTACATCACTATGATGCAGGGAATTACTTTAAATATATGAATCACCCTGAGATGTTTCCTTATTTAACCGAGGCTACCCGCCCCTCTAGCATTGAGCAAGCTATTGAAGAGGTACAGTATTGGGCGAGCTTATTTCAGAATAAGAGAAGCTTTTACTGGGCAATTGCCTTAAAATCTTCCAATCAGCTAATAGGAACTATAGGGTTTAATTCAATCTCTATTAGTCATTTAAAAGGAGAAATTAGCTATGATCTAGACCCAAGTTTTTGGGGACAAGGAATTATGCTGAAATCTTTGAAAACTTTGCTGAATTTCGCCGACTCATCACTCAGACTAGTTAGGATTCAAGCTACCGTAATTATAAATAATCAACGTTCAATTAAATTGCTTGAAAAATGCGGCTTTAGTAGTGAAGGAGTGCTAAAAAAATATGAGGTTGTTAACGGTCAACATCTGGATTATTATATGTATTCCAGAGTTGATCCATCTCCTTCTCGGTTATAATAAACTTAAAGGATGTACGCGATGCAGCATTTTAGTCTTTATCATAGTTTTGCTGGTCTGTTAGAAAAGACAATTTGCGCATTAACAGAGCGCTGTCATAACAACAATTTAAGAGTAGTTATTATAGTTCCTAGCGCCGATTTTCAAGAGAAGATTAACGAGCTGTTATGGACTTATTCTCCCAAACAATTTATACCGCATGGCAGCAAGCTTGACCCCATGGCAGAGCAACAACCAATATATATTACTTGTGAAAAAGAAAATCCCAATAATGCTGCTTTATTAATGTTAGTGAACCCTAGCAATATTGCTGATTTTAGTGAAGATAGGCTTTATATTGCTAGGTTTCAGCGTATATTAGTAATCTATGACGACTCAATTATTATTAATCAAAATATTATCCAGCAATTAAAGCAAAAGGCAGAGCTGGAACATTATACTCAAAGCCCAAGCGGAGGATGGTCTTTGCAGGCATAGGTAGCTTCATCTTCCCATATGAAGTATTTATAACTACAATTTCCATTCTATTATTCCTAACTGCTCCACCACTCTTCACATTTAAAAACTATAGCCTCTATCTGTTCTGACAGAGTGAGGTATTTTATTAGGGTTAGTCACGGCTGATTCACTATTTCTTCTGCCCCTGGCTGTTGCTTCAATTTCTACTGCTTGCCCGATTTTACGCGCTTGTTGCTGCAGGTCAGGAGAAATATTAGTTTGCCTTTCATTAAGAACTTGCTGCACTTCTTCTTTTATTCCTGCCAGCTCTTTTGGCACTTGGCTGATTCCCACTAAACTACTAACAGCCACTGCAAATTTATCAAGATAATCTGTTACCGTTTGCTTAAAACCGCGTTTATGTTGACGTTCTTCAAGTGCTTTGCCCACTTCTGCCATTTTTTCATGAAGCTCCTTGGGCGAATTTTGTAAAAGCTCCTCTTTAGTGAGAGAACGTGGCGTGCCTTCAGCATCTTTAATTGTTTCATCCAATAATCTGGCAATCCTAGCTGGCGACTCAGTGCTCAGCAATCTATACATACTGCTGTTTGGTCCAAAAATTATCTCTCTCTGCTGGGATTGCGCTATAGAGTCTTTATCAGCAGCTAAGCCCTCTGCCATTTCTCCCACACTTGCTCGGTTAGTAGAATTATTATTATGCTCACTCGCCATCTCGCTAAACATCTCTTCCATAGCTCTTTCTTCTAGCTTCTGTCCCCATTCAAGCCCGATATCCTGATGTATTTTCTTTAGTGAACTATCGTGAAAATGCCCCTTAGTAATATCATTCAATAAACCTATAAATTCGAGCTCCTTACCATTTAGATTTCCATTGGCTAGAGGTAACATTTCTTGATATTTCTTAAGAGGCAAATCATCATAATCTTGAAGTGGAACTTTATTATCTGGTTGATTGCTTGCCGCCAAAAATTGTGCTATATCTTTAACTTTAAAGCCCTTCGTTTCTAGATGCTCTTTGTTTATCTGATTACTTTCTAGAAACTTGTCTATTTTATCTTCAATCTTCGGTATCATTATTTCACTCGAACTATTTTTATAAAAAATTTGCTCTAACTTTTCGGGTTGAAGGCTAGTTTGGAGTTCTTTATGTACTCCCGCAAACCATTCTTTCTGCGCCAAAGAGTTAGTATGTTGGTCAAGTAAATTACAAAAATCTCTACGTTGTTCAGCAGTCATTTCTGTATCATCAAAAATTTGTTGTAAATTTTTTTGATATAATTCTTTAACGGCTTCTTTAGAGTTAGAATCTGTGCGAGTTACAGCCCTTATACGTTTAGCTAGTGTACTTGATATAGAATATACAGGGTCTCCTTCTGCAAAGGACACTGCATCTAGTATATTGGCTTTCAAAAGAAAGTTTTTTAGTTCTTTTTCTATTGGGTCTTCTTCTGGTGTTTTTTGATCCCGCTGAACTATGTTAATATCCCCTTATTACATCAATGTTATAAATTATTAAACCTAAGAATTAAAAACTTACGTAATATCTAATCAAAAGTTTAACTAAGAAAAATAAAATTTTCTACATTAAAGCTAACAAGGATCATTTTCATAAATTAGGCATGATATTTATGCACCACTTGCTATTTTAAGCGCTTGGCAGCATGTCAGCATAAAATAATATGCTAGCAACTAATACTACCCAAAACAGACTAAGGGGCAAAAAGACCTTCCAACCAAGATGCATAAGCTGGTCATAGCGATAGCGCGGCAAAGTAGCCCTAATCCATAGGAAACAAAACAGCAAGCAGCTAATTTTAAAGATAAACCAAATAATGCCTGGAACAAAGCTTAGAGCCGCTATGTTGAAAGGCGGCAGATAACCGCCAAGGAAAAAGATTGTCGTCATGGCGCTAACTAGTATCATATTAGCATATTCGCCTAGGAAAAATAAAGCAAAGCCCATGGAAGAATATTCAACATTATAACCCGCGACTAATTCCGCTTCAGCTTCTGGCAGGTCAAAAGGCAAACGATTGGTCTCAGCAAGCACCGAAATAAAAAACACTACCGCCATAGGCAACATTAACAAATCAATCCACCAAGCCCTAGTGCGCTGCGCTTCTATGATCTCGGTAAGATTTAAAGTACCAGTAGTAAGCAGTACCGCAACAATAACTAATCCCATCGATACTTCATAGGAAATCATCTGCGCAGAAGATCGTACGGCTCCTAAAAAAGCATATTTAGAATTGCTCGCCCAACCCGCTATTATAATGCCATAAACCCCGAGCGAGGAAATAGCCATTATATATAAAACACCAACATTAATGTCAGCAAGCACCCATCCTTTATTAAACGGAATTACTGCCCAGCCAACTAAGCTTAAAACAAAAGTAATTGCCGGCGCTACTATAAATAGTAGCTTATCAGCCGCTGACGGAATAATCGGTTCTTTGAACAGCAACTTAACAGCATCGGCTATTGGCTGCAGTAAGCCAAATGGTCCAACTACGTTTGGTCCTCTCCTTAACTGGATAAGACCTATTACGCGTCGCTCGGCGTAAGTTAGATAAGCCACACATAACAGCAGCGGCAAGACAATGCAAACTACCTTCAGAGCAATAAAAATTATGGGAAATAAATATTGGTAAGCTAACTGAACAGTCATGCTGCCTGTTCTTTATTATGTTGAGCTTGCACACATCTTGCCATATTGACTGAAGCTCTACTAATTACATCAGTCATATAGTAATTAGTAGGAACTTTCATTATCTCATTCTTTATTATCTGCCCGGAATCATTAAACTTGGTAAACTTACTTGGCAAAATACAATCAATACTGCTAAATACCGGCGCCCAACTTGCCATCTGCTCCCTAAGGCTAGCTAAATCCGCTATCTCTAATTCCATATTCATTTTCCTTGCCAAATCTCTAATTATCAACCAGTCTTCCAGCGCTTTACCAGGCGGCACAACTGCTGCTGTACTGCGCTGACTTCTACCTTCCAGGTTAACATAAGTCGCATTCTTCTCAGTATACGCGGCACCAGGCAGTATTACATCCGCATTACTAGCTCCCTTATCTCCATGATGACCTTGATAAACTATGAAGGTATCTTTTAGCGCGCTTAAGTCTATTTCATCCGCACCAAGCAAATATATTAGCTTGATTTCTCCTATCCTGGCTTTTTCTAAGATTTCAGCAGCAGTAGTTAGCATAGATGAAGAAGGCATGAAACCAATATCTAACGATCCTACCATCGAAGCATGGTTATGCAATATATTAAATCCATTCCAATCATCACGTACTAAATTATATTTCTCGATGATTTGATGAATTAATGCCAGTAAGGCATAGCCGTCTTGCCGGCTATAAAGAGCATCGCCTATTATAAGCATAGGATTTTTAGAGCTAGCTAAAACCTTTGCAAATTCATGCTTACCAGTTAATATGTCGCCAATTATACCAGAACTGCTACCTAGTTCCTCAATCTTATAAGTTTGATCGTCTGCCTGCCCTATTCTGGCTATTTTTAGCTGACCTTGTCTTTGCAATCGTCCTAGACGAGCATTTAGCACCGGCGCTGCTTGTCGCACGTTAGCCCCAATTAATAAGGCTAAATCCGCTCTTTCAATCCCTTCAATAGTAGTATTAAATAAGTAGTTGCCGCGGCTCGATACATCAATCTTATAGTCATATTGATTAGCGCTTAACTGCTCACAGCCAAGAGAATTAAGCAGCCTTTTTAAAATAAACATGGACTCACAGCAAGCAAACAAACCAGCAATCGCAGCTATTTCACCGCCTTTTAGCACCGATAATTTTTCCGCAGTAAAATCTAACGCCTGCTGCCAGCTGCACTCAATTAATTTGCCATTACTACGAATATAAGGTCGATCCAGACGCTGATATTTTAAGCCATCATAGGAAAACCTCGCTTTATCCGACAGCCATTCCTCGTTTATCTCCTCATTGAGTTTGGGTAAAATCCGCATTACCTCCATTCCTTTAGAATCAATGCGAATATTTGAGCCAAGAGCATCTAAGACATCTATCGACTCAGTCTTAGTCAGTTCCCAGCGGCGAGCTTTAAAGGCATAAGGCTTAGAGGTTAAAGCGCCAACTGGGCAAAGATCAATCATATTGCCAGATAATTCTGAGGTTAAGGTGCGTTCTAGGTAAGTTATGATTTCCATATGCTCACCCCTATGCACCGTCCCAAGTTCCTCTACCCCTGCTATTTCAGTTGCAAACCGAACACAGCGCGTACAGTGAATGCAACGTGTCATATGCGTTTTAATTAGCGGTCCCATATATTTATCTTTAACTGCCCGCTTATTTTCCTGAAACCTACTAATGCCTCTACCATATTTAAAAGCTTGATCTTGCAAATCGCACTCTCCTGCTTGATCGCAAATTGGACAATCAAGCGGATGATTAATCAGCAGGAATTCCATTACTCCTTCTCGAGCTTTCTGCACTTTAGGATTATTGGTATGAATGACCATGCCTTCGCTAGCTGGCATCGCGCAAGAGGCAATCAATTTCGGGGCTTTTTCCAGCTCAACCAAGCACATGCGGCAATTGCCAGCAATATTTAGACGCTCATGAAAACAAAAATGTGGTATTTCTTTACCTGCAAGCCGACAAGCTTGCATAACTGTTAATCC
>JACCDN010707722.1_pt1 | contig 11042 bp, 2 predicted proteins | sample 7441691 | NCBI WGS metagenome assembly JACCDN01 (sample SAMN15323439, study PRJNA562643) | freshwater metagenome | isolation source: river surface water | place: USA:Blue River Watershed | collected 2017-08-16
TCATTTTGCTAGATTTCTTTATGATTGGAACAAAATGCCAGGATTATTCTTTTAATGTTTCTTATTCAAAATTAGCTAAGCGTTACTCTTGTAGTGAGAAACATCTAGCAAAGGCTCTTAAGTTCCTCGCTAACGGCCGATACATAGAGAAACACCGGTTTTTTACCAAGGGAGAAGAAAGCAGCATAGAGGCAAGGCAAGATAAATCTTTTTGGCAAATTATTTTATTGTTACCAAGTAAGCTTATTGAATTTTGTAAGGAGTTAAAAGAAAAGGTAAGGAGCTTACTAGCAAATAAGTCAAGTCAAGATGAAGAGCAGGCGGTAACTGAAGCAGTTGAGGCAGTAAATGCTGCTAAAGTAGCTACTGAGAAAGTGGAGGAAGCTGCAGCAGTAACTGAGGAGGTAAATACTGCTACAGTGATTGCTAAAGTAGCTACTGAGAAATTCGTCAAATCTGACGCTCAGTTCTCCACTTGTGACCCTCTTTTCGCCAAATCTGAACTACCTTTAATTAAATATTTTAATATAAATATTTTAAATTCTAGATCCGCGCGCGCGCGCGCGTCTTTCTCTACTACCCAGGAAAAATCTAATTTTAATGAAATTTGTTTTAAAGATGAAAAGGATAGGGCTTTAGAAAATACATTGCCTCTAACAGAAAGTAGCAAAACTACTCCGCTAAGATTTCAAGATACAGAGAAAAGCTTTGTTCTTAATCCGTTATGTTTCTCTGATTTTTATCCTCTATCAGAGAAACACTGTCTCGCTCTTAACTCCTCTGCTAATCGCTCTTTCTCTTCCTTAGTCATCAACGAAATCCTTTTAAGCCTATCCAAAAAACTATCAGATAGGCTCTTTACTAGCAAAAAAGCCTTCTTCTCATATATGGGCAAAATACTTCGCTATGAAATGCGTCAAGAACCCCAAGTCAATAACACAGGATTTCGTATTAAGGCTAACAAAACCCAAGAAGAAATAGATATGCAAGATAAAGAAAAATACCTAACCAAGATTGAGTATAGTCTCCATACATCTCCAGAATGGCACCTCAAGAAAAAAATAGCTGCAGTCTTCGAAAGAGACAAGGCTTATGCTATATTACATGCCCTCAAGTATGATAACGCCATTACAAAGACTGAAGGCGTATTAAAGCTACATTTTGCCAAATATCTAGAGCTTACAGAATGGGATAAGCAAATCCTAAGTGATTCGCTCAGCGCTACTCACTCAAGATTAGACTTAACTGCAGAAGACTTAGGTTTCCACACAGTAGAAATCATTATGCCTGACAAGAACAGTAGCTATAAAGGCTTTTTTGCATCCAAAGACAATGGAAACCTAAATACAAGGATAAATATAAACGCAAAAGATAATATCGCTTATACTAATAACTCTGCTTCTACACATAATAACATGCTAAACAACAACATAGTAAACAACAATAACGATACTCAAGATGAGGAATTCTTTTCGCTACCAGATGGAATATGGGGAACCGTAAGACAAACTTTGCTAGATAATTTTCTAAATTTATGCATAAAGGCAAAGTTTATGGATCAGAACTGGCTAAGTAAACTAGAAGTTACCGTAGATGAAGAAAGTAAAGTTATAAGCGCCACCGCCCCAAGACAGCTCGTCTATGATGTAGTAACTAGCTATTACGGCAATAAAATCACCCAAGCTTGCTCCAATCATCAATACAAATTTACAGGTGTAATTAAGGCATTCTAATGCTAACTCATGTTATGCGGAAGGGGGAGGAAAGATAGTTACTATCTACAATAGATAATATTGATATCTTTGTTACTTAAAAACAACAACCCTAATATAAAAGCAACCTTAATCTAATATTCTGATTGCTCAAGAATAAATTAACTAACTTACTTATAAAGTATTTTTTAACTAAATATTCAACAAAAAGTTTAAATCTAGCCAGGATAACAGGAGGAATTCCATGTCTAAAATGGGAAGAGTAGATAATAATAATTCATACCATCAAAATCACAATGTTAGGATAGATAATAGAACTAGTAACCCTAGTACACAGACTAGGACAGAACATAATCAAGACTCTAATCAAACTCGGCGAACAAGAGTTGCTGATATAGTAGATATTAATCCCAGACCACATAGCCAGCAAAGAATTAATAATCAGCAATATAACCCTACCACTGCTCAAATTGTAGCTAAAACTAGAGGTGGTGAGAAATTATATTTAAGTGAAAGCCTACAAGGTGGAGCACTACAAAAAGATGAATTAGATAAACTTAATGAAGATTTAAAGACATATAAAAAGTTACCGCCTGAAAGGCAAAAAGAAGTGGTTGACTTAGTTAAGCAAGAAGTATTTGCACAAAGACATGTCTTTAATGAAAAGATTAAAAATGCAGGGTTTGACCTATCAAAGCTGAATATAATAGTAGGAGCGACAAGGGTAGGTAAAAGCACGTTATTTAATTTTCTTAATGAGCTGCCTATTATAGTAAAAGAAGTAGAAGATAAAACTGTTCTAGATGTAGACACAACGAAATTGTCTAAACAGCAGCGTAATACCTATTCTCCTATAGGACATGAATATAAATCTAAAACTACTATCCCCAATTTTGCCAAGAGTTCATCTTCTGAGTTTGGTTGGGTATATGTTGACTGTGCAGGTGAGTTTGATAATAACGACATTATACAATCAATAGTTAATGCATATTTTAAAGCAGATCTTACAGAAAAAGCATCCCATGTAAAACTTACACTTGTGGTACATGCAAACGATCTAACGCCTGCTGGTAGCGTCCATTTTAAGCGGACTCTAGAGGAAATAGGTAAGTTTATAAGTGACTGGGATGTTTTTGCCAAATCAAAATCAATTTCTTTGATTATTACACACGCTGATGCACAATCTACAAAAGAGCATTTTTTGAGGGAGATTGAGAAATTAACAACACAACAAGTAGATAATTTAGGTCGATTTAAGGAAATATTGCAAGATATTCATAGTAGAAAAGCAATAAGTCTGTTTTATGCTCCTGATACTTCGGCTATACAAGCTAAAAAGAAGAATCTAGAAAAAGCATTACAAAAAATACAACAAGGAACACCCATAGAGCAAGTACTATATTTTTATGATGATCTTTCTAGAGAAGAAGTTGAATCAGAAAAAATTATTTCCTCTAATATTTACAAGCCTAACAATAATTCTAATACACTATCATCAGAGATAGAAGAATCTACAAAGCCTTTAGTAAAAGCTGAAGGTCAAAAGTTTTTTAAAATTGGGGTACAATCAACAGTACAGCCAGTAATTAAGGGTATAATTGAAAGCTTGATTCGTTCTCTAGAAGAAAATTATTCTACAAGCATTATAAATGACATACAAACTTATATAGAGGGTGTAGTAAATCAGTCATTTGATGTTGAACCAGTTAATAGTCTAATTAATCTTATAAAAGACATAACAAGTAATACAAAAGGGAACGAGTCTTTAGACAACACTATAAGATGGCTAAATGGGCAGATAAAGTTAAGTCAAGATGTGATAGATAAAGCAAAAACTTACGATAAAGAATTAAAGTTTCTAAGTGATTTATTATTAACAGAAGAAATAAACGAGCATCCATATAAAAAGAACTGGATAGAAACATTAGGAATCAAAGAACGATTGATCAACTTAACTAAGGAGCTAAATCAAATTGCTGCAACAAACGACGCCGAATTTATTGCTAATACTAAAAAAATAATTTTAAGAGGCTACTTTGTTAGTACTAAAAAAATTAATGCTAAACTTAGAAACGATAAGATACAAGATATTAATGAGGTAGAGGTTTATGCCCTCAAAGCTGTAATTATAGATGATGATTTAGATGATTTAAGATTACAAGGCAAAAATCTAACTATTATTGCTCCCAAGTGGAATATTATTGATCATAAAAAGATTGTTTTAGATGGTGCAGTGGGAGTAACTCATAATAATAAAAAATCACCTTCGGTTCCAATGGGATATAAAGAGGATGGAACAGGGGTAAATGGAATAGATGGATTACCAGGTAATCCTGGAAGAAATGGTGGTAATTTTTTAGGAATTGGGAGTGGGTTCAAAAATTTAGCAAACTTAACTATCTCTGTTAATGGAGGAAAAGGTGGACAAGGACAAGATGGAGGAGATGGTGGACCAGGTAAAGATGGAAAGGATGCAAAAGAGATGGAGATTGTTATAAATAATAAGCCAGTTGAAAATGCATTATTAAAAAGAGATGAACTTACGTTCTTGAAAAGAGATGGTGTTTGGGAGAAGGTTAAACATGCTGCTAGAGCTTTCGGAACTTATAATAGTCAATACATTGAGGAATATAAAGTTAATGGTACTCCAGGATTAAAAGGAGGCAACGGTGGAAAAGCTGGGATAGGGGGAATAGGGAGATATCCAGGTGATGTGAAGTTCATAAAGAATCATGCTTTTGACTCACCAGTAATTTTTAGGGAAAGAGGGGAAAATGGTCAAGATGGATCTCCTGGTAATCAGGGGATGGGTGGAAAAAATGGTAAAGCATACTATGGTAAATATTTCAATGAGGTAGTCCTTGGAGGAATGAGAGGATATGTAGATGTAGATAAAGATGGCGATGGTAGTCCTGGTGGCCCAACGCCTATGGAAGGAACCCAAAATGCATTTATGGAGGGAGTTAGACATGGGGTCAGATATGGAGCACAAGAAGTAGTTAAGGAAGGGGTTAAACAAGGAGTTACTGAAGTAGCACAAGAAGTAGTTATGGGCGGAGTTAAACAAGGAGTTAAACAAGGAGTTAGACATGGAGCACAAGAAGTAGTTAAGGAAGGGGTTAAACAAGGAGTTACTGAAGTAGCACAAGAAGTAGTTATGGGGGGAGTTAAACAAGGAGTTACTGAAGTAGGGAAAGCATTTACGGAAGAAGTAGCAAAAGCTGGATTTTTGGCAAGTTTTTCAACAGCTATTTCATCATTTGTAACCTTAGGTCTAAGCCCTGCAGGACAGACAACATTAAGCATATTATTAGCAAATCACAATAGTGGTTGGCTAGAAATGCCAAAGTTAATTGATGGAGGAAAAGCAGAAGACGGCGTGGTACCTACTGAACTAAACTCAGTAGGTATACAATATCCTCAAGAGCCACCACCTTTGTTAGTTGAAAAGGCAAAACAAGCTTATAGTGAAAGTATTGAATCAATTAAAAATAAAGATTTAAGTTTTATCAAAGACCTTTTTGTCTAAAATTCTCTGGTATTTATTAATTATTTAAATAAGGAATGAGAGAAATTAGAATTGTAAATTTATAATTTTCTTTTTTAGTTAGCAACAAAATGATGAGAATAAAAATGATTACTACAAACATATATGAGTTATTCACTTCACTTAAGACTAATATAACTGATACATTTATAAAGAACGAATTAAAAGCTAATTTAAATTACTTAGATACTTTAGATAGTGAAGGATATAATTTGTTGCATTACGCAGTTCGAGAAGGAGAAGAGCAGATTGTTAAGTTGTTATTAGAAGAAGGAGCAAACGTTAACCTGAAAACAAAGCCTAATGGGGATATTTCCCCTAAGGGAAGGACAGCTTTAGAGTTAATATTACTTAAAATAAATTCTCTAAATGAAGATACTGAGCAATCTAAACTTCAGCTTACCCAACTTATGAGTATTAAAGACATACTATTAGACTATGGTGCTAATCGGAAAGCTATAGGAAAAGATAAACAACTTCAGCAACAAATAGAAATTATCAAGGAAAAGCTATCTATAAACGATACAATAATTAAAGACTTCAAAAAAAACACCATTAATGAACGATTAATAAAAGAATGCGGTGAAGGAAATAAGGATTTAGGTAATATATATGAAGATTTTTATAAGTTTTTACAATCTAGACTTAATAGCACTATTATTGGACTAAAAGCAGCTAGTAGCGAAATTTTAGCTACTAATTCAGAGAATACTATTGACCAGACTATTAAAAAGATATTGGAACAAGTACCAGGAATTGGAAAGGTCTTAGGAGAGGTATATCAATTTTATGCTGATGGCAAACAGTTACAGAATTTCAAACATAAAGTAGCTCATTTTATAAGCAATAAGCATACTGATGAAGTGGTAGCAGATTATTCTGCTAGAATGGTAAAATATTATAAAGAAGAGGTAATAAAAGAAGATATTGATTTAAGCTTTATTGAGAACGCTAGAAAAAAGATAGAAGATATAGGAAATAATGCTATTACTACTGCACAGTATTTAGCTTTAAGCGTAGTTGCATATTCTACAGCTTTACCAAAACACCAAATTATTGATAAGTATAAAAAAGAAGGGAACAAGATACTTGAACCACACTGGGAAAACTTAGCAGCTAAATGTATTGTAAAATTCTTAGAATTCTTAAAAAATCATGAAGTAGACTATCAAGCAGACCTAGGAATAAGAGCAGCAAACTCTATAATCCCTAAATGGATTTCTGAGAGTTTAATAATTGACACTAAAAGCGAAGGTTTTTCAATTTATAATGCTTATAGTTTAGGAGTAATCTCTCATTTTCTTTATGAAAGCAAAGAACAAGTAAAATCTTTAAGTAAGAAGTGGGGTTATGAGCTTTATATAAAGCAATCAGATTATTTTCAATCATTAATTATGGCAGATAAGGAAAAGATCATAGTAGCTTTTCGAGGAACCTTCCATGATATAAATTGGTTAAGTAACATTAATGCATTTACTTCTGATATAACGGTAGGTGAAAAAACAATAAAACTACATAGAGGATTTTATGAAGCCTTGATGACGCAATGGAATAAAAACAACCTAAGTAACAATGAAATAGGTCTAAAGGAAAAACTTATAGAATATTTAGATAAATATAAAGAAGCTAAAATATACATTACTGGTCATTCACTAGGAGGTGCTATGGCTAGTGTTGGTTATTGTCAGGTATATCACCTCTTAAGAGAAAAAATTCAAGAAACTAGTCTTGCTACTAAGATAACTTTATATACTTACGGGCAACCTGCATGGTGTACTTCAAGTTCAGTTGGGGAAGCGGCAAGCTTATTCAAATCAAATTATCACCGTATAGTAAATTATTTGGATTTAGTTCCTAAAGTTCCTCCTGAATTAATTGGATATAAGCATTTGGGAACCCAATATTATTTGCATAAGGATGGTACTTTACTCGAAGAAGGTAAGTTTAGCAACTTTACAAAAGAAGTTGATGAACAAGGATATTATAGAATAGCTACTGGAGTACCTGGGTCACTTGCTTCGGTTTTATATATTAATAATCATTATATGGATAATTATATAAAACAGCTATCTACAGTAAAACAAAGTATGACAATTCAAAGTGAGGATATTAAAAAACAATCATTACCAAATATTGACTTAAGTGAACCGGATATAATAGTAGATATGACTCAGCAATCGCAAAAAATCTATTCTTCTCTGTTTCCGCTATCAGCTAAAGGGAAAGAACTCTTAAAAGAAGAAAATTATAAAAACGATATTAATTTTAGAGATGTACATGGGCTAAGTCTATTACATATTTCAGCTGCAGAAGGAGATGAGGAACTAGTGAAATATCTGTTAGCAAATAAAGCCGATATAGAGGCGAAAGATGTAAATGGTAGAACAGCTTTGTCTTTGGCTGCTTCTAATAATCACATTAGCATTGCTGAAATATTAATAGAAAAAGGCTCTGATACTAATTTCAAGGTATGGCCAAAAACCCAGCCATTATTATGCTGGGCTGCAGAAGATGGTCATACAAAAATAATTCAGTCACTAATAGCAAAAGGTACAGAAGTTAACATTAGAGATAATGATGGTTATAGTCCTATATATTGGACAGCTAAGAGAGGGTATGTTAAAGCAGCGAAACTACTAATAGAAAACAATTCGAGCATCGATGAACAATATGACTGGGGAGTCACTGCATTACAAAAAGCAGCAGAAAATGGATACTTGAGAATAGTGCAGTTGCTAATAAAATCAGGAGCTAATGTTAATATACGTGATAGTTATAATAATACTGCCCTATCCAGAGCAACCCAAGAAGGTCATTTGCAAGTAGTAGAACAGTTAATCGCAACTGGTGCAGAGTATACCTCTCAAGATTATAGTAATATGGATGAGCAAGAAAATAGCTTGTTGCACTTATCTGGTATTAAAGGGTTAGAGAATTTATATTTATATATTGTAGATAAGTTTCAGGATCAAGTAAGTAGAAAAAATAAGGAAGGAAAAAACATAGAAGAATTAGCTCTAGAACATGACAGAATAAAGATATTAGAAGATATTTGGCATAGTAGGAAAAATGGAGAAAGCATATATGACCAAAATAATTATCATAAGTTAGCAAAAGATCAAAAGATTAAAGAGTTATCAAGAATACACAAAAGTGTAGGACAAAATATTAGTATAGAAGAAGCACGTAAAGGAATTAATATCAATAAGGTAAATGAAAAAGGTAACACTCTGCTTTATGAGCTAATAGTAAAAGAGTGCAGCAATGAAAATGATTCAGGACAAAAAAGTAAGGATATTGAAAGAATAATAAATTATGAAGTAGATATTGGTTATACAGAAAGACTAAATGGTTGGACCCCGTTACATCTTGCGGTGAGCTCGAATCAAGAAGCAATAGTAGAGCTTTTGGTAAAGAAAGGGGCAAATATTTGGCAAACAGATAAGCTAGGTAGAACTCCGCTAGATTTAGCCATAATAAATGGTTATGAAAAGTTGATAAAAAATCCAACCTTTATTGAGCATGTTTTAAAGAATAACCACCAAAAAATAGATGATCTAATAGGAGTAGAAACATTATCAACAATAAACTCAGAAAAAGGAAGAGAATATATTCATAAATTTGCCATATTACATGCGATTCATTTGAAAGCACATAATAATAAAAATAGTGATGTATATTTAATACGCTGGAAACAAGATTTATTAGTACGTTTAAACGGGGAAATAAAATTAACAAAGCAAGAAAAAGAAGCAGTTGAAAATATATATGAGAAAATAAAAGATAGCCAGTTTCCAAATTTAAAGCTAGAGAATTTTGCTGATAGTTTTGTAGCAAGGGAAGAGGCATCAAGCCAGGGCTCAATTTATGAAGAAGAATTTATTTCAACATTATCCCAGCAGGAAGAAGAAGCTCCAAGCCATTATAATGTTAGTAATTCAGCACCTAATAACTATCCTAGTGATTACACGTATCCAATACCAACAAGTACGCAAGAGAAAGGAATAAATACTGAAAAGAATGCTGATAATCAAAGAAGTGATCCAGAATATTTATATCAAGCTGCTGATGTCAGAGTTATCCAGAAAAAAATTATGCTGGAATATCAAAATAACTTTATAATACATCAACCTATAGGAGACAATGAATCTATAGATAATACCTTAAAAGAATTAATACAATCATTACAATCAGATAAACCAACCTTATGCGTATACAATATAGGTGATTGGCATTGGGTAATATTTGCTGCATTAAAAGAGAGCAATAATAAAACCACAATATTATATAAGGACTCCCGTGGAGAGTATAATAAAAGTTTAAAAGAAAAAATAGAAAATATTGTTAATGATAGTATAACGTTTATCTCTAATAGTAATAAAGAACAAACTGAAGGATTAGATTGTGGTATTTTTGCCTTACAAAATATGAAAATTATAGCTCAACAACTTAGTAGCAATAAAAAAGTATTTATTGATAGCTTTCAAGATTTTACAGAGTTTTGTTCTTTAAAACAGGCTAGAGATTTAAGAAGCACAGAATTTGCTGAGAAATATAAATTAGGAATAGAGAATGAAGGTCTACAAGCTGATGTGGAGCTCCAACTGTTAAAAGAGGTGAGACAACAACATCAAGGAGAAATTGAAAAATTATCTGAGTTGCTAAAGAAACAGGCTTTTCTAGCTACATTTGAATCACCTATTTGTGTTAAAGCATTAAACTCTGATGGAACAATAGACATGAATAAAGCTAAAAGCACGATAGCAATAGAAATAGGAACAAATGGTATTAATCACTCAAGTAATTATCACTACCGAATATATTGGAGTAAAGATTTACAAGAACATTCTAAGAGCTTATCAGAACAAGTGCAAAATGTCTTAGGGTTAAATGCTGAGGATTATACTATGAAAGGTAACGTGATAATGATTGATCATAGTAAATTACCAATGTGTGCTTCTTCCGAAAATTTATTTAATACTATTAATCTTGATAAAATAGAGTTTAATTCTAATGAAAAAAGGACGAGAGGTAATGATGAAGTAGATAAAACTAGCAATAAAAGGCTTGAAATCTTTGTAGATAGTCGTGTTATAAACCATACTTTAGAAAGTTCCAATGCTAAAAACAAAAATGAGAAGTCAGTAATAGAAAATCAAGATAGGGAAGCTGTAATAGTTAATGTAATGACAGACATAATACATGACAATGAGTTACTAAACTATCCAGAACTGCTTAAAGAACCACTAAAAGTCTTCACCTTAAATCAGATATTGGATTTGTCTGAGCACTTAAATCAAGCATTAATAACTGAAGCAATAACTAACAATGATTCTTGCTTAGTATTAGGAGCACTAATGAGTTTATCTGGTGAAGATAGCTACGGTTAATATTTAGTATAGTAGCAATCAAATCTGAAGAGATCTTTGTAACTTAAAGATCTCTTCAGTATTAGCTTTCCATAAGGAAAATTATAGAACTTTGGTTGGTATGAAAGTAGGAGTCATTTAGAGGTAAGGTTGAAGTAAATAAAGAATACAATCCCCAAAATTAGTAGAGTATAATATCATCACTAAAAAATCATAAGTATGATATGAATGTAGACAATAACCCAGCATCTGAGAATACTAGTAAGCTACCTACAATAAGAACAGGCACTGATGATTTCTGTAAGCTGTTGTTAAATAGCACGGTCTTTGTTGATAAGAGCCTATTGATTAAAGATATTATAGAAGACAGTAGTGATGTGGTCTTAATCACCAGACCAAGGCGTTGGGGCAAGA
>JACCDN010105561.1_pt1 | contig 11041 bp, 6 predicted proteins | sample 7441691 | NCBI WGS metagenome assembly JACCDN01 (sample SAMN15323439, study PRJNA562643) | freshwater metagenome | isolation source: river surface water | place: USA:Blue River Watershed | collected 2017-08-16
ACATCGGAACAGGTCAGTGCCATGACGGCTGCACAAGTTTCTAGTCTGACTAAAGCTGGCATTGCTGTGCTGCGCACCGATGCAGTAGCAGCGTTGTCAGTGGCTCAGGCGAAGGCCTTCACCACCGCGCAGATTGCTGCTTTGACAACTGCACAAGTGCAGCAATTGAATACAGCGCAAATTGGTGCATTCTCGGCCGTACAGGTGGGTGCTATGGAAACAGCAGATTTGCGCAAGTTCAGTGCTGATCAACTGCAAGCCATCAGTACAGCTGCACTGAAGAGCTTGACATCTGCGCAACTGACCAGTTTGACCGCAGAGCAAGTGGCAACACTCAAGACCTCGCAAGTCAAGGCCTTATCAAATAGCCAATTGCAAGCCTTGACGACTGCACAGGTAGCGGCCATGTCTACCGAACAGGTAGCTGCTTTGACGACGGCGCAAATTGCCTCGATTGAATCCGCTGATTTGGTATCTATCAAGGCCGAAGCCTTGGCTTCTTTGAGCACTTCACAAATCCGAGCGCTCACAAACAGCCAAATGTCAGTACTGACCGGTGACCAGTTGAGGAATCTGACAACTGTCCAAATTGCAAGTGGCTTGAGTACCGGACAAGTGGTAGCAATCGATATCAACAAGCTCAATAATCTGACGACCGATCAAGTTAGAGCTTTGACGACGGGACAAATGTCTGCTTTGAGTTCATTTGCCTTGAACAACTTTGGTGTGGATCAAGTGACTGCTCTGAGCACCGCTCAAGTGCGAGCAATCAGTACAGCTGTGATCAATACCCTTGACTCCATGCATTTGCAGGCGCTGACAACAAGCAGTGTTGCATCGCTGAAAAATGAGCAATTGACGCGATTGACACCTGAACAGATAGCGGCCTTCACTGGAACCCAAGTTGCAGCCTTGACGACCGCACAAGTGGTTGCCTTGACGACAACCCAAGCGGCAAGCCTCACGGCTGAGCAAGTTGCTTCGTTGACGAAAAATCAGGTGAAGTCGCTTGAGGTCGCTGATCTTGCGGCGATCAAAACCAGTGCATTGGTGGCTTTGGGTACAGAGCAAATTACTGGACTGAGTGCCACTCAGGTCGCCAAGTTGACCACCTCGCAAGTGAGTGCGTTGACTCTGGACCAAGTCAGTGTCATGTCGTCTGCGCAAATTGGCGCATTTGATACGGCTGACTTGGCAGTGATGAGCCGAGATCAGATCAAATCGTTTGTTGCTGCGGGTGTGACTGCCTTGGGTACCAAGGTCAGCAAACTCTCTAGCGCTCAGCTAGCTGAATTGACTACCGATCAATCCAAAGCTTTGACCAATACTCAGATTGCTGCTTTGACGACGAATCAAATGAGTGGGTTGAGTGCTGATTCAATTGGTTCTTGGAGTGCTTCGCAAGTCGCCTCTTTGACCACCGCCAACATTGCTCAACTCTCTGCTGATCAGGTGGGGGCAATCAAGGCTAGTTCCTTGGCTAACTTGTCGACAACTCAGTTGAGCAAAATTGACAAGGCCAGCATGGGCGGCTTAACCACAGAGCAGATCTCGCGCTTGACACCCACTCAGTTCAACGGGTTCACCTCGCAGCAATTGGGTCAGTTAATGCCTGATCAAGTGGCTGCAGTGAGCGCTGCTCAAAAGGCGGCGTTGACAGGTGGTAAGGCATTGCCAGCTTATTAAGCTGCTTGATCAACACACGGGGACTAAATCCCTGTGTGTTGAAAACGCTCTGCTATGCGTGATTAATTTTGAATAAAACATTGGGTTGATATTTCATTCCAATGCTGTTGACTATTTTGAGACCCATTTCATAGCTGAATGCTTTGTTTGTAGTCGGTTGAAAAAAGTCCGCATATGTTGCACTTTCTTTACCGTATACAAATCCACCAATCAGCGGATGGTTAACGGCATACATGCGTGGCAACATGGCCATCATGGATGAAGCTGGTACGCCAATGAGGTGCTCTTCTAAATCGCCTGATTGCATACTTTCTTGGGGGTAGAACCACAGCGGGGTACTGATAAACAGAACTGATTCGTCGCCTAAGTTGTGTAGCAAGAAGCTGACTAAATTGCGCGCGGTTTTCGCCTCTAAATGTTCAATGACATCAAGTAAACAAATAATGTCATATGCTTTTAAGCGCTCCGAGGATAACTCTTGCGCAAGACCATGCCATATATTTCGATAGATTTTTTTGTTGATCAAGTCTGAGTTGTAACAATTAGCCTCCCAGCCATCTACACCGTCAATTGACCAGTGATTCGTTTCTGGGTTTGTTTTTATCAATGTACCAAGTGTTCCCGCCCCGAATCCAATATCTAGTACCTGTATCTTTTCAATTTTTTCAGTGATATGAAAAATTAATTCTTTCGGGGATGCCGAGTCACCTAACGGGGTACCATTTAAAATATAGTTAGCGCCGCTAAATGCATAGTCCTTTACTACTTCTTTCATACTAAATCCTTGTTCGGTATTGCTGTAATCACAAACTGAAAGGCTGCAGCATCGAGAATTGCATCTTGGGCATCAAGATTAAATAATTCAGCATTACTTTTTATCCATGATAAATGCTCATCCTGATTTGGGAAGTCAAATATCCTAGGCACTATGTTTGCAATATTAAATCCATGCTCTGTAAATAAATTAAGCATGGTCTTTTTAGTGAAAAACCTAATGTGTGTTCTATCTAAAAGTCCTGAGTCAGTATAAGTTAAGTTACCTGCCAAAATTGCTTTTTGTAGACTCCAGTGTTGAGTATTTGGGATCGAGGCAATTACGCTACTGCTAGTTGGAAGAGCATTAGAAAGTCTATCAAGTACTTTCCAAGGGTCGTACATATGCTCTAGGACATCAGAGAATATGACCAAGTCAGCATCAGAGAGTTCATTTAATAAATCCATAGAAGGATTTTCAAAGTTCTCAAGATATACCTTGTCACAGTAACGCTTAGACAAATCTGCATAGCCAGCATCAATCTCAACACCTATGTAGGTCGTATTCGGACTGATTTTTTTATATGCATTGGCAAGAGCACCACTACCCGTGCCTATTTCGACAATTTTATTTAGATTTTTAGGAGTTTCATCAAATACAGTTTGATTGAAGATATCAGTTGCAGGTGTTTGATTCATAGGGGTCTGAAGAGTAATGGTTTTCAATGCTTTTCTTATTAATGGAATGTATCTCAATATAGCGTTTTCATGCTCGTCGTTATTGTTGTACTCATCCCACCATGAGTCTGGACGGATGATATGTCCAGGAGTATCAGCTGCACCACTATTTTTTTTAAATCTCGTAAAAAATTCGTAACTTTGGCAGGCGTAGTGATTAATCCGCAGTTCCGTGTAACTAGGTTCCAACTCTTTCATCCAGCCGCTAGTAATTGGGCGAAGTTGTTCATCGAACGTGCCATGGATTGTATTGAATAGGTGTGCGTTTCCAATGGTGGTGCAGTTTTGGCCTTGGTGACCTCTGACGATACTTTTGATATGGCGATTCGGCAAAAAATCAAGCTTGGCTCTATATTGATAATCTTCAATAATGAGGCCATTCGGATCTTCTACGTGGCCACTGCTACCAAAGCACTGCCAATAAACTGCTAATGCAGAGATTTTTTGATAATTAAATTTTTCCAACACATCCCCGATTTGATCGGCGGTACTGGGGTATAAAAATTCATCACCATCAATGAATGCCATCCAGTCGATTTCATGGCCATACTCTTGATACGCATGATGGTAAGAGACTAATTGCGGCAGCTCTGTGTCGTCTGCAACTTCGAAGCATTGAATATTAAAATGTTTTTGCAAATTTGCAACGACTTGTTGAGAGTTGTCGCGACACTTGTGCAAGTAAATATAGAAATGTGTGAATCCAACAAGATGGTGGAATACCACCCACTCTGCCAGCCACTTAGCTCGATCTCTCTGAATGGTGCAGATACCTAGTTTCATGGGGTGGTCACTTCCACTTGGCCAAGTGATTCAATAATATTATTTCTAATTTCTGAGAACGCTTGCAGATAACTACCTTGTTCTGTGTTGCTATATGCCATTTTCAGGGCGTCGCTAAGAATAGATTCACGCAAAAATTGATTAAACGGCGTTGTGGATGCGCCAATCAGAAATGGGCTGTAGGCTAGGCATTCCATTTTTGGATTTGCAAGTAGGCAAATCGTAGCCAAGCGTTCTTGAACAAAGATCTTCATCGGCAAACTTTGTACGCCATACGTGGTGGATTCGTTTAAAATTTTTGCTAATTCAGATTGTTGATTTTCTGCTTCATTGAACAAAAGCTCACCTAGTTTTAGCCATTCCAACCAAAAGCTTTTTTTGGCCAAAAAGTAATTGCAAAACACAGTATTTTGGCTGTGTGTGATTGCGTCGCGTAAATCTAGTCCTGCTATATGTGCATCTGCGAACGCTTGGCAAGCATTGGTTAGACCAGGGTGAAAGAAGTCACCTTGTTCAAAGACATTTTTAAAAATGCTTGTTAGATCCCAAAATGGGCTGAAGCTGACAATATCTTGGCCTCGGTAGTTTGCCTGAATGAAGCTTTCAACTTGTTGATGGTTAAGGCCAGTCTTTTGCATAAACTTTGGCGACATAAAACCATACAAAACCTCATCCGACAAGTAATTCGACAATAGAAACTGCCGCATTGGCCAATACTCGCGCCAGTCAGTGCGTTCATTTTTTAAATTATCAAGCACCAAGAAACCTTCTGGCACATTTGTCAGTGTTTCTGGTGAGTAGCAAATTTGATAAATACGTGTCTTCATTTTTTTTGTTTTAAGAGTGTCACGATCTGCTTCTCAATACTTGCCGTCATCGCCTTAGGCCGTGATTGATATGAAGCCAAATTGAGCGCAATTTTTTGCTTCAAGTTATGTATCCATTCCGCATCTTTGCTGAGGCGAATGCAAATGTCAGCATATTCGTCTGGGGTATGGCTGATGAGCTCAGATAAGCCAATATTGCTCAGAATAGAGCCGCCCATGCGCGAAATCATCGTTCTGCCACTTAGGGTGACCAAGGGCACGCCTGCGTTCAACACATCGCGTGTGGTGGAGCCGCAGTTGTACGGGAAGTTATCCAAAAAGATATTGGCTAGCTTTAGGCGTGCCTGGTATTCGATGTGCGTGGCACGTGGTGTGAACACAATGCGGTTCAAGTCTGCACCGTGGCGTTGGGCATGTTCTGTGAGTTGTCGTGTCGTCACTGGGTTGTCGTCCATCAGCCACAGTACGCTGGTGGGAACAGTTTTTAAAATATGAAGCCATGTTTCAAACATCTCGGGCGTGATTTTGTAAACATTGCCAAAGGCGGCCATCACAAAGGCATCTTCTGGTAGGCCAAATTCTTGCCGCTGCGCAGTGCGAATTTCGGCGTTGTCTTTGGTCAGCGGTATAAAACTGCCGTCCACATACAGCGGTTTTTCCGTGAAGTAGGTGGTGAGCTCTTCTGGCAACGCGTAACGATCGGAAATGACAAAGTCAAACCAAGGCATGCCAGTGGTGCCGATGAAGCCGAGGTATGTGCCTTGAAGCTTGGCTGGGTGCAGCGCAAAGATGCCAGGACGTGCGCCCGAGCTAAGACCGTGCAAGTCAATTAACACGTCAATTTCGTCGGCCAGCACTTGTTCTGCCACTTGTGCATCGGTGAGCGTGTGAATAGTGCGGTGGTGATGGAATGACTTTTTCAGGCGCACACGATGAGCGGTGCCGTCTTCTGGGCTGAAGTCGTAGCCGTAGATTTCAAATTTCTTTTTGTCGTGACTCTCTAGCAAGTCGGTCAGCAGCAAACCCACTGCGTGCACACAAAAATCGCCTGATACATATCCAATGCGAATTTTCTTGTGCTGGTAGTGACGGTCTTTTGACAGAAATTGTTCTTTCATGTCATATGTGCGCGCTGCAAAGGCATGCGAGGTGAGCAGCTGCTGAATCGGATCATCCGTCAACGCCAGCATGGCCAAAGGTGACGTGCTCATGAGCATTTCATTGGCAGACACATTAGGCAGTGTTTTGTAGACAGGCCATTTGCATGACTTTTGTCGAATATGTACCCAATGCTGAATAACACCCGATTGTTTGGGGTCGAGGTGTAGGCTGTTTTCTAGTGCTTGCTCGGCCAAGTCGTATTGCTTGAGAATTTCATACAAACGTCCCATGTGGTTGAGCGCCATGACCTGCATGGCTTTCTCCGTGGGGTCTTTCAAGAGCCCTTGTGTGACCACCGAAGCCCATTGTTGAAGGGCTTCATCGTTTTTGCCTTGTTTCTCTAAAACCAAGCCCAAATTGATGGCAGCTTGGGCGAGTCGCGGGTTGAGTGATAGGCATTGGCGGTAGGCCGCCTCGGCGCGGTCAAGCAGGCCAAGTCCCTGTAGCAGCGAGCCATGGTTAAACATGGGCACATGACGGTTGGGGTCGGTGCTGTGTTCTGTCCAGGTGGCGTAGAGGGTGAGGGCCTCTTCCACTTGTCCGTTTGCTTGCAGCGATTCGCATTTATGCATGACTTGGTCAATGCGCAAGGCATTGCGTTGGGCCAGCAAAACGTAGTTGCGCCAATCGTCTTGGGGCGCTTCTGTGTGCTTTTGTGTCATTTGCAAGGTGTCGGAAAAGTGTTGACGTGCATTCATATACACGTTGAAGCAAAAAATGTTCCATACATAGGAAGCCCTGCAAACCCAGTGAATATGCGGATGTGGCAAAGCTTTGCCTTTTGGTGGCGAAGGATTGCCGCTCTGGTGGCAAAAAAATGTGGCAAATCGCTAAAGTTTTAAAAACTCAGGCTGGCATTACTTTTGCTTGGTAGGTTGCATGGCAGTTGCAGCACGTTTGCAGATGCATTTTTGACATACCTAATCAAGCAGGAGCTTTCCATGACACTTATTCAAGAACTGATGAATCAATCTGCAGTCGGCGGTTTGCTAAATACCGCCGTTGTGAAGCGTTTCAGCCCTGCTGAAATTCGCGAGACGATTCAGTCTTTTGTAGCTACCGAACAATTGGATTTGGCTAATGCCTTGGGTGACGCTGGCTTGAGCCTATACCCACACAGCGAAGACATGCTGGCGATTACTAGCTTGCTGGCCATGATGAACCAAGACTGGCCTTTGGCTGTTGAGCTGATCGATGAATTGATGCAAATTCAGGGCGAAACCACGCCCCCCTTTACGTACGTCATGATGGTGCGCGCTTTGCGTTGCAACCTAGAGCCAGCACGTGCTTTAGAAATGGCACGCCGCGGTGTGGCTTTGTATCCCGAGCAAGTGGAGTTGTTGGCTGAGAAGCTTGCACTCGACGATTTCAGTGATGCACTTGTATCTACAGAAGGGCAGGCGCACTAAGCGCTTGGCTGGCAAATGGCTGCCACTTTGGCAGCTAGACATTGCCACTGAATACGGGTTATCCAGTATTTAGAGGTGCCAAAAAAAGTTGGCACAAGAAATGCTTAATCAGTGGCAAGTTTGATTGACCGAGAGTGGTCAGGAGAAAAAAATGGCAGTTATCAATACCAACGTTAAAGCTTTGTTTTCACAGATGGCCCTGGGCTCATCTGGACGAGCACAAACCGTCGCAATGCAGCAGTTGTCTACTGGCAAACGCATCAACTCAGCACGAGATGATGCCGCCGGTATGGCCATTGCCACACGTATGACGCATCAAATTCGTAGCTTGAATCAAGCTGTACGAAATGCGGGTGACGCCATCTCCATGATCCAAACCGCTGAAGGTGCGACCAACGAGATCACAGATATGCTGCAACGCATGCGTGAACTCGCTGTGCAAGCGGTCAACGACACCAACTCCAACGAGCAGCGTAGCTACTTGGATTTGGAGTTTCAGCAACTAAAGCAACAGATTGTTCAAATTTCCGACAACACAGAATGGAACGGTTTCAAAATTTTGAATGGTTCTGCTGGCGAACGCGTCGGTGAGAAGCCTGTTTACAAGACCGTGTCAGTGGGTCAAGAGTCGAGTGTGTTTATTGAACCGAATACGTCGACATCTGGCAAAAACGGTGTGGACACCACCTATAAAACTGGCTACACATTTGATAATTTTGTTGCTGGCAGCGGACTAGTCAATACAAACACTGCAGCCGTGGATGCTGATCCGACAAAATTTGTAGAGTTTTACGATGGTGCTCATCGTTACTCAGTGTCATATCCAGCGGCCACGACCACCGCACCGAGCCAAGCCTTGATTGCAATGCAAAACTTGCGAGATGCAATTAACGGTTCAAATAACAGCAACGTTTCTGTCAATGGCTATCGCGCTGAATTGGCTGCGACAACTAACGATTTGATCTTGATTAAAGAAGACGCAAGCGTCACTTTGCCAGCATCGTTCACCATTCAAACAGGTGTTCAAACGGGTCAAGTCTTGGGTTACGCAGGCTTAGTTGCTGCGAACGATAAGATGCGTGTCACGATCACGACCGAAAATGGACCAGTGAATTTCGATTCCGCCCAAATTGCTGGCGCTGTTACCGCTGATACAGCTGCAACGGCGATCACAAATTTGATCAATGCCGACACCCGTGTGAATTCGGTTTACAAGGCAGTTGTTGATACGACAACGGACACGATCAAAATTCTTGCGTTAGATCCTCGTTATTCGGACTCAGCTGTGGGGCAACGTGTAACAGCGTCTTCCTTGAATGGAGGATCTGATACCAATGTCACGATCATTGCTGATAGCCATAAAAGTGATTTGGCAGTAACCGCGCACACCGTTGTTAAAACGGATGCTTTCGATGAGTTGGATGTTGCACACACGGTAGCTGTTGAAGAGGAATGGTCCAACAGTGGTACCTACCTCTTGGCAGGTAAGCTCAACATGACCGTGAACGCATTGAGCTCGCGTGTCACAGCAACTTTCACCACTGCGGATGAAAAAACGCTGACCATGAATGGTGTCGTGGATGCGCAAGCAGGAAAAGTGACGTTTTCAGCAACTGATGCAGACAATAAAAACGTCATCACACAAGATCTGACTTACATGATCAAAATGAGTGATGACCCTAGTGTCGATCCAACGTTTGTGGATCTGACGGCTTTGCGTGATACCACCACAGAAATTCAAGTGGATATTCACGGCAGTATCCCTGCCCTCAATGATGGCGATGTGGTGATCAATGGTGTGACAGTGGCCAAAACATGCGCTGCTGACGATAAATTGTCACCTCCAAATAACGCTGCCGGTAGCGCAATTGCTAAGGCAGCAGCTATTAATCGTGTGACCAATTTGACAGGCGTACATGCGGTTGTGAATGAAAACGTCATGGCCGGTACGGCTATGAAAGGCACTGCAGTTGTCAAAGGTCGCGTGTTTTTGAACGGCGTTGAATCACCCTTGCTGACGACATCACTCAACAACCCACGCAAGACGCGTGAAGATGTGGTGCGTGCTTTGAACTTGATCACAGACAAGACAGGTGTGACTGCGATTGACACGGGCTTAGATGCCACAGGCATTAAGCTGGTGGCCAAAGATGGCCGCAACATTGAATTGCAATTTGAGTTGGACCCCATCATGGGACCAACGGCACAAGAATTTGCTGAGCGCACAGGTTTGCGTTCGGGTGTCCATGCTGGAACCTATTCTTTAGAGGCCAAAGTTGAGCAAGCGATTGAGATCAGCAGTACGTCTACAGGTGTATTGAGTCATGCAGGCTTGCTGGCTGCTGATAACAGCGTGAACATTTCTGCAGTGAATACTGACGCACGTTCGGTGGTGAAAGCGGGTGACCGCAACCCCACTTCAGAAACTTATGTGCCCGGCCCCGCCGTGTTGAAAACGGGTGACCTGGTGATCAATGGCGTTGCCATTCCCGGCTCGTTGCCCAAGTACGACCGCTTATCGCAGCCAGAAAGCTATCAATACAGCACCACCAACGATCGTGTGGCCAGTGCTATTGCGATTGCTGGTGCCATCAACACCCAAACAGCTTTGACAGGTGTCACTGCTGTGGCAAATCCTGCTGTGACCAGTGGCGTTGAGCCGACGATTGATGACAATCCATCGCACACAGGGTGGCAGTCTTTGTATGTCAACGGCATTGAAGTGCAAGTGCAGTTCGATCCAGCACAAAAGCCAAAAGAGCGTGTTGATGCAGTGATCGCGGCTGTGAACGCTAAGTTTGGTGCGCATGGTGTTGAAGCCTCAGAAAACATCAATGGTGGCGTGACACTGAAGACGCCGGATGGCCGAAACCTCTCGGTGTGGATGAACAACACTTTATCTGCGACCGAATTCGGTTTGGCAGATGCCAAAGGCGTAGCTATCGCAGGTGTTTCTGCTGTGGCGACGGCCTCTGCGGCATCTACCGATGCAGACACTTTATATGCCACCGTGTCTTTGCAATCGGCTAAGCCGGTGAAAATTGAACCAGGTGTCAACGGTTACGACAAAGAGATTTCAAACTTTGAAAAACTCGGTTTTCAAACCGGTACCTTCGGTGGTGTGGTGGATGAAGCGACGAGCAAGATGACGCCACCACGAACAGGTCGTTTGAGCTTCCAAGTGGGCGCAAGTGTCAACCAGTTCATCACCATTGATTTGGCTGACTTCGGAAAAGGCGGTCCGATCACCAGCGACATCACATGGGACGTGGATCAAGCCGCTCCCGCACCCGGCGCACCGCTTGACCCTGCCAATGTGGATGGTAAGCAACGCAGCTTTATCAGCTCGAAAGAGTCAGCCACCAGTGTGTTGGCTCGCTTGGATGTGGTGATGGACAAAGTCAACGCCACACGCGCCACGATGGGTGCGGTGATGAACCGACTTGACCACGTGATCAACAACTTGACCAACGTGTCGATGAACATGTCTGCGTCTCGCAGCCAGATTGAAGACGCAGATTACGCTGCCGCTTCGACCGAGTTGGCTAAGACCCAAATCATGCAACAAGCCGCCACGGCGGTGCTGGCGCAAGCCAACACCAGCCAGCAGTCGGTGATGAAACTCTTGGGTGGTTAATCGCCATCTTTGAGTAACGCATGACAGCTGAGCAGGGCGCTGTGCCT
>JACCDN010255063.1_pt1 | contig 11041 bp, 9 predicted proteins | sample 7441691 | NCBI WGS metagenome assembly JACCDN01 (sample SAMN15323439, study PRJNA562643) | freshwater metagenome | isolation source: river surface water | place: USA:Blue River Watershed | collected 2017-08-16
AATATGGGTCGACCGATGGTTGGCCATCTCATCAAGGCGGGTCATGTTTTACGACTGTATGCTCGCCGCCCTGAGGTGTATCAGAGTGAAGCAGCTGATCTAATTGCGCAAGGTGCAGTGGCTTGCCATTCACCAGCGCATGCGGCAGAGGGTGCTGATGTCATCATTACCAATGTGATGGGTCCGGCAGATGTACGTGAGGTTTTATTAAATCATGCACAAGCCGTTATTCATACAGCCAAGCCTGGCGCACTATGTATGGATCACAGCACCATTGATCCGCAAACTACCCGAGAGATTGCCAACACCCTTGCGCAAAAGAAAATTCGTTATGTAGACGCACCTGTTAGTGGTGGAGTTTGGGCTGCCCAAGCGGGTAGCTTGGTGATGATGATGGGGGGTGCTGATGCTGACGTCAAAGAAGCGCAGCAGCTCGTCAAGCATTACACAAAAACAGTGACTCATATCGGTGGTGTGGGGGATGGTCAGGTAGCTAAACTGTGTAATCAGATTGCGCAAGTCATCAATATTCAAGGGATTGCTGAGTCTTTACGTTTTGCAGCGGCCAATGGTGCGAACACTCAAAAAGTACTAGAGGCGATTTCAGGCGGTATGGCTGGCAGCAAAATGATGGATTTGATGGGCCCCAAAATGGTTCAACGAGAGTTTAAAGCAGGGATTGAGGCGCGCTTACATGCCAAGGATTTTTTTCTCGTCAAGGCAGTCGCAAAAAAGCAGGGGATTGATCTGCCAGCCTTGCAAACCGTGGCAGAGCAGCTTCAAGCCCTCTTGGATGCTGGGTGGGGCTACGATGACACTTCTTCCCTTTTAAAGGTACTTGAGGCATAATAGCGGTCTTGCCTGAATTTACAGGTCTAGAGTGGGTCTCAATAAGTTGGGGCCGCACTTGATAAAAATGCCGCGGTGGTGAAATTGGTAGACACAGGAGACTCAAAATCTCCCGCCGCAAGGTGTGTCAGTTCGAGTCTGACCCGCGGCACCACACTTCTCATCAATCACTTTCCCAATCCCTAAGAGTTGAGTAGACTCCGATCATGTTCGCTTATCGACACGCTTTTCATGCAGGCAACCATGCTGACGTTCTAAAACATATTGTTTTGCAACAGGTCATGCAATACATGATGCAAAAAGATAAGCCTTATTGGGTGATTGATACGCATGCTGGTGCCGGGGTTTATTCTTTGGCCTCCAAAGAAGCGCAAACCAAAGGGGAATATCTGCAAGGGATTGCCCGTTTATCTCTTCAAGACGAAACGGATCCTGCGATTGTGGCCTACTTAGAGCTACTCACCAGAATCAATAAAGATCATGGCTATGCCTGTCTTGATGGCCAATACCCGATGTATCCTGGCTCACCTTTGATTGCTGAGTATTTACTGCGCACAGATGATCGTTTGAGGGCTTTTGAATTGCATCCGAGTGATGCCCCTCTATTAGAAGATTTATTTCACAAACACAAACAAGTCAAAGTCTTTGCTGAAGATGGTTTTCACGCTCTCAAAGCCTTATTGCCTCCCCCGACCAAACGCGCAGTCATCTTGATGGACCCCCCTTATGAAATCAAAACCGACTACGACAAAGTCGTGCAAGCGGTTCGCGAGGGCATGCAGCGTTTTGCTGAAGGGGTTTATTTAATTTGGTATCCCATCTTGCCTCGTGCTGACTATCGCAGAATGCTGGAGGGCTTAAAAAAATTAAGCGATAAAACATTGAATGTCAGCATGCAAGTGCAAGCACCGAATGCAGATGGTTTTGGTCTTTTGGGTTCAGGTGTATTCATGATCAATCCACCTTGGACTATGGCAGCCACCATGACACATACTTTGCCGCGTCTATTAGAAAAATTAGCGCAAACGCCCGATGCGAGTTATTCGCTAGAGCAGGGCGCCGCTCTAGCGTAATGCCTGAGCAATTTCATTTTTTAAAACTAAATCTGATAATCCACTGTTTCACCACTCATGGCTTGATCTACCAGTTTACGGGTGAGTGTGGGTGAGAATAATTCAATAAAGGTATACACATACGAGCGCAAATAAGCATTTTGTTTGATGGCAATTTTGGTGATGTTGTTACCAAATAAATGCCCGGCTGGAATGACCTTGAGGTTGCGATCACGCTCAGGATCAAATGCTACACCGGCCACAATGCCGATACCCATGCCCGCTTCAACATAAGTTTTGATGACATCTGCATCGATGGCTTCAAGCACCACGTCTGGGTTGAGTTGCTTACTACTAAAGGCGCGATCGATTTTGGCGCGCCCTGCAAATGCAGGGTCATAAGTAATGATGGGATATTCCACCAAGTCTTCTAGGGCAATATTTTTCTTTTGCAGCAGTGGGTGATCATTAGGCACGGCGATGACGTGCTGCCATTGATAGCCAGGAAGTGAAAGCACACCTTCTGCTCCGGCGATACCTTCGGTGGCAATCGCAAGATCAGCACGGTCATGGATGAGTAGATCCACAATTTGTTGCGGATTGCCCTGCTGAATACTCACACGTACTTTGGGGAAGCGTTTCGTGAATTCACTGAGTACTTTCGGTAGGGCGTAGCGCGCTTGGGTGTGCGTGGTAGCAATCACCAAATTACCTTGGTCTTGAGCGCTAAAGTCTTTACCCACCCGTTTGAGGGTTTCAACTTCGATCAAAATTTTTTCAATCGAAGCCAGGATACGCTTACCCGGCTCGGTCAGGCTACGAATGCGTTTGCCGTGACGGCGAAAAATATCGACCCCTAATTCATCTTCTAATTCCAAGATGGCCTTGGATACCCCCGGTTGGGATGTAAATAGGGTCTTCGCCGCTTCGGTCAGGTTAAAGTTTTGGCGAACGGCCTCGCGGACAAATCGAAACTGGTGCAAATTCATGGGGATCCCAAAAGCTATATGTAATCAGGTTATAAAAATAACATGAAGTACTATTTTTAGCTATATAGAATGATGCAGAGGCTGCTTAAACTTTGGATACCCAACGAATGCCAATCAAGGCCAGTATGAGATAGATGCTCGCAGGAATGATCGAACTCAACCATGCGGGCCATTCGCCTAAGAGACCTAAGTGCGAGAAGAGGCTATTAAAGAGCTGGAAACTAATACCCAGCATGATCCCGCCAAAGACGCGATAGCCGATGCCGCCTGAGCGAGTTTGCAGATAGGCAAAGGGCAAAGCGAGCATCAACATCACAATCACTGTGAAGGGGTAAATAATCTTTTTCCAAAAGGAAATCGCATAACGTTGATAGTCTTGTTTGTTTTCTTGGAGATGGTTGATATAAGAAAACAAATCCAGAATCGAAAGACGGTCTGGTTTAATCAGTAGTGCACCGAGAAGTTGTGGGTTGACTTCTGTACGTATGGTTAGCTGGTCTACTTTGGTAATGCGAGTGCTAAAGCTTGGGTCGAGTGGATGTGATGCAGGTAACTCTTTAAATTGAGTTTCAGTGACTTTACGTAAATCCCAAACACCTTCGCCTTTGAACTCGACGAGTTCGGCAGTTCGGCTAGAGAGTAAGCGGTGATTTTTATCGAACTCATACATACGCAAACCTCTGATCGAACCATTGGTTTCAATAGCGCCCACATTGATATAACGTGAGCCATCGATCACTTCTCCTTGTGAGTTGCGTAATTTATCTTTGATCCAAGCACCCGACTTCAGTTGTAATGCTTCGCGACCGCTATTGAGCGCACTGAGGCGTACATTTTTAGATAAATTTTCTGTGAATGGGCCGACCAGTTCGCTCATCACCAAAATCAATACCGCGAGGGGCAATGCCATCTTTAATAAAGACCATGCTGCTTTTTCTGTATGTAAACCACCCACGCGCAAGACAGTGAACTCTGATTGCGAGGCCATGCTGGCAAAGGTATAAATGCCTGCAATCAAAACTGCAATTGGCATGATTTCCACCATACGACTCGGTACTCGGAGCAAGACGGTTATAAAGGCGACTAGACTCGAGTAGGACTCATTGGTATCGCCCATCTCGCCAATGAAGTCAAAAAAGACAAACAGAGCGATCAGAGCAAACAGAATAAATAAGAATGACCAATAGATTTGTCGCGCTAGGTAGCGCTCATAGACATAGGGGAATAATTTATGCCACATCGCGAGTCTCCCTGGTGAACACTCTCTTGATGCGACCCCATAAAGTGATTGAGCGATTTTGGCGATAAATCAAAAACGTAATGCCTAAGCCTGCAACGATGGCATGAATTAACCATACACCAATCGCAAAACTGAGCTTGCCATTGGCTACCCAAGCTTGCATTAACTTCAATAGATTGGAGTAGGTAAAGTAGATCAATACCGCCATGATCAGTGCGGTATAACGTCCCCGACGAGGATCCATATAAGACAAGGGGATGGCAATCACTGCAAAACTGAGCGCCATCAAAGGTAATCCCAAGCGCCAGAGGATTTCTCCTTGTGATGCCTTTTGTTCCCAGGTTTGTACAAGAGCCCAGATCGGCAGCATGCTACTTGTTTTGACACCTTCCTCAATCGTTTTGCTGCTGAGTACGACTGTGTATTTATCAAATTCAGTAATACGAAAATCACTCGTGCCAGGGGTGCCTTCGTAGCGACGACCTGCTTCTAAAACGAGTTGTTTTTGTTCCGCAGTGTTTTCTACATAGCCTGTGTTGGCCACCACAATCAGCTGACGGTCTTTACCAAAATCAGTCACAAAAACATTTTTAATCACATTGGTTTTTGGATCGATGGATTCCGTAAAGAGCACTCGATTATTGCTAGAGGACTCTTTGAACTGTCCTGGAGCTAGCATTGAAATATCGTCCCGTTGAGAAAAACGTTGCTTGATGATGCTAGATTGGTCGCTAGCCCAAGGTGAGACGAAGACGGCTAGACCAGCCACAATGACCATGATGGGGATGGCAAAACTAATCACGGGTCTTAGGATCTGAAACAAGCTCACGCCGGCACTTTGCCAAATAACCATCTCTGAGTCTTTGTACCAGCGAGTTAATACAATCAAAATGGCAATAAATAGTGAGGCGGTTAAGAGAATGGCAAGGTAGCCAATCATGCCAAGACCAATCAGAACTAAGACGTCTTTGGGATTGATATTGCCATTCGCAGCGCTACCTAATAAGCGAATCACCAGATTCGTCACAATCAAAGTGACTAAGACCATAAAGACCACGCTGGTCGTGATGGTCAGTTCTTGGCGAAGGGCTTTTTTGAAAATCATAAATATAGAAGCTAGGCGATAATAGGGATTATCGAAGATTTTCTTAAAAGTGCGACATTTTTAAAGTTTTCAGCAAAGAAGGTTGAGTTATGGAGTTTGTGAGCAAAGTATTTCCTGAGGGTCAAAAAGGGCAGCAAGCCTTATTCGCTCATGCGAGTGATTGTTTGGTGATCGCTTTTGATGCCCAATTAATCAAAAATAGTAAGAAACCTGCCGGTATTCTTGCTGAGATTGATCGCATCACTCACGGTTCAGTAGTACGTGCCTTGCAAGCGAAAGACTTGGAAGCTAAAGCGGGCAGTCATGCTTTGATTTTGGGCAATGATTCTTGGCTAGCTCAAGGTCTTAAAGCGCAGCGTCTCTTACTTCTTTCTATGGGCTTAGCTAAAGAGGTCAAGAATGAAGGTCATGTAAAGACCTTAAGTACAGCCATCAAAACTCTGGCACAAACTTCAGCGAAGCAGATCACTTGGCATTTTGATCAGTTACCAGCCAAAGATGCGCTCTTTAAGATTCGTCAGTTGGTGCAGTTGTCTCGCGAGCATACCTACCGCTTTGGAGCGCGTTATCCAAAATTGAAGACTAAAGCGCAAGATGCACAGCTTGGCATGACACATCTAGTATTAGCTAGTTCGAGCAAAACTCAAAAAGCATACGCGCAGGCCATGAAGGAAGGTCTAGCGATTGCTAATGGTATGGATCTCACTAAAGATCTAGGCAATTTGCCACCGAATATTTGTACACCCACCTATCTAGCGCAAACGGCTAAACAATTAGCCAAAGACTTTGCTCTAAAAGTAGAGGTCTTGGGTCGTAAAGAAATTGAAGCTCTCAAGATGGGGGCATTTTTGGCGGTCACTCAAGGCTCGGTCACGCCACCGCAATTTATTGTGATTCGTCATCAAGGTGCTAGTAGCAAAGAAGCGCCAGTGGTCTTAGTGGGTAAAGGAATTACATTTGATACTGGAGGTATTTCTCTCAAGCCGGGTGAGGGTATGGATGAGATGAAATACGATATGTGTGGCGCTGCGTCAGTACTGGGCACCATGCGAGCGATTGCAGAACTTAAGTTGAAGCGAAATGTGATTGGCGTTATACCGACTTGCGAGAACATGCCTTCAGGTCATGCGACTCGTCCGGGCGATATCGTGACTAGCATGTCAGGTCAAACGATTGAGATTCTGAACACAGACGCAGAAGGTCGTTTGATCTTATGTGATGCCTTAACTTATGTGGAGCGTTTTAAGCCCGCGGCCGTCATTGATATCGCTACTTTAACGGGAGCCTGTGTGATTGCCCTGGGTGCTGTGCACTCGGGACTGTTTAGTCGCGATGATGATCTAGCAGAAAATTTATTGTCAGCAGGTCGTCAAGCACAAGATACGGCCTGGCGTATGCCTTTAGATGCCGCCTACCAAGAGCAGCTCAAATCTAATTTTGCCGATATGGCTAATATTGGTGGTCGACCTGCGGGTAGCGTGACAGCAGCCTGCTTTTTGGCGCGTTACACCGAAGCTTATCCATGGGCTCATTTAGATATTGCTGGCACTGCCTGGAAGAGTGGGGCGGCTAAAGGGGCTACGGGTCGACCAGTGCCCTTATTGGTGAACTATCTCTTGGCACATTAAGTATGGCCAGAATTGATTTTCATAGTGGGGTAGCCAACAAGCTGTCCTATTGCTGTCGACTCTTACGCAAAATTTTGCAAAGCCCGACGGCTGAGATCCCGGCGCGCAATGTGATTGTGATTGGTGAGGTGGATTTCTTAAAGCAATTAGACAAAGAGTTGTGGTCTTTCTCTGCTACTGATTTCGTACCTCACGCTTGGAGTCATGATGACTTCGCAGCTGAAACACCGATTATTCTCAGCCCCAGTTTTAAAGATCCCGCCTTGCAGGAATTACCTCATGCCGATGTGATTCTCAATGCCGGCCCGGAGTTGGCTGAAGATATGCAAGCCTTAGCAGAACGTTTCCCACGCATCATTGATATTGTTTCAACACAAACAAAAGAGCTGGAAGCTGGCCGTGAACGCTACAAAGTCTATCGTGGCCTAGGTCATGAGTTGCATAATTTTGATCAATCTAAACAGGCCTAAAGATGGCGTTGATGCATCCTCAATTTGATCCTGTGGCACTCAGCCTTGGGCCTGTGGCCATCCATTGGTATGGCTTGATGTACTTGGCGGCGTTTGCACAGTTTCTTTTGCTAGGACGCCTACGAGTTAAGCAAGCGCACTGGCAAAGTTTAGGCATGAATTACCAAGCGCTTGAAGATCTACTCTTTAAGGGGGTGCTAGGTGTGATTGTCGGTGGACGTCTGGGTTATGTCCTTTTTTACATGCCAGGGCACTATCTCAGTAACCCACTGGATATTCTCAAAGTATGGGAAGGCGGTATGTCTTTTCATGGTGGTTTTTTAGGGGTCTTAGTTGCTTTGTGGTGGGTGGGTAAGAAAAATGGTCAAGGTTTTTTCAAAATGACCGATTTAATTGCTCCTCTAGTACCTTTTGGTTTGGCTTTAGGACGTTTAGGTAATTTCATAAACGGGGAATTATGGGGACGACCCACGGATTTATCTTGGGGCATGATTTTCCCGCAAGCGGGTGATCTTTTAGCCCGACACCCCTCTCAGCTCTATCAAATGGCAGGTGAGGGCATCTGCCTGGGATTATTTCTCTGGTGGTACGCTGCTAAACCGAGAGCAACCGGTGCAGTTTCAGCCGTCTTTCTCATGGGTTATGGTTTCTTCCGCTTTATAGCCGAGTTTGCGCGTGAACCCGATGATTTCTTGGGGCTTCTCAGTCTGGGATTGTCCATGGGGCAATGGCTCTCTTTGCCGATGATTGTTTTGGGACTGATACTCTACTTATCAAGACATAAAACACTGGATAAAGCCTGAATAACCTGAGGTACAGGGTTTAACCCAATAGGCTAAAAAATGTATACAAAATACATTTTTGTATATGCCACCCAAAATCGTTAAAACCGCTTTGTATGTCGAGGTCACCGAACGTCTACGTTCGATGATTGCTAGCGGCCATTTAAAACCGGGTGCTTGGATTGATGAGCAAAAGCTGGCTGAGCAACTCGGTGTTTCGCGAACTCCATTTCGTGAAGCTATTAGGATTTTGGCCTCAGAAGGTCTTTTACGGATAGAGCCGCGCCGCGGCTGTTACGTCAATGAGCTCACTGAAAAAGATCTAGACGATATTTTTCCTTTGATGGCTATGCTCGAGGGTCGTTGCGCCTATGAGGCCGCACAACGAGTAACAGAAAAGCAGATTAAAAATCTCGATGACCTGCACGTCAAGTTAGTCGCCTATGCCAAAGCTAAAAAGATTGATGAGTACTACACCACCAATCGCGAGATTCATGTAGCGATACAGAATATGGCTGCTAATCAGTGGCTCAGTAACATGGTGAAGGATTTACGCAAAATCTTGAATCTATCGCGTCATCGTAGTTTGCACTTGCCTGGCAGAATTACTGAGTCTTGCAATGAACACTTGGCTATCTTTTCAGCGCTGAAATCTCGAGATCCGGTCAGTGCTGAATCAGCCATGAAAACACATATCTTGCGACAACGCGAAGCGCTTAAAGAGTTGATCGTGCAATCGAGGAAATCAGCATGATTCTTGATAAGTTGCTTAAATCTAGACATATGGTGAAGACCATCAATGCCACACGCCGCTTATTGTCTGAGCGGGGCGAATCCAACGCCGCCAGTATGGCTAATGAGTTGGTAGAGCTCTATAACGAATTAGATGATGAGCAAAGGGATCAGTACTTTCAGTATCTCGCTGAGAAAATGAATCCCAGTCCAGCAGATGTTTTGAGTGCTGCCCAAAGTTACGCAAATGAAGCGAGTGCTGACAATTTAATTTGGTTGATGAAAGTCACTGAAGCGCCTCGCCAAGAATTATTTAGACGCCTCAATCGTGCCTCAGGTGGTACCAAGATGATTATCGATATGCGTAAGCAATTGATTAAGTCTTTGGATAAGAAAGCCAATTTGCGTGCTGTGGATGCAGATATGCAGCATCTCTTGAACTCTTGGTTTAATCCAGGTTTTTTAAAGATGCATCAGGTTGATTGGCGCTCGCCAGCGCACATTCTAGAGAAGATCATTCAGCACGAGGCAGTCCATGAAATTGATGGTTGGGATGATTTAAGACGTCGCTTGCAGCCTGATCGACGTTGTTTTGCCTTCTTTCATCCGCAATTGCCTGATGAGCCATTGATCTTTGTGGAAGTGGCACTCTTGCCTGAGATTCCTGAAACGATTGCCCCATTGGTGGATAAAAAATCGGAGCCTGTGCCTGAGAATCAATTCAAATGCGCGATCTTTTACTCCATTAGTAACTGCCAGCCAGGCTTACGTGGCGTTTCTATGGGCAACTTCTTGATTAAGCGCGTTTCTGAAAGCCTAAAAAAAGAATTCCCCACATTAAAAACTTTCTGCACCTTATCGCCCATCCCGGGTTTTATGGATTGGGTCATTGCAGGTGCGCAATTGCCTCAGCAGGATGTCAAAACAGCCGTCACAGAAAAACGCGAAGAGTCCCTACAAGTTTTAGGGTTGGATAAGAAATCTTGGCCTGAAAAAATTGCCGGGGGTTGGCACCCAGATCGTTGTCCGCTCAAGGAAAAAGATGCTTTATTAGCCTTATGTGCCATGTATCTCATGTATTGCACTACTAGACGAGGCGGAAATCCTGTGGCTAAGTTCCACTTGGGCAATGGTGCCAAGTTATACCGTATCAACTGGGCTGGAGATTTATCCAAAAAAGGCATTCGTCAGTCGGCTGGATTAATGGTCAACTATTTATACGATTTGGATGCCGTTGAGGAGAATCACGAAAAGTTTGTTGGCGGTGAAGTGATTTATGCAAGAGCAGTCTCTCAATTAATTTGAGAGCGTTGTGAACTAATTAACTGGAGTATGAGGAGACTAAAATGAAACAACCAGTGAGTAAGAAAGGTCGTTTGACCTCTTTAGTAATTGGCCTAGTGACGGCCTTGGGTGTGACAGCGACAGCTGGCACAGCGATGGCTGATCCTAATTGGCCTAATAAACCAGTGGTCATCATCGTGCCATTCCCAGCGGGTGGTGGTACTGATGCATTTGCACGACCACTTACAACGATGATGAATAAGTTAACAGGTAAGCAATTCATCATTGACTATCGTGCTGGCGCAGGTGGTACTGTAGGAGCTGCTGCTGCAGCAAAAGCGACACCAGATGGCTACACCTTCTTGATGGGTGCCGTGCATCATGCAATCGCACCATCGATGTATCCTAAGTTGGACTACGATATTGAAAAGAACTTTGTCCCAGTGGCATTAGTGGCTCAGCCACCACAAATCATTGTGGCTAATCCTAAGTTGCCAGCGAATGATCTGAAGGGCTTGATTGAGTTTGCCAAGAAAAATCCAGGCAAATTGAACTTCAGTAGTGCGGGCAATGGTACATCTCATCACTTAGCGGGTGAGCAGTTCAAGATGATGACCAAGACCTTTATTACCCATATCCCTTATCGTGGTGCCGGTCCTGCTTTGACGGATTTGATGGCGGGTCAAGTTGATCTCATGTTTGATGGCTTGGGTTCATCATCACAACACATTAAGGCAGGCAAAATTAAGCCGATTGCAGTCGCCGCTCCTAAGCGTGCTGCCGCATTCCCTAATGTGCCAACGGCTGCAGAAGCAGGTTTGCCAGGTTATGAAGTGAGTACTTGGTATGCCTTGTGGGCGCCACGTGGTACACCTCAGCCAATTGTTGACAAAATGATTGCTGAAGTGAA
>JACCDN010184412.1_pt1 | contig 11040 bp, 12 predicted proteins | sample 7441691 | NCBI WGS metagenome assembly JACCDN01 (sample SAMN15323439, study PRJNA562643) | freshwater metagenome | isolation source: river surface water | place: USA:Blue River Watershed | collected 2017-08-16
GAAAGAACGAGGCCACCTACACGGGGGTGGGTTTTGTGCGCCACGGTGCTTTTTGGCAGCACGAGGCGGATGGACAGCTGTTGGTGTCCGCCTTGTTCTGGCGTCTGCACCTAGTGCATGTCCAGTCGTGTCGCAGCCAAGGTGCAGCCTGGTCGCAACCAGGTCTTTGGCACAGGCTATCATCTTCTGTATTAATCTGAGCACAGGCGTATAGGCCACACGTCCAGTTATGGGGTTCTTTTTGCTCCACTTCTTACCTCATTAGCCTCACCTCAGACGTCTGAGGATCTTAGCTAGCCAAAGAATAAGATAGAGAGACTTATTTGTCAAATTTTCATTAAACATCGTATAATAAAAACAGCTAAAAATATGAAAAAACAAACCATACAAAATTTAGCTTTTATTGATGGTCAAAATTTATACATGGGGACTGCGAAAAACAAATTCAATCCCTGGAAAATTAATTTGGCTCGCTTTAAGATTTACTTAGAAAATAAATACCGGGTTTCCAAGGCTTATTATTTTTTAGGTTTTGTGCAGGAAACTAATCAAGAAATGTACGAAGAAATTCAGGCTGCGGGTTTTATTTTAGTTTTCCGCCAACATAATTCAGCAATGATTGGAAAAAAGAAGGGCAATGTTGATTCTGATATTATCTTAAATATCATGAAGAAAATGTATAAAAAAGAAGAATTTGATAAAGTTGTTTTAGTATCAGGTGATGGGGATTATAAGATGCTGGTTGATTTTTTAGTCGAAGAAAATAAGTTGGAAAAAATTCTTTTTCCAAATCGTCGATTCGCCTCGTCTTTATATAAAAGCCTTGGGTCTGAATATTTTGACTCTCTGGACAGTCAAAGCGTACGAACAAAAATTGAATAAAAAAAGAAAAGGGCTCCTTAGGTAATTAGCCGTTCGGATCCCTTTTCGTCTTAATAGATAAACTATAACAGATTATTGGCCTATGGTCAATAGCTTTGTAAATAAAAATAACCCGCTTTTTAGCAGATTATTTTATTAACTTTTGTCGCCGTCATCCCACCAAAACTTTTATAAAGTTACAATGGGGTGCAGGCGACGTGAGGCGGGGGAGAAAGAACGAGGCCACCTACACGGGGGTGGGTTTGGACCAAGGTGCTGGGCTATTGCACTTGGGCTTGGAACAGACCGTGATGTCGGCTGTTTCGCCCAAGATGTTGGTGCGACCGCACTTGCAGTACCAGCTGGCCGGCAGCTCGACTGCTATGGCCGGTGTCCATGTCCAGCCAAGCACCGGAGCGTGTCTGTAAGTATCAGACCCGGTACAGATCGTGACCGCCATGGATTTCCCGGAGTGGCACGCGCCGCAGTACCAATAGGGTTCCCTTGGCAGTGGTGGCATGCGTATCCTGCTAGGTCGCCTTACTGGGACATTGTACCCGCCCCGAGGTGGACAGAGAAGTTCCTCGTGTTTGCGGCCACACGTTTCACATTTGTCAGCCATCTTCAACTCCTGGGTTGAATGGTTTTGGTTCCTGTTCGGAAAGGTCTTCCCAACATGGGCGCAGACCAGGGTCTTGACTCAATTAGCAGGATTCGTTCGGCGTAGGCTTGGATTTCTGCCTCCAACGTGGTTTGGCGTCGACGTTCTTCGTCAGTAATTTGGTACGGGTGTGTGCTGGCTTTTCTCGTGCCATGGTTTCCTCCGTGGAGTTTATGGCAGAAGTAAATCAATCCTAGCTGATTTTATATTTTTGTCAATATTTAAGCCATTTTTCACCCCAAACCTTGTCCCCACCTTAAAATCCCAAAATATGTTGACTATGGTGGGGGAATGGGGTATTATATAGGCGCAAATTAAAACGGCTATGCCCATTTTTTCCTCAGAAACTGATCGTAAATACGCCATGATGGGCATGCGGATTATTGGAGATTTTGGAGCGGCCATTGCCGTACCGGTAGTAACCTTTGTCTTAGCTGGACAGTGGTTAGACGGAAAATATGACGCAGGGTATAAATTCACCATTGGTGCATTTGTCCTGGCTGCGCTAGTGTCAGGTAGAATTCTGTACAAAAAAGCCAAAGCCTATGGTGCAGAATTCCAGAAATTGAATGATGAAGCAGACAAGAAAAAGCAGGATAAGACAGAGTAATGCAAAATAAAGCAGAATATAAGAATGCAAAAAATATGGCCGAAATTCACATCCCAACTCTTGCACCTGAAGCCCTTTTTCACTGGGGTCCGGTTACAGTCACCAACACCATGATTAACGCATGGTTGGCTATCATCATCTTTGCAATCATTGGAATCGTGATTACCCGCACTGCCAAACTCCGTCCCGGAAAATTCCAAAACGGCTTTGAACATATTATTGAAATATTATTTGGTTATTTTGACCAAGTAACAGGGGATAGAACCAAAACGCGGCGATTTTTCCCGCTAGTAGGTTCTATCTTCTTTTTTATTTTACTTTCCAACTGGCTTGGATTGTTACCAGGAACGGGAAGTATTACGGTTGGTCACAGCATGTTGCTTCGCCCGGCTAATACTGATTTAAATTTAACGGCCGCCATGGCCATTGTGTCAGTGATTGCCTCACATATTTACGCGTTTGCTGCGATTGGAGTATTTACTCACTTGGGAAAATTCGTGCAAATTAAACAAGTATTAATGAGCTTTAAAAAAGGACCAGTGGCCGTGTTTGGAGCCGTGGTAGAATTTGCAGTTGGCTTGCTTGAGATCATTAGTGAATTTGCCAAAATGCTTTCTTTGTCATTACGTTTATTCGGAAATATTTTTGCGGGTGAAGTTTTAATTTCAGTTATTGGTGCGCTGGCCATTGCTTTTGTGCCAACTCCATTTATGATGTTAGAACTTTTGGTAGGATTGATTCAAGCTTCAGTATTTGCCATGTTAACTTTGGTATACATGACTTTGGCTAGTGAAGCACCGCATGGCGCAGAGCACTAATTAATGTTTGGTCTAGTTGTTTCAAATGTGAAACAACTGAGCCAGAACAGTAATGTCTGGAATTTAATTCAAGCGTAACAGCGAGGTTAAACATTTTTTCCCAAAAATCCCTCGACTGTGCGCGCAACATATTTGTATGTACAATATGGAACATGAATCAATTGTGATCATGATGAAAGCGTTGACTATGGCCCTTGGTGGCGTAGCTCCAGCTTTTGCCATTGGTAAGATTGTATCAAAGGCTATGGAAGCCATTGGTCGCAATCCTGAAGCCGGCGGAAAAGTTTTTGTGCCAATGCTTTTGGGTGCTGCGTTCGCTGAAGCGATCGCCATCTACTCACTCGTAGTAGTATTTACTTTAAAGTAAATTGATAATAATCCGAACTTTCGGGTTCGGGTTATCAATTGATTTATTTTGTATAGAATTATTATGTCAGCTAGTACAGAAACAAAAAATTTAGAAACTACTGAAGTGCAAGAAAGTGTTGGACACGAAGCTGCACCGGCTGATGCAGGTGTGTTGGCTTCTCTTGGTTTGAATGCCAGCATGTTTGCGTGGCAATTGTTTAACTTTACATTTATTGCTGTAATTATTTGGTATTTGATTTTAAAACCACTTACCAAAAAAATGGATGAACGTAAAAAAATTATTGATGAATCGCTTGATCGTGCCGAAACGATTGCTTCACAAGTAACTAAAAGTAAAGAAGAATACGACGCCGCGATTGCTCAAGCAAAAGCTGATGCTAATGTTGTTTTGGCTGAAGCTAAAGCCGAAGCCGAAAGTTACAAAAATAAAATGAAAGAAACCACTAAAGCAGAAATTGAAGCTCTGGTATTGGCGGGTAAAAAACAATTAGCCAGTGAACGTGATACAATGATGACAGAGGTGCGCGCAGAATTAGCAGGTTTAGTAACTGGTGCTACAGAAAAAATCTTGCGCACAAAAATGGATGATAAAACTGATCAAAAGTTAATTAGCGACACGGTAAAATCAATGGAATAATATGCCCAAATTATTACCGCGGCACTACGCGAAAATCTTATACAGTCTTACTAAAGATAGTAAAGATGTAAACGCGGCCACCAAAGAATTTCTGGAATTTATAACCAGTAAACACGCTACCAAAAAATTGCCTGCGATCATGAAAGAGTTTACCGAATACGCAGCACGACAAGACGGAATCACAATTGCCAATGTAACTACTGCACGCGAATTACCGGAGAAAATTGTACAAGAAGCCGTGGAAAAAATTCTGGGAAGCAGGGCGCAGATTACCATGAGTACTGATCCAGAATTACTGGGCGGACTAAAAGTTAGAACTAGTTCACACGAATACGACGCGTCATTGAAAGGTCAATTACAACAATTAGAAAAATCATTAGCTAAATAATATGTCCTATACTGATACTGTACTCGCCTCACTGAAAAAAAATCTAGATCAATTTGCCCCAACTGCTTCTGTGGAAGAAATCGGCACTGTTATTGAAGTTGGAGACGGTATTGCGCGCATGACTGGTTTATCAAAATGTCAGGCTCAAGAAATGCTTGATTTTAATGGTACTCTTGGCGTAGCTTTGAACCTTGAAGAAGAAACAGTTGGTGCAATTATTCTTGGTGAATATCGTCACATTAAAGAAGGTGATACTGTTAAGCGTACTGGCCGCATTATGTCTGTGCCAGTTTCTGATGGATTGATTGGTCGCGTGGTAAATGCCCTTGGTGAACCTATTGATGGTGGTGCTCCACTTAAAGCTGATAAATTTTATCCAATTGAACGTGTGGCTCCGGGTGTAATGACTCGTGAACCAGTTAACCGTCCAATGCAAACGGGTATTAAGGCCATTGATGCGCTTATTCCAATTGGTCGTGGACAACGCGAATTGATCATTGGTGATCGTCAAACTGGTAAAACTGCTGTGGCCATTGATGCAATTTTGAATCAAAAAGGTCAGAATGTAGTTTGTGTATACGTGGCTGTTGGTCAAAAAGAATCTAAAGTTGCACGTATTGTAAATAAATTAAAAGAAGCAGGCGCAATGGAATATACCGTTGTGGTTGTGGCTGGTGCGTCTGAACCAGCCCCACTTTCATACCTGGCACCATACGCTGGTGTAACCATGGCCGAATATTTTGCTGACAAAGGTCAAGATGTTTTGATTGTATACGATGATCTCACAAAACAAGCTTGGGCTTACCGTGAAATGTCACTCTTACTTCGCCGCCCACCAGGCCGTGAAGCGTATCCTGGTGATGTGTTTTATCTCCACTCTCGCTTGCTGGAACGCGCTTGTAACCTTAATAAAGAAAATGGTGGCGGTTCAATTACTGCACTCCCAATTATTGAAACACAAGCTGGTGATATTTCCGCTTATATCCCTACCAATGTAATTTCCATTACTGACGGTCAGATTTTCTTGGAAACAGAATTATTCTTCCGCGGTATTCGTCCAGCTTTGAATGTTGGTCTTTCTGTTTCTCGTGTAGGTAGTTCAGCTCAAATTAAACCAATGAAAAAAGTGGCTGGATCTTTGAAACTCGCGCTTGCTCAATTCCGTGAACTTGAAGCCTTCTCTCAATTCTCTAGTGATTTGGATCCAGAAACAAAAAAACAGATTGAACGTGGTCGCCGCGTAACTGAACTTCTCAAACAACCACAATTTTCACCAATGCCAGTAGCGCAGCAGGTGGCAGTGATTTATGCCGCTAACAATGGTTTCTTTGACACTGTGCCAATGGATCAAGTAATGAACAAGCAAATGGAATTTGTGAATTTCTTATCTAGTAGTAAAATCGCGCTCCTTGATAAAATCGCTGGTGGTGATTGGAGTGGCGAAACTGAAGGTGCCTTAAAAGAAGCAGCCACAGAATTCTTTGCCTAATATGGCCATTAACACCAAAGCAATTAAACAGCGGATTAAATCGGTCAAGAATACCAAGAAAATGACCAAGGCCATGGAAATGGTTTCTGCCGCGAAAATGCGTAAAGCCGTGCAAGCTACTCTTGCTACGCGCTTGTACGCTACTTTGGCGCGCGATTTATTGCTCCGGTTAAGTAAAATGGAATCTGTAGAAACGCCATTGACTGAAGTTCGTCCCGTAGAAAATATTCTTTTGTTATTGGTAAGTTCAAACCGCGGACTTTGTGGTAGTTTCAATTCAAATGTTTTTAAAAAGGCCAGTAAATTATTAGCTGATAAAATTAAAATTGCCGAACAACCAATGATTGATGGACAAAAAATTCCCGTCAATCTTGAACCAAAAGTGGATATTATTGGTGTTGGTCGTAAGAGTGCTGCGTTTGCTAAAAAACATGGCTATAATTTGATTGCGGCTTTTGATGATTTACCTGTGAAACCAAGTTTTGCTGATATTTCACCAATCAGTAGCATAGCACGCCAAGGTTTTTTGGAAAAAAAATATGACAAAGTATTTGTCATTTACACTGACTTTGTGTCGAGTTTGCGCCAAGAAGTGCGCATCCGCCAATTGCTTCCAGTTACAAATCAGGAAATTGAAGCTTTGCTCGGTGATGTGTATGACGGCGCTACTCCAGAAGTTGATCTGCGGACTGAATATGAATTTGAACCAGATCCAAAAGCAGTAACTGAAAGTATTTTGCCAAGATTAGTAGAAGTGCAGGCTTACCAAGCCATTCTAGAATCGGCCGCCAGTGAACATAGTGCCCGAATGCTCGCGATGAAAAATGCCAGCAGCGCAGCCGGAGACATGATTACCATATTAACACTAGAATTTAACAAGGCCCGGCAAGCCGCGATCACGCAAGAAATTGCGGAAATTGCAGGTGGCGCAATGGCATTAGAATAATTAAGAACATATGAATAAATCAATCGGAACAATCAATCAAATCATTGGTGTGGTCGTGGACGTAGAGTTCAAGGACAAGTTGCCAGAAATTTTTAATGCCTTGGAAGTTAAAAATCCAAAAGGCGAAACTGTTGTACTCGAAGTTGAACAACATCTTGGTAGTGGCGTGGTTCGTACTATTGCCATGGGTGCTACCGATGGTCTGGCTCGCGGAACTGAAGTGACAGATACTGGCGCGCCAATTTCTGTACCAGTTGGTGAAGTAACACTTGGCCGCATGTTTAATGTGGTCGGTGAACCAATCGACAATAAACCAAATGTAAGTAGTAAAAAGAAATACCCAATTCATCGCGCTGCACCAGATTTTAAAAATCAATCACAAAAAACTGAAATTCTCGAAACTGGTATTAAAGTTATTGACCTTCTTTGTCCTTTCTTAAAAGGTGGTAAGGTTGGTTTATTTGGTGGTGCTGGTGTAGGAAAGACCGTTATTATCCAAGAACTGATCCGCAACATTGCGCAAGAACATGGTGGTTACTCAATGTTTGCCGGGGTAGGGGAACGTACCCGTGAAGGTAATGATTTGTACCGTGAAATGGAAGAATCTGGCGTACTTGCCAAAACTGCTTTGGTTTTCGGTCAAATGAATGAACCACCAGGAGCTCGTGCTCGCGTGGCTTTGACAGCCCTCGCCATGGCGGAATATTTCCGTGATGAAGAAGGTCGTGACCTCCTCTTGTTTGTCGACAATATTTTCCGTTTCACTCAAGCTGGTTCAGAAGTTTCGGCTTTGCTTGGTCGTATGCCTTCAGCCGTAGGTTACCAACCAACTTTGGCTACAGAAATGGGTGCTTTGCAAGAACGTATTACTTCCACAGATAAAGGTTCCATTACTTCAGTGCAAGCTGTGTATGTGCCAGCCGATGACCTTACTGATCCGGCCCCTGCCACAACTTTTGCTCACTTAGATTCTACTGTAACTTTGAACCGCGCACTTTCAGAAATTGGTATTTATCCAGCCGTAGATCCACTCGATTCTACTTCTACTATTCTTGACCCACAAATTGTTGGTGAAGAACATTATAAAGTGGCTCGTGATTTGCAGAAAATTTTGCAACGCTACCGCGACCTCCAAGATATTATTGCTATTCTTGGTATGGAAGAATTATCTGATGAAGATAAGTTGGTGGTATCTCGCGCTCGCAAAGTGCAGCGCTTCTTGTCTCAACCATTCTTTGTGGCTGAACAATTTACTGGTGCACCTGGTAAATATGTGCCAGTGGCTGAAACAGTCCGTGGTTTCCGTGAAATCTTGGATGGTAAACATGATGATAAACCAGAAGGTGCTTTTTATATGAAGGGTGGAATTGATGAAGTCGTGGTTACTGAAGCTAAATAGATAACTAATACCGTCGCGCTTCAAAGGACGCTGCGCGACGCGATTTCGACAAATCGTATGGAAATTACTCTCAAAATTGTGACACCAGATGGCGTGGCTTATGATAGTCAGGCTGATTCAGTGAGCATTCCGACAACCACTGGTGAAATTACTGTGCTCCCGCATCATGTACCACTGGTTTCTTTGGTTGAAGCCGGTGAACTTCGTGTGAAGAAAAATGGTGTAGAAACAAATATGGCGGTTTCTGGTGGTGTAGTCGAGATTCGTCCCAACAGTACCGTATATGTGCTGGCCGAAACCGCAGAAAAAGCTGAACACATTGACCTGTCTCGCGCCGAAGCCGCTCGCGCTCGCGCGGTAGAATTAATGAGTCAAAAACAAACTTTGGAAGAAGAGGAATACGCCCTCATTGTGGCCAAAATGGAAAAAGAATTGGCCCGTTTGCGAGTTGGCAAAAAGTATCGCGATGTTGGTAAAACCCAATCCTAGTATTCAGTAAATAAAAAAGCCTCCACTTTGGGGGCTTTTTTAGTAAAAATTGAGCATTAAGGTCTGGGGATTGACTTTTTGATAATTGGCTGCTATAATTGCCCCACTTAAATAATATATTTATGAGTTGTGAAAATTGTTCTAAATCAGTAATTGAGGACATGATGTGTCCTGATTGTAGTTTTTGTGAAACCTGTTGTGGCTGCAAAGTGAGCTATGATGGCTTTGGTTCAGATGATGAGTAAAACAAAAACCGTCCGGATTGGACGGTTTTTTGTTGGTAGAGCACAATTAAATTTTACTTTTTTAAATAAAAGAGTAGACTGTAATAGTTAACTCTTTTATTTTTTTATGAAAAATATTATTGTAAGTTTTGTTTTGGTTTTTTCGTTGTTGGTGCCGTCGTTACTACCTGCTCACGCAGCAACTATTGCTGATGATCGGTTGGTAGGTTATGCTGCATATGGTAATAAAGTCGCATTTTTTAACAAAAATGCCATATTTTTGTATAACATGACCACGAAGGAAAGTAAGGAAATTGGTTCAAATGATAATGGAATGGGTTATGCGGGCATAACTGTGCTTAGTGACGGTGTTTACTGGGTTGAAAATATAGTTGCTCCAGCAATTCACAAGTATTCTTTTGATACTGGATTAGCTACTACCATTGAAACATTTAATAGCTTTGGTACTTTAGAAAAATCTTGCCCAGTGGGAGTTTTTCAAATGTTAAATTCTAGCCAAGTTTTATATATTCTTGAATCATCAGCGGCAATTGATCCAGACAGTGTAAATCAGCCTTGTAATGGTTATGGTACCCATGTTTTTGACTTGAATACCCATAAAATGGTAACAAATAAGGAATTATTTTCTTTGACTGGAGATGAAAGTAAAGTAACTAGTGAAAATTTGATTTCTTCTTACGAAATTGTCGGAACATTGGATGGTAAGCGTACATGGGGTTTTTATCAGGGATATCGCCCTGGTGCAACCAAAGCTACTATAGACACAATGGTTAACTATTACCGGTTGCGAGAGGTAGGGGGTGCTTCTCCAGTGACCGCGCCATATAGTACGGTAAATAGTGGGGATGCTAAATATTCTGTTTTAACAAATTTGCGATATCCTCTTGTTGCTGATGTTGCCCAAGGTAGAGTAATTCTTTCTAAAGAAAAGAAAACAGGGGCTAATTACTTAGTATATAATACCAACAGTAATACCACTCATAAAGATTTAGGCACAAATTTTGTTTCCCCTGCCTATGATCAGGCTTCAAATATTCAATATGTAAGGGCAAATAATTTAAATGTTTTAACTGAAAATACTTCTAGTAAAGAATTATATTATTATAATGCGGTGACTGATACTTCTTGTACTGTAAGTGGTAGTGGTTATGTCACAGTGCGTGATTTTATCACTGCTTCCTTGCCTAGCTCTAAGGCTCAAGTAGTTCACAATGGTCAAATTTTGAGATTCTCCGCAGACTCAAATACTGTGGTTTCTCAGCCAATCTGTGTGGCTGGTACAAACCAACCAGTATCTAACCCTGCTCAAACTCCAGTTAAAAATTCTCCAATTGTTGCGCCACTTGCAACCGGAGTATTAATTAAAGCTACCAATAACCCAAGTGTTTATTTTTATGGTGGTGATGGTAAACGCTATGTGTTTTACAATGAAGATATTTTTAAAACCTGGTACAGTAATTTCTCAGGTGTAAAAAGTATTTCACCAGCGCAAATGGCGGCCATTAAAATTGGCGGAAATGTAACCTATCGCCCTGGTACGCTGGTAAAAATTAGTTCTGACCCAGTAGTGTACGCAGTAGACAAAAGCGGAGTGTTACGGGCTTTAGCCAGTGAAACTATTGCGCGTAGTTTATATGGTTCTAGTTGGGCTCGTCAGATAAAAACAATCCCTGATTTCTTATTTTCCAACTATCAAATCGGTGACCCAATTAGTAGTACTGGTGATTTTAACCCAAGCGAGGTAAAAGCCTGGGTAAAAGATATCAATACTGATAAAAATCTCTAAAATCTGTTTTAGATTGGTGGCCTATTCTCGGTATTATTAAGGAGGGGACAGGGTCATTGACAAAAAGGCTTAAAATAGCTATAATTCGGCCACTTTACCTGCCCCGTCTCTTTTAGGGTTACGTGGGAATTTTTAACTGTTTTATGGAAATTCGAAACATTGCGATTATTGCCCACGTAGACCACGGCAAAACCACTCTCACAGACGCCATCATGCGCCAAACTGGCATGGTATCTGATGAGTCAAAAGCCTCAATGGATTCTAATGCGCTCGAACAAGAGCGTGGTATTACCATTTATTCTAAAAATGCTAGTGTTTATTATAAGGACACCAAAATTAACA
>JACCDN010910660.1_pt1 | contig 11040 bp, 6 predicted proteins | sample 7441691 | NCBI WGS metagenome assembly JACCDN01 (sample SAMN15323439, study PRJNA562643) | freshwater metagenome | isolation source: river surface water | place: USA:Blue River Watershed | collected 2017-08-16
ACCTCTTCGAAACCTTGGCATAAACCTCCAATAAATGCTTCTTGTCAATTTTAGTATAACGCTGCGTTGTTGATAAATTTTCATGTCCCAACAATTCTTGAATCGCGCGCAAATCGCAGCCAGATTCAAGCAAATGAGTGGCAAAAGAATGGCGAAAAGCGTGGGGCGTAATGGTTTCTGCAAGATTAAGATTGATACGAATAGTTTGCACTAATCCGCTAAAATCGCGGCGCGAGAGCGTTTTACCTTTAGGTGTTAAAAAAATCGGTTGCTCAAAATTAATTTCAAAAGGACAAAGTTGTAAATATTCGTTAATACGCTGATTCACAATCGGCAAAAGCGGAACCATGCGTTGTTTTTTGCCTTTGCCGCTGACGATTAAAGTTTGATTATTTTGCAGAGATTTTTTGTTGACCAACAAAGCTTCAGAAATACGAAGTCCGCAACCATAAATCAGTGTAAGCAGCGCCAAATCTCGCTTGGCTTGCCATTGATTTTTTCTGATTTTTATAATTTCCATTAAAATTTTATCGATATCAATCTTCTCAACTGCTTTGGGGATTGGTTTGGCGACCTTTGGTGTTCTGATTTTTGTAATTTGATTATTTTGAATCAGGTTATTTTGGTTACAAAATTTGAAGAAAGAGCGAAGACTAGAAATCGCGCGCGCATTGGATGAGTTAATATGGTCTTCAAGACGCTTGGCAAGCCAACAGCGAAAATCGTAAACAGTTAAATTTTCTAAAGAATTATTGCTGATAATTTGTTGGCGCAACTTAAAAATAAAATCTAGAAAATAAAAAATATCGATGCGGTAAGAATTCACCGTGTGTAGCGAATATCTTTTTTCTGCTTCAAGAAATCTCAAAAATTTTTCAACCGTTGTAATAACTGTTGAGTCGCATTTATCTTCGATTTCTAAGGCTTGAGACATAATTTAAAAAAGTGAAATATGCAAAAATCCCAAAAATATTTTCAAATATTCTCGACTATTTTTATTTTGGCAATCGCTCTTTGTTCGCAATCTTTTGCGGCGGCGAATGAAAAATGGAACAGTGACGAAGGCTTGAAACGCTTGAGTCACAGTCAGTCGAAAAATGATTTTTATCAGTTGATAAATTTCTATCAGCCGCAAATTAATCCGCTTTATTGCTCGGTGGCAACGGGTGTTATTTTGCTTAATGCCACAAGTGATCGCGAAAAAATTCCCAGCCAAAAAGAGAATCAAATCGAACGTCCGCAAAATGCCGGCGGCGGAATTTCAGAATTTCATTCTTATTCTCAGTTGAGTTTTTTGAACGATAAAACTGACAAGATTAAAAAGCGCGAAATTGTACAATTAAAGGCTGTGGCTAGTGCAAAAAATGGTAAAGAATTTTACGATGCTGGTTTGTCACTCGATGATTTTAGCGATATTTTAAAACAGGTTTACAAATTGAGGGTTGAAAAAAATCACGTCGAAAAAAATGACGAAAAAACGCGTCAAAAATTTCGCGAAGATTTAAAAAAATATTTAGCTGATTCGAAGAATTTTATCGTCATAAATTTCGATGGAAAAATCGTTGGAAACGGTACTGGGGGCCATTTTTCGCCGCTTGCGGCTTATGACGAAAGCAGTGATTCAGTTTTAGTTTTAGATGTCGCTCTTCACAAAACTGGTTGGTATTGGGTTGATTTGGATAAACTTTTAGAAGCGCTAAATACCAAGGATGCGGATACCTATCGTGGGTATCTTGTAGTTAGAAAATAATATTCAATTTCATCGTCATTGCGAGGAGCCTGAAAGGCGACGCGGGCAACCCAGTGTTAGTTGAAAACTGGTTCGCCACGCTGCGCTCGCGATGACGATTCTTACACTTTAATACTTATTCATGAATTTAAATTCCCCGCAAAACGAAGCAGTGCAAACCACCGACGGGCCAGTTCTGGTGCTGGCTGGAGCTGGAACTGGAAAAACTCGTGTTTTAACTTCGCGCATCATCCACATCGTAAATTCTCACTTGGCATCCCCTTACCAAATTCTTGCTGTGACCTTTACTAACAAGGCTGCAGCCGAAATGAAAAAACGTATCGGCGAAACAATCGGTGATCAAGTTAACAATTTGTGGGTTGGAACTTTTCACTCGATCGCAGCGCGGATTTTGCGCCGACACCCTGAAGTTGTGGGTTTGCGATCTGATTTTACAATTATCGACGACGACGATCAAACGCGTTTGCTCAAACAAATTCTCTCCGATTTCGGCATCGACACCAAACAATTCGCGCCGAAAGTTTATCTCAACAGAATTTCGCGACTTAAAGACAAAGTCGTAAGTGCTGCAACTCTTGACGCTGGATTTGACGTGACTTTGCCCAAGCTCAAAGAAGTTTACGAAACTTATCAATATCGTTTAAAATCAATGAATGCCGCCGATTTTGGCGACTTGCTTTTGCACAATCTTGAACTGTTCCGAGCCGCTCCAGACGTGCTTGCATATTACCAAGATAAATTTCGTTACATCCTTGTTGACGAATATCAAGACACCAACAACGCGCAGTATCAGTGGCTTCTTAAGCTTGCCGATTCTCATAAAAATATCTGTTGCGTTGGTGATGATGATCAATCGATTTACAGTTGGCGTGGTGCTAATATCGCCAATATTTTGCGTTTTGAAAAAGATTTTGTCGGCGCAAAAGTAATTCGCTTAGAGCAAAATTATCGCTCTTCTTCGCGCATTTTAAAAGCTGCAGACTCGGTGATTTCTAATAACAAAGAGCGTCATGGAAAAAAATTATGGACTGACGCCAAACAAGGTGAAAAAATTAAAGTCGTATCTTTTTCTGACGATCGTATGGAGGCGTCAAGCACCGCACAAATGATTCGCATCGCAACTTCGGCGAAAAAATATCGACCTTCCGAGATCGCGGTTTTAGTGCGTGCAGGCTATCAAACTCGCGCTTTTGAAGAAGCCTTCATCCACAATTCTTTGCCGTATAAAGTTATTGGTGGCATGAAATTTTATGAGCGTATGGAAGTTCGCGACTCGATTTCATATTTAAGAATTTGCGCAAATTTGGATGACGATTTGGCTTTATCGCGAATTATCAATGTGCCAAAACGTGGTGCTGGCGATGCAGCAATATCAACGATTTATGAGAGATCGAAGTTAGAAAAAATTTCGTTTTTTAGCGCGATAAAAAAATCTCTCGAAGAAAATGTCATCAAAGGAAAAGCGCGCGATGCCTTAAAAAGTTTGATCGAAATTATTGAAAAAGCTCACGAAAAAGTTGGAACCGCAACTTTGGCCGACCTTGCCAAATCTGTTTTGAACGATGTTGGATATATTCCGATGTGGAAATTAGAAAACACTTTGGAAGCGCAAGGGCGACTCGAAAATATTGAAGAATTTATCAATAGTTTGGGTGATTTTTCGAGCATGGTCGAGTTTTTGGAATATGTTTCTTTGATTGAAGCGCGTGACGATAAAAATTTAACAGACGCTGTGACGGTAATGACGGTGCACGCCGCCAAAGGTTTGGAATTTGATTTAGTTTTTGTTCCCGGACTTGAAGATGGATTATTTCCAAGTTCCAGATCGGTTGAAGAGCGCAACGGTTTGGAAGAAGAAAGGCGTTTGATGTATGTGGCAATTACTCGCGCCAAAAAAGAATTAATTTTGTCTTACGCCAAAAGTCGTTATGTTTTTGGTGATGTGCAAATGCAAATGCCATCGCGTTTTATAAAAGAATTGCCCGAAGATGAGGTTGAATTTGAAGAGATGGGATACGGGGATCGTGGCTTTGGTGGTGGTTATCAAAGCGGAAATTATCAGGCAAAAAATTTTCAGAAAAATAATTTTTCTAACAATTCGCCAAATAGTTTTAAAAATAATTCGGCGGGAAATTTTCAAAGCGGAAATTTGGGTCAAAGTAAAATTGATCGCACAAATTCAATTTTGAATGCAGTTTATAAAGATGTGCCACGACCGGCAGAATCAAGTGCTTCTAGTTCAAAAGACGTCATGTCAGGCAGAAGAGTTTTTCACCAAAAATTTGGTTACGGAAAAATATTAAGCACGGATGGCGATAAGTTGGAAATATTTTTTGAGAAAACTGGCGTGAAAACGGTGATGAAAAATTTTGTTACTGCGGCTTAAGGACACCTCTAAAAATTGCCTTTTTTAGAGGCGCCCTTGATTTATCGTTTTTTTCATTTTTTTAATCACCTTCTCGAGTCCGTCAAATATGGATTCACCGATGATAAAATGGCCGATATTTAGTTCGATAATTTGAGGGATTTGAGAAATTATTTTGGCGGTTTCGTAGTTTAATCCGTGGCCGGCGTGACATTCTAATTTTAGTTCAGCACAAAGTTTGGCGCAGGATTTTATTTTTGATAATTCGGCTTCGCGTTTTTTTCCAATAGTGTGGCAGAACTCGCCAGTGTGGAGTTCAACAATATCAGCGCCGATTTTTTTTGCTGCACGAATTTGTGCTTCATTAGCATCAACAAAAAGTGAAACGCGAATTTTTTTATTGCGAATTTTTTTGATCATTGCGCACAAAACTTCTTCATTTTTTATCACATCAAGTCCGCCTTCGGTGGTAACTTCTTGTCTTTTTTCGGGCACGATACAAACGGCGTTGGGCTTAGTTTTAAGAGCGATTGTTAACATTTCTTTAGTTGCCGCCATTTCCAAATTTATTGGCAAATTTATTTCTTTTTTTAGTCGAATTAAATCTTCATCGCGAATGTGGCGACGATCTTCGCGCAAGTGAATTGTAATTCCGTGAGCGCCAGATTTTTGTGCTAGAATTGCTGCCGTCACTGGATCGGGATGGCTTCCGCCACGAGCATTGCGAATGGTCGCAACATGGTCGATATTTACGCCAAGACGAATGTTTTTTTTATGATTTTTCATTTTTGTTAACAAATTTTTTTTCAGAAATTACAAAAAATCCTAAGTAAAAAACGCAACTTAAAACGATTGTAATTGGAAATCCGACGGCGCCAAAAACATTAAACAAAACTCCGCCAATCAAGCTTCCGCATAAAGATCCAAGAGCGCCGATTAATTGAAATGTTGAATTAGCCGCGACCAACTCGTTGGCATTAAAATTGTCGTTACAAACTTTGAAAGACGAAACGTAAATGCAGGCGATAAATATTCCGAAGAAAAAATAACAACAGAGTAAAAATTTGTAATTATGGAAAAAAATAATCAGCAAAAACGAACATAAACATCCCAAAAATCCAAAATTAATTAGCTGATAAGGATGCCATTTTTTGAGAAAAAAACCAATAATTAAATCGCAAAACCCGCTAGCCATATAAGCGCTGATTAAAAGGCCTGCGACTTCATAAGATAATCCAATTTTGACGCCGAAAATTACTGTGAAAGTGAGCAGAACGTAACTTTGAAAATCGAGAAAAAATCTTGCTAAGAAAATTCGCGGATTGGTTTTAAAAAAACTGCGTAACGCGATACGTTTTGAATCTAAAATTGGTGGCGATTTTTTGCCCAGAGGCAACAAAAAAAAGAAAGAAAACATCGTCAGAAAGGCGGCAATCGCAAATGATGAATAATTTTGCGCGCCGATAAATTTTATCACAACTGGGCCTAAAGCAATTCCAGAGGAAATTAACATACTAAAAATTCCTAAACCAATGCCGCGCTGTTCTTTGGTTAAAAGCATATTCATCCAAGCTTGGCGAGTGATGACATACATAAACCACAAATTTCCCATCAGAAATGCCAAGAGAATCCACAGGTAAAAACCTTGGTAAAAATAAATTGCCAAAATGATTCCAGAATAACTAATCGCCGCGATCGCCATCGTGCGCATCATCTTTAGCTTTGCGACGATTCGACTCAAAAAAATCGACATCACAATTCCACCAAAACAATCGAGCGTAAATGCAATTCCAATATGCGCCGCATCAACGCCATATTTATTTAACAGAGCGGGAAAGCTGACGGTATTCATTCCTAGCGCGACGGCAAAAAGAAAAATACTTAAAAAAATCAAATTTAATTCCCGCGAAAAAGTCAGCTGTCTGAAAAAATTCTGCATGGGTTTTTCTTGGGAAATTTTATTAATGAATTGCCGTTTCGCGCCGATGCGTTCTTTGCAATGAGCTTGTTCTATTTAAGATTTTTGCATAATTCTAGCGCTAAAAAAATGCAAAATAAGGTGAAATCCAAGGTTATATGAATTTGAATATGAAGCCTTAAAGTGACATTGCAATTCCTGTGCATCAAGAAATTTCGACTATGAATTTTTAAAATAAAACGCGCGCCCAAATCAATTTCTTCTGAAATTTTTTACATTGTTATGGATGAAAATAATCAATTAAATCGAGATAGAACATACGCTAAATAACTGGAGTGCAATTATAATGGCGCTGTCGCAATTCAAATTTTTTTGGAACGCACGTACATATGGGTACTCTTACCTTCCAAAAAAATTTGAATCACAAAAATTTCTTAGAAAAACTTGATTTACGACAGCGCCATAATCGTATTGAAAATGATCTTTATCTCATCCTAGAATTATCTTGAATGAGGCGAACTTTGTTTTTTGCGTTAAATTTTTCTCGTCAATTTAATTATATATTATGAATTTATACCGTCCGGATATTGATGGATTGAGGGGTTTGGCCATTATTTATGTTATTATTTTTCATTGTTTTCACAATGTTTTGCCAAGTGGGTTTATCGGAGTTGATGTTTTTTTTGTCATTTCAGGGTTTTTGATAACCCGTATAATTCTTGGACAGCTTGAGAACAATAAATTTAGATTTTTTGACTTTTATTGCAGAAGAATAAGAAGAATTTTCCCTGCTTTATTTGTTATGTTGTTAGTTAGTTTTTGTTTTGGATTGCTGACTTTATCTAGCGGAGATATGGTTTGGTTGACTAGGCAATTTCATTATGCAGCCTTTCAGATTTCCAATATTTTTTTTCAAAGAACGGTAAGTTATTTTGACGAAGGTCAGAATTTTATGCCACTTCTCCACACTTGGTCTTTGGGTATTGAAGAGCAATTCTATCTTGTGGCGCCTTTTATCTTGTTTGCTTCGTTTAGGTTAAAATCTTCTTCCAGCATCTCTCCATTTCGTATTATCTTAATCTTGTCCTTAATTTCTCTTGGCTTGAGTCAATACTTCGTTTTTACAAATCAAAAAATAGCTTTTTATTCTATATTCTCGCGCTTTTGGGAGCTTGGCATTGGATGCATTCTAGCGTTTAACAGAAAAATAGATTTTTCTAAAAAAATTCAGAAATCGCTGATTTTTGGGAGTTTGTTAATAGTTCCCATGGCTTCATTCGCTATTAATTCAAAGAATTTTCCAGGAGTTATGGCTTTGTTTCCTTGTTTGGGAGCTGCAATGATAATTCTAATCGGAGAAGTCGATAGTAAAAACTTTGTAACCAAGTTTTTGTCTGGAAGAATATTGGTCTTCATAGGCAAACTTTCTTACTCCTTGTATTTGTGGCATTTGCCAATTCTGGCTTTTTATAAAGATTATACCAATCAAACCAATCTTAGTGCTTTAACCATTTTTTGTCTTTTGTTGGTAATGTTTGGCGTTTCCTATCTTTCTTGGAAGTTTGTTGAAACTCCTTTTAGGGGTTATGATAAATCAAAATATTCTGACATTTCCAAGTTAAGATATTTCAAAAATCCATTTTTTGTTGCAGCTCTTGTTTTGGCGATTTTTTTTTCGATCTCAACTTTTTCAAAAAAAACCAACGGTGTAAGTTCTAGACTTTCGAATAATATCCTGACTGATGATACTCTGCTTGATCAGTATGCTGCTTTTTCTTTAGTAAAAATTTGCGGCGTTGCAAAAAAAAGTCATAACTTTCCGTCAATTGAAGAATGCGTTATTGGAAAAGATAAAGACAATTTTCAGGTAGTTCTTTTTGGCGATAGTCATGCCGGACACTATGCTTCAAGTGTTGTAAAATGGGCGGAGAGTCGAGAATTATCCGTGGCAGCTCTGTATCTTTTTTCCTGTCCCCCAATTTTAACTAAAGAAGATGTTTTGAACAAAGATAAAAGATGTGGGGATTATAGAAAAAATATTCTGAAAATCTTGGAGGAAAAAAAGGGAATTGAGTATGTATTTCTTGGTTCAAGTTGGTTTGGATATGAAGAAAAAGACCCTAATTATGAAGAGTTGTTTAGAAAAAATTTTGCCGAAACTGTCAGGATTATAAATAACATGGGTAAAAAGCTGATTGTGTTGGGAAGGGTTCCGGATTTTAATATTAATGGCAATGCAAGCAGTCCTTTGAAATGCGTTGAGAAAAATTTAGTTCCGATGCAAAAAATATTTCCCATTTCTTCTGCGGATTGTGACAGCATGAATCTTTCTGAGTTTGCTCAGCAAATAAAATTTAATAATCTAATGAAGTCGGAAGTTGAAAAATATAGCGGTAGTTATTTTTTCGATCCTTATCCATATTTTTGTGATCAGAAAAAATGCAGCTCGATAAAAAATGATAAATTGCTTTACGCTGACAGAGGTCATATGAATAAAAATGGAGCTCATTATCTTGAAGAATATAAATTCGCTCCTTTGAACATAAAATAAAGCGGGTCCTTACCTTCGAGTTTACTGTTTGGACCTTATTAGTTGAAAACTCTGAGCCAGCAATTTAGCTTCCAAAAAACTCTCCTCTCTTGCAAATTCACAACCAAAATGTCTGAAGAAAAATCTCAAAATTTAAATAAAACGCCTTTGCTTGATTTGGTAAAAATTCCGGCGGATTTGAAAAAATTTTCGCTGGCTCAAATCAAACAAATTTCCGACGAACTTCGCTATGAAACAGTCGCCGCAGTTTCGCAAACTGGCGGCCATCTTGGCGCGGGGCTTGGTGTGGTGGAAATTACAACGGCGCTGCATTATGTTTTTGACACGCCGCACGATAAAATAATTTGGGATGTTGGACATCAGGCCTATCCGCATAAAATTTTGACAGGACGTCGCGATCGCATGTGCACCATTCGCCAGCCCCACGGTTTGGCCGGATTTACTCGCAGAGCTGAAAGCGAATATGATCCATTCGGAGCGGGACACAGCTCTACATCTATCTCGGCGGCACTTGGAATTTCGGTCGCCAAAAAATTTAAAAAAGAAAAATCGCACGTAATCGCCGTAATTGGAGACGGCGCAATGTCAGCGGGAATGGCTTACGAAGCCATGAATAACGCCGGTGCGCTCGAAGATGAATTTTTTCACGACAATCGTTTGATCGTAATTTTAAACGATAACGACATGTCGATTGCGCCGCCAACTGGCGCGATGTCGCATTATTTTTCGCGTTTGGCCGCTTCCAAATCTTATTTAAAAATTCGCGATCTTACCAAAAAAATTTCCCACAAACTTCCCGAAGCAATCGCCCGCTTCCCTCGTAAATTAGAAAAGGCGACCAAAGAATGGTGGATGGGCGGCAATATTTTTGAAGAGATGGGATTTTATTATATCGGGCCCATTGATGGTCACGATTTGGATACGTTAATTCCGATTTTGCAAAATATTCGCGACGATCATTCCACCGATCCAATCTTGATTCACTGCGTCACTGAAAAGGGTCGTGGCTATAACGAAGTGATGAAAACTTCCGACAAACTTCACGCGGTGGCAAAGTTTGATCCTGAAACTGGCATCCAAGAAAAAGCCGCCAGTGTTTATCCCAGCTATTCCAAAATTTTTGGCAAACGTTTGTCAGAATTGGCAAAAAAAGATGAAAAAATTTTGGCGATCACCGCTGCAATGCCTTCGGGAACTGGTTTGGATGTGTTTATGCAAGATCATCCCAAAAGAATTTTTGACGTGGGAATTGCCGAACAACACGCGGTGACATTCGCTGCTGGCCTTGCCACGGAAGGTTTAAAACCTTACGCCGCACTTTATTCAACTTTCTTGCAACGAGCTTACGATCAAGTGGTTCACGATGTTGCGGTGCAAAAATTGCCGGTGCGTTTTGCAATTGACAGAGCTGGTTTTGTGGGCGCTGACGGCCCAACTCACGCCGGTTCATTCGATATTGCTTACTTAATAAATTTGCCCGACTTCGTTTTGATGGCCGCTTCCGACGGACAAGAATTGGTGAAAATGATCAACACCGCAAATTCAATTAATGATCGCCCATCAGCTTTCCGATTTCCGCGCGGCGAAGCTGACAAAGAAATTGATTTCAGCGATAACGAAATTTTAGAAATCGGCAAAGCCCGCGTAATTCAACAAGGCGCCAAGGTTGCGATTATTTCTTACGGCACAATTTTGGCGAACGCTTTGGCCGCAGCAAAAATTTTAAAAGAGTCGCAAGGCCTTGAAATTACAGTGATCGACGCCCGTTTCGCCAAACCAATTGACGAAAAATTATTCACAGAAATCGCCAAATCTCACCAATTAATCGTAACCATCGAAGAAGGCTCAATCGGCGGCTTCGGCTCGGCCGTAGCTCAATTTTTACTTGCACAAGGATTATTAGACGGCCAATGTAAATTCCGTTCGCTCGTAATGCGCGACAAATTTATCGAACAAAACAAAATCGAAACCATGCGCGATGAAGCGGGAATTGGGATTTTGGATTTGGTTCGAGTGATTAAAGAAAATAATGGATAGGAATTATGAAGAGTTTTCTTGGATTTGGATCAAGTGGTTCTAAAGCGAATAGTGGAACAAATACTGATTCGAAGCCATTAGATGATGAACAGATGAAGCAGCTATTAAAAGGGCGTAACAACAGAGGATATGCTTACTCTGATAGAGAAATTAATGCGGTGAATTACGCTATGAATATGAAAGATGGGTATAACTTTCACACAGATGATGCTACGGGGGAGTCTACAAGTATTTTGGTAAAAGGTTTAGTATTATTAAGGCATGATGGAAAAATTGTGGTTGAAATGCCAGCTTGTGACGCTGCAGGAAGGGATTCTCCGATTGCTGGACATTTGAAAATTCAGTTTAAGGCTTTGGATTCTTTAAAAACAGAAGGTGGACCAGACTATTCATTCAAAATTTTATTTCCTTACAAGACT
>JACCDN010370218.1_pt1 | contig 11039 bp, 9 predicted proteins | sample 7441691 | NCBI WGS metagenome assembly JACCDN01 (sample SAMN15323439, study PRJNA562643) | freshwater metagenome | isolation source: river surface water | place: USA:Blue River Watershed | collected 2017-08-16
AAAGACGGACTTGTCTTTTTCGATCATTCAAACAATCACAGATGCGCAAAAAGCGGATTCATTATTTTAAGAATTGCGGCTTGTGCTGTTTGTATGAAGGGAGACAGCCTGGATGTAGCGAGTGAATGCAAAAGGATTAAAAAGAATGCATTTTTCGATTCTGCGCTGCGATCAGGCAAAGAAAAAGCCCAACTGCGAACAGTTGGGCTTTTAAATTGGTGGTGGAGTCTGGGCATTCAAATAAAACGCTCTCAGAGAACATGACCCGCTACGGCATTTCGTGTCGGGGTTTGTCGGGCCGTGTCGGGCTTTTTGAACCCGCCATTTGCCGACACCCAATAGGGCGAAAAAAACGCCACCGTGGCCGTCCTGTGCCCTTTCGGGCCCACAACGAGTTGAATTCTAGCTGAATTTTCCTAGGCGGTCGATCTAGCTTAGGTTTTTGGCGCTGGTGCTGCCGTTAGCTCGGCCATATGCGACCAGGTCATGAGCTCGGAAGCCCTGCCTGTATCGGCGCTCAGCCAGGCGTCGAAAAGATCAGGCCGAATGACAACCGGAGTACGTTTTTCATCTCCAGGTTTGTGGAAATTCCGCATCACTGGGTGATGATCTGCGTTGGCGGTGAGCATAGAGAAAGAAACCACGAGCTCGCCAGTCGCTGGGTTTGTCCACCGGTCCCACAAGCAGGCAATCCCGAATGGATCACCTGAGGCCAGTTCTACTCCCCAGCGGACAGGTCTCCCAGATTCATAAGACGGTTCAAAAAAATTTTCCACAAAGATCAGCCCAAATTGCCGCTGCTTCCAAGCACCACGGTAGCTCGGCTTCACTGCGACCGTCTCACTTCGTGCGTTGTAGGTATGGCGGCTGATCTTGTCATCTTTAGCCCATGACGGGATCAATCCAAATTTGGCCAGACCACATGCCACTCGGCCTGTCTGATGACTTTTAACGACTAATGGAGCGTCAAAGCCCGGATAAGACTCGTTCGGATATCCAGACGGCAAATCAACCCCAAGTGCAGATTTGACCCACTGAGTGCGTTTTGTTGGAGTGAAATTCGTACACACGCCTGATCACTTTGATTCGAACAACAGACCCAACAATGGAAGTCTAAGTGGAAAGACCAAGGCTAATCATTGAATCAACTGCCTCCTGATTTTTGCTCGTCAATGCGTTGGCAACGATTCCCAGGCCCATACCTACTGCCGACATGGAATCTAGCCGTTCGACCCGAACATCTTCACCCAGTTCACGTTGCAAAGCGTTTAACAGTACTGGCGACTGAGACATACCGCCTGTTGCAAAGACGACAGATGGGCGCTCCCCTTGATCGTCAACAATGGCACGAACCTGCTCAAGCACCTTATCAATTGGGTTGCGAATCGAAGCATCAAACTCCTCCTCTCGTATTGACACTTCAAGATCGTTCTCAATGAATCCCAAATGCGCGATCAAACGATCTGCATCGGAAGCGAGAATTTTCAAACGCTCCGCCTCAAGGATTACTTTGTGCTGAGCTTGCAGCTCCTGCATCTTGAGGAAACGATAGATCTTGGATTTGTCACTTACTTGGTTTAGAAGCTCTTCGATTGAGTGCCTAGCTTTTCTGAATCGGATTTGTGCAGGCAAGTCTCTGGTAGCAATCGCATCGTGAAGCAGAGTGGTCGGCAAAGGCAATCCAGATTTCAATTTATCGTTTTTGCCGAACGCTGGCATCAAAAGCATCCATGCAATTGACTGATCGAAGTCTGTACCACCAATTCGGCTGCCAGCGCTGCGCGAGACTTCCAAGATGGCCCCAGAGCTAGACTTGCTCGATCCTTTAATTAGCGAACAGTCTGTTGTGCCGCCACCTACATCAACAACAAGGGACAGATCATTAGAAATTTTTGATGAGGAAATTGACAGAGCTGCAGCGACTGGTTCAAAGAAAAAATGCACCGCCTCGAATCCAACGTTTTTAGCGGCAACTCGCATTATTTCCAAAGCTTCGCTGTTTCCTGCATCACCTCGAACACCATGGTAGTTCACAGGCCGACCTAGAACAACACCTTTAAAACTTCGGTTGAAATGCCGTTCGGATTGCTCTTTGATGTTGCCCAGAATTTTTTCAACAATTTTCAGGAAAACATTTTTGTAATCTAGCTTGAGCTCGGTAGCTAGAAAGCTCTTGGGCGAGCGCATGAAAAATCCGGACATAGGATCTTCAGAATACAGGCGAATAGCCTCTCGGCCATACACGAACGTATGCCCTTTACTCATGGCGCTGAAAAATGTTTGCTCCCAATACTTGTTTTCAGCAGCCTCTGAATTCTCGCGTTGCATGGCAACGGTAAGCGATTTTCTCAGGGCGTCATCAGTCGCGATTGGGGAGATGTAATCTCTTTGAGCTCTCTCAAACTCACGTCGCTGCATCTTGTATCGCTCTAAAGCTTGAGTATGGTTCTCTAGTTTTGCGCCGTATTCAATCAGCTGAGCTTCATAGCGAGCATACGCCGCATCGAAATTTGATCCGTTACCAGCATAATCTTCAACCTTGGGCTTTACGGGCCGGGTGGGTAGACGAGGCTTGTTCCTGTTATCGTAATTTTCAAGAATTTGGGCCAATTCAGACAAGTCTTTCTGATGCCTATTTCTCTCATCAACTCTTGCTCTGCGAAGTCTCACCTCAAGCTCTTGTTCGTCGACTTCCTCAGCAGAATAGTCAACGCGCGGTACGAATAGAACCGTCGGAAGTAGTGTGCTCTCACCATCCAACTTCACGAACTCTTGGATTCCAGCGTCGTTAAAGGCTGATGCAACACAATTTGATGTACCGAAATCCAAACCGAGAAAGTTAAACTCGCCGTCTTTAGTCACTTTGTTCGCGGCAATATGAGACTGTCCTCTAGGTCGCAGAACCCATTCCCCGTTATCGTTGACAATCGAAACGGAAATGCCATTGTTGATGGCCAAATTTTGGGCTTCTCGAGCAGCCTCCGAATAGTTCGGGAATTTACGCTCTAAGTCCATATGAATTTCAGCTCACATTCTTAACTATGCTCTTTGGAGCAATATCTCCAGCGATCGCTTTGAGATCACCAAGATTAGCTTCATTGTTGCTCTAGTCGCTCCAACAAAAATTCGGATTTTTGAGTTTTCATCTAATTTGACAAAGTCAATTTCTGTGAGTACCACACAAGGAGCAGCTTGCCCCTTGAATCTGTGAACGGAGTCGGTCGTGATTTCGCCATCTGAGTACTCTGGATTTCCGAATTCATCGTATCTTCCTTGTATGGGTGAACGGAGTGTGTGCATGCCGATTTGAGTGAATGGCGTTAGGCTAGAGCTCTCTCGTCCTCTAAATGAAAGAAGCGCGACATGCCTGGGCTCGAATCCAAGTTCAAGCGATCGATCAAGTGCCTCAACAGTCCTGGGAATCAATTCACTTTGATTCTCGTAAGTTAGCACCTCTACATCGCCACCTTCGATTGGACTAAATGACGCTATCGCTGGTGAGAGTGCAAGGAGTTCATTGATCCCACTCAGCACTCGTTTGGGGCTGCGAAAATTCGCATCTGATCTGATGGTCACCCATCCATCAAATGGTATGCGCTCTCTGGAGTAAACATTTTGTAGCGGATCCTCGAGCCACCATGCTTTACCGCTAGGCCTTAGAAGTCTCAAAAGGTTTTCTGTCCAAGCAAGCTTGAAATCTTGTCCCTCGTCAACAATCAAGTCGTCAAACATTTGATCATCAGTGGGGCGGTAGCTGTCCAGTGTTAGTTCCATTTGTGTAAATGGGCCAGGCTTTTGATGGTCTATGGGAGCCCCTGTCAATTTGGCAATTCGGTCCCCAAGTTGGTGATATCCAGTCACCAGACCTCCTTCAGGAGCAACTTTCGAGACATGATCTGCCAAGGACCGGTTGTAGCAAACATAGAGAGGCTTACGACCTAGCTTTATCGATTCACGATACACGGAAAGAGCAAGCTGAGTCTTTCCTGATCCAGCAGTACCTATGACTCGCAGTCGGAAAGGGGAGAAGTCAATTCTTTGCGCCCATTCAGATAAACCACCAGAAACGCGTGTGTAAAGCTTGTCTGTTTGACCAATGACTGCATTCACATCAGGAACAATTTCCAAGAGATCGCTCAAGAACTGATGCAGCAATTCTTGAACGACAGAATTTTCTTCTTCAACTGGAATGATTGATTGGATGATTTGAATCAGTTGATCACGTCGTGTGGAGTCAACTATTCTTTTGGGATCTATTCCCGCCGACCCTAACTTCTTGATTTTGTAATCTGGGCAATAAAGTATTGAGTCAACAAATACCGAGTTGCCCTTAAGTGCCTGCCTTAATCGATGCTGTAGACCATGTGCATTTCGAGCGATTTGAAATGGGACATTCTTAGATTTTTCAGCATATTTCTTTTCCAGACCGTCCTCTGTTTCGTCCAGGTATCCAGTCTTTTGCTCTATCAATAGGATCTTCCCAGATGGGCTAACAACTGCGAAATCAATCTCTCCATAGATTGCATAGTTCTTGCTCTCAACATTCGTCCAGTGAACTCCGTGATAAATGGTGTAGCTGTCGTCCAATCCATTTCCAAGAAGTTCTAAGGTTTCGAGCTCACGTCCTATGTCAGCAAGTGGATTGACCTCTCTCCAACCGCTTGGGAATACCTTCGCCATATTTGTGCCCTTATCTGGTTCTTTGAGTGTACGAATCAGCAGCTGGATATTTCAAGCAGGTTTTTGATCGCATGACTGATGGTTTGCTAGATCTACGAGTAACGCACTCTTCATACGCTCAATCTCTGCTGCGCCCTCGTTCAGTGTTGTAACAGCCTGCTCAATGCGTGCCTCAAGGATCCTGACCTCATGATGCAGTGCATCTTCAGAAAGGCTCTTTTCAATAAGCGCATCTCTCAATACAGATCGGGAAGCAAGTATGGTCTCAACAATCTGAGCCAGATCTTGAAGATGCTCGCCAAAGGAAAGTTCCACTGAATTTCTTTTACTTGAGGAATTTTTTCCTCCAATGACCTTGGCTAAATTTTCTAGCCCCACCCAACGCTTCTTGAAATAGTATTCCGGCGTTCCGCTCATACACATCTCCCCGTCAATATTTGATGTTCCGAGTGAAGCTGCAGTCCCCAGAAGCGAAATTTGTGCACCCTAAGAATGCGCCATACTTTCCTTCTCTCCGCACCAGCATCCCGTCCTCACATTCAGGACATGCCTCATACTCTTTATTGCACCTCGAGTTGTCGCAACAAATGTGCACTCCATAGCGAACAAGGAAGCCTCTTCCGCAAGCGATACACGGGCGGCTGGTTGCATTGCAGATTGGGTAATTCGAACAACCGAAAAAGAGACCATGCTGGCTATTACGTTCAACCATCGGTGCTTGACAAGCAGTGCAACGCCGGTTGATGGCTCGCCCGAGATAGCTCTTGTCAACATCAGGATCTTTGATGAGCTCGGTGAAGAATGTCGACTCAGCGCTGGGGTCTCCGACAACGTACACAGCGTGCTTGGTTCGCGTCAAGGCAACATAAAGCAATCGACGCTCTTCGGCATGCTCAAAATGCTCTCGAGCTGATAGCACCAGATCCAACAGAGGATCATCGGCGATTTCGCTCGGGAACGAGTGCCGTCCACTCTTTACTCCGACCAGAATGGCATAGTCTGCTTCAGCCCCCTTGGCCGCATGCACACTGCTAAAAGTCAATGCCAAATCAGGTCGTTGTGCTTTCAGTTCAGAAATACCCAGTTGATCCTTGTAGAAGTTATATCGAGCCAAAATTAGGATGCTCGTTTTTCCGGAGCTTGCTACAGGAATATGCTGCGCAATTGACTCAAGTAGTGATCCACTCTCCTTTTGAGGATGCCAAAGGATCACGGATTTCGAGTTGTCACGAGCTTTCGCAATGACCTTCTTTTTGATCTGAGCTTCATTCTTCAGGACAAATCGTGATGCCACAGACTCGACCATCTGATCGAAGCGGAATGTCTCAGGAAGCATGCGGACTTCATGTTTCCCGAAATGATCTTCAAAGGACGTCATGACGCTGATGTCACTTCCTGAAAACCGATAGATCGACTGCCAGTCATCGCCCACGGCGACTAATTTTGCGTGGTCGGTTGATCTGAGTAGTGACTTGATGAACTGCGCTCTGCCGATCGAAATATCCTGAAACTCGTCAATCAAGACGTACTTAATGTCTTTGAGCTCATGTCCGCCATCTAGCGCTTGCTCCGCAAGACGAATCATGTCGTTGAAATCGATCAGGGAGGAAGAGGAGAGATGCTCTTGATATCTTTGATACACCTTCCCAAATATTTCAATGAATTTTCTGGCACGAGCCGCATCAGAATCATTCTGAGGAAGTCGATTGGATAGATCACCAAGACTCAGAAGTGACCCTTTGAAGAGATTCAGAAAGGTGCCAAGCAAAATCCCAAGCTCAGAGATGTATCCAGAAGAATTGAGCTTATCCAGCAGCTGGTCCTTCGGCAGAGGCGAAAAGATCACACCCTGCTGCTCAAGATTCTTTCGGAGATTGCCTGTCAGTGTGCCACTTCGTTTTTCATGACTGAATGTCTGAATAAGCTTTGTCTTATATTGCTGATGGGTAAGAATCTTCCACTCTCGAGACTCTAGGTACTCCTTTTCATTGATGAACGGTGGAGTGTTTCCATTGATATCAATTGCGAAATGCTCTATGTAGATCCCGTAGTCAGGCAGATAGAAGTCGGGTTTGTATTGACGCCTTTTGATGCTAGCGACAGGGTGTTCGTAGTCTTGCTCGTAAAGGTAGTTCACCCCATTTGCATAAAAGAAGTTGGCCAGCTCAAGCTCTTCAAGACTTTTGACCGTCTCCCCATTCAAAGTAATCAGCCCGACTGATCGAACGTAGGCGATGTAATCACCCATGCTCTTGAAGTCGAATTGATCTCGATATGGCTTTGCATAACTGACGAAAAATTCCGCCAGCTCAGCGTAGTTGTCTTCGTAGATCTGTTTGATCAACCCGTCGAGATACTCTCCAAGCTTTTCTCGACTCTCTGCCAATTCTGTAAGGCTAGGTTTTTGGCCTTGCGCTTCAGCAAGTATCTTCAAACCAAGAGCATGGAATGTATTTATGTTGATGCCAGGATACGGTGAGGCGAGGGATTTCTCCAGATCTTGTTGTACGTTTTTGTTGAAAGAAATCACCAAGATTTGATGTGGGGAGGCCATCCCCTTGTGAACAAGGTAGGCGACCTTGGACTTGATGGTCGTTGTTTTACCCGAGCCAGCCGCAGCAACAACCAACTCCGCATCTTCGTTAACGATGACAGCTTTTCTTTGCTCTAGCGTGAGTGGATTTGAGAGGACGCTATCAAAGAAGTTCTGGTACCTCTTTAGCTCCTTCGCCTCGAATTCCAGATTGCACTTAGAATGAAATCCAGTCCGATCTGCCTTCACCTCGTTCATGTACCGAATGTGATTGGCTAGCTCCAACCTAAACATTGGCAAGTCAGATACATCCGTGCTCCAAAGATACGTGAGTCGATCTTCATGCTCTTGCAGGATCTCGTCGATCTCACGATATGTCACCCATCGCTCACCTCTCGTAGCACTCAAATACCAATTGGTGCAACTCTCAATCCATTCGGCATTTGTAGCATTGCGATCATCAAAATTCTTGGCCTCCGCACTACGTGCCTTCAATACCTGTGCAATTTTTTCTTGGGTTCCATTCGTAACCCATCCAAAGACTTCTTGAGAGCCGCTCGCCAGCTTGAAGTTGATTCTTGACCAAATGAATCGACGTTCCATCTCAAGACCGTCTAAATCCGAATACGGAACTTGCACGCTCCCATCAGCAGACTTGAGAGTTAAAAAATAAGGGCTAAATCGCAAGAACCTTTGCCCAGCATCACTGGAGAAAATACGGTGAAAAAATGATGGCCGAAATTCGGTAAGTAAGGTCATTTTGTAATCATCGCCTATTTCGAGCAGACCTCAAACAGGTAGGTGACCGCGAAGCTTGCCAAGCCAAGCCCAAAAGAACAAAGGCCCCGAAGGGCCGCAGTCTGGACATGAGCTAGCTCACTTTTTCTTGTTCACAGCGGCTTTGAACCCAGCACCAGCTGAAAATTTCGGCACAGTCGCTGCCGCGATCTTGAGCTTCTCTCCGGTGCGAGGATTTTGGCCAGTACGGGCTGCACGCTTGGATGCCTTAAAAGTACCAAAGCCGATCAGCTGGACGTCTTCCTTCTTTGCCACAGTCTTAACAATCGTAGACAGGACGGCTTCTAGAGCACGGCCAGCTGCAGCTTTGGATAGATCGGTATTCTTCGCGATCGCTTCGATCAATTCGCTCTTGTTCACTCAAATCTCCTTAATTACGGGGAGCCAGATTTTGGCAGAATCGAAATAACTATTGAAGAGATTCAGTAGTCGTCTTTAATCTCTTCAACATCGACGATGACCACGCCTTCAGACTCTTCACCTACTGGAACATCGTCGAGTTCATCCCAGTCGTCTCGATCATATTCCCCCTCTTCTAGGCAATAGAGCGCATCATCAGGAGTGTCAGCACGGACACGCAACCATTCATGGATGCGGACAACTCGAGTTCTTTGAATGACGTAGGTGTTTGCCATTTTTTCTCCAGTTACGCAACAATCTCGAATGGCCAGCCATAGTAGCTGTAGAGAAATTCGCCGTCTCCCAATCGGTCTGTGAGCTTTGCTTTAATTCGAAATTTCGTACCAACGGGGTAATCTGTCACCAACCTCTTTGAGCATTCAACATGAAGAGTTGAGGGGAATTTCTCTCCAGGAATGGGTCTGACATGAATATCGCCGTGTAACCCAGACCCAGATCTTCGATAGCTTTCGACAACAACCCAAAAATATGCCCCATCAACTTTTGCCATTGCATCCTCCAACATAAATTTTGCTGCACGCGAGATCTATTACTTCTTCAACTCCTCAAATTTTTCAGCCATCGTTGGATTGCCCTTTGTCAGCTTCTTGATAGTCACATCTTGAGCCTTGTCGTTAGCTAGCCTAAGGTTCCGATCTGTGCTCAGCAACGCTTCTTTAGTTTTCTGCAAATGATCAATCGATTTTTCGATCTCTTCAATCGCCGTTTGAAAACGCCTCGAGGCCAAGTCGTAATTCTTGGCAAACGCATTCTTAAAAGTGTCCAGCTCGTTTTCAAAATTTGTGATGTCAATACTTTGCGCTTTGACGAGCTCCAACTCACTCTTGTATTTGAGTGAATTCATTGCTGCATTTCTCAACAGGGTGATGATCGGAATGAAAAATTGCGGTCTTACAACGTACATCTTTGGGAAACGATGGAACACATCAACTATCCCAGTGTTGTAGAGCTCGCTATCAGGTTCTAGCAGGGAAACCAGGACGGCATACTCACACCCCTTTTCAGTCCTGTCCTTGTCAAGCTCTGCAAGGAAATCTTCATTTTTCTTCTTGGATGCTGTCCCATCATTCTCATTTTTCATCTCAAACATGATTGAGACAATTTCCGTCCCACTATCGTCTGAGTCGCGAAAGATGTAGTCGCCCTTGCTACCACTTCGAGCATCGTTGTCTTTTTCAAAGTAGGCCCTTGGAAAAGCAGTCGAACGAATTCGATTGAATTCGGTTTCGCAATGTTGCTCAAGGGTCTCGCCCACCATCTTCGTGGACAACTTAGCTTTCATATCTCTCAAACGCTCAATCGCATCGTCACGATCTTTTATCTGCGTTTCGTACTTGTCAGCGAGCGATCTTTCCGAGATCGCTTTCTCAAGCTCTGCGCGGGCAAGATTGTTTTTTAGCTCGTCACGCTCTTTTTGGACGCCGCTGACTGCTTCCGTGATTGCAAGCTTAGTTGCAATCTCATTGGCCTCGACTTTGGCCTTTAGTGCATCTCTCTCTTTTTCAACTGAGCTGAGCGCTTCAGTCACAGCAAGCCGAAGAGCAGACTCGCTGCTCTCGAGCTTCGACCTGAGGCTCTGAATCTCAGCATCTTTGCCCGCCACATCTTTTTGGAATTCACTTGATGCCTTAGCCTGAGCAAGTTCAAGGGCGATCTTCTTTTCCTTCTCCGCCAGCTCAAGACGTTCGTTTAACTGCTCTTCGAACTCTCGATCGTGGACCTGTTTCAGAATGTCGGCGTAGCCTGATTCGTCAATCTTGAAAGCCTTTGAACAGTGCGGGCAAATGATTTCATTCATCGCTGTTTTCCTAAATTAAATCCTCAGCGCCACTCAGGGACATCAGGCCACTCAACCTCAAGCCCGAGGTCTTCTAAGGCGTCAATAGTTCGGTTTTCATCACCCATATCAACTTGGATTGTTTGCCAGCGACCACCCAGCCCGATGTGAGTTGGGTCTACAGGCTCGCTACCAAACAGCCTCTGCCCTTCATAGATAAGTTCATCCTTGTGATAAACCTTGAATATCTGTGTCACCAGGGGGCACTCTTCATAGCCGGGCGAGACGCAGTCTTCCCATTCAAGCTCATCAGTCGTCTCAACCTTTATTAATTGACCTGCCGTTAGAAGTAATTTTTTACAAGCTTCTGCCTCTAAATCATCTCCTTCAATGCAAGAAGCCACGAATCGCTTGAATACATCTTTTAAGGTTTCTTCCGTCATGATGAGGCCTCGCAAATTGTGATTAATTGAGCATTTGATTTTTAGCTATGAATTTATTGGACTTATCCGTTGGACTCAAGATCCTAAGTACGAACGACTAAGGTGTTTGCCCACTTATCTCCCAATCTCTGTCTGCGAATGTTAAAAATCATGATGGCATCAATGAGTGCCAGAATTGGAATCATTGTGGTGATATTCCTTAGGAATGATTCTGTGATGGTGCAAGAGGCACCACTTATTGAGTTTATGACTCTCATACCAAGCAGTTTTTTTCCTATTGACTGCCCCTTAGGCATTCCATCACTTAGTGAAACATAGCCCAGATATGTAACGATCAAAACAGCACCTTCAAAACCGGAATCGCCAGCTAGGCTCGACAAAAGCACTG
>JACCDN011021598.1_pt1 | contig 11037 bp, 10 predicted proteins | sample 7441691 | NCBI WGS metagenome assembly JACCDN01 (sample SAMN15323439, study PRJNA562643) | freshwater metagenome | isolation source: river surface water | place: USA:Blue River Watershed | collected 2017-08-16
AAAAGGAGATACACTCTTAATTCCTGCAGCTGCTCCTCATTTTGAGTTGAAAGGAACAAGCACTGTGTTAGAAATTTATATTAAATAGTTATATATCTAAAGATTATATGTAATTTTGCATCAAATTTTAAAAATAGAATAAAATGGCAAGTGTTAAAAATTTAAAGAAAGACATCAATTTTGTATTAGGTGATATCATTGAAGCGGTTTACATTTATGAAATGACAACTACTGGAAAACCTACAGAACAAACAAACGGATTAATTGATGAAGCGATTGCTACTTTCGATAATTTGATTGTAAAAGTGAATGCTAAAAAAGTTGAGAATAAAAAAGCACATTTCAAACAAATAAACGTTGAGTTGGAACAAGCTGCAAATCAATTGGTTGATAAAATCAATGCGTTTTAAGCAAAAAAAATCAATAAAAAAGTGATTAAATATTTTGCGTAATTAAAAAACGCTATTATATTTGCACTCGAATTGAGACGCCGATGTAGCTCAGTTGGCTAGAGCAGCTGATTTGTAATCAGCAGGTCGTGGGTTCGAGTCCCTCTATCGGCTCAAAAAAAAACCATCACATTGTGATGGTTTTTTTGTTTTTGCATGTTGATAATTTCTACTGTGATCAAAAAAAAATCCCCATACTACGTATGAGGATCTTTTCTTATTTTTCGGAAGCTTTTCGTTCCTTTATCAATGTTTTTAGTTTTTGGCCATACAATGATTTGGCTACGCTTGGTGTCATCGATTTATCTATTGTATCCAGGTACTTCATGTTAATGTCATAGATCTCTGAAAGCGCGATATAAGGGGCAACTTCATAGTCAGAGTGGTTCACAGCAAAATTGGTAGCATACAAATATTTGCTTTTTAAGATATCTTCTTGCTTTTTGTTGATTGTATTTACCAGCGCGTCATTCTTTTCTTTGTATGCGTTGAATTTTTTTCCTAATAAATCCAAGTCTTTATCTATATATTTTGAAGCTACATATTTGTACTCTTCATATAATTCGTGGTTTTTAGATCCAGTGATTTTAGCATCAGACGTAAAATAGCTCAAAGATGTTTCAATGTTTATTTTTCCTGGTTCAGCAAAAAACAGGAGGTTGTTGTCTACCGAATTACTGACACCTCTGTCAATAAATAAATAAAGCATTTCAGGCGATTGGATGTCAATTTCACTTGTAAAATGAGAATCGCCATTAACCGTAATCGTATCCAAAGCTACTAATGAAGAGTCTTTGATCTTTTGAATGTATAATTTACCTTTTGTAAAACCTTTAATGTATCCAGTTATTTGTAAGTTTTTATCTGATTTTTTTTCAGCGCACGCTACGAATAATAGGGCAGCAACAAATGAAAGGGCAATTTTTTGCATGGGTGATTTATGTTAAATTTATTTTTGGCAAAATAATAAAAAAAATCCTCAATTTAAGATAAAATTGAGGATTAAATCAGTTGATTTTTTTAATTATCCTTTTAACCAAGCATTGTTTAATGATTGTTTGTTTGGATTAGTTACTTGATACCCTTCGGTTTCATTAAAAGTAATTTGAGCGGCACCAGAAACGGTTTGCTCTTTTCCGTTACGTTTGATTTTGATGGTGATGGTTTGACCTTCTTTCCAATCTTGTACAGAAGTCATCAATTCATACACAGAATCTAAGTTATAATTCACCCCGTTGACAGCTAAAATGGTGTCTTCGGCTTGTAGTCCAATTTTTGTCAAACAATTACTTAACGTCACACTTGGGCGGATCATGATTTCTTTTGTCGACTGATTGATGGTGATTACCGGTTCTTTACCATTCAAAAATGGGTTGGCTGCTTTTTTGTTTTTACCTTTTGAAACCCCTACTTTTTCAAAGTAGTATTCGTAAGGGATAGGGGTGGTTCCTGCAACATATTTTGTTAAAAACGCACCTACTTCTGGATAGGTAAGTTGAGTTATTTTGTCAAATAATTCATCGTCAGAAAATGGTTTCTTAGATCCATATTCATTTGTTAATTTCTGCATTAAATCAAGAATTCCACGTTCACCGTTGCTTCTTTCTCTGATCTCGATGTCGATGCACATAGCAATCAACGCTCCTTTTTCATATACATTTAAGTACTGATCTTTGTAGGGTGCTTTTAATACATTGGCACTCATTTCAGTGAAAGACATGGTATCATTCATTCGGCTGGCACCTTCAATTTTATCAACCATTCTGTTATAAAATGCTGTTTCAGTGATTAGACCTTGATTTACTTGAAATAAATTAGCAAAATATTCTGTTACTCCTTCATACATCCATAAGTGTTTTGACATTTTTGGAGACGTAAAATCAAAATAATGAATTTCATTAGAGTGAACTCCCAATGGCGTTACAATGTGAAAAAATTCATGTGAAACCACATCAATTATTTGTTTGCCCAAAGCAGAAGAAGGCATCATTTCTGGGAAAACTACGGTTGTAGAGGTATTGTGTTCCAAAGCACCAAATCCTTTTGCATCTTTTTTCTTCATGTCAGATAAATACAAAAGAACGGTGTATTTTTTGTTGGCGTTGATGGGTCCTAAGAATTTCTTTTGGGCACGCATCATTTTTTCTAAGTCGCCCGAAAGTGCTTTTGCAGAATGTTTCCCAGACGGAGAATACACACTGAACAGTATTTCCATACCATCTACGGTAAATGAAGTATAATCTGGTTTAGAATACATAATCGGATTGTCGATCAATTCGTTGTATCTTGAAGCGTTGAATACATCAGTTGTAGCGCTAGAATCGTTATCGGTTAAGGAAGTAGCACCAAAAAGCGATTCTGGATGCAAAACGGTCACTTCATAAGGCAGGTCTGTTTTATTTGCAAAATATCCCACAAAACCATGATTGTTTAGCATGAAATTCTTTCCTTCATCAATATTGGTTCCAGCGGGTGAAAAAATATCCTCTTTACCAAATCCGCTTCCTTTTTCACTATCAAACGTATCGTTTACATAATACGTTATTTTATCTAATGTAGTGGCATTTTGGATGTTCCAACTGTTGTCATCTGTTTTGGAAACGGTTAATTCTTTACCTTTCGAATTAAAGGCTTTAAGACCTTCAACTTGTGTTCCGTAGTTATCTTCGGAATACGTTCCCGGAATGATTTTTGGTAAATGATAGGTGATTTCACTTGATGAAATTACGGGTGCTTGAACCGTTACCAGTACTTTATCATCTTTGATTGTATTTAAGTCAATGGTTACAGAAACTTGTTCTGTTTTTTTTGTTTCACTTGCAATTGGATTGGATTTACAACCTGTTAATAGTGAGATAATTACGAAGGTAAATAAGGTTTTTTTCATATTGTTGACGCTATGTTTGGAAACATTAGACTTTGGTTTTTTCAATTTGTTACAGTTGGATGATAAAATCAAAAATGGAAGTGATTAATAGGGGTGCAATACCAATTTTTGGCTCGTTATAGGATGCCCTGTTTTCCGATTCATCACCTTCAATGATTTTAAAAACATGATTCATGTTCTCAATGATTACCAATTTTGCATTTGGTTTGAATGATTGAAGTAAACTTGCTTCCGATTCGGGTACTTGTAAATCTTTGGTTCCATTGATGAGTAAAATGGGAATTTTTAGTTTCTGAATTTCAATTTGTGGATTTATTTTGATCCAAGAAATCAAATAATTTTGAACACTATTTCGGAAAATGCTTTTAATTATTGAACTTTCAGAGGTGCAGTCAAATGTTTTTCCTGATTTTAAGAGGTCTAAGTTAGCTCGTGTTTCTGTGGCATTTTTGGGAGATTGCTTGGCAATTTGTTCGTATAATATTTCGTCAATAGGTCTTCCAGGTCCCGCGATAGAAACAAACCCATCCACATTTTTTGTAGCCGACATCATTCCCACCAAAGAACCCTCGCTATGGCCAATTAGTACAATTTTTGAATAGGTTTTCAAATTTTTGAAATAAGCTACAATTAGATTGACATCTTTGGTGTTGTCTTCAAAATCCATTTTGGATTCGTCGACTTTTCCAGCTATTAATTGAGCAATGACGCGTTTGTCAAAACCGAAAACATGAATCCCTTTTGCAGCTAATCCTTCGGCAAGGTATTTTAGGGAGTTGTTATGAACCCCTGGTTGATTTCCGCTTCTATTTGTGGGCCCCGATCCCGGGATGAGTAGAGCAAGAGTTGGTTTTTTTTGCTCCAATTCTGGGGTGTACAAGGTACCTTTTAACTCTTGGTCAATCGAAATTTCGCGTGTGTTGATTTTGTTGATTTGGGCAGTAAGGCAAAGGGAACACAGCAATAGTATCCAGGTTATTTTTTTCATTTGAGGTAGTTTTGAGTAATCATGCAATCTGTTTTTTGAATGCATACAAGGTAGAAAAAAAGCTCCTGAGTATTCAAGAGCTTTTGCTATTTAGTCAAATTTATTTTTTAGGTAATATTTTCCATCCAAATCATCATCAAAATCATCGATTACAGCCGGTTTTGGTTTTGGCTTACTTCCAGCTACTTTTTTCTTCCATAATTCAAAATTATCTTTCGATAATCGTTTTCTCATGATTTCTGTTACCTCCGGTTCTGGAATGTGAAATTCAGCTTTAATTGCTTCAAAAGGCTTCTTTTCCTCTTGTGCCATGGTGATTAATCGTTCTAAATCTTCCTGATTTAGTTCTACTCTTTTACCTTTTTTCATTAGTCGAAAAGCATGTTTTTTGGTGGTTATTAATAGGTTTTATATTTATATTTCAATATTAATAAAAAAAATAATTACTTTTTATAATTAAAGCTATTTTTTTTCACTTCAGTTTTCTATTTGATCATCCGAAATGTGAGGTTTATTCGTGGTCCAATTTCTTGCGCTGTTTTCGGAATCTGATGTTTCCAAAAATGCTGCGTTTCACCTTTCATAAGTAATAAGCTCCCGTTTTCTAATACAATTCGTTGACGCAATTCAGGTTGGTTGTTGTGTTTTAAATGAAATACTCGGGATGCACCCAAACTTAAGGAAGCAATCACTGGGTTTCTTCCCAGTTCTTTTTCATTGTCGGCATGCCAACCATTACTATCTTGCCCATCTCGATATAAATTCAGCAAAACCGTTGTAAACGATGTCGAACATACCGTCTCAATTTCTTCTTTTATGTAAGTTAAAAGGCTATTCCACGGATGTGGTTGCATCACGATGTTTGAATAGCTATAAGGTTTCCCTTCATTGCCAAACAAGGCGGTTAATCTGGGTTGAAGGTGGTTTTTTCCATACACCTTTATTTCGTCCTGTTGCCAAGGAATTTCATGCAGCAATCGTTCAAAAAGCAGTTTGGATTGCTCCGAATTCAAAAAGTTGGGGTACCATTCGATCTCAGCTTGAGGTAAATCTAGAACGATTTTTTCTGATGGAAAAAGTGACATGTTATTCATTTCGTTTTTGAGATAGAAAGGAAATTTTTTGGTTCATCATGATGATTGCAAACAAAATGCAGAGTATTCCAATCCACTGAATAAAAACCACTTTTTCGTCCAATAAAAAATAAGCCATAAGTACCGATACAGGTAATTCTAATGCAGAAACTATACTCCCAAGTCCGATTCCGGTAATTGGAAATCCTGCATTCATAAGCAGCGGCGGTATGATCGTACCGAATAGGGATAAGGCAATGCCCCATTTCCAAAAAATGCTAAAATTAAAAGGAGTATGTTGTGTAAAGAGTCCAAAGATAAAAACAATGACAGCTCCTCCCAATAACATGTATAAACTTCGTTTTGACGAGGGTATCCCTGTAGCAATTCTATTTGCAGTGAACATCGTCGTTGTAAATGATAGCGCAGAAAGTAATCCCCAAAATACCCCACGGAGGTCTAATGAATTTTCATTTTGTATGACATTGGTGGCCATAAGGGTGCCTACTAATACGATCAATACGGCACCTATTTTTTGAAGGGAAGGTTTGTGTTTATCGAGTATCCATTCCAATAATACACCCATCCAAACGGTTTGCATGAGAAGTACAATGGCAATGGAAACGTCAATGTATTTGACACACAAGTAATAGAAAACACTCGTCATTCCTAGAGATGTACCTGCCAACATCAGTTGAAAAATATGTTTTGAAGTGGGTTTTAGTACAGATTTTGACCGGTCTCTTTCTTGAAAAAGAATAATCATCAAGACTCCCATTATTCCCAATACAAATTGTGATGTTGTCACCTCCGCGGTTGTGTAATGCTCTTGGTAGGCTAATTTCACAAAAGTAGCTAGCATGCCATAGCAACTTGCTCCCAAGGCAACCAGTAAAACACCTTTAAGACTTTTCTCTTTTGTCATTTTGTTGCAAATTATCAGCGTTCAAAGATAGTTGAATAGGAAGTGATAAAAAAAGCAAATTCAGAAACGAATTTGCTTTCGGGTATTATTCTTCTATTTTCTTTTTTTTCTTTTCGGATAAGTCACTGAGGTGTAATTGAAGTGCTTTGACAGAAATGCTTATTTCCCAAAAGGAGATTCCTAGCGACAACAACAAGCACAATAAGCTCAAGCCAAAAAGGTAAACGCCTACGATGGGTTGTTGTATGTACAATATCAGCATGGCAAAAACAGATAGAAAAAGACTTAAAACCCCAAATAACTGCATGTATTTTATCAGTGTGAGGCGCATGTTTAAGTTTTTGATTTGAAGTAGTATGCTTCGGCTGTGGTCTTCATCGTAATGTTTTTTCAGGCTACGAATGATTTGAGCAATCGTTAAAAATCGATTGGTGTAAGCCAATAAGATCAAGGAAGTAGCCGAAAACAATAAGGCAGGTGTTTCTATGTTAATCGTCATGTTATAAGATGTAATCGGTGTTTATAAAGTTTGATTTTTTATCATTCAACAATTCCTGTAGAATTTCATTATTGTAGGCATTGTCTTTGGAAGCAACGAATGTTCTAATCGAGAAGGAACGAAGTGCGTCATGAATGGATAGTGTTCCCACTGCCGAATCTTTTCTTCCTGTAAACGGATACACATCGGGTCCTCTTTGACAAGAACTATTGAGGTTTACTCTGCAAACGAGGTTGACCAATGCATCGATGAGCGGTGCAATTGCAATGATGTCTTTTCCAAAAAGTGATACTTGTTGGCCGTAATTTGATTCAGCCATGTCATTCAGTGGTTCGTTGATGTCACTAAATGGAATGATTGGAACTACAGGACCAAATTGTTCTTCATGATACACCCTCATGTTTTTATTTATCGGATATAAAACCGCCGGATAGATATAATTATCAGAAGTTTTTCCTCCTTTTTCATTGAGTATTTGAGCGCCATTTGCCAGAGCATCATCGATTAATTCTTGGATGTAAGCGGGTTTTTCAGCTTCGGGTAAAGGTGTTAAAAACACATTGGGTTCCCAAGGATTGCCATAAATTAATTCATCCACTTTTTGTGCAAACCTTTTATTGAATTCATCCGCAATTGATTCGTGGACGTAGATGATTTTAAGCGCCGTACAACGTTGGCCATTGAACGATAAGCTACCCAACACACATTCCTGAATCGTTAAATCTAAATTGGCATCTTTGAGTACGATGGCCGGATTTTTAGCTTCTAACCCTAAAATGAGTCGCAACCTATTTTTATTTGGATGTTGGTCTTGAAGGGCAATTGCCGATTTACTATTTCCAATAAGTGCAAGGATGGCCACTTTTCCTGTTTTCATTATGGGTGATGCTACTTCGCGACCTCTTCCATAAAGGATATTGATGACTCCTTTAGGAAAGCTGTTTTTGAAGGCTTCCAACAACGGAGAAATAAGCAATACACCTAGTTTTGCAGGTTTAAATAAAACCGTATTTCCCATGATGATTGCCGGAATCAATAATGAGAACGTTTCATTCAACGGGTAGTTGTATGGTCCTAAGCACAGTACCACTCCAAGTGGTCCACGGCGAACCATGGCATTTACGCCCTGACTTTTTGTAAATCGGGCACTGTCACGATCTAATTTTTTATAATCTTCGATGGTGTCGTAGATGTATTCTACGGTTCTGTCAAATTCTTTTTCAGAATCGGATTGTGATTTTCCGATTTCCCACATCAAGTACTTCACTACTTCACTTCGGGTGGTTTTCATTTCTTTTACAAATGCTTCCATACACTTGATACGGTCTATGACTTTCATGGTTGGCCAAAGCCCTTTCCCATTATCATATGCTTTAACAGAAGAATCAAGTGCCTCAAGCGCTTCTTTTTCTTTCATGTTTGGAATACTTCCCAAAAGAGTTGGCAGATAATGTTCAGTTGATGATATCGTTGAAAACACATCCGTTGTTTCGCCTTGCCATTGTTTTAATTCGCCATCCAAAAGATAGTGTCTTTGATGAAGTGGTTGTATAATTTGAAATGAAGAAGGAATTGTACTCATGGTTTTTTGGTTTGATATGATAAAAGTACCTTTTTTTATTAGAATAATAGTAAAACCTAAATTAAATTCTGTTGACTACAATGTTATTGTTCATTAATTTTTACTAATGTTCACTGCTTTTGTAACAAAAGCAACGGTATGCTGACTAAATATGCATATAATTTATGTTTATGAAATTTAAAATAGTAGTACTCTTATTTTTGTTTGGTATTTCTTTCCAAATAGATGCACAAGAAAATCAAAAGAAAGTAGCAGATACAACTCTGAAATTAAATGAGGTTACTATTACAAAAGCCAAAAAGTCAATTGAACAAAGGGCAGATAGAACTATTTTTGATTTTGCCAATCAACCAAGTTTAAATTCGGGTTCGGTTCTAGAAGGTTTAAAAAAATTACCTGGATTGATTTCTTCTGATATCGCAGGAATGATGTATCAAGGCAAACAACTTGAAGTATATTTGGATAGTCGACCCTTAAATATTTCAACAAATGAGTTGAATGGCTTTTTAGAAGGCATGCCTGCAAATGCAATAGAAAAGATTGAAATTATTACCCAGCCGGGTGCTGAATTTCCCGCAACTTCAGGAGGTGCCATTCTAAATATCATTACAAATAAAAATGCAAAGAATTTTTTAAGCGCTACTTATACAAATAGTACAAATACTACTATTTATGATAAATCGAGATGGCGTGTTAATAATAGCCTATTATTAAATGCAAAAAATAAATATTTTGGATGGCAATTAAATATGGGTCAGAATTATAGAGAAAATGCAATTTGGACCTCTATCATTAAAATTGAGAATTTGTCAAACACCACTTTAACCAATACAGAAGCCGATAGGATTGGTAAAAATAATTTTATTAAATCAGCGATGACTTTTGATTTTAATAAAGACAGGTTATTGATAAATTATGATGTGAACTTTAATAATAATTATAGTAATACCTTATCAAATGGAAGCGGATTCGCAACGGATGATTTTTCTAAAACGAAAGGATGGCGTCAAGATGGAGTAGTGACCTACCAAAAACGATTTGAAGATAAATCTAAAAAACTCGATTTTAAGGTAAATATTAATCGTGTTTATAGTGATTTTTTATTGACTTCATCTGGAATAGCACTACCTGTATTAGAAAATAGTACCGATCAAAAATATTATAGCGCAAAATTTGATTATTCACAGCCAATTGGTTTTTCGGATGATGGAAAAATTAGTTTTGGGAGTTTATATGAAAAATTAGATTTTGAAGCGAAAAGTAAAGATATTAACAATTTAGATTATCAAAGAAAAACAATCGCATCCTATTTCGAATTACAATCCAAGTTTAAAAGTTTTACTTTTATTATTGGTGGTAGGGCAGAAGACTATGACATCAAAGGAATAGCAAATACTACTACATTAACACCCTTTAAGCAATTTCGTTTTTTTCCAAATGCAACAGCTCAATATAATGTCAATAAATCGGTGTTTTTTAATGTGAATTATAATAAAAAAATCACACTTCCAAGTACTTCCGCATTAAATCCGAATAATACCAATTATCAAAATCCAACGATTAATTATGAAGGGAATCCATTTTTGCAACCTACCATTTTTGATAATTTTGAAGTAAAATTGAGCGCCTATGATTACGCTTTTATTGGTTATTCAATGAGCTCTGCGAAAAACCAAGTGGTTCAAAGGGTTAATTTAAATGGGAATGTTATTGCAAATTCAAATGAAAATGTTCCAGAAATTAAGGTGCATAACTTTAATGTTGGGATGCCGATTCCTTATATGTTATTTACGAAAGGTCTTGAAGAGACTTTAAAAATGAATGTAAATCCAGATGAGATGAATTTTCTGTTCGTTTATGTAGCATATCAACTGCATCAAATTCCGCAAATCGAAACCAAAGGATTTTGGGTCTATAACATGATGTCGCAATTACTCTTGCCCAATAAAATTAAGTTTGTAACTAATTTTAATATTATTACTTCTAGAGGAAATTATTATTATTTTGTAGCAAATAAACCTTTCAGTAATTCCCTTGATTTTTCATTTTCTAAAAAGTTTTTAAAGGATCAATTATCAGTTTCAATAAATATTGACGATGTTCTCAATTCAAATAGATCTCAATTTTATTCCTACAATACACCCTTACTATTGGGTAATAAATCAGATACACGCCGATTTGGTTTTAGTGTTAATTATAAAATACCAACGAAAAATAAATTAGCGAAAGAAACGCCGATTTTAATAAATAAAGACAAAAAAGAAGATTCTGGAATTATTGGAAACTAAAAAAAAAAAGGCTGTCAATATTGACAGCCTTTTTTTTTATTGAATCAATTCAAAGCTTCTTTTTACAAAAGCTGTTAAAGCTTCCCCTTTTAACAATCCTTGCGAGATTTTGGCTAAATCAAGCGCTTGATTGATTAAATGTTCTTGTTTTGCTTTGTCTTCTGTGTTTAGGATGGTCGTGGCCAAATCAGAATTGGTATTTACTACCACATTGTACATGTCTGGCATGTTGCCCATTCCAAACATTCCGCCACCACCTGATTGACTCATTTCTTTCATTCTTCGCATGAATTCGGGTTGCGTGATGATGAAAGGTGCCGCCTGGCTATCCATTGCTTCTAATTGC
>JACCDN010728791.1_pt1 | contig 11036 bp, 9 predicted proteins | sample 7441691 | NCBI WGS metagenome assembly JACCDN01 (sample SAMN15323439, study PRJNA562643) | freshwater metagenome | isolation source: river surface water | place: USA:Blue River Watershed | collected 2017-08-16
CTCCAGCGCCGGACGCATGCCCGAGTCGTTCAAGCGCTGCATGGCGTGGTCAAAGTGGCCCACACCCGGCAAGACCAAACGCGTGGCACCTTCCAGTGCATCGGGGGTCAGGGCGCGTTCGGCTTGCAGGCCCTGTTGCTTAAACAAGGTCATGAAGGCCTGGATGTTACCGACGCCGTAGTCAACGATACGGATCATCGGAAGTACCTCTTCTCAAGACCCAACCAGCGCAACACATTGGCCCCCAGGCCAATGAGCCAACGCTTGTTCTTGAAGTCACGGTAGGTGGTTTTGGGGCTGTCGAACAAGGCTTGGAGTTCGCTGACCGTCAAACCCAACTTGTGGGCAACGTATTCAAACTCTTGCTCCAGAAAGTGCTCGTCCATCTCAGGGCGCGAAATACGGTCCAGCGCTTGGTCACGCGTCATTTGACCGGTCATGATCAAGCTGGAAAAATGGGCGCGGCGTTTGTGAAAACCGAAACGACGGGGAAGCCAATAGTCTTCATAGAAGCGCGTGAAGCGCGATTCATGGTGCTTGTGCTGAAAGCGCTGCCAGCCGAAACGCTGCTCGAGCTCGTCTTCGGCTTGTTGCTTTCCAAAGGGCACCATGTTGAGTGGGTGGTGCACTTTCATGCCCAAAACCTTTTGGTACCAAATCTTGTAGACCAAGATATCCACCAAGGGGAAACCGTCTATACGGCCGCCATCCCCGTGCTTGGCCCAGATGTCACCAAACAAGGTGGTGTCGATCCCTAGGTAGCCGCCCCAAGCTTCCGGCTCACGGCAGCACTCGGTGGAAAAATTCGAGCCCGTGATGATGTGCTTGATGTTGTATTGACGCGCAAAGCGGTACAGGCCCGAGAAAAATGCGGCGTCTTGCACCAGGTCCTGGTCTGGAATGCCCGAGCGCAAAAAGGCCACCTGCATGCGCTTGACGTCGTTCCAATTCACCACCTCGGTGTAGAGGTCCAAACCCAAGCCATCGACGAGTTTTTCAATGTTGCCCACGGCCTGGTCGGTGTTCCAACCCGCATCCACATGAAAGAGCAAAGGGCGTAAGCCCATTTTTTCTTTGGCGACATACGCAGCATACGAGCTGTCCAAGCCACCACTCAGACCGATGATGCAGTCGAAGTCCTTGCCTTGCCCATCCCTTTTGATAGTTTCGGCCAAGGTTCGTAGCGCTTGCTCACCCTCAACACCTGTGCGCCAATTGGGCTCGATTTGTTCGTGAAAATTGTTGCAGTACTCACACCAACCACAGGCATCAAATGTGATGCTGGGATCGGATGTATCCATGATGCAATGACTACAAATTTGTCTAGATGTATGGTTCATAAAAAATCCAAAACTTAGCTCATGGCTTAACGAGTGGAGGCGTTTCGAACATCGAGCAAATATGCCCAAGTCTCTTTAGCACACCGTCTCCAAGAAAATAATTGCGAGCGTTCCAAAGCCGATCTTGCGATGTCTCGTCGAAGGTTGGGATTATCGATGATGGTCTTCACAGCCTTAGCGATGGACAAAGGCATCTCCGGGTTGAAATAAACGCCAGATGTCTTGAGGACCTCAGGCATTGGCCCACGATCTGAGCAAGCAATAGGCAAGCCTGCCGCCATGGCCTCAACCAAGGTGTTGGGCATGTTCTCACAGCTCGACGCAAAAATAAAAAGGTCTGCATTCATCAAAAATTCGGCAATTTTTTGATGTCTTTGTGCTGGATGAACATGGACAAATTGACCATCTGGATCAAATTTCTCGACGGCTTTCTCAACCAAGTCCACGGCAGCACCAGAACCTGCACCCACAAGATCTAGACGCAAGCTCATACCCAAGTCTCTTAGCTGGCTGATGGCCTCGATGACATTCCATTGGTGTTTGTACAGGTCTGCATTTGAAACATAAACACAGCGAACATCTTTAGGCTGTCCACTTGACTCAGGCATCGGAGTCTGCCGGCGAAACTCATCACCAATACCGTGCGGAATCACCCTATATCCCTTTAATGGCCCGCTGAACTTCTGGATGACATCAGCAGCATATTGGGTCAAAAACAAAGCACCCGTGGCTCGCTGGAGCGATCGAACTTGAATCCATTTCAGCAACCACAATCGAAGTCTTGAAAATGAGAGCAGGGGATAACGCTGCATCTCCTGCCCTTCAAAAGAGAGCATGTCACGACTCATGACGATGTCAGGCACAAAATGGCAGACCGTACCAGCATCGGTACTCAGCAAGGCTTGACAGCCAGCAGCTTTCAACTCCCGAGGCAACTTGGCGTACTGCCACCACATTTGCTTGAACAACGATCCACGCAAAGCTTCAGGCGAATGCTTGACCAACCACGGGAAATCAGGAATTTGATCCAGCAACTCCGCGTAGGACCAGAGATGGACTTGGTCAATGCCGTGTTCTTGAGGAGACACGGCATTGAGGAAACCGATCAAATGTGCCTTCGCACCGCCAGAGCGGTTCCTCGATGCATCAATCGCCACCACCACTTGATTTACATTCATCAACAACCTCTAACAATCAAATATATTGCCAATGCCAATCAAGCCAAAGCATTTAAAAACGAAACAAATTTCTCATGGTAAGCGGCAGGGTCAAAATACCGCTTAGCTGTTAACCGAGCTTCCGAACACATCGTTGAATAACACATTGGCACAATTGCATCCTGAATGAGTGATGGCAAATTTTCATCTACAGAAGCCGCATCCAAAATTATTGAATTTTTAGTATTCAACATGTAAGCCAAATCACCAGTCGCATTCGTAATGAGCGGACAACCATTCAACATACTCTCCATGGCTTTTGTTGGAAACCCAGCGAAGGCATACCGTTTTGAATCTCTAAAAAGAACAGAGAAATGACTTTCCGCATAAAGTGACATTACCTCTTCGCGCGTTACACGGCCAACACAATTTACATATGCCTGATATTCGGAGTAAACAAGCCTTCCGTCATCCAGTAATGCAATCAACTCTTGTGATGTCATCCCAACGATACTCATTGAAACATTGATGCGAAGAGTCTTCGATAAATTTGGCAATATCCGAATCATCGGTAGCAATTTATCTTTTTTACCCGCCTCGCCAGCGTATATCAAGCGAAGTCCGTGCTCTGGCTGAAGGCGATCAACACAAGATGCAACAGTTGATGGCCGCAGTGGAGGAATCAAAATACTGTTGGAATTTTTGAAATGACCCTTCAGAAATTGACTGATGACGATGGTATTTGAGAAGAGTCGGTAAACCCATTTCATTCGTACCCAATTTTCAAACGCCGCCAAACCAAACCTTCCGCCGGGCAGATGTTCTGACTCATACCATTCCGTACTATCTAAAATCAATTTGATATTAGAGAATTTGCACAATATAAAAATGAATAATGCAAACAAGGCAGGCGGATTATAAATTACGACCACCGAATACTCAGATCGATTTTTGAACAACCACCCAAAGGTTTTACGACCCCTAAGCAAAAATCCAAGGAGCCGGTAAATGGGATTTACTTGCTTCGTTCTAAATTCATCTTGAGGAAAACAACGGCGTCCAAGATGAACATAATTTGTCACTCCACTTTCACTTGACTCCCAACCAGCAAAATCAACTTGACACCCAGCATGTTCAAATAAATCTGCAACACCTTGAACCCTAAAGGCCGCAGCATCTTTATCTGGAAACCTAAAAGATCCCGTATAAAGTACCTTGTTATTTTGTAGCATTCAAACCTCTAATTTGAACAAACAACAAGGCCACTAACATAACTGGGGTAATCAAAACGACATACCGTGCATTGACGATTGGACTCATGAGCCAGGTTAACGCATAGGCAATGACCACCAATATCAGTGGACGCAATGGAGAATCGATGTATCGGTTTAAGTTTGCAATCAACCGTACAATCGCAGGGATCAAAAATACAAACAAAACCAATACTGGTATCCTCAAAATTTTGGCGACATCGATTACCCCTTCATGCGTAAAAATTAAAAATGAAAGATATGCATCAACAACATATTGAAACAACCGAACAGGATTGAACAGAAGATAGCCAACAAGGTAGGAGTTATTGAAGTCAATGACAAAAGCATTAAATCCACCGCCAAGACTTTCATCTCCTATAATGCTGTGATTAACAGACAAGTAGCCAGCCAGCAGTGAAGTCACTATATATGCCGCGGCGACTTTCCACCAGAACTTACCACCCATGGAAAAAAAAATCAAAATAAAAGTAAATACAACAAGCTGCATCCTCACAAATACAAAAAATGGCAACAAGAGCAACAAAATCCAATACCGCCCCTGCATACCAAATCTGACAGACAATAAAAAATAAAAAATTGTCAACATGTCCTTATTAATCAATTGCGAAAAATACAGAAAACTCAGATGGAAGAAAAAACTCAAATGACCCAACACCCCCAAACCCAGATCATCTGTAATTTTTGAATAAATCGCATAACACAAAATTAAAGTAATGGTGTTAAATAAGAAGGCCATCAGCTCCATATTTTCAGTTGCAAAATATGGGAAGATATTGGCCAACATCAAATAGATTGATGCAATACCCTTATCGTTAGCAAATTCAAATAAACTCTCACCATTGGCAACCAACTCTATATTTTTCACATAAATTAAATGATCATGGATATTCGTTGCTTCTTGCAACAAATGAACCCCGCCATTATTCGATATTACAAAAACAAAATAATAAAGAAAACTCAAAAAAGTAAATAAAAGAAATAGAGAGGCCGGAACACCGTTATATTTTATTCTCACACCTCCTCCTTTAGTATTTTTTTATTTACAAAATAACATATTGACGCATGCTGAAAAAATGCCGATATCAATATAAATATCATCAAAGGCAAAACCCCTGCATTAGCTAATAATGAATAACTCACAATCATAATTATAAAAACAACATCAATCAAAATTTGCAAACGTTGCATTTTCGCCGCCCTGGCAATTACACGAAACGGGGTGGATAATAAAAAAACCGATCCCCACAACAATTGAACAGGAAGCAGTTCACTTGCCATACGCCATTCATTCCCAAGAAATAAATGGAATAAATCTACCATGAAAAATGTTGTTAACACCACAGTTAAGCCAATGGCTATTATTTTAAAGCCGTTTTTATCAATAACTTTTATTGAAGCGATATTTTCAACTTGACCGATTTTATGATAGTAAACTTGTGCAAAACTGCTCGATAGCAAAACTATTGGAGCCCAAACCAATCTATTCGCCATTGCATATTGACCTCCGACATCTTCGCCGAATTTATAAGCGAATAAAAATAATGGCGCAAAAAAGGCGCCGACAGAAATTGTTTCTTGAATACTACCGTAAATTGAGAATGCCTTATTAGTCTTAATATACTCAAGCAATTGCTTAAATGTTACATCCGCACTATTCAAGGAGCCGATCCGTATTTTTCTTAAATATATTGCAGCAGCTATTTCCCCAGTCAATGTTGCCAAAACCAATCCATCTTCAAAATCAAGAATCGAAAATGAAATTTGCATTGCGATGATAAGCAACGCCCTCACAATATAAAATCCAGAGAGTTTCGCAAACTCGCCACTGTAGACCAAGTATCCGTTATATGTGTTTGCCAAACCCAGAAAAAGACTCAACACAACCGCATACGCAAAAACTTCCCCTATAAGCATGGAGGGAATGATTGCCATTAAGGAAAATGACAATGCGATTTTTTCAATGACTTTAATTCCCTGCCTAGCTTCTTCACTTGTTTTTTGTAGTGGTATCGTTAGATGCAACTGAAGTGTGATCCATATTGCGCCAATCATGGCGATCGATTGGATTTGTGCAAGGTATCCAAAATCACTAGGTGCATAGATTCTTGAGAGAATCAGAATTGACCCGAATTGCAGTGCTTGTGCTAGACCATTGCCTAGCATTAATTTTTTAACTTGCTGGCGCATCCACTATGTGCTTATTTGCATACCATGGGATAGCGATGCTGATTCCTTGAGCAATTCGATGAGTCGGCTCGTAGCCCAACAAGCGCTGGGCTTTTCTGGTGTCTGCGAGACTGTGGCGCACGTCACCCGCGCGGAAGTCGCGGTATTCAGGCTCGGTGTTGGCAGGCACGCCAAAGGGCACCAGGTTGTCGCGCACCAAGGCAAACAGCTGTTTGAGGGTGGTGCGATCGCCCACGGCCATGTTGTAGACCTGGTTTCTGGCATCGTCGCTGGAAGTCGCTGCCAGCAGGTTGGCTTGGATGGCGTTTTGAATGAACGAGAAGTCTCGGCTGGTTTCGCCGTCGCCGTTGATGAAGACCGTCTCACCTTTGAGCAGCGAGGACACCCATTTGGGGATCACGGCGGCATAAGCCCCGTTGGGGTTTTGGCGTGGTCCAAAGACGTTGAAGTAGCGCAGCCCGATGGTGTGGAAACCGTAGCACTTTGAAAACACGTCGGCGTAGAGCTCGTTGACGTATTTGGTCACTGCGTAAGGGCTCAGGGGTTTGCCGATGTTGTCTTCCACCTTGGGCAAAGCCGGGTGGTCGCCGTAGGTGCTGCTGCTGGCGGCGTAGGTGAAGCTTTTCACCTGCGCGTCGCGGGCGGCCACCAACATGTTCAAGAAGCCGGTGATGTTGGCGCTGTTGGTGGTGATGGGGTCGGCCAAGCTGCGGGGCACGCTGCCCAACGCGGCTTGGTGCAACACATAGTCGACGGGGATGGATTGCTTCCCGCTCAAACTCGCGGTCGCAACGACGGTGGGCTGGGTCCACGTCATGGCTTGTTGGCAGTCTTCCAAATTTCGGATGTCGCCTTGAATGAACTGGAAGTTGGCCCATTGCGCTGGCGTGACCAGGCTTTGCACTTCGTCCAAGTTGTGTTGGTAGCCGGTGGCGAAGTTGTCCAAGCCCACCACACGTTGGTCGAGCTTGAGCAAGGCTTCCAGCAAGTTGCTGCCAATAAAACCCGCCACACCTGTGACCAACCAGGTCTTTGGGGATGCGGGGAGCGTTTGTAAGAGTTGTTGGTATGGGGTCATGTTCAGAGTCGTCCGTCCGCGGCACCCATGGGCAAGATGCTTTTCACGTCGTACACCACGGCGCCGGCTTGGCCAAAGGCTTTGATGCCTTGCTCGCCCATGGCCAAAAATTGGTGGTGGCCCACCGCCAAGACGATGGCGGCGTATTGCCCGTGGGCCGGGGCCTTGGTCAGGCAGGCCAGGCCGTATTCGTGTTGTGCCTCGGCCACGTCGATCCATGGGTCGTACACGTCCACTTGGGTGTTGTAGCCGCGCAGGGCTTTGACGATGTCCACCACCTTGGTGTTGCGCACATCGGGGCAGTTTTCTTTGAAGGTCAGGCCCAGCACCAACACCTTGCTGCCCAAGACGGGCAGGTTTTTGCGCAGCATGAGCTTGACGGTTTCGTCGGCCACATGGGTGGCCATGCTGTCGTTGATGCGCCGGCCCGCCAAGATCACCTCGGGGTGGTAGCCCACTTCTTGCGCTTTGTGCGTCAGATAGTAGGGGTCCACGCCAATGCAGTGCCCGCCCACCAAACCGGGGCGGAACGGCAAAAAGTTCCACTTGGTGCCAGCGGCGTGCAGCACCTCCAAGGTGTCGATGCCCAGTTTGTTGAAGATCAGGCTCAGTTCGTTCATGAGCGCAATGTTCAGGTCGCGCTGGGTGTTTTCAATGACCTTGGCGGCTTCGGCCACCCGAATGGAACTGGCCTTATGGGTACCGGCGGTGATGATCTCTTTGTAGATTTGGTCCACCGCTTCGGCAACTTCGGGCGTGCTGCCACTGGTGACTTTTTTGATGGTGGGCAGGCGGTGTTCTTTGTCGCCGGGGTTGATGCGTTCGGGACTGTAGCCACAAAAAAAGTCCACATTGAACTTCAGGCCGCTGAACTTCTCGAGCACCGGCACACACACCTCTTCGGTAGCGCCGGGGTACACGGTGGACTCATAAATCACCACATCACCAGCCTTGAGCACCTTGCCCACGGTTTCGCTGGCCTTGACCAGTGGCGTCATGTCGGGGCGATTGGCTTGGTCGACCGGCGTGGGTACGGTCACGATGAAGACCTGCGCGGCCTTGAGGTCGTCCAGCTTATGGCTGTAGCTTAGGTGTTGGGCGCTGGCCAACTCTTCGTTGGAGCACTCCAACGTGTGGTCAATGCCAGAGGCCAATTCGCTGATACGCTGAGGGTTGATGTCAAAGCCAATGACGGGACGTTTGCGGCCAAATTCGACGGCCAAAGGCAAGCCAACGTAGCCTAAACCAATCACGGCAATCGTAGAGTTACTGATATTCATTGTTAGCAAAAGTTAATGCGAAGTTTGATGCAGTCGTTTTTTGCATTTATTTTTATCAGCTTACTTTTCTTGATCAATGGATCAAGTAGGCTTCAAAAACAAAAAAGTGATTGGTGAACACCAGCGGTGGCGCACCATGCGGGCATAAATGGCGACGTACCCCAAGGCTAGCGCTACAAACACAAACACCGACAAGACGGTCGATGAATAGGTGAAGCTGGCCAGCGCAATGGCAGAAAGTGTCATGAACCCGATCAACGCACCCGTGATCGAATTTCTGACGGCGTTGGAGTAACGACCAAACCACCGTGCCACATAGCGCCGCTTGACCAGACTGTGAAAATGCAAACGGTCTGGCATACCGGGGTGCTCTTTGCGGATCTTGCGACGGTAGATGCTAAAAACCACCTCGGTCACCGGGTGTACGCAAATGACCACTGCTGCAAAGGCTGACACACTGGGATTACGCTCGATGAGCAGGACGGCCACCCAAGCCAGTGCGAAGCCAATGAAGTAAGAGCCACCGTCACCCAAAAACAGTTTGCCAAAGGGCCAGTTGACCCAGAAGAAGCCCCAGACACACGCGGCCAGGATGAGCGATGTGCTGGCCAAGGTTTTGTCGCCCACCTGCCAGGCGATCATGCCAAAGCCAATGAAAGCCAAAGTGGACATGGTACTGGCCAGTCCATTAAAGCCGTCGATGATGTTGATGCTGTTGGCTACTCCGCCCACAGCAAAGGCCGTAAAGATGACAGACACGAAGGTGAACTTCATGAACCAATCGATACCCCAGATGTCGAGGCGGCTGAGCGAATAGTCGGTGATCCACCAGGCCAGCAGGCCAGATGCCATGGTAGCCAACAGCCGCTGCATGACGCCCACGCGCTTGGTGATGTCTTCGGCCACGCCAAACAGGAAGGCCGGCATGCCTGCAAACAGGATGGGGGTGAGCATTTCTTTGACATCAGGGGGCGTTTTGGCCCAGGCTACGATGAGGCCCAACACAATGGGCACGCCGCCTACGCGGGGGGTGGGCGCAGTGTGGAACTTTTGCACGCCTTCGGTGAAGTCCATGGTCAGGGCACCGTGCCAGCGCTTGGTGATGACCAGCAGGACGCACAGCAGGAATGTGCTGACAAAGCCCCAAGCTGCGGCGTGCAGTGTGGGGGATTGGAAGACGCCTTGGAGGGCGTTGAGGGGGTTCATGGGTTTAAGTCATGGATACCCGCGTTCGCGGGTATGACAAAAGGTAGTAGCGGATAAGAAATCAATTGTCATGCCCGACTTGATCGGGCATCAAAGTGGTTCAATCATGGATACCCGCATTCGCGGGTATGACAGAGGCACGGGTATGACAGAGGCCGGAGTATCACAGAGGCTCGGGTATGACCCTCATGTGAAGGATGACAGTTACTGGGTTTTACCCAAAGCTTTGCGCCATGAGGCTTGCAGCGCGTTGATTTTTGGGGCTGATTCTTCGTTTTGACTGGCGTTGCGAAATGCTTGGCGTATGAAGACGAACAAGAGCAAGGCAAAGCCAGCGGCCAGGGTGGCGATGATGGCGATGAGCCCCCCCTTGGGCGCAATCTTTTTGGTTGGTAGTGTCGGGCTCTGAATCAGATCGCTGCTGTCGATGCCTTTGAGTTCTTTTTCGACCTTGATTTGGTTTTCTTGGTTCTTCTCAATCACGCCAATCAATTGGGCATAGCCCTGTGCAACTTCAGACACGCCGTTGCCCGTTGCTTGCTCCAGCCTGCGCTCCAATATCTTGGCCGATTGGATGAGTTCTTTTTCTCGGGTTTGCAGTTGGGTGAGTTGTTTTTGCAGGCTTTGCTTGGCCGAGTCGCGAGGCTGTGTCTGCACATAGACTTGTGCCAACACATCATTGGCCAATGCCTGCGCAGCCTGAGGGCTGGTGGCCTGTGCGGTCAGGGTCACAAGCTTGTCCTTGATGTTGTAGCTGGCTTTGATTTCTATCCTCAGCTTGTCTCGGGCATCGTCGGCTTCCATTTTTGGGGTGTAGCCCAGCTTGGCGGCTATAGGGTCGAGCACAGAGGCTGTAAGCATTTGCCCAGCCAAGTTTTGCTCTGACTTGAGGATGGCCGTGCTTTCGTAGGTTTTGGGAATGCCTGACGCTACGCCATACGCCAAAAGGCCGGCCACGATAGGGCCGATGATGAGCAGGCGCAGGTTGTCGACGATGGTTTGCAGCAGGTCCAGTAGGCTGATTTCGTCGTCTTCTGGGAAGTGGGGGGTGTCGGTCATTTTTGGGCTAGAGATGCTAGGGATCGGAGGCGGGGTCATGGATACCCGCGTGCGCGGGTATGACAGTTACGAGAGTTCTGCCTCGGCCAGGGGTTTGGCGGATTGGTCTTTGGCGGAGAGTTTGGGTTGCAGGCCTGGGGGCCAGGTGATGCCGATGGCGGGGTCGTTCCAGGCGATGCAGCGTTCGTGCTGGGGGGCGTAGTAGTCGGTTGTTTTGTACAAAAAGTCTGCGCTGTCTGACAAGACCACAAAGCCGTGGGCAAAGCCGGGGGGCACCCAGAGTTGTTTGTGGTTATCTTCGGTCAGCTCGACCCCGGACCATTGGCCGAAGGTGGGGGAGCTTTGGCGGATGTCGACCGCCACATCAAACACCGCGCCGCGCACCACACGCACCAGCTTGCCTTGGGGTTGCTGCAGTTGGTAGTGCAGGCCACGCAACACGCCTTGGGCGCTGC
>JACCDN010024712.1_pt1 | contig 11034 bp, 13 predicted proteins | sample 7441691 | NCBI WGS metagenome assembly JACCDN01 (sample SAMN15323439, study PRJNA562643) | freshwater metagenome | isolation source: river surface water | place: USA:Blue River Watershed | collected 2017-08-16
TTCATGAATTTTTTGAAGAAAGATTTTCGAAAGGTTTGGACCTAATGAACAAAGTCATGCATCCGAACGCGTTCAATCTATAAAAATCTGTTTTTAAACTCACCTACTTCGAGTCTTCTGGCGGAGCAGCAATTTCTAGCCCCACTAACCTGCTCAGGTCCGGATGCATCGTTTTTTGATAGGGACGGGGATTCGAACTCGACCCTCCCGAGTGGGACCGCTTTCGACCCCTTGCGGTCATTACCTAATATTCTTCGGAAAATCCTTAAGGCAGCAGCGCCCCGATGGATTACTTGTATCGCATGAGCACTGTCCGGCTTTGGTCTGGGCAACCACAAAGTCCCGCGTGCCGGGATTGCTCAAAAAATTCTGCTTGGTGACACCAAAGCAGTAACACAGCAGCGTATCGTCCGACACCTCTTTCACGCCGATCTGCGTTCGAAGCTGCGACTTGAGAATCTTCGAACCGTCATCCCCGAAATAGACAAGTTCGCAAGCCGGATCGTCGCAGTAGAAATAACGCCTCGCTGTTGGCTGCCAATTCCATGCTTCCTTGATGTGATGTGCTATGGCTCGCACCCCGACCTCAGCGCACTCATGCTCATTGACAGGACAGCACTGCTTTTTAGGATTGGCTTCATTACAAACACTAGAGGAACAACATTCGCTCATGGCAAGACCTTTACACGAGTTGGCTATGCGCTGATTATCCGCTGATCACTCAGCAACTGGAGGCCGCTTCTGGCCGAAAGCAACACTCATGAAAGCAGCCACAAAGCTGCCATTGAAGGCGACCGACACTGTGTTGTAACAAAGGCCGCCTCCAATGACCGTCTTCAGATTTCGGTCTGCTCGGAGATTTCAAGAGCGTCGTCAACCTCGATACCTAGGTATCTCACTGTTGATTCCAGCTTGGAGTGGCCGAGAAGCAGTTGCACGGCTCGGAGGTTTTTAGTACGTCGATAGATCAGAGTAGCTTTGGTCCTTCGCATCGAATGGGTCCCGTACTCGGAACGATCCAGACCAAGTTCATCCACCCAGTGCCCGAGAATCCGAGCGTATTGCCGAGTTCCGAGGTGGGGTGAATCGTGAAGCCTGCTCGGAAAAAGAAAGTCGTCTGTTTTCAATGCCGCCTGCTTGATCCATACTTGCAAGGCATCTCTGGTGACAGCCGTGATCTCGAATTGCACGGGCCGCTTGGTCTTGTGTTGCATGATGATCGATCGGTTGGCCACCTGATCGCCATGGGTCACGTCGCGGACTTTGAGTGATACGAGGTCACATCCGCGAAGCTTGCTGTCGATACCAAGGTTGAATAGTGCGAGCTCGCGAACCCTGCCTTCCATCTGAAGCCGTACGCGTAGGGCCCAGATGTCTTTCACCTTGAAGGGGGCTTTCTGCCCGACGATCTTGCCCTTGTTCCACGGTTCGTGATGAACTACATTGGTTAAGTTTTCCATGATGGTCTCCCATCGAGTTGAGGGGAGCAAAGCATCCACTATTTGGGGGTAAGCCCCTTGCGCTACATCAAGTCAGAAGAGATCAGTCCAGTTGACTGGATGACTGCAAACGAGTGGGGCTGCCAACCTACGCATTCGGCCAGAAGCAGACGGCGATAGTCATTGTGATGCTTGGCGTGACCTCGGGATCCATCTTCTCTACGTGTGCGACTGACATCGACTGTAATAAATTACCATTTTGTGATAAAGTAATTGATCAATTACTTTGCGAAGCTGGTGTGCTCACACGTACAAAACTCAAAACCGAAGACCGTCAGGCCGAACTGGTACAGGCTGCATTGGTCTTGGCCGCGCAGAAGAGTCCTGCAGAGATCACAACAGGTGATTTGGCTCAGGCCGTCGGGATCACGCAGGGTGGCGTGTTCAAGCATTTCGAAAGCAAAGAAGCGATCTGGCTGGCGGTACTGGATTGGGCTCACCAAGCCTTGATCGGAAGATTGCAGCAAGTGGCCGTCGAGCAGGAACCCAGTGCCATGTTGACCATGCGTGCTGTTTTCATGGCGCATATTGGCTTTGTGCAGGAGTTCCCAGGTGTTCCGAGGCTGATTTTTCAGGAGCTGCAACATGCCAAGCCCACGCCGCTCAAGGGGCGAGTTCAAAAGCTCATGGCTGACTACAGGAACCTGCTTTCTGGCGTGATGGCCCAGCTGCATATGGAAGGTCAGATGCGGCCAGATGCCGACCTGAAAGGGGCAGTGGTTCTGTTCATGGGTGCTGTTCAAGGCTTGGTCATGCAGTCGTTGGTGACGGGGAGCCTCAAAGACATGTCAAACCAGGCCAAGACGGTTTTCAACATTTATGAAGCCGGATTGCTGGTGCAGCCCCGGACGGAAGCAAGGAAAAGTAAATGACACCGAGTAAATTCAGTCAGCGACAACTTATAGTCGTCGCCGGGCTAGCCGCCGCTGTGGTTGCGTTTGGATTCGTGGTGTTCCGCATGGGCCCACTGGCGCCCACCAAGATCACAGTCACACAAGTCAAGAGCGAAAGTCTGACGCCCTCGGTGTTTGGTATTGGCAGTGTGGAAGCCCGGCAGAGCTGGCTGATGGGGCCGACGGTGGCGGGCCGTGTGTTGCGAGTTCATGTCGATGTGGGGCAGGCAGTAAAGGCTGGGCAATTGCTGGCTGAGATGGACCCGGTGGACCTAGACCAACGTCTGCGGGCACAAGATGCCGCTCTGTCGAGGGCGGCCAGTGTTCAGGCCGCAGCGCAGGCCCAAGTGGCCGATGCACAAGCCCGGCACCAACTGGCGACCACCAGTCTGAACAGGCAAAAGGAATTGGCCCGGCAGAACTTCATCAGTGCATCTGCGCTGGATGGGCGCGAGCAAGAGCTTCAATCGGCACAGGCCGCACACCAGGCCGCGCAAGCCAACCTTCAGGCGGCCAAACAGGATGCCCATCGCCTGCAGGCTGAGCGTGCTGCCGTTCTGCAGCAAAGACAGAACACCCGACTGATCGCCCCTGCCGATGCGGTAGTCATCAGCCGGGATGCCGAGTCCGGCAGCACGGTGGTGGCAGGTCAACCGGTGCTCAGGCTGGCCAATCCGGCCAGCCTTTGGGTCAAGCTGCGAGTGGATCAGGCGCGGTCAACGGGGTTGGCCGTTGGCTTGCCCGCACAGATTGTGCTGCGTTCAAGCCCCCAGCAGGTGCTGGCAGGCCAGGTGCAGCGGGTAGAGCTGCAAGCAGATCCGGTGACCGAGGAGCGAATCGCACAAGTGGCATTCGAATCTATGCCGACATCACTGTCGATCGGTGAAATGGCTGAAGTCACGGTCAAGTTACAACCCTCCGAGCAGGCTTTAGTGCTGCCGCAAGCCAGCTTGCAAACACATCAGGGGCGCACAGGCGTCTGGCGCGTGAAAGACGGCGCACTGGATTTCGCTCCCGTGCAGTTGGGGGCAACCAGCCTGGACGGACGCGTGCAGGCAATGAGTGGTTTGGCGTCGGGTGACACGGTGGTGGTTTACAGCGAAAAACCGCTGTCGACAGGCGCTCGTTACAAGGTGGTCGACGCGTTGGTGAAAAAGGCCAAACCATGATCAGCCTTGCGGCTCGCGACATTCAGCACAGCTGGGCCAAATTTGTGCTCACCGGGCTGGGTCTGGGTTTGCTGATTGGTGTGACGTTAACGATGGCCGGTGTGTTTCGCGGCATGGTGGACGATGCGCAGGCCTTGTTGAACAACAGCGGGGCCGATTTGTGGGTGGTTCAAAAGGACACGCAGGGGCCTTACGCCGAATCTTCCAGCCTGAAGGACGATGTGGTGCGTAGCGTTGCGGGCATGCCCGGCGTCGGCATGGCGACCAACATCACTTACTTCACCATGCAGATCAAAGCGCTGGGCGGCAAGGAAGCTCGGGCCATGGTGGTCGGCATCGAACCAGGTGCGGCTGGGCTGCCTGGTCAACCCAGCTATTTGCTGGCCGGTCGTCACCTTACGCGCAGTCACTATGAAGCGGTGGCCGACATCAAGACAGGGTTGTCCTTGGGCGACAGGGTGGAGATCCGGCGTCACACCTACGAGGTGGTGGGTTTGACGCGCCGCATGGTGTCATCTGGCGGCGACCCCATGGTCTTTATCCCGATCAAGGATGCCCAGGAAGCGCAGTTTCTCAAGGACAACGACGCCATCCTGAACGAGCGTGTGCGAACGGCAAGCAACCCCACGTACAACCGGCCTTCTGCGCCAGGGCTTCTCGATGCCGTGCAAAGCTTGCAGACCAGCAGTCGCAACGTCAATGCCGTACTGGTGCGCGTGGCCGAAGGATGGTCTGCACAGCAGGTGGCTGACCCCATTCGTCGCTGGAAACACCTGACGGTTTTCACCCGCGCAGACATGGAAGACATCCTGGTCGATAAGCTGATCGCTACATCGGCCAAACAGATCGGAATGTTTTTGGCCATTCTGGCCGTGGTGAGTGCCGCGATCGTGGCCTTCATCATTTACACCATGACGCTGGGCAAGATCCGGGAAATTGCCGTGCTCAAGTTGATCGGGACCCGCAACCTGACGATCGCATCCATGATTCTTCAGCAGGCGATGGGCCTGGGTGTGATTGGCTTTGTGGTGGGCAAGGTCTCTGCCACCCTGTGGGCACCGGTATTTCCCAAATTCGTTCTTTTGCTGACGCAGGATGCGATTGTGGGGTTTGGCGCGACGATGCTTATTTGCATGCTGGCCAGTACCCTGGCCATTCGTGTCGCTTTGCGTGTCGATCCTGCGCAGGCCATCAGTTGAGGGATACAACATGAACAGCACACCTGGCGGCATCCGAATTGAAAATCTGCGCAAAGTCTACGGTCAAGGCGACACGGCTGTTGAAGCGCTGAAGAACGTCAACATGCAGGTTGCACCCGGTGAGGTGGTGGGCCTGGTGGGACCCTCAGGTTCGGGCAAAAGCACCTTGCTCAAATGCCTGGGGGCGATCATCGAACCGACCTCGGGGCGCATGACATTGGGGAACGAAGTTATCTACGACGATGGCTGGAAGATTCCGGACCTGCGCGCCTTGCGTCGCGACCGGATTGGGTTTGTGTTTCAGGCACCCTATCTGATTCCATTTCTGGATGTGACTGACAACGTGGCCCTGTTGCCGATGTTGGCTGGTGTCTCCAATGCGCTGGCCAGGCAGCGCGCACAGGAATTGCTCAAGGCCCTGGACGTGGCTCACCGCGCCAAGGCTGAGCCCGCACAACTTTCCGGCGGCGAGCAGCAGCGGGTGTCAATTGCCCGTGCCTTGGCCAACAAACCGCCGGTGATTCTGGCCGATGAACCCACCGCTCCGCTGGACAGCGAGCGCGCACTGGGCGTGATGCGCATCCTTAACAACATGGCACGTCAGGCGCAAACGGCCATTATCGTCGTGACCCATGACGAAAAAATCATCCCCACCTTCAAGCGCATTTACCACATCCGTGATGGGCAAACGGTGGAAGAACAAGGCGAAGGGCGATCGCTGGATTGAAGTTGAATTGCTGACCTGTTCAGCCCTGTTCTGCTTCCGAAGAGGAATAGTAACGAGCAACCTCCGGGCGCGGTCGGGGTTTGCGTGCTTCGCTGATGTCTCCGATGTTGATGAAGCACAGGGCCTGCTCATTTACCTGCAGATCAAAGAGCTCACGCATGGCTCGAGATTGGAGGGCTTTGCCACTGGTCAGGGCGCTGCCCAGACCGTAGGCGGTGGAGAGCAGCAGCATGTTTTGAATGGCGGCACCAGCCGACAGTATTCTTTCGGCGGCGGGGATGTCGGGGTTGTCATCGCTGATTCTCACGACAACCAGAAGCAACCAGGGGGAGCGAAAGGCTTTTTCACGGGCTTGTGCGCAGGCCTGGTCGTCGGCTTGGGGGTCGCGTTCAAGCAGGGCGGTGACAAAAGCGTCGCCCAGATTGCTGCGTCGGGTTTCAGGGACTTCGATCAAGCGCCAAGGCAGGAGCTGGTCGTGGTCAGGCGCGGCTGCGGCAGCTTCCAGAATGTGGTTTTTTTGTCCAGCATCGGGGCCGGGACCGCACAAACGCTTGGGCAAGGTGGTGCGGCGGCTTTGAATCAGGTGCGCAGCCCACTGGGCCGCTTCGGTGGATGGGGCTTGCATGCTGAAACTATGGCGGGCGAATCAGGTCTTGAACATCCTCCTTTGGAACTATGTCATGAAGCGTCGGCCTGGAGGTCTCTGCCGTTACGATAGGCGGATATGCCCGACTCGATGCGTATCCGGAATGCGCGGCCGTGTTGAAGGCGGTGAAGGCGCGGGGACTGAAAACGGCCATCCTGTCCAACGGCTCGCCCGACATGTTGAAAGTGGCCGCTGACAGTTCAGGCCTGGTCCCTTGGCTGGATCATCTGATTTCTGTCGATTCCACACGGCAGTACAAGACCAGTCCGGTCTGTTATGTACTCGCCTCCAAGACGTTGCAAGTGCCTACAGATTCCTTGATGTTTGTTTCATCGAACGCGTGGGACGCCATGGGGGCTAAGTGGTACGGCTTTCGGACCTGTTGGGTCAATCGGCAGAATCTGCCGCCAGAAGCGATAGGCTTGCCGCCAGACCATACCTGCCGCACGCTTGAAGGGTTGATCGATCAGCTGTGACGCACGCGCAGTAGCTTCGCATGAAGTAACCAGCCCTTAGACAAGACAAGGCATCTTGAAGTGACGACCTCGGCCGCTAAGTCCCTGGTGCTAACTGCTCTTTCCCCGAAGATCCGCCGGAGCGCTACCAAGGTGGCCTTCGTGGCTGGGAGTGTACTCAACCTCATCAACCAGGGAACCGCAATTTTGGGTCCTGCGGAAATTTCGTGGGTTCACGTGGCACTCAACTTTTTCGTCCCCTTTTGCGTCTCCAGCTATAGCGCTGCAAGGAATCAGGTCAGTCGCAATGACGGCTGATCAAGCGGAGTTCACCGAACTGCCGTCTTTGACGGAGTCAGCAATCGCGCGGGACGCCATCCAGTCAGTCGGCGCTTGCCCCAACCGCCGTGTGAACGCGCGGGTAAGGGCTGCTGGGCTCCGATAGCCGACAGAACCGGCAATGGACTTAATGGGACGCCGCTTCTCAAGAAGTGTTTGAGCCAGTGCCAATCGCCAATCGGTCAGGTATTCGAGGGGCGGAACGCCGACCGTTTCGCGAAAGTGATGCGCAAAACGTGCCCGCGACATCCCCGCCTCGTCGGCCAGATCTTCCAAGGTCCAGTTGAACTCTGGTCGCTCGTGCATTGCGACCAAGGCCTTGGCCAAGCGACTGTCTGCAAGAGCGCCCAATAGTCCGGCCTTGCCCTGATCACTTTCCATGAGGTATCGAAGCAAGACAACGAGAAAGTACCCCGCCAAGTTATCGAGAGCTGCCCGATGGCCGCATCGACGATGGGCAGCTTCTTCAAACAGCAGATGCAATGCCGGAGCTAGGGTGTTCGCTTTTTCAGCAGGTATCACCTGAACGGCTGGAATAGATCGAAATAAGGGATCCAGCGATCCTTGCCCGAGTTGTACGCGCGCACATACCAGATCAATCCCTCGAGAGCCCGGAAAGATCTGGTGGGGGGTAGGTTGGGGCAAGAACACCACAGCAGGCTCGGTCACGGCGATCGTGCGACCGTCTTGTAAGAGCAACTCCATGGTGCCCGACCTCAACAAGTGCAGGTGCCCACCATCCCCGTCAGAGCTGACGGCCTCGCAGAGATTGCCTGTGAAGAACACCTCTGCCTTGGGTGTAAAGCGGGAGAACAGCGAACTTAGTCGATCCATGATACTTTCTGCAATTCAAATGAGATTTAAATATCCCGATCGTACCAGATGATGTGAGCCGTGCACTTTCAGCACGTCACCCCTCACTGGAGAAAAAATGGCTCGAATTCAACCCCTAGCAATTGAAGCTGCTGACCCCACTACCGCGGCCACGCTTCAAGCAGTCAAGACCAAAATCGGCATGGTGCCCAACCTTTTCGCCACGCTGGCACGCGCACCAGCCGCACTCAACGGCTACCTGGCCTTGTCGGATGCCTTATCCAAAGGTCGACTGAGCGCGCGCCAACGCGAGATCGTCGCACTCACAGTGGCTCAAGCTAACCAGTGCCAGTACTGCCTGTCGGCGCATACGCTCATCGGCAAGGGCGCCGGGCTCTCGGACGACGCGATCCGGGACGCGCGAGCGGGCAAATCATCCGATCCTCAAGACCATGCAATCGCGGTACTGGCATCAAAATTGGTAAAGCAGCAGGGAAACCTGAGTCAAGCCGATCTGAATACTGCACACGCAGCAGGCATTGATGAAGGACTTGTGCTGGAGATCGTCGTCAATGTTGCGTTCAATGTGCTGACCAACTACACGAATCATGTCGCTGAACCCGACATTGACTTCCCGGTGGTTCAAATGGATCTTTGATGAATGACAATGGGGCTCTGTGCCCCGTTGTGCACGACTTTTCAGAACTACGACTAGAGATCAGCCCACATTTGCAGCCTTCATTTATGACCTCAGGAAGCGTCGTCGTACTCTGCGCTGGATGGTGTGGTGTCTGCCGGGAATTCAAAGATCCGTTTGAGGAACTGGGACGCGCATTACCCGACTGGCGCTTTGGGTGGGTTGACATTGAGGCCCACGCTGCCACGGAAGATGTCGAGTTGGAATCGCTGCCCTCGCTGATAGTGACTGGGCCAGACGGAAAAGTGATCTTTCTGGGACCAGTGGTACCACGACCAAGTACCGTCGACCAGTTGCTCCGTGGCCTTAAAAACCACAGTCCCCTCGCGCTTTCTCAAGCTGATGCGCTGTGGATAAATGCAGTGCTCGAAACCATCCGAGATACCCACGGATGAGGGATGAGCAAAGCTTGGAGTCCAGATTAGGTCATGTACCCCAAAACATTTGCGCAAGCCATCAACGAACCGGCTCGCGCATCGTCACGAACTCCTCGGCCACTGTTGGGTGGATACCCAAGGTGCCGTCGAATACGGATTTGGTGGCGCCAGCTCGCATGGCCACGGCAAATCCCTGCACGATCTCACCTGCGTCTGATCCGACCATGTGCAGGCCAACCACAAGATCTGTGCCGGCATCGACCACCAGCTTCATCAAGGTACGCTCGGTGCTGCCGCTCAGGGTGTGGCGCAAGGCGCGGAACTCAGAACGAAACACCAGGACGTCGCTGAACTGTTGCCGGGCCTGCACCTCAGTCAAGCCTACGGTGCCGACATTCGGGTGCGTGAAGACCGCTGTCGGGATCAGCGCGTAATCCATCTGCCGCGGGAGTTTTCCGGCGACAGGGCCGAACAAGTGGTCGACCAACTGCATGGATTCACCCAGCGCTGCCGGCGTCAACTGCACGCGGGCCGTCACATCGCCCACGGCATACACATTCGGTACATTGGTACGGTAGTTGGCGTCCACCACGATGGCGCCCTCACCCGATTGGGCCACGCCCGCGGCCTCCAGCCCCAGTCCCCGCACATTCGGCACACGGCCGGTGGCGTACAGCACGGCATCCGCCACGACATGGCCGCCATCTTCCAGCAGCACGTGCAGCCCATCGGCTTCGCGGGTGATGCGCCGCACATCGGCGTTTAGCCGCAAATCCACGCCGTGCTTGCGCATTTCCTGGGCGGTGAAATGCCGGACTTCCTCATCAAATCCCCGCAGCACCTGAACACCCCGGTACATCTGGGTCACCTGGCTACCCAGGCCTTGAAAGATGGAGGCGAATTCGCAGGCGATGTAGCCGCCGCCCACAATCAGCAGGCGCGCCGGGAAAGGGTCCAGATCGAACAACTCGTTGGAGGTGATGACGAACTCGCGCCCATGAAAATCGGGTACGTTAGGGGTGCCGCCGGTGGCGATCAGGAATCGTTCGGCGGTCAGGGTTTGGTGGTGGGTTGAGCCATCGGCATTCAAAAGGGCCAGGCGCACCGTATGGGCATCGAGCAGTTGCGCACGGCCATGGAGCACGGTCACGCCTGCACCGCGAAGCAGTTGGTCGTAAACACCATTAAGGCGTGCAATCTCCTGCGCCCGCCGGGCTTTGAGGAGACCCCAGTCGAGGGTGGGCACCTCGGATTGCAAGCCATAGCCCCGGGCCTCGACAGCCGCCTGCGCATAGTGAGCGGCGTAGCTATACAACTTCTTGGGGATGCAGCCGACGTTGACGCAGGTGCCACCAAGACCGGCCACTCCTTGCGCTTCTGCCAAGGCGACACGGACCCCTCGCTGGGCAGCCAGGCGTGCAGCCCGCACGCCGCCGCTGCCACCGCCAATGACAAAGAAATCAAAATCGTATGCGCTCATGTGACTGCCAAGCCTTGGTTTATAAAAATCTTCAGTTGTGATGACTGTCTGTCGGTCCGCGCGTGGCCAGCTTCGTTTCGCTTCGAGTGATGATCCAGAAGATCGCGATCAATCCATAGTTCAAAGCAAGCTGCCAAGGATCGTTCCAGGCCCACCCATCAAACCCTCGCTGCGTGACCGGATAAAGCACTGGGGAAGGATAAAAGTCTGCCGAGTGGGTGAATACATCAATAACGATATGCATCCACCAACCCAACAAGGGCAACCACAGACGCCGCAAGAACATCCAACTCAAAAGTGTGACCACGACGGCTACCAGCGCGCTGTGCATGGCGCAATGCAGGTGGTGCGCCATGAGTTCCACCGTCGGCGGCAACACTGGCTCATAGCGTGGCAGCGCATGGAAATAGGCTTGCATGGCCGACCAGCCCTGCGGCGTTGTCAGGGCTGCGGTCACGATGGGCGTGAGTTGCACCAGATCTGGCGCAACGGCGAGGGCCATCGTCCATGTTGCAGTGCTGCGCTTGATCGGTTGATGGCGACCACACCAGCGACACATCACCGCGGCCCACAGTCCGTGCGCTACGACGTCCATCGTGGTCCAAGCCGAATCGCAGTGGCGGGCATGTGTGGGAATGCTCTGGTCACGACAATTCTGTGTTCATTCTTGCTGTTTTGGACCCATGGCTGAATTTTCATTGACTGGTATAGCATCAAGGCCTTCACTGGAGATTCTGGAA
>JACCDN010755422.1_pt1 | contig 11034 bp, 8 predicted proteins | sample 7441691 | NCBI WGS metagenome assembly JACCDN01 (sample SAMN15323439, study PRJNA562643) | freshwater metagenome | isolation source: river surface water | place: USA:Blue River Watershed | collected 2017-08-16
GTTAAGGTTGCAGAGTTTCACTTTACTGTGGCCAGATTTAACCGTTCCTTAAATGCCATTAATTTTATTCGAAGGGAAAGAGGAAATGCTCCAGTTTATTATAGTAAGTTTGGTTGTATGATTTACGGCGATAGGAGTGATGTCGATGCCTCACCCGTAGGTTCACAGGCATATCGAACTGAGCTCAGTACAAAACAGGCCCTGACAGGCAAAACTTTTATATTAATCAAGTTAACTCCCGAAGCTGTTGATGAAGGAAAATTAGCCGCGGCTTCAACAAATATTAAGTACATAACTTGCATCATTGATCCCAAGTCTGCGACGATCGGAGATCTTGAAACTCAGCTAGATGGAATAATCTCCTTTTAACCATAGGCCTATTATTATTATACGCCACGGGTTAATTTGGACTAATTTTGTAGGAAATTTAGTTCGCTTTAAGAAACTTAAAATTTAGAGTAGAATATGTTAAGGAGTGGCAAGGCATTAAAGTGCCTGGCACTTTTAACAAATTAGGATGATTTGATTAAAAAAGACTTGGAGAAAAGTCACATGTTCCAAAACAAACAGACACAACACCAAAAAATACATGCTGGAAGAAATTCAGGGCCTATCTTTTTTTTAGAAGATGTGAGTGTTGAATTTGGAGAAATTAGAGCACTCAAAAATGTTCAACTCTCAGTTGATAAGGGAGAAATCATTTTTGTTACTGGTGCATCTGGTGCAGGGAAAACAACCTTATTAAAAGTAATGTCTGGATTAGAAGAACCGACAAGTGGTAAAATTTATAATCCAACTAATTCTGGAAAAAAAAGTTTATATATTTCAAACGTTTTTCAGGATCTTCGTTTGATGGGGAAGTACACATGCGAAGAAAATTTGATGTTTGCTTACGACTCTTCTTTATATCAATCAAAAAACGAATTCATCACAGATATGCAAGAACTTGCAAGGATTCTTGGAATTCGTGATCGGCTGCATTTAAAAGTGAATGATGCTAACGGTGGGTTAAAACAAAAAGTAGCAATCATCAGATCTCTTCTTACTCGTCCTGATGTTTTAATTGCAGATGAGCCAACGAGCTCGCTTGATACAGATAATGCTAGAAAACTGTTTGATATTTTAAATCTCTATAACGTAAAAAGAGGTTTGACTGTAATTTGGGCCACTCACAATAAAGAACTAATTAAAAGTTTCACTGGAAGAATTATTCATTTAGATAATGGGCGTTTAGTTTATTCGGGGCACGCATGTTTTATTTAAAACATTTTTTTAAAATTACCTTCAAATCACCATTTAGAAGTTTTTTCTTCTTTATGTTCACTGTCCTTCTCGTTTTCTCGTTAGGACAGAAGTCAGTAATTGAATCTCAATTTTTAAAACTCATTCCAGAAAGTAAATCTGGAGCTTCATTCTATGCTTTGATTGAAGCCTCAGAATCATATCAAAGTATTGCTACCAAAGTAGGGATGCTCCCAGGTGTTTATAAAGTTGAAGTTTTAAATGAAAATCAAATTCAAGATGAAATCAAAAATATTTTTGGAACATTACAAGTCGAAGTAAATCCCAATGAGCTGGACCTACACTATGCCGGGATCAAGGTTATTTTTAATAAAGACCTAAAACCGAGATCACAAGAATTGATCCGTGATTATTTAGTGAGATTAGGATCAGAAGGAACAATTACACTTGGTGGAATAAAAGTAGTTGATTCAATTCAAGATAAAAGAGCAGAATTTTTCAATGCACTCAAAAAGTGGGGTTTTTCACTTTATTTAGGAGTAATGACTATTTTTTGGATGATTAGTCTTATACTTTTAAAAAATAAAATTTTCGAGACATCTTATATTTTAGGCCAATACCAAAGAAGAAAAAAAATTCCATTTAAGTTGGCCCTCAATGGATTTGGACTTATATTTATCTTGGCAATAGGAACTACTTTTATTCTTGGTATTCCTCAGTTTTTTAATATGGCCTTTGCTCTAGTAGGTTTTCTATTTGCGATTCTAATCCATCTAGAAGAAGCGAAGTGGCAAGGAAATTAGAATGAGACAACTGCAAGGTATTTTAGTAACAGCTGTTTTGATGCAATTTAATGTGCATGCTGTGACTAATTCTAATCCTGCAGAAGTTGTCTCAGAATCTAATAACGAAGAATCAACTCTCGATTTAAAAAAGCGCCTTAATGATCAAGAAAAAAATTTAAAAAAACTCCAAAGTGAAGTTAAAGATGTTGAATTCAATCTGGTAATGAATACAAAAAAATATCAGAAGGTCATGGATGAGCGATCAAAGCTTAATGATCGAATACTTGAGGTTCGTAAAAATCTTGATATTGAAAGCGTTGGGTTAAAGAAAAATTTTCGTCAAACAAAAAGCGTGCTATCAGGAATCGTTCTTCATCACTTAGATAAAAATGAAAATTCGAGTGATCTGTTAAGCAAAAAACTTCTCGTTCAAATGTTGCAAAAACGTTTAAGCGATTTAAGTGATCTTATCGCTAATAATCAAAGCTTGAAAAAAGATTTGGCCACACTTGAAGCAAATTATGAAGAGAGTATGGCGACAGAAAAAGAAGTTATTCAGATTGTAAAAGAGATGGAAGAAAGAAAGTCAGAATTAGCGGCTATGCAAAGAGAAGAAACTAGTCGCCAGGCACAACTTGAAAAAAAATATGCCGATCAAAAAAATAAAGAAACAATCGAGCGAGTTGCAAATGCTAAGAAGAAGCTAAAAGAGCGTCTTCAAAATGTGCAATTAACGGAAGAAATTAAAGTTGCAGACACGATTGGAAAAGCTGAAGTTGTCAGTGTAATTTCTGGAATGTATGGAACACCGTTAAAATCGTTTCAAGATATGAGTTACGATAAAAAAGGAATTACCTATAATTTCAATGGAAAAAATGAAGTTAGAGCGCCATTGAAAGGAACGGTTGTGTATACTGGAGCACTTAATAATTACGGAAATGTTTTAATGATTGATCATGGTGATGAAACCAAATCTGTCTTATTGGGTTTTTTTGATTATCAGTTAAAAAAGGGTGATCAGGTAGAAACTGGGGCACTGATTGGTTACACAAAAGCTATAAGTGCTAACCCAGATTCAGAAGGCAAACTGTATTACGAAGTTAGAAAAAAGAATTTAGTACAAAATACATATCTTTTATTAGATAAGAGAACATTACCCAAAAATTTTCTTCGCTAATAAAAAAGATTGATTATCAAGGATGATTATCATGTATCGCAAAGTAAAAGGCGCTATCGCGGCAGTCTGTGTTCTATCAACAATTAATTTACAAGCTGCTAGTGACCAAAAGTCGCGATTTGAGAAATTAGAAGTTTTCAATAAAGTGCTTTATCTAATTGAAAGCCAATATTACCGTGAAGTTGATTCAGAGAAACTAATTGAAGGTGCGATTAATGGGATGATGAATACACTTGACCCTCACTCAAATTTTTTAGATAAAAATGTTTTTTCTCGCATGCAAGAAGAAACTTCTGGAGAGTTTGGAGGATTAGGAATTGAAGTAACTCAAAAAGATGGATCGGTCATTATTGTTACTCCTATCGAGGATTCACCAGCATATAAAGCAGGAATTAAACCAGGTGATAAGATCGTAGAAATTAATCATGAATCAATTATCGGTATGGAATTAGAAGATGCCATTGAGAAATTCAAAGGCAAAAATAAAGAAAAAATTCATTTAGGAATTACCCGTGATGGATTTGATGGAATTAAAAATTTTGAAATCATTCGTGAAATTATTCAAATTAAACCCGTAAAATCTGAATTAGTAGAAAAACAATTTGCTTATCTGCGACTTGTTCAGTTTCAAAAAAAATCGGGGTTTTATATTGCTGAAGCATTGAAAAAATTAGAAGGGGACGCCAAAAAAAGTGGCGGATTAAAAGGGATTATTTTAGATTTAAGATCAAATCCAGGTGGTTTATTAGATGAGGCAGTTGAAGTTTCTTCAATTTTTTTAAAAGATGGAATTGTCGTTTCAACAGAAGGGCGCGATCCAAAGCAAAAAGAAGTTCGCTACGTAAAGAAAAATGGTTTTAAAGAATTAGAGATGCCATTAATTGTTTTAATTAATGGATCAACTGCATCGGCATCAGAAATTGTGGCCGGAGCACTTCAAGACCATAAAAGAGCACTTATTTTGGGGACGCAATCTTTTGGTAAAGGATCTGTGCAATCAGTGGTTAAAATTGATGATGAGCGCGGAGTAAAAATGACAATTGCGCAATATATGACTCCATCAAATAAAAAAATTCAGGCCATTGGAATTAAGCCAGACATTGAAATTGAAGAGACAGAAGGTAATTGGATTAGCGAAAATCGCAAAGAAACTTCAATTATAAGAGAAAAAGATCTTAAGAACCATTTAACAGCGACAGTAGAAACTGCAGAGGAAAAGGCCCACCGTGAAGAGATGGATAAAAAAGATCGCGAAGTGCGTGAAGAGAAATTGAAGCTCATTCGTGAATTCAAGGCGACTAAGTCAAAAGAAACTAAGGACAGAATGGTGCAAAAAGATGATCTTGCGGAAGAAAAAAGATTTTCACCGGCAACCGACTATCAAGTTTTGCAGGCCGTTAATTATTTGAATTCCATTGGAATAATCAAAAATTTAGGTCTAGAAAAATCAGTTCAAAAATAGAAAGATTGTAAGAACTCATATAAGATAGTGGCCATGAGCGTGAACTTAAAGCCCCTATCTGTCTTTCAGATCGTAAATGAAATTAAAAATCAGTTAGAATCTAATTTTCAATCTGTATTAGTTGAAGGGGAGATTTCTAATTTAAGTTTGTCTAGTTCTGGACATTGGTATTTAACTCTCTCAGATAAGGATGCTTCTTTATCGGCCGCTATTTTTAAAATGGATGCACTAAGAAATCCACTTATCAATAAATTAAAAGATGGCGATAAGATCATGGTTCAAGGAGACATCAACGTTTATCCTAAACGTGGATCTTTTCAAATCATCATCAAAAAAATTATACCTAAAGGTGTAGGAGATTTAAAAGAGCAATTTGAGAAATTAAAAAAGAAACTCGCAGAAGAAGGTCTTTTTGATCTAAAAAATAAAAAGAAAATTCCAGAATTTCCTAAGCGAATTGCTGTGATCACCGCACTTCGAGGCGCGGCTTTGCAAGATTTTTTAAATATTTTTGAACGGCGATCTTTCTGGATGGATATTGTTATTATTCCAACACTGGTTCAAGGCGATGATTCTCCAAGAGCACTTCGTAAAAGTCTTTTTAATGCCATTAAGTATTCGCTGGATGCCGAAGCTTCAAAGAAATTTGATCTAATCCTACTAACTCGCGGTGGAGGATCGATGGAAGATTTGTGGGCCTTTAATGATGAAGGATTGGCCTATGATATTTTCAATTGTCCAATTCCTGTAGTTAGTGCCGTTGGGCACGAAGTGGATTTTACGATTTGCGATTATGTAGCAGATTTAAGATTGGAAACTCCATCGGCCGCGGCGGAAGTTTTGAGTCAATCACAATCGACGATAAAAAAAACTTTTGAATCACTGGCCAAAAAATTAAAAAACGAAATGCGCTATTTTTTACAAACTCGTGTGGAGATGTTGGAAAAAAGAAAACCGCAGAATGTTTTGAGTTTAATTGTTCATAAACTGTCGATGATGCAAAAAAGATTTTTAAGTTTAAATATCCTCAATCGTTTTAATGAATTAGCAAAAATTTATGATCATCAAATGAATTTAGATGATTTAAATAAAAGATTAGTGAGTTTAAACACTAAGGCGATAAATGATCGCGAAGTGAAGTTAGATAAAATTAAAAGTTTGCTTGGTGCTTATAATCCACGTCTCGTCATGGGAAGAGGCTATGCATATCTGGAATCAAATTCCACTGTGGTCTTAAATACAAAACAATTTGATCAATTGCCAATTACTTCTGAACTTAAAATTCATTTTCATGATGGTGAAAGAATTGTTATGAAAAAGGATCATAAATGATTTTCTATTGCTCAGAAGATTTAGAAAGTGATTCAAATTGGAGCTATTTTTGGCAATTATCAATGCGCGAGAATTGGGAAATTCGATCGATTAAAAAACTTAATCAAAAGTCTCGTGGTTATGTTATTATTTCGGCCAGAGATCACTTTGAAGAAGATATTTATAAATTTAAAAGCTTAAGCATTTTGGCAGAAGACCTCGATGCGAGATTCTTTACGGCGGAAGAACGCAATTTAAAAGCATTAACGATTGATCCAACCAAAATGGATGAATGGGAAGAGTTTGCGAGTTTAGTTGAGCGCGAGGATGTCGAAGACTTGATTGATCGAAAATCAAAAGAGACGATAAAAAAATTCAGTGATGAGGGTTGTGGCACGAAAAAAAATGATCAGGTTTTAGATGAAGTTTTTGAATTTAATCTAAAAATAAAAGATCTGGATTTCGATTTAGAGATTGATGAAATGCTAGAGAGCTTAAATAAAACTAAAAAGCCATTTAAGACAATCGGCCAGCTTTCTTTTGTGACTAATAATGACGAGAGTACTCTAAATCTTTATGAATATTTGTATCGAGTAAACGGACAGAGTTTTTCAATTGTTTTTAATGAAGATAAAAAAGAAATATTTTTGGCAGCGATCTACTTATCAAGAATGTTGCAATCAGTTTTGAAAATGTTAGATAATTTGAATGCAAATGAAGATATACCAATCCTTTTTCAACATGCAATTGCGGTAATTGAGCCAATGGCATTGATGAATGAGATGGGAGGATTGCTTTATTATAATGAAGCATTTTCAAGGTTAAATTTTTTACCAAGTGATTGTTTAAATTTTACGCATGATCAACTTATTGAAGCGAACGATCATTTTTATAAATACAAAAAATATAAAACAATTTATGAAAATAATACAATTTGGATGATGTTTTTTATTCCAGATACTACAACATCTTCTTTCGTGGGAGATGAAAGGAAGAGTAATGAAGAACTGGGAATAATTTCTAGCTCAATTGCTCATGAACTTAACAACCCTATCGCGGGAGTAATCGCAGCAACAAGTGTTTTAGAATTAGAGGAATGGGATGAGGATTCTTCACTATCTATTAAAGAAATTAAAGAAAGTGCTATCCGCTGTAAGCAGTTGATTGAGGTTTTTTTAGGATTTTCACGTTTTTCTCCGGCACAAAACCGAGAGCTACAAATGGGAGAAGTGGAAAATTCTATTGAGCAAGCAAGACAACTTATTCGCTTTAGAATGATTCAAAATAATTTTAAAGTTGATCTTAAAAAATTATCTAGCTTTGAAAATTTTAGCGCACCAATGAACTGTTCTGTACTGGCCATGATTATTTATCTTATCTTATCAGAGGTTTTAACTGCCTTTGAGCATTATCGCTTACTCGGCGATGGAAGAAATCAATCAGGATTAAATATTTACGTTACAGAATTCTCTAACCAGATTATTTTTCAATTCGATTTTATCTTTGATTTTAAATCAAAGATAATTTCATCTAAACTCATCAAACACTTACTTGAACACGTTAATCTCAATCTTGTTCTAGGTCCACGAGAAATTAAGCTCGTTTATAATAATTAAAGAAATTGGTTAGGATAACCAAAAGTATTGGGATTTTTTTCAATAAATGCATCCAAATCAGGCTTAATGGCTTCAAAATCTTTACGGTTAAAAATTTTTTTTAATGTAAAAACATCAAAACCAGCTTCTTTTTTCATTAAGATATATTCGGATAAGAATTGTTTTACCTCAGGAGCAAGATTATCTTTTTTTAGTCGCCCTTGAGATAAGCGATTTGTTTTTGAATTTAAAAATTGTATGAGCTTGTTTGCGTGTCCGGGATATCGAAGAACTAGGTCCATTTTTTGATAAAGAGAATCAGTTGGGATTATTTTAATTTGTTCAGGAATTAAATGATTAAAGACAATAAAGTCACCTAAAAAATATGACAAGTGATGCTTTAAGTACTCTTCCAAAGGAGTTTGATATTTTCTTTTTAAGAAATACTCATTTAAGTAGGCCATAAGTTCTTTTTGAACTTCGAGAGAAAGTTTTTGATAAATGGCCAATGTCTCGATGATGCCCTCAATGGCAGGCCCTGATAATTTTATTGTTATGGTCTCTACTTCGATATGAGAAATTTTTTTAAGAATCTCTTTTTTATGCAGCTCCGATCCATCAGCAGGAAACATTTTTAAAATGATTCCTTCGGCACCTTTAATTGATATTGTGAAAGGTGAATTAATCGGGGCGAGCAAGTCGACCAAATGAACATGGAGTGCATTTAAATTTTTATAATCTTTTCTTTTCAAATGCAGGCGATCAAGCTCGAATTTGTTTTTTGGATAATAGAGAGAATTAATTTTAGATATGTTTTTTCGCTCAAAAACATGAAGATACTTTAAAAGTAACTCGGCCGAAGCTTTAGCATCATCAAGAGCTCGATGGGCGTTGGTATGTCCGAAACCAAATATCTGGCTCATGTATTGCAAATTAGTACTCATGAGATCAGGAATCATATATTTGGTCATAAGGTTTGTACAAAGGGCCTTATTATTTAAAGTTTTAATTTGTAGTCTTTCTAAAACAGCATTTAAAAAGGGCACATCAAAAGCAGTATTGTGGGCAACTAAAATAGCGTCACCGATAAAGAGTAAGATATCGTTAATAACTTCTTCAATTCGAGGAGCATTCTCAACATCGGCCGGTTTGATATTTGTTAATTTTTGAATAAATTCCGGAATTTCCCGTTCCGGATTAATGAGATAATTTTTGGTTTCAACAATTTTAAGATTTTTAATCTTAACTAATCCAATTTCAATTATTCGGTCAGTCTTAGGATTTCCACCAGTAGATTCCAGGTCGAAAACACAAAATTCAAGCGGATAGAGTAGTTCATAGCTTTTTTTTATACTAACAGCGTTCATACTGGCTCTCGTCGAACATTCGTTCGAGTTGTTAAGGATTTTTAGTAGAATACCTTTGAATGCTTTATTGTGCAATTAGGTTTTTTTTACCTTTTAATATTAGGGGAGTGAGACTGTGTGAGATATAATGTAATTATTTAAAAAATTGACTGGCTATACAAGAAAAAGTCTCTCAAAAACAACAAAAAGATGTTTGTTATATTTGTTTTCTTCAATTTTCATTTTGGAAATTGCAGCCTGAAAAGACAATCTATCTATTCTCATTAAATTATCAAGAGCATTGGCCATAATAACAACCTGTGAAAAAAAATCTATATGATGAAGAGTAAGTTTTTGAGGGCTCCCAGATCCATCGCAAAGCTCCTCATGCTGAAGAATAATTTCAAGTACCTTGGGATGAAAGCCTGAAATTAAAGAAAATTTTTCAAAAGCATAGTTTGAATGATTTTCGTCGCATAAAGAATGTGATTTCGTAATAACCTGCTTTTGTGCTTCAATATCCATCAATATTTTTCCACTATCATGCAAGAGTGCACCAAAAAAAGTAATTTCTTTTATTTCATCAGAATCGATAATATATTCATCGAGGGCACAAATTTTTATTTTTAATTCATCATCTTCTCGCATTTTTTGAATTTCCAAGAGCACAGAATAGGCTATGGAAGCCACAATCGTTGAATGAATTTGAGCTTCCTTAGCATCCTCATATATTTTAAAAAGCTGATAAAGAGTTTTGCCATTATGCTGTAAAAATCGAGTAAGAAGTTGTTGAGCTGCTTTTAATGTTAAAAGATGTTCCTCTGTTGAAAATTCTAAAAAACGATTCATCTTGTTGATCAAAAATTCAGCAACGATTTCGATTTTGTCATCAAAAGTAGTATGAGGATCATTGGACAATTCGTTAATGTAAGAATCTAAATACGCTTGGTAATTAGTTTTATCTGCCTCTTCAATATAAAGTCTTTTAAGATTATACTGCTTAATAACGTCGTTTGCATCTTTGCCAAGGAAAGATTTTGCAGAAATAAGTGGGACGTATTGCTCATTCATTAAATAATAAACTGCAAAATTGATCTCGAAATTCGCCTTAATACTGCCGACATGAATGGGGGTATAAAGCTTTAGAGAGAAGTTTAAGCTATCTGATTTTTTAGAAAACAAATTAGAAAAATTTTTTCGCCGATACTGGTTTAAATGTTCAATTTCAATTTGATCTTTATTGTTGAAGATTTTAAGAAATTTTCCGTCGTCAATTTTAATATAGAGATCAAAAGGATAATGTTCTTTTTTTATCAACTCTTCAATACGAATGGGGATCATGTCTCTTGAACTTTCAATGATCGAGGGAGTTGGGGAATGAATTGCGTTGATAAAATCGTCACTATTAAAAGGTTTTGGAAGAATTTTTTCAACTCCAAGCTGTAGAAGTTTTATTTGGTCGAGCAATGTTACAAATCCAGACATTAACATAATTCTTATTTGTGGCACGAGATCTTTTATTGTTTGTGCTAAAAGGGCCCCATTAATTTCCGGCATGTTAATATCAATTAAAATGAGTTCAATTGAATCAGGATTAGCAACATAAACTCTAAGATCGTTGACAATATTACTTGAAGAAACAATGGAGTGAAGCTCAAAATGAGGTAATTCTTCTTTTAAAAGTTCGACCATTGAATCAAGTACGATTGGATCATTATCTATGATCAAAATTTTTTTTTTATCTTTCATGCAAACATTGTCGGTACTATAAATTATAGCTGAAGTTAATTAAAATTAAATGATAGTTGATAGTTTAAATAATTCATTAGAGTTAATCCTTATCATGTTGCAAGCTCAAAAAATAACTAATTTTTTTTGATGTTAAAAGTAAAATGATCTAGTATTGTTTTAATATAAATTTTTTAGTGTCTTTATCATCGGATAAGATTTGCTATAGTAAGAGATGTTCTTGGAGAAAGTAATATGTTCATGGAAGAGAAAAAATTAAAGATGCGTGATGGAAAAGAGCTTTACGTAAAGGTCAAAGAAATCGGAAGCCCTGTTTGGATTATCGCAACTCATGGTATCGGTGAACATTTAGGTCGTCACAAGTATA
>JACCDN010811503.1_pt1 | contig 11033 bp, 3 predicted proteins | sample 7441691 | NCBI WGS metagenome assembly JACCDN01 (sample SAMN15323439, study PRJNA562643) | freshwater metagenome | isolation source: river surface water | place: USA:Blue River Watershed | collected 2017-08-16
AGCAAAGGCTCTAGTTGATGGTGCACCTGCAACCATCCTTGAGGGTGCTAACAAGGACGCTGCTGAGAAGGCAAAGGCTGCTCTTGAGGGCGCTGGCGCAAAGGTTACCCTTAAGTAATCTCGCTTCAAAAAGCTACAAAAACTCCCTCAGGCTTCGGCCTGGGGGAGTTTTTCTATGTTTTGAGGGCTGTTCTGGCTCAAAATATGCCAAAACGAATGTTCGGTTGACCCGAACATAAAGAATATTCGCCGAGCGCACTTTTTAGACTTAAAACACCCCTGCTTCCCAGTGTTTCTATAAAGGAGTGCCCCTTGCACCGCAAGTTCGACGTTAGTCGTTACCTCACCGCTTTTTTCATCGGCATTTTTGCCGTGGTGGGGTCGATTGTTGCAATCGATGCACCTGCACGCGCTGCCGTTGCTGGCGACGCAGCAGAAATTGACTGGGCTGGATCTTTCACTGGTGTCAACACCGGACCAAGCTCTTCATCTATCACTCCAATTGCTACAACCGACACTTCGTTTTCCACTGAGATGTGGATTAAGCCCGGTGCCCGCAGCGGAGACAGCTACATGATGCTCTTGGGGCAGGCTCTGCCAACATCGGGTTGCCCGACCGGCAGGTACGCTCTGTCGCTACATTCAACAACAGACGATAACTGGCAAGTGCACTATGCGATGAATACTTGTGGTGTTACCACCACAGAGCGCCTTGTTCCCAAAAATGCTTGGACACATCTTGCTCACGTCGTCGACGGCAACACCTCAAAAATATATATAAATGGCCAGTTGGCATTCACTGACACAACATCTTGGGCAGGACCGTTTAGTACTGGATTAGTGCTCGCTTCTGCTCTGGATGGTCTCCACAAATACATCGGTTTGATGGACCAGGTTAAGGTCTGGGACTTTCCACTAACTGAGACTCAGGTCGAGTCAAGCATGCACACATTTGGTGCGCCTTCGGGCTTGTCTTCTAATTTGAAGGCGCACTTTGACTTCAACGAAGGTACCGGCGACACGATTTACAACCGGGTCGACACGACTAAATCTGTCACTGGCACATCAATTGCTCGAGAAGATATTAAATCGAAATCACTTAAGAATGGAAAGGCGATTGTCACTTTTCCAAGAACTTACTTAACTCCTCTCAATGGCTGGAAAGTTCCATCTGGTGCGGTCACGGCCAATGTTTTGGCTGTGGCTGGTGGAGGTGCTGGTGGTTCGAGACATGCCGGTGGTGGTGGAGCTGGTGAGCTCAGGGAGTTTTCAAATTACTCACTAACTCCAACCTCTGTGTTGCCAATTAAGGTTGGCCAAGGAGGGCGAGGTCTACTAGCAACAACTGTGAATCCACAGGGAAACAAACCAAGAAACGGTCAATCAACAACCTTTGGCGCAGTCGAGCTTGCAGGTGGTGGTGCTGGTGCCGCGAATGATTCGGTGACCAATGGTGCGGGGCAAAACGGTGGATCTGGTGGAGGTAGCACCTACTACTTGAACGCTGCGGGTGCTTCGGTGAAGACGGGCTCAGGTTTAGGTAACGCGGGTGGTGCGGGTTCACCAGCAGGTTCATACCACGGTGGTGGTGGAGGTGGTGCCGGCGGCGCTGGAGCAAATGCAACTTCGGGAGGACCTGGCAACGGAGGCGCAGGGTACGAGTCAAGTATCGAAGGCGATTTGAAGTGTTACGCAGCTGGCGGTGGTGGTGGTGCAAGCACAAACGTAACCCCTGGTCAAGCGGGTTCATGTGCAACAGCAACAAGTCGAGCATCGGCCGGTACGTTCAACACCGATGCCTTGCCAGCGGGCGCTAACTCAGGATCCGGTGGTGGCGCAGGTGGACTTAGCGGATCGACCAACATGGGCTCTGGTGCTGGCGGTTCAGGAATCGTCGTAATCGCTTACGCAGAAAAAAATGACACCGCTCTCGATTTCCCAAATGGTGTTGATGCTCAATTTGTAGCTACCGATGAGCAAGTAATTCCTTCACAGGCATCTTTTACGTTTGAAACCTGGTTGAACGCCGATTCATTGAGGTCGGGAAATGCTTGGAATGATATTTTTAGGCAACAGGCAACAAGCTCAAACTACGAAGCATTTGGGCTTGGTGTTTACAACGGACAAATTCAATTTATTCATTCTGTCGAGAGCACTAACAACGGAACACTGAATACGGCAAGTCAAAATAACAACCTACTGAAGGTTTCGACCGGTGCCTGGTATCACGTTGCAATTTCAACTGCTTATTCCGTGTCAGGTTCAAACCGAATCTACGATTGGAATGTATACGTAAACGGGCAGCTAGCTTTTACAAAAACATATACAACCGCATCACCATCTGTCTTGGGCAAAGCTCAACTGTCGATAGGTAACCTATACGGCAATGCTGGTACCCGCACCTGGGATGGAAAACTTGATCAAATCAAGGTTTGGAATGGTGTGCTAACTCAGGCAGAAATCGCAAAATCAATGCACTCATACGGGGCAGCGTCTGTTGTCGACTCCTCGGCATCAACCTTAAGAGCTCACTTTGACTTCAATTCGAGTGATACTTCAACTCTCCTTGATCAAACAGGCAATGGTTATGACTTTGCTTTGAAATCAGGTGCCACCGCACCAAGTGTTTACCAAATTGCACAAGCAACTTCTTCGATCTATAAGTTCGATCGTTCTTACCTGAATACTTGGGGTGGATGGATTTCACCAAGCGCAGTATCGGATTCCCGTATCTTAATTGTCGCCGGTGGTGGTGGTGGTGGTCGTGCTGATTCGAATAACAGCGGTGGCGGTGGTGGTGCTGGCGCTGTTTACACTGCCGCGGGAGCTTCCATTCCGGTTTCGCCAATCCCCGTGACTGTTGGTCAGGGTGGTTTCTACGGAACATCATCAACTAATGCAGGTTCAATCGGCCAAGACTCTTTGTTTGGAACTTTGCTTGTAGGAGGCGGTGGCGGTGGAAATGGCTGGAACTCTTCACTAGCCACTCCTTCAGGTAGGGGCGGTAGCGGTTATGTCGCAGGAGGTAACGGTGGTGGTGGCCGAGGGGAGGCAGGTGCCTCATCGGCGGTTTATGGGCTTGGTGGTTCCGGAGGAACGGCAGCAAACCAAACATTTAATGGAGTTTCCTTCACTTCACAGGCAGGTGTAGCTGGCGACACCGAGTACTCCGGCGATGCCGGCAGTGGCGGACTTGGCGGTGCCAATTTGCTATCAGTTCGAACCTCTTCCATCAGCGGCAGTTCGGTCATTTATGGAAAGCCTGGACCATTCTCTCCATACAGTGCTGGTGCTCAAACACCTGGCTCCGGCGGCTCCACAAATTACAGTTACGGTGGCACTGTCGTCGATGCGGGCTCAGGTGCCAACGGTGTCGTTATTGTCTCTTTAGCTACTGCCGCGATTCCAACAATTAGCTCTCATCCAGCTAACATCACAAGGTCAACCGGCGAGACTGCAACCTTTAGTGTCACTGCAGCTCGCTCTGACGCTGGAACCCTGAGTTACCAGTGGGAGGTTTCGGCAAATAACGGTTCTACCTGGATGAATGTATCTGGTGGAACAGGTGCAACCACAAGCAGTTATACAACTCCTAGTTTGGTCAGTGCAGATTTGGGTAAGCAGTACAGGGTGGTTGTGACCAATACATTGAGCGGGGCAACAGCTACCGCCACTTCAAATGCGGCCACGTTAACTATTGGTCTGGACAAGATCAATGTTAATTTTGATGAACTAAATTTTGACTACGCAAACGTTTCGCACATCGTTGGGACGAACGGAAAGTCACAGGGTAATAAAGTCCTGTTTTTGAATGTGACTACTAAAAATGGTGTTCAGGTTGACGCTCTTGTGACTACTGAAACTCTGACTAATGCCACAATTACTAACTATGAAACTGGCGCACGAGCCGGTGGTGCAAACAGCTACTTCCAAACTGACGTGGACTTTTCAGCGGCTAATGGTTTCGCACAATTCAAATTTGACTTCTATAAGCACGGTGTTGCTGGTTCTGCTGGAAACCCTTGCACTGCAGCTAACCCAACTTGTAGCGGGGCTACCAAGGTTGTTATTCAAAACGTAAATGTCAGCGCGATCGACATTGACTACTACCAGTGGAATGACTTTACTCAGGCAGAAAGCTACTCGCTTGCCGGAAACACAAAGCTAAAAGAATGTTTGATTAGCGTGGCTAACGCTGCTGTTGGCGGTACCTGTACTGCACGTACCGCACCTAGTACCTTCCCCGCTGATATGCGATTCCAAGGTTCACCGGATACTGCTAGAACGAACGATCCGGTTGACATGGCAATCGTCACCTATGCAGATATTGAAACTTTCCGCATCAAGTTTGGTCGCGATCGCGCGGGTAGCCCAAACTACTACGGTGTGGCATTCAAGGCACTTGACTGGGGCACCACAACACCGCAAACCACTGGTGGAACAAACTACACAATTTCCTACAACGAAAATGGCGCGTCATCTGGTTCGCAGTCAGGAACTCACGTGGGAGCAGCTGGTTCGTTGTTTACGGTGCTTAGTGCAGGTACTGCGGTTCGCACTGGCTACACATTTGCCGGCTGGGCCACCACCGCAAATGCGACAACCGCAACTTACACTGGCTCCAGCAAGGTGACCATGCCGGGCAGCAACCTAACGCTTTACGCAGTTTGGACACCGATAAAGTACACGCTCACCTATAACGTGAACGGCGGTACCGGTGCACCGGCTGCAGGTTCATTTGAGACGGGCACAAATAACGTAACTCTTTCTTCCACTGTTCCAACTCGCACGGGATATGTTTTTGGTGGTTGGGACACCGTGGTCAACTCTGGAACCAATAACGAAAACTTTGATTCTGGTGATTCATTTTCAATGCCTTCTGCAAACACCACTCTTTACGCAAAGTGGACAATCGCCAATGGAACGCTTGCCTACAACGGAAATAACGGCACTACTACTCAAGCAAGTGTGACCGCGGCCGGTAACACAACAACTACGGTTGCAAATGGATCAAACACCAACCGAACCGGTTATGACTTTGCAGGCTGGAACTCGAAGGCGGATGGCACTGGAACTTCTTATGCCGTGGGTTCAACATTTACTCTCAGCGCAAATGTGACCACAACCATTTACGCGCAGTGGACGCTTTCTAAGTACACCTTGGTTTTCAATGTGAATGGTGGAGTTGGTAGTCCGCAGTCTCAAAGCTATGTTCAGGGTGCGACCACAACCATGCCGGTTTCCAATCCAACGCGTGCTGGTTACAACTTCGCAGGCTGGAATTCACAGGCTGATGGTAACGGAACCGCGTACAACGGTTCATTCTTGATGCCAGGAAATAACCTCACACTTTATGCCAAATGGACGGCAATCACCTACAACGTGATTTACAACAACAACTCGGCTACTTATTCTGGTGCAACTGGAACGGTAACTGATGCCACTAACTACACCGCAGCTCAATCTGTCACCGTGGCAGCTGGTACAGGTCTTAGTAACACCACGGGTTCAATCACTTATGTATTTACTGGTTGGAATACCGCCGCTGATGGTTCGGGTACTGACTACATGCCAAGCAGCACCTTCTCTATGCCGGCAGGTAACCGAACCCTCTATGCAATGTGGGTCGATGCGAGCATTGAAATTGCCTACAACGCGAATGGTGGAACTAACGCTCCAGCGAATGCAAACACAACCTTGAATTCAATATTCACGATTGATTCAACCCCGCCTCAGCGCTCGGGATACACATTTGCTGGCTGGAATGTTCAAGATGGCAACCCGGGAGGCGGACCGCACGCGGCTGGGTCAACCATCACCCCAAACAGCAATGAGGTTTTGGTTGCTCAGTGGACGGCCGTCAATTACACAGTTACATTTGACACCGATGGTGGATCTACAGCACCAAGCCAGCAGACCAACAAGAACATTGGCAACACCATAAGCATCACTTCAAGCGAACCAACTAAATCGGGATACACATTCCTAGGCTGGAAAGATGCAGCAGGAAATGTTTACCCTGCCGGTGGTTCATTCACTCTTGGTGCAGGAAGTGTGACTCTGACCGCACAGTGGCAGGGCAATGCTTACACATTGAACTATGACGCCAATGGTGGGTCGGGTGCTCCAGCTGCTGAGTCAAGGAATTACACAGCATCAGCAAACCTTTCGGATACTCAACCAACTAGAACTGGTTACACCTTCCAGGGTTGGAACTCACTAGTTGGCGGTGGCGGAACTGCGTACACGCTACCGAATGCGATGTCTTACACAATGCCTAACAGTAATGCAACGCTTTACGCACAGTGGACTGCCAACTCATACGTTTTGGCTTACAACACTCAGGGTGGTTCAACAGCCCCTTCTAGTTCAAACAAGAGTTACAACTCGACCGTGACTGTTTCTAGCAGTACTCCTACCCGCACTGGATTTACTTTTGCTGGTTGGAACACTGTTGCTGCCGGAACAGGCACCACTTACTTGCCTAGCGGAACATTCAGCATGCCTGATGCGAATGTGACTCTTTATGCGCAGTGGACAAAAACCGCATTCACTTTGTACTACAACACCAACGGTGGTCAGGGAGTATTCTCTTCTCAGCCGGTGAAGTACGGCGAGAGTGTGACTGTTGACAGCACCGCACCAACTAAAACCGGTTACACCTTCACCGGCTGGAATACCGCCGCAGATGGTTCGGGTTTTGACCACACTCCAAGAGGCGTCTTCACATTAAATGTGGAATCAAATGTAACTCTCTTTGCAAAGTGGACTGCTGTGAGCTACACCGTGACCTATAGCGCTAACACTGGCTCTGGGGCCCCAACCGGTGGTTCGCACAACTTCGGTGCAACGGTGACTACAGCTGCAAAGGGTTCCATGGCCTTAAGTGGTTATCGATTCATTGGATGGAACGATCGAGCAGACGGTACGGGAACCACCTATCTTGAGAGCTCAACCTTCTCAATGCCTGCTGAAAATGTGATTCTTTACGCTCAGTGGATTGACGCACTATTTGAGATTGCGTATAACGCTAATGGTGGAGCGGGTGGCCCGGATGGAGCTGACGTACCAGATGGAACTTCATACACTGTTGACCCAATTCAACCGGTTAGACCTGGATATACATTTAGTGGTTGGAAGCTTGCCGATGGTACGCCAACTACATCCACATATAAGGCTGGAACTGCAACTGAGACTTTCACAATTTCTGGGAATGAAGTTCTTGTTGCTCAGTGGACCATTAAAACCATCACGGTTACTTATGACTTGAACGGTGGCGGTGGCACAACCCCTTCTGCTGGTTCTGGTAATTTCAACAGCAACATCACTTTGGCTAGTTCGTCTGGTGTGACGAGGTCAAACTTTGAGTTTGTTGGTTGGTCAACCACGCCTGATGGCACTGGTATTACTTATGTTGATGGAAGCTCGTTTAGGCTTCCTGCGGATGATGTGATTCTTTATGCAAAGTGGGCTCCGATTTATTACATCATCGAATACAACGCGGCTGGTGGTTCTGGTGCACCGGCGGATCAGTTTGCAACTCCAAGTTCAACTGTTGCTATTGCAAGTCAGGAACCAACCAAGGCTGGTTACGAGTTTGATAAGTGGACTGAAGTTTCGCAAGGAACTGATTTCACCCCGGGCGCTTCTTTGACGATGCCTAGCAGCAACGTTGTGTTGGTTGCTAACTACACGGTTCGTGCAGCTGGTGTTCCAGGTTCTGGGTCTGGTTCTAATACTGGTGGGATTGATCCGGGAACAAAACCGATTTCTAAGCCAAAAGAACTTGTTCTGTCTGTTTACTTCAAGGGTGATTCACCGGTGCTTACCGATCGCGCGAAAATCCACCTGCGAAAGTTGGCAGCCACCGCAAAGTCGTATGGTCGGGCTAACAACATCACCATTTATGGTCGCGTTAAAGAAACTAACGATAAGAGCTATGACCTAAGGCTTTCTAAGGCCCGTGCAGCAAACGTGGCTGCTTACCTGAAGAAGTACGGTGTGACCGGTGTATTCAAGGTTTACGCCAAGGGTATTTCCCCAGAAAACACCTATAAGTCAAGGCGTGTAGACCTGAAGCTCTGGTGGGCTAAATAGTTCAAAAAGGCGGTCCTAAGGGGCCGCCTTTTTCATTGAGCCGTGATTTGATTTCTATTCTACGATATGTAGAATAGTGTCATGATTAAGAAGGCACTTGTGGCGCTTAGCGCCCTAACTCTTGTTTCGACAACCCTTACCGGTTGCGCAACCGCATCGGGGTCTGTTGATGGCCACGACGAACTTCATTTTTCAGATGGCTGGGTGCGCGTATCTGAATACAGCGACCACGTAGAAGGCATGACCGGCGCGTTCGCAACTATCGAGAACCACACGGATCACGACGTGACTCTCGTTGGTGGATCAGCTGAGATCGCCAACATGGTTGAGGTGCACGAAGTTGTCATGATCGATAAAGAGATGAAGATGCAGGCTAAGGATGGCGGAATTCTGATCAAGGCTGGCGAGTCTGTGACTCTGGAACCAGGCGGTCTACACGTAATGCTTATGGGTCTAAAGAAGCCAATCCTCGAGGGTGACGAAGTTACGTTGACCTTGGATTTCGAGGGCTACGACGACCAGACCTTTACCTGGCCGGCTAAGGCATCACTTTCTGGAGACGAGACCTACGAACCAAAGAAGTAAAATCCTTTAATGACCAAGTTCACTCGACGAGGGTTTCTGGCCGGTGCATCAGCATCGGCTGGGGCCCTCGTTGGTGCTTCTACAGGAGGTGTGATTGGCGCTCAGCTGGGCGCCAACGCGGCAGCTGCTGAGTCGGAACTCGCCGCCCAAACTGCAGTCCTAAAGCGCAGTGAGAAGTTTTATGGCAAGCACCAAAATGGCATTGAACTTGAATTGCAAACCTTCACAAATTTTGTGACTTTAGAAATTCACCCCGATACCGACCGCGCAGCATTCAAGCGTTGGATGGGGATTCTCACAGATGATATTGAACGACTGAGCTCGGGAAAACCTATCTTGGCTGATGCGCAACCGCAGTTAGCGCTTGGCCCGGCTCGTTTGACAGTGACAGTAGGTTTCGGCCCCGGTTTGTTTAGCAAGCTTGGCATCGAGGAGTTGCGCCCCGACTCGCTCAAGGATCTGCCAGCTTTCAAGATGGATAAACTTCAAGATAATTTCACCGGCGGAGATGTGCTGCTGCAGGTCTCAGCCGATGACCCAATCGTTCTGTCACACGCGGTGCGAGCATTAATTCAAGACAGCGTTAGTTTTGCCTCGATTCGTTCAACTCAACAGGGCTTCTCTAACGCCCAAGGAGTGGTGCCAGGCGGAGTGCGACAGCGAAATCTGATGGGTCAAGTCGATGGCACTGATAACCCTCGATTCGGAACCGACGATTTCAAAAACCTTGTTTGGATTGAGGATGGGCCTGAGTGGATTCGAGGCGGAACAATCTTGGTGCTACGTCGAATCTCGATGCAGCTAAACACCTGGGACAAACTTGGCCGCCACGATAAAGAACAAGTTATTGGTCGTCACCTTGATAGTGGTGCGCCACTGGGCAAGCAAAACGAAACTGATCCGCTTGATCTAAACGCTGTTGATGAGCGAGGCCTCAAGGTAATTCCAAACTTCGCACACGTGCGTCGGGCATCACCGCAAGCACCGGGCGAGCGATTCTTCAGGCGCCCGTTCAACTACGACCTTGGCACCGCACCAGACGGCACCCCGGATGTTGGCCTGCTCTGGACCGCCTACCAGCGCGATGTCAGCAAGCAGTTCCTTCCGGTACAGCGCCGCCTCGAAAGCTTTGACCTACTGTCACAGTGGACCACCCCGATAGGGTCATCGGTGTGGGGTATTCCAGGTGGATTGAGTAAAGGGGAGACCTTCGCAAGTCGCCTAGGCTTGTAGGGTGTCCAGCCCTTCAATCAGCCAGCGTGAACGCTGGAAGTACATCTTTATTATTGGGGGGTTACAAACCCTGCAGCCATTTTCGCTGGACCCATATCTTCCTTCTGGGCCAATCATTGCCCGTGGTTTCGATGTTCCAGACTCCCTAATTCAACTAACGCTAAGTGCGCTGACCCTTGGCTTTGCGCTGGGGCAGCTCATTGCAGGTCCGTTGAGCGACTCAATTGGCCGCCGCCGACCGATGCTGATCGGGTCAGTTCTTTATGTTGCGGCGAGTTTCCTAGTAGCGCTGGCGCCAACCATTGAAATGTTTTTTGCATCGAGGTTTATACAGGGCATTGCCGGTGCGGCTGTGCTGGTGGTTGGCAACGCGGTGCTTCGAGATTTGTACGATGGGCTGCCTCTGCTAAAGGTGATGGGTAGGGTCCTCTTGATTCAGGCCCTTGCTTGGTTCATTGGGCCTTTTGCCGGATCTCAACTTTTGCAATTCATGGATTGGCGCGGAGTGAGCTCAATTTTGGCTTGCTTTGCAGTCTTGATGTTAGCTGTAGCAATTAAGTTTTTACCGGAAACACTTAGTCATGAAGATCGTCGCGACGAAATCTTTGCTGGCATGGCTAAGCGATTTTTACATGTTCTCAAAGATCGTATTTACGTTGGTTTGGTAGTTATTTCGATGCTCAACGGAATCGCGCTTTGGGCATATCTTGTGGTCACACCTTTTGTACTCACAAATCAATACGGGCTCACGCCCGCTGAATTCGGCTTATTGCTGACGATGAATTCTTTCGGTGCCTACCTGGGCGTTCAAGTCTCTTCAAAATTGGCGCAGAGAATTCCAGCGCAGTGGATCTTGGTTGGTTTACATGTGGCCAGTGTGACCATTGGTATTACTTTGCTAATTCTTTCAGCGGGTAGCCCACCGCTTTGGCTGGTTGCAGGATTGGTATGGCTTTTCGTCTTCTTCTTTGGCATGACCGTGACACCAATTGGTGCGCTGTCTCTTGCGCCCCATGGCAACGAGGCTGGAACAGCTGCGTCTCTCTTGGCCGTGTTGGGTTCGCTAGCCACCGCACTTGCTGGCCCGCTTTACACAACACTTTCAAAGCAAAACATGA
>JACCDN010178248.1_pt1 | contig 11032 bp, 10 predicted proteins | sample 7441691 | NCBI WGS metagenome assembly JACCDN01 (sample SAMN15323439, study PRJNA562643) | freshwater metagenome | isolation source: river surface water | place: USA:Blue River Watershed | collected 2017-08-16
AGAACGCGACGAAGAGATGTGCGAGCGCGAGAAACAGTGTGGCGCACTGCAGATTCCTTGATACCAAGCTCTGCTGCGATCTCTTCTGTTGAGCGGCCTTCCATCTCCCACATAACAAGAGCTGCGCGCTCTGCTGGTGAAAGGAGAGCCAAAGCCTGACGAATAATCGCTGCATCTTCTGCAGCTGAAATAGCTTGTGAGTGATCACCATCGACCTGCCATGCTGCTTCGACCTCAGCCTGGGCGTCATCGATCACAACAAGGTTGGGACGACGGCCTTCTAGGCGGAATACGTCTATGCAGAGGTTTTCAATGGTGCGGTGCAGATAAGAGAGCGCATGATCTTGTGATTCAAGCTCAGGGGCAGCAAGCATGAACTTAATCAGTGCATCTTGGGTGATTTCTTCTGCTTTAGCTGAGTCCTTCAATACGCGATTAGCGTGGGCAAGAAGCTCTGAACGGTGCTCTGTGTAGAAAGCACCGAGCTCTGCGACGGTCCACACGCGAGGACCTGCAGAGGCTGCAGACTTCTTAAATGCCACTTTGGGACTTCTTTCTTAACCGGTTTTGTACTTCAGTGACACCCGTCGGTGCCTCTACTACCTACTACGGATCCCATCATAGATTGTCGCGGAGAAGGGACAAAACGGACATTTTGCCTGGTTTTTCTCAATACTGGGTAGTCTTCGTCTATGCAGGTTATCGTCACAGGAGCTGCGGGTTATGTGGGCTCACATGTCTGTCGCGAATTGCTATCTAAAGGCTTGGAAGTGATTGCAATTGATGACTTAAGTGCAGGGAAACAAGCATTTCTGGACCCCCGGGCCACTTTTTTCCACGGAAAAGTCCAAGATGAAAAATTCTTAATGAACGTCTTTTCACAACTTAAAGATCCAGCTCGATCCGGAGTAATCCATTGTGCTGGTTTGAAGTTCGCAGGAGAGAGCGTAAAGTTCCCAATCAGTTACTACGAAAACAATACCGTCGCCGTTCAAGTGCTGCTAAAGGCAATGGCCGTTTTTTCTATCACGAACTTGGTTTTTTCCTCTTCGTGTAGCGTTTATGGCTCGGTTGAAGATACAAAGCCGGTTGCAGAGAGTGCAGAGTTGAATCCCGTTAGTCCCTACGGAAGATCAAAATACTTCGCTGAAAAGATCATTTCTGACTCAATCGATTCTTCTGAATTGAAAGCTGTTGCGCTTAGGTACTTCAACGTTGGCGGCAATGCTCCTGGAGTTGGATTCGACATTAGTCCACATAATCTGTTGCCAAACCTGTACAGGGCGATAACTTCAAAAACCGCCTTTACAGTTTTTGGTGGTGACTACAACACGCCTGATGGAAGTTGTATTAGGGATTACGTTGATGTCTCAATTCTCGCAAATGCTCATGTTGTTGCGCTTCAAAAGTTAATGGCTAAGGAAAACCTGGAATTCGCATATAACTTGGGCAGTGGCACGGGTTCCTCTGTGTATGAAATAGTACGAGTAGCCAAAGAGGAGATTAGCAAAGAATTAACATATAAAACCGTTTCGGCAAGAGTTGGTGACCCAGCTCAAATAATGGCTGATACTTCGATGGCCAAAAGAGATTTGGCGTGGAGCCACTCGGTTTCGATTCACGAAATAGTTTTGTCCGGTTGGGAAGCATGGGTTTCTAATTCCAAATAGTTTGATAAGTTCAGAATGTTTTGATTTACTTCTAAATTAGCCTTATAGCCCCATAAGTTGAGCTTGTTGATCGAAATTTGGAACGGCAGTTCTAACGTGATCAAAACTTCCTTGAGATATTATTCGTCCCTCCTCTAAGTAAACAACCAAGTCAGCGTTCCTAACGGTCGAAAGTCTATGGGCGATCATCACAATCGTTACTGAACCTTTTAAGGTCTGTATTGCTTCTGAAATATTTGCCTCTGTTTGCCCGTCTAACGAACTAGTAGCCTCGTCGAGAACAAGTAACTTGGGTTTTGTAAATAATGCTCTTGCGATACCTAATCGTTGACGCTGCCCACCACTAATCCTCGCACCACGTTCACCGACTTGTGAATCAAGACCCAAAGGCAGTTCTGAGATAAAACCGCGGAGTTGTGCAAGATCAATTGCATCCCAAACTAATTCATCTGTTGCCACTCGTGCGGGATAACCCAACGCTACATTTTCACGGACAGTTCCATTTGAAATCACAACATCTTGAGGAACATATGCAATGGCTCCGGGCCATTCTGACACTACCTCTTTTGGAGTGTGGTCCGAAATTACAATGGATCCGTAATCCGGTTCAATCACGCCCAGCAAAAGATCAACAAGCGTCGTCTTGCCAGCACCCGATGAACCAACAATCGCCACTAACATGCCCGATTTGATCTCGAAGGTTGCGCCAACTATCGCTGGACGTGTCGCCCCAGGATATGTAAACGTCAACCCATTTACTCGGATGTTTGATTTGAAATTAATGTGTGAAACTTCCACTTCGTCGCTGATCTGGGGTACTTCGTCCACGTCGCCTAATTCTTCGATAATTGAGAGGGTCGGTCCCGCAGTTCCTAAACTTCCACGAATTTGAAGTGCTCCTTGCTGCAGTCGCAGGACCGCTGGTGCAATTCTCGTTCCAGCAGCCAAAAAAACGGCAAGCGTAGCAACTGCATGAGTGGCATCTTGTAAAACAAATTGCACTGCGCTGATTATCAATGCGCCTAAAACAACAGTTGTTTCAACAACATACTTACTTATGTTTGGCAGGAAGGAAATCGCTGCAGTCGTATCTGCAAGTTGAAATCTAATTTCTCCGATTTGTCTTGCATAGTAATTTCTTCGATTTCTGACAACAGTTTCTCGATATGAACTCAAAACTTCGACTATTTTCTCGCTGCTTTCAATACTAAGTTTTGAGTCGTTAACGCCCAGATCACGCGCGCGTCGATGCAGTAAGCGATACATCGCTAGCCCGATTACGATAAAAACAGCAAAAGTGCCTAGTGCAATAATTGGATCGACTATGAAAAGCCCTACAGCCATTAGCAATAGTAATGAAGTGTCTGAGGCTAGGGTTACTGTCGTTCCCAGCACACCCATTGTTATGGTGTTCACTCCACTCGTTAAAGCATAAAGTGTCTGCTGCGTAGTTCTAGACTGGACCTCAAGTAGTGAGCGAGAAAGTAATTTAGAAATCAATGACGCAGAAATGAACGCCCCTCTGCGACTGAGAAAATAGAGGATTCTTCTGATAAATATAATTGACAGGAATGTTCTTCCAACTAAGAGTAGTGCGGCGAGAGCACCCAAAACAGCTGCCTGTATTTGAAATTCATACTCTCCAAGCTGAAGTGCATTCAAAACAGCGTTGACTCTGTCCCCTGGCACCTTGGACTGGACGCCATTGACTGCCAAAGCACCAAGAACTCCAATAATTGCAACACCCGCCAAATCAAGAAGACCCATCAAAACTTGAAGGACGATTACTCCAACTATTCTTTTCTGATCTTTTCTAGAAAGGACACGCGCAGAACGACCGAGGGTGGTTTTTCTCCATCGACTTCTTAGTTGGCTAAGCATATTGACCACCTCATGTCCAGATTTCAAGCATAGTTCAATAATTCTTCCTCTAATTCGGTGGAGTTGTGAGACTCTTGTACCGTCGTAACTTAATACTACTTTAACCGCTCTGATTTAAAACTGTTGTCAGATATCGGGATATCCGGCTGAAATTCGACGCCAATTAGGAGGGATTAATTGGTTTGGGGATTCGATTCCTTGAAACCAGGGTTCTGGTGCTACTACATCAAGATCCTCGCCTCCATTTGCCAGCATGGCCCCCCAGAAACTAAAGGATGAATTTGCAATAACAAAACCGTGGCCCAATCGCATGGCTTCCAAGGTTAAACCTGATGATTGATCAATTTCATCTATCCAGCGCACAAAAGACAAATACTCACGTGGAAATTTTTCTTTCGCTAATTCAATTTCATCGGAGAACACCCAAATTTTTTTGTACTTTCCACTTAACCAAAGCTCGGAGATGCTCTTCCTATAATAATCAGTGGTTGGAATACCAAAAGTACTCTCATTCTTGTAATCTCCAAACCTAAAGTGAACAACCAACGGTTGCTCAATCGCAGAAATCGAAGTTAGGCGATCTAAATTTTGACTTTTTTCGACTGGTCTCATTGCTCGAAGTGCGTCAATTACTGTTGAGCCCTCAGAATAGCGATAGGACTGAAAGTAACCAGTTAGCGTAAATGGAGTAGCCAATTCATCAATTGGTGAAAACCCCAAACTATTGCAAATACAGTTTTTTCTATTGCCTCTAAAGTAGATGGTAGAAATCAAATTGCCAATCGTTAGAATAACTAAACGAACAGGAAGAAATTTCTCATACCTTCTTGGTGAAAATCCCATTCTGAGTAGATAACCATTGGACTTCGAGGCTAGCAATGAAAACCTTCGTTTGGGTAGCAATTCAACTCCGCGAGGCAAGACAAATGACGTTAGATCTGGAGTATCGCTTGAATTAAGTCTTGGTCGCCCTATTCCCCAATCTAAACCTATTGGTTCGCCAGGAAATTTTCTCAAAGAAAGTGCCGCTGCTAACTGAAAAATTTGATTTCCAAGTCCGCCAGTAAGAATTAGAATAATTCTAGGCTGCTTAGGCATTAGCGACTAGCTTTCGCTTAGAAGACGAAAACACTAAGGCGAATGCATCAAATGATGTTCTATTACCTAAACCGAAAAGCATGCTTATGAACATCTGCGAACAGAAAATTTTTACTCTTACCGAACCGCGAAGAATTCCTGTTATGATTTGACGTAAATATATTGTTTCCAAATATATGTTGCGTTCTTCGTTTCTACGACATCTCTTCAAATATTTAATTGAAACTTCTAAATCGCTAAAGGCTAATTTAGTACTGGTTAGTTGACCAAGTCCACCTCTATAATAGCTATAAGTTATCAATTGCGAATAAAGACCCGATCGATTCATCAGATTGAAATCCATAAGAAAATTCTGATCCTCAGCCATTGATATTTCTAGGAAGAACACCGATTCAATCGAAGAGCGCTTGAAAATAAACCGCCATAATCCTGGATTCAGTGCTATTTGTTTTATGGCAGTCGTGGGGTTTCCTGAGTTAATGTGCTGAGTAACTGACCTTTGGGAACTGACATCTACCACATCGAAACTTCCGCAGAGAAAATCTAATTCAGCTCCAGCAGAAGTCGATATCAGTTCAGTGACATTTTTGAGGTGCGGAATGTCATCGCAATCCCAGAAAGCAACCCACTTAGATTCAGCAATTCGTTTCCCTGCATTGCGTGCGGCCCCAGGGCTTCCGAATTTTCCTTCAATAATTTTCAGACTAAAGCTATTTCCAATTTCAGACTGAGTTTTTGCGAGAAGTTTAACTGTGTCTTCATCGCTGACCTCATGTACCAAGATTATCTCACCGCTAAATTTCTCGATCTGAGATAACCAGCTCATTAAGTTGTTTATTCGGGATGGGGGCCCAGTAATTGGCACGATTACAGACAGTTGCAAAGCGCTCCACTCCCCTCTCGCTATTCTAAAGATTTGTAATTATAGAAGAATAGTGCGATACCAGTGCGTTTTGGCGTATATTTTATGGATGTTCAAAGCCCGTAATCGCCAGAGGATTGCCGCTCTGAAGATTTACAGAAATAGATTTCTAAATTGGAATCGTACAAATGCCCCTTTTCTTAGCGGTGATGGATTTGCAGACTTGTGCGACGTTTCAGTTTTCGCCCCCAGGTATCGTGGTATGACTCCCGGCGTTGAAGCAATCAGTCGGGCACATTCAATCTTCTGCCCGAGTGATAAACTAGAATTGCTGATTTCCAAATACGGCAGTTTCATAGAGGCAAGCGTCCTCGTTTTGGGAAATAGCGATCGAGATTTTTTGGAAGTGGTGACTTTTCCAAAGTCGGTGAAAAAAGTTTATCTACAAAATTCCCATCTTTCTAGTGATCACATCGAAACATTGCCTATTGGTATTGAAAATCTTCGGTGGGGTAAAAATGGTTTTAAATCACTGTTTAAAGATAAGTATGTACAAAATGAAAAGAAAGATGCAATATTGGTAGGACCATTCTCCCCTACCCACTCAGAGCGTAGTGAACTAGCTCACTGGGAGAATTTCGAGGAAGCCGGTTTGCAGATCTGTCATGAATACTTGATGCCGAAAGAATTAGCCATCCTGGCATCTGGTTATAAGTTTGTAGCTTGCCCACGCGGGAATGGAACTGACACCCATAGATTTTGGGAAACTTTGTATAGAGGCTCAGTTCCCGTAGTAAAGAAGTCTCAATGGTCTAATTCTGTAAGGATTATGGGGTTGCCCATTTTGGAATTAGAAGAATGGGATTACGCAGAATTCTTACAAAGAAAAAGGATGTTTGCTGATGTAATTGTGAATCCACAGCTAATTCCGATTCTTTGGTTAGATTATTGGAAAGATAAGTTTAAAATTGAATCCTGAAAAATCTTTTGAAATTGTTCTTCACCTTCTCTACCCATGCAAACTTTCGCAACAGGGCAACTCCTGGTAGCCGAGCTATCAGAATCCAAAAATGTGCACGTAAGGACCGATCCCGAATAGATGCAAGGAAAGAACGAAATTTGAAACTCCTCGCGTTTCGTCCCTGCCTTGCATCTGCCAAGACCTTAACTAACGAATCTCGCCACTTCAAGTCGAATAGTGATAAATCTTTAGAATGTACGTGAAGCGCAAATACTTTAGTGCCGGAAGCATCGAGGAGCTGCTCATTCTCAAACACCAGTTGCGCCGTTGGTGCAAAGTAGTCATGGTGAGTTTGGTCAATGTAGCGCATAGTTCTGCCAAAAGTATTCTTAGGATCTTGGCCGAAGTACCAAAGCCCCAAAGCTAATGGATCAAAATATCCCCCAAATAGTTCTAGTAGTATCACGTGCGCAGGATCAAGATCAACGCCACTTCGTATTCTCTCTGAAGTAATTGAGGGAAGATAGATATGTCTGTCGTTGTGCTCGCTTGAATATTGAGACATTGAAAACATATCTGTCGTTGTTGGATTCTCTGCCGCGTAAAAGCGAATTGCTTCAACAAAGAACTCAGTCTCAGTTGCATTTGGAGTGTAAATTAGAGCTGCAACATCGTTAAAATTATTGACGCGCATCCATGACACTACTTTAATCTCGTCAAATTTTTCCCACGGAAAATTGGGCATGAGGATTACATCGGATTCTATATGTAATAACCCTCTGTGCGGTTGGAGTTTATGAAATTGTCCGAGTGCAAACAATCTCAAAAATGTGTATTTCCAGAATCCACTTCTGAAATTAAAGTGCGAGTGTTCTTGCATCCGTGCAAACAATTCAGAATCCGCTACAGATTCTTTGAAATAGTAAATCGTAACTTTTTCGGGAAGCAAAGTTTTTACTTGGTGATCTAAAATTAGGACGGTTTCTATTTCTGGAAATAAATCAGTATGTCTCCTCAAATTGAATAGGAGGTGTTCTGGGAGCTTCGGTCCCAAGTGTATAAATACCGCAATGGGCAATTCGGCGGTAGGACGGAATTCCATTATCAGATCATACTTCTTAGGATTATTTACTGTGGCTTTTCACCGGTTTTAAATTAGTTCAGGTACCGTTACTTCATTATGAGCCCGTTGACAGCCTATGTAATTAATCTTGCTCGCCGAACGGATCGTTGGCATGACGTGGAGAGTCAGAAATCATCACTGGGAGTTTCAATTATTAGAGTTGAAGCGGTTGATCAGGATTTGAAAGAGTTATCAGATTTACCTTTTGCCGCAAGAGGAGTTGCTGCCACTTGGCTATCTCATCAAAAGGCAGCTGCTGAATTTCTCAAGACTGATGCCGAATTTGCGATAATTTTGGAAGATGACTTTATTCTTCTGCGTAAATTCAAGGTTCCTTCAACAGAGCTTCTGACAAATTTGAGGGCAGATTTTGTCCAAATTGGTTATCTCAGAGTTACACCATGGGAAAGTTTTGACATAACTATTTCCAACATTAGGGATCGTGTCTTACGAATTATCCAATGGATTACGCAGTCAAAATGGAGTTCCACGAATAGATATCAGAATCGTCTTCTCATTCAAGAAAGAGTTGGAGTTCCACCTAACCTTGTGCCGGTTGATATTCGTCCGGGTGGCCATTGCTATGTAATTTCAAGACGAATGGCTCAAGCGATGCAGGAGTTGAATAGTCCAATCATCTTCTCTGCAGATGAATTATTTGTTTCAATATCGAAAATGCGAGCATTTCGCATGTTTCGGATGCGAAAATCGCTAGCGAGTCAATCTGACTCTATAAGTTCTGTGAATTCTAGGTTTAAATTATAACATTGACAATTGAAATTAGTAATTCTTAACCAAAAAAGCCAAGAAACCACCTTTTGGTCCATATTCATAGTTATCAAATCTGATATATCTAAACTCGTGTTTGCTGCCTTTGAAGTGTAATTGTAACGTATTCAAATTCTCATGGTCCAAATCTTCAATTACATAGAGACCGCCCATTCTCAACCTGTCTATTGAACTTTCAAACAGTGTGATAGCTGCTAATGCTTGGTGCAGACCGTCGTCAATTATGACATCGACCGAATCAATATTGAATGCCATCCACATGTTATTTATCGACTTAGAGTTTGTTTGATCTACGTAGGCAGTTGTAATTCGATCCTCGGTAAAAAGTATTGTGTCATCAATATCTGCGCCATATATCTGTGCCATCGGGAAGTAATCGCGCCAAACGCGTAAGCTCGCACCCGGACGTCCATTGGTTCCCATATTAAATGGAATACTTGGATTGATGCTCCCAATTCCACACTCAAAAACCGACTTGATTGACAGTTTCTGCGAAGAGAAAAAATCGCTGTAAAAATCTGAATACGCGTGAGTTTTCGAAACTGTCGAACCCTTATCGGAGCCGTACAAATCGCAGAGTTTCGAGATTTCGTTCCCATTCGTATCTCTGTAAATAACTTCGTAGCTATTTTTTACTTCTCTGCGAAATTTCACCCACCTAGGTTCCATCATATGTAAATGATAAAAATTGCCAAGGAATCTTCTAGTCGTATTTCGTACTTTCCTCATTAGTCAGAGTCTTGCTTCGAAGTCAGTGATAGTCTTTTTGAGCCCTTCAACCAATTGAATCATTGGCTCCCAACCCAATTCAGACCTAGCGATCGATATATCTGGTTGACGTAACTTAGGGTCATCCCCTGGTAGTGACTCAAACACCAAACTAGAATTCGAGTTGGTTAACTCAATGACTTTCTCAGCCAATTGAATCATTGTAAATTCTTTTGGATTTCCCAAGTTTACTGGGCCAGTAAATCCTTCTCTTGACTTACTCAGTCGCACTAGTCCATCTACTAAATCGGACACAAAACAAAAGCTCCTTGTCTGTGACCCATCACCATAGACTGTCAGAGGTTTACCTGTTAACGCTTGGAAAATAAAGTTACTTACTACGCGACCATCGTGAAGATCCATCCTTGGGCCGTAGGTATTAAAAATTCTTGCCACTTTGATCTTGGTTCCGTATTGTCGCTGATAGTCGAAAAAAAGTGATTCTGCAGCGCGCTTTCCTTCATCGTAACAAGAGCGTATTCCTATTGGATTTACGTTTCCCCAATAACTTTCAGTCTGAGGGGAAATTTCTGGGTCGCCATAAACTTCGCTTGTTGATGCCTGAAGAATTGTGGCCCCTGTGCGTTTGGCGAGGCCTAACATGTTTATTGCACCTAAAACACTTGTCTTTATTGTTTGAACAGGAAACCGTTGATAGTGCACTGGTGACGCTGGACATGCTAGATTCATTATAAAATCAGCTTCGACAAACAGTGGCAAGCTAACATCATGACGTATCAACTCAAAATTTGGATTATCTAAATGCTGAGCAATATTATTTTTGTGTCCCGTATAAAAATTATCAACTGCCAAAACTTCATTACCGTCTTTAAGTAGAGAATCTACTAGGTGTGACCCAACAAATCCTGCGCCGCCAGTTACAATTACTCTCATTTCTGAATGGTACAATCAGTTTCGTTCAATTCAAAACTTTCTACTGGTGATTCCAAATTTCCCAAATTTCGTGCCAGTCGCACCAAAGTAGCTTGATTCGACAAATGACCCATCAAACTGGGTGTCAGATTCTTTTAAGTAGGTTGCTTCAATATCTTTTACAAACAAGCTCAATACTAGTTGTTCCGAAATTCTGATTAGTGAGGCCTTTTCTTCTGGGAAAACGTTAAGGTTTTTCGACTCTTGGTATATTTGACTCAAAAGATTTTTTAAATATCTGACTTCCGCCTGTGCATGAGTAATTCCATTCCATGAAAAGAAAGATGTATTTTTCATAAACTCATTACTTCTTGAGCTAATACCCAACTTATCAAAGAGTGCCGCGTAAATCTCATTGCTCTTAAATTGATTTTCTTTGACAAAAAAGGTGACTCCTTTTAATTCGCCTAAGGACCCATTCCATTTTAGGTCCGCGTCCATTACAAAGTCCGGAGTTCCATTTAAGGACAAAATCAATTGAAGCTTAAGGTCTTGCCACGTCTTTCCATCTTCCTGATCACAGACGATTTTCACTTGTTTTGAATGTATACCGAACTTAAAATTTCTTTTCATTGAACGATAAGTAGTTCTATCACAATGGATTACCACATAGGCAATTGGGTGGTAGTGGAGGAAGCTAGCAACACAAATGCGGGCGATCTGGGCATATTTTTGATTCTTTACAACCAAGACGTGTCCAGTTATCTTTTTTTGTGAGGAATTTAAACTCATCGAATTAATCCACGTATGCTCTGTTTTTTTAAAATCTATGAATCCAGTAAGAATTCGTTTAATGACTCTTATGACTCTTTTATTCAGACCAATTAGGCTATACATAAACTCTAATCCTCACATCGAAAAGAATAGCCTAGAGTTTGTTTAATAGTTCTCCCTAACTTAGGATTTCAGCATGAAATACAACTGGCTCCTTCTTACCGCTGGATTTG
>JACCDN010458095.1_pt1 | contig 11032 bp, 11 predicted proteins | sample 7441691 | NCBI WGS metagenome assembly JACCDN01 (sample SAMN15323439, study PRJNA562643) | freshwater metagenome | isolation source: river surface water | place: USA:Blue River Watershed | collected 2017-08-16
CCCTCTGAGCGCCCCTATCGGCGCAAACATGCGCCGCTTGTGGTGGTGGTGCTGGCTGCCGTGGTGATCGGGGCGGCGCTGACCATCGCGCCGATCCAGTATCTGGCCTTTGTCGGGGTGGGCATTGTCCTTTTGAGCCGCGCGATTGACGGGGATGAGGCGCTGGCCTCGGTGGATGGGCGGCTGATGGCCTTGATCTTCGGGATGCTGGGTGTGGGCGCGGGGCTGGAACATTCCGGCGCGGTGGAGCGGATCGTGGAATTTGTCGCGCCCTTCATGCAGGGCATGGGGCCGTGGCTTCTGGTGCTGTGCGTTTATGCGCTGACCTCGTTCCTGACCGAGGTGGTGTCGAACAATGCGGTGGCCGTGATCGTGACGCCGATCATCATCCAGCTGGCCGTGACGCTGGGCGTTGATCCGCGTCCCTTGGTCATTGTGGTGATGATCGGGGCCTCGGCCAGCTTTGCCACGCCGATCGGCTATCAGACCAACACGCTGGTTTACGGCCCCGGGGGCTATACCTTTATGGACTTCATCCGCTTTGGTGTGCCGATCAATGTGATCTCGGCCATTGTTGTCACCATCGCCATTCCCTTGCTTTATGACCTTTAGGGTGCGGGGGTTGCCGCCGGGGGGGCGGCTGGTGTAGACGACCCCATCACCGAGATTACCGGAGTTTGAGGTCATGGCTGGCCATTCCAAATGGGCGAACATTCAGCATCGCAAGGGCAAGCAGGACAAGCTGCGCTCGAAGATGTTTTCCAAGCTGTCGAAGGAAATCACCGTCGCGGCGAAGATGGGCGATCCTGACCCCGACAAGAACCCGCGTCTGCGTCTGGCCGTGAAAGCCGCCAAGGCGGTGTCGATGCCCAAGGACGTGATCGACCGCGCGATCAAGAAGTCATCGGGCGGCGATGCGGCGGATTATACCGAGATCCGCTATGAAGGCTATGGCGTGAATGGGATTGCGATCATCGTCGAGGCGATGACGGATAACCTGAACCGCACGGCATCGAATGTGCGCAGCTATTTCACCAAATGCGGCGGCAATCTGGGGCAGACCGGATCGGTCAGCCACAGCTTTGACCGGGTGGGCGAGATTTCCTATCCCGTCAGCGCAGGCAGCGCCGATGATGTGATGATGGCCGCGCTGGAAGCGGGTGCGGATGATGTGGAGTCGGACGAGGACGGCCACTGGATTTACTGTCAGGTCGAAAACCTGTCGGAAGTGTCGGACGCCTTGGAAAAGGCGCTGGGGGAGTCGACGGAATCCAAGATCATCTTCAAGCCGCAGAGCCGTACCGAGGTGGATCTGGACACGGCGCAAAAGCTGATGCGGTTGATCGACATGTTGGAAGAGGATGACGACGTGCAGTCGGTCACCCATAACTTTGACATGTCGGATGAGGTGGCGGCCCAACTGGGCTGACGCTTTTGCGATAAGGTTGACCAGGCGCGCCCCACCCGGCGCGCCTTTTTCATGTCTGTCGGTTTGGCAAGATCCACAGCCCCAAGGCCATGGCCGCCGCCGCCATTGACAGGCCGGCGGCATAGATCAGGCCCGGCCCGCCGACGCCCAGAAGCGCCGCTCCGACCGAGGGCGCAGCCGCTGAAGCGAGGATGGGTGACACCGCCACCGCGCCCGAAATGGTGCCAAAGCCGCGACGGCCCAGATGGTCGGCCACCAGCATGGGCCGCAGGTTGGACAAAAGCCCCGCACCTGCGCCTTGCAGCATGGCAAAGACGAAGATCAGGGCGGGAAGCCAACCCGCCACCCACAGGATCACCCCCGCCACAAGGACAGATGCCAGCGACCACAGGCTCGCGCGGGCATTGGACAGCCGCGCGGCAAAGATCAACAGGACCGCGCGGCCCGCCACCTGGGCGGGGCCGATGCAGGCGGCTGCGATCGTGGCCATGGCGACGCTTGCGCCACGATCTTGGAACAGCATCAGGATAAAGGTCAGAAGAATCCCGTGGTTCAGCCAGACCAGCCCGAAGATCGCCGAAATCCCCCAAAAGGCCGGGCGTCGCAGCGCATCGTGCAGCGCACCCGGTTCGGGCGGGTTGCGGCGCGGCGCCTCGGCCCGTTCCATCCGCCGCAGGGTGCGCACGGCCCAGGCGTTGACGGGAACCGCGCCGAAAAGGATCAGCAGGCCAAAGCCGATGAGCGCGCCTTGGGCCCCGAAGTTATGCGCCAAGAGCGCCCCCAAGGGGAAGGTGAGCGTGCCGGAGAAGCCCGCGACCAAGGTCACGCGGGTGATGGCAAGGCGGGCATCGTCGCCCAGACGGCGGGTCAGAAAGGCAAAGCAGGTCTCATACAGGCAGGTGGCCTGCACCAGACCCAACAGCGTCCAGATCACCAGCCACCACGCAAGGCTGGGTGCCCAGCCCAAAAGGGCCACGCCAAGGGCGGCAAGGATCGGGGTATAGGTCAGCATCTCGCCGCCCCAGCCACGATCCACCCAGCGCCCGGTAAAGGGGGTGAGGGCGGCCATGACCAGAAAACCCAAGGTTGGCCCGGCGGCGAGTTCGGCGGCGGTCCAGCCGGTTTCGGCCAGAAGGTCGGGCAGGATGGCCGGAAAGGCGTAATAGACCCCGGCATAGGTCAGCGTCTGCCCAACGGCCAAGGCCCAGACCGGGGCGTTGGCGCGGCTCATAGCCCGTAAAGACCCGCGAATTTGGCCTCGAGATAGTCGAGCAGCGGGCCTTCGTGGGGATCAAAGCCGCAGGCATGGGCGATGGTGTCGCGCGGTTCGCGCAGGCCCCCGTGGCGTTGCAGGGTCTCGCGCAGCCAACCCGTCGCGGCCGAGGTGTCGCCCTTGGCCAGTTGGGCGTCAAGGTCTGGCACGGCGGCGCGCAGCGCCTGATGCAGGCAGCCGGCGTAGACATTGCCCAAAGTGTAGGTCGGGAAATAGCCGAAAAGCCCGCAAGACCAATGCACGTCTTGCAACATGCCATGCGCCGGGCGGTCCACTGCGACGCCGAAATCGGCCTTGAAGCGGTCATTCCACGCGGCCTCAAGGTCTTTGACCGCAAGGTCACCCCGGATCAGGGCGCGCTCCAGATCAAAGCGCATCATGATGTGCAGGTTGTAATGCACCTCATCGGCCTCGGTGCGGATAAAGCCCGGCTGCACGCGGTTGACGGCGGCGTAGAAGGCTTCGGCGTTGGGCATGTCGAACGCGCCAAAGCGGTCACGCATCTGGGCGAACATCCAGGCCGTAAAGGCGCGGCTGCGGCCGATCTGGTTTTCATAGATCCGGCTTTGGCTTTCGTGCACCCCCATCGAGCAGCCATGGCCGATGGGGGTCATGGCATAATCGGGGTCGATGGCCAGCTCATAGCTGGAATGGCCGACCTCGTGGATGGTGGAGTAAAAGCAGTTGAACGGGTCGGTTTCCACGACACGGGTGGTGATGCGGCTGTCGCTGCCGCCGCCCGAGGAGAAGGGATGCACGGCAAGGTCGATGCGGCCGCGCGACCAGTCATAGCCAAAGGCGGTGGCCAGATCGCGGGACATGCGCAATTGGCTGTCGGTGGAGAAATGGCCGACCAGAGGGGCGGGCGCGGGCTTGGCCAGCACCGCTTCGCGCAGCGCCACGAGACGCGGGCGCATCCGGTCAAACATCGCGCCAAGGCTTGCGGCGGTGGCGCCGGGTTCATAGTCGTCGATCAGCGCGTCATAAAGATCGCCGCCTGTGGCCAGTGCGGCGGCCTCTTCGCGTTTCAGGGCCAGCACTTCGGAGAGGGTGGGCAGGAAGGCCGCGACATCGTCGCGCGCGCGGGCCTCGGCCCAGATGCCTTGGGCGACCGAGGTCAGCCGCGCCAGTGCCTCGGCCAGATCGGCGGGAACCTTGGTGGTGCGGTCATAGGAGCGGCGGATCAGGCGCAGTTGGGCGGCACCGGCGGCATCGGGGGCCTTGGCCGCCTCCAGCCAATCGGCGATGCGCGGATCGGTGCGCCGGGCGTGAAGGACGCTTTCCATCGCCGCCATTTCCTCGCCGCGCTGATCGGCGGCACCGCGGGGCATCATGGTTTCCTGATCCCAGCCCAGCCGCTCGGCGACCATGGACAGCGCCTCGGTCTGGCGTTGAAATGCCATCAGCTCGGCAAAGGCGGTGGTGTTGGTCATGCCGTGCCCTTTGCGATGGAGCCTGCGACCGGATACATCGACAGGTGCCGCGCCCGGATGATGAGGACCCACAGGATCACCGCGCCGATCTGATGGGTGATGGCGATGTGCATATGGGCCGCCGTCAGGACGGTGATGATGCCAAGGACCATCTGCGCCACGAGCATCGCCATGACGGCATGGAAGGCCCCCCGCGTCGCCGCATGGGCCGAGTGTCGGCCGCGCAGCCACACGACGATGCCGAAGGCAAAGAGGAGATAGCCCGCCATGCGGTGCATGAACTGCACCAGCCCCGGATTTTCAAAGAAGGCATGCCAGACCCCGCCGCCGCCCGGCACATAGAAGGCATCCGCCGGGAAGAACTGGCCGTTCATGTCGGGCCACGTGGGAAAGCCGCGCCCGGCGTCAATGCCCGCCACCAGCGCGCCCAAAAGGATTTGCAGGAAGGCGAAATGCATCAGTCCGGTCGAAAGGCCGACCAGCTTGCGCTCGCCATTGCGTCGCGCTTGCATGAGGTCGGTTTCGCTGCGACCCAGAAGGAACACATACCAGGCGATCAGGCCCAGGATGACAAAGGCGAGCCCGAGATGCGTGGCCAGGCGATAGGATTTCACATCCACCTGTTCGCCCACCAGCCCCGAGGAGACCATCCACCAGCCGATGGCCCCTTGCAGCCCGCCCAAGAGCCCAAGACCGAAAAGCCGCCCCGTCCAGCCCGCCGGAATGGCGCGGGCCACCATGAAGCCGAAAAAGCCCACCGCCCAGACAAGGCCCACCACGCGGCCCAACTGCCGATGCGCCCATTCCCACCAGAAGATGACCTTGAACGCCTCCATCGACATCTGGCTGTTTTGCAGCTGGAATTCCGGCGTGGCCTTGTATTTGTCGAACTCGCTGACCCAATCGGCCTCGGAAAGCGGCGGGATGGCGCCGGTGACGGGCTTCCATTCGGTGATCGACAGGCCGGAATCGGTCAGCCGTGTCAAACCACCCACGGCGATCATCATGGCAACCAGAAGGAACAGCGTCACAAGCCAGGCCCGGATGCCGCGCCGCGCGCCCTTTTTGCCCTCGATCAGCCCGCCCTGCGGGGTCACCTGCGCGGTTGCCCCAACCTCTTCAAACAGCTTGCGCTTTTCGGCCATGCCCGTCCCCTTCGCGTCTTGGCCAGAGACTAGGCCCGCCGCGAGGGGCCTTCAAGGGCTGCGGCCACGAAACCACGGATTGCCCTGCGTCATTCCGCCCCGGATCGTGCAAGGGCGTGCGGGATCAGCGGAGGCGGCGCAACAGATCCAATGACGGCTCGCCGGTCACGGCCAAGCCAGAGGCCTGCTGATAGGCGCTGATGGCCGCCTTGGTCTTGGTGCCGATCACCCCGTCACTGCCGCCGGTGTCATAGCCCGCATCGGTCAGCGCGCGTTGCAGCGCCTGGCGGTCGGCCATGGTCAGGCCGGTTTGGTCCGGCCCCCAATCGGCCTGCACAGCCGGGCGGCCAAGGATGCGGTCCGACAGATGGCCGACGCCGATCGCATAGCTTTCGGCATTGTTGTAACGCAGGATGACGTTGAAATTCTGGGTCAGAAGGAAGGCCGGGCCGCCGACGCCCTTCGGCGCGATGATCGACCCGCCCGCAGGCACCGCGCCCCCCATAGCGGAGGTGACGCCAAGGGCGGCCCATTCGCCCGCCGACTTGCCCTTGCCGCGCCCCAACAGGGCGGGGTTAAAGCCTTCAGGCAGCCGCACCTCGCCGCCCCAAGGCAGCCCGCGTTGCCAGCCCGAGTTCTTCAGATAGGCAGCAGTCGAGGCGAGGGAATCGGTTGGATCCTCGCTCCAGATGTCGCGCTTGCCGTCGCTGGTGAAATCAACGGCATAGGCCAGATAGGAGGTTGGGATAAACTGGGTGTGGCCCATCGCCCCGGCCCAAGACCCTGTCATCCCGCGCGCCGAGACATCGCCATTGGCGATGATCTTCAGGGCCGCAATCAACTGGCTTTCAAAGAATTCGCCGCGCCGCCCGTCATAGGCGAGCGTCGCAAGCGCCGAGATCACCGGCACCGAGCCGCGCCTTGTGCCGTAAAAGCTTTCCAGACCCCAGACGGCGGTCACCACATGGGCCTCAACCCCATAGCGCGCCTCGATCCGCGACAGCACGGCCCCGTATTGGCGCAGCTTGTCTTGGCCCATGGTCACGCGCTCGGGCTTGGCGGCGATGGCGAGGTAATCCTCCAGCGTGCGGGTGAACTCGGTCTGGTTGCGGTCACGCTCCACCACATCGGGCAGAAAGCCGGCCGATCCCAGCGCGTCATTGATCACGCCCGCCGGGATGCCGCGCGCGGCGGCGCGGGCGCGAAAGCCGTCCACCCAGGCATCAAACCCGGCATTGGGCACCGCGCGCATCACAGGCTCGGCCTGGGCCGCGCCCACCGGCCCGCCGCCACCGCCGCCCACGCAGGCCGAAAGCCCGGCTGCCACCAACCCTATCACCGTTACGCGCCGTGTCACCGCCTGCATCGCTTGCCCCATGCCTTGTCTGCTGTGTCCTCGCCTGCAGCCTAATCCAGAACCTGGCCGGTTTGAACGACATTCAGGTTCATCTTGGCCCAAATACCCAAATCCGCCGATGGCCCCGCGCGCGGCGTTTGTCGTCTCAATCGCCCTGCTGGCGCAGCTTGTAGGCGATCTGGCGCAACATGCCGTGAAAGGTCTGCACCTCGGCCCGCGTCAGGTTCAGCCGCGCCCACATGTTGCGCAGGTTGAGCCGCATGCCCGCGGCCTTGGTCGGCGGAAAGAAGAAGCCCGCCGCCTCAAGCCGTTCCTCGAAATGGTCCCCCAGCTTTTCCACCTCTTCGCGGTTGGCAAAATCGGTGCGGGCCAGCATCATGACTTCGGGGGGCACGTCGATCTGTTGGCGGCCCCATTCATAGGCGACCAACAGCGCGCATTGGCCAAGGTTCAGGCTGGAAAAATCGGGGTTTGTCGGCACGGTGACGATGACATTGGCCTGCACCACATCGGGGTTTTCCAGCCCCGTGCGTTCAGGGCCGAAAAGGATGCCCACCTTCTTGCCCGCCGCCCCCATTTCGCGCGCCATCTGCATGGCGCGTTCTGGCGTGATCACAGGTTTGACCATTTCACGGCGAAGGCCGGTGGTGGCAAAGACGAAATCGCAGTCCGCAATGGCGCGGGGCACGTCGGGGAAGATCCCTGCCGCGTCCAGCACCCGGCCTGCGCCCGAGGCCATGGCATTGGCCTTCGGGTTCGGCCAGCCGTCGCGCGGATCGACGATCCGCATCCGGTCAAGCCCGAAGTTCAGCATCGCCCGCGCCGCCGCGCCGATGTTCTCGCCCATTTGCGGGCGCACCAGAATGAAGACGGGCTGGATCATCGGCTGGCTTGGGCTTTGGGTCATCGGCGGCACCTCTGGGCGGAAATCTTCCGCCAGATACGCCATCCGTCCCCCGCTTGCAAAGGCCAGCCCCCGATAGCCAAGCCGAAAAAAGGCTGCTAAGCCGGGCGCATCCCGAAGGCGCCTGACATGTCCGAGCCGCAAGATCGTCCGCAGATCACCCTGATCACCCCGCCCGCCTTTGAGCTGGAGCTGTTTCCCGACCAGTTGGCGCGGGTGCTGGATACGGTTGAGGTGGCCTGTGTGCGGCTGGCGCTGGCCAGCCGGGACGAGGATCTGATCCTGCGCGCGGGCGATGCCTGCCGTCTGGTCGCCCATGAGCGGGATGTGGCGATTGTCATCGAAAACCATGTGCTGATGGTCGAGCGGTTGGGTCTGGACGGGGTGCACCTGACCGATGGTGCGCGCTCGGTCCGCAAGGTGCGCAAGGATCTTGGCGCCGATGCGATTGTCGGGGCCTTCTGCGGCATCTCGCGCCATGAGGGGATGAGTGCGGGCGAATTCGGCGCCGATTACGCCGCTTTCGGGCCGGTGGGGGAAACCTCGCTTGGCAAGGGCGAGCGGGTAGAGTTCGATCTGTTCGAGTGGTGGAGCCAGGTGATCGAGGTGCCCTCGATCGCCGAGGGGGCGTTGACCGCCGATCTGGTTGCCAAATTCGCCCCGGTCACCGATTTCTTCGGCATCGGCCCCGAGATCTGGGGCGCAGACGATCCGGTCGCTGCCTTGAAGGCGTTGATCGCGCCGCTGGGCTAAGCCCCGCAGGCGCAGGCAGGCGGCGCAGGACGCGGCGCGCGATCAGATCAGCCTTCGGCCAGGGGGTGGCTTGTGCGGATCACCCGTTCGCAATGCGCGGCCAGATCCTTGCGGTTTGGAAAGGCGTCCACCGGCACTTCGGGGTGAAAGATTACCTCGACCCGGCCCTGCCGCCGCGCGGCCAGCGTCAACAGCAGATGCGGGCCAAATTCCATATTGCCCCACCAGCCATAGAAGCGCGGATCCTGGCCCTTTGGGGCGTGATAGACCACCGTCACCGGCTGGATGAACAGCACCCGGTCCAGCCCATGGGTGTAGAAGGCCTGAAACAGTGTGGATTTGAAGGGCAGCACGCGGATCGCGTCGGTGCTGGTGCCTTCGGGGAAAAAGCACAGCCGATGCCCGGCGCGCAGCCGCGCCTCGAAAAGTTCCTGCTGGGCCTTTGCCTCGGTGCTTTTGCGCGCGATGAACACTGTCCCGGTCGCCCGCGCCAGCCAGCCGATGGCGGGCCAGCCCGCCACCTCGGCCTTGGAGACGAAATAGATGCGCTGGGCGGCGTTCAGGGCGAAGATATCCAGCCATGACGAATGGTTGGCCACCACCGCGCCCTTTTGCTGCATCGGCTTTCCGCGCACTGTCAGCGGCAGGTTCAGGATCACAAAGGCCACGCGGCAGACCGCTTGGGTGATATAGGGCGTGATGGGCCGATCCTGGCCGCACAGCGGCCGCTCGACCAGTCGCAAGACCAGCAAGAGCACAAGCCCGCCATAGGTCACCAGCCCCAGTGTCAGCCCGCGCAGCGCGACCAGCGCCCAGCCGACAAGGCCGGGCTTTGCCACGGCGATCGGGATATCGCGCCAGTCCGTCATGCGTGCGGTCTCACTCTTGCCCACCCTGCTTGCGGATCCAGAAGGCGCGGTGTTTGTCGCTCATCCGGGCGGTGTCAAGCACCAGGCAGACATCGGTGGTGTTGAAGGCATGGTCCACAAAGGCCCCGTCGCCGACAAAGCCCCCCAGCCGCAGATAGGCGCGGATCAGGGCCGGGGTGCCCGCCACGGCGGCGCGGCGGTCAATCGCCTCGGGCGCGATGAGGTCCATCGCGGCACGATGCGGCGGCAGGGCGGTGACGCGCAATTCGGGCGGGGCGAGGTGGTGATGGGCAAGATAGGACAGCGGTTCAGCCAGGGCCGCAACATCGGTGCCGGGGAAAGAGGCCGCGCCAAAGAGGATTTCGATATCGCGTTCCAGCACATAGGCTGCCAGTGCGTTCCACAGTTGCAACATGGCACTGCCGCCGCGATAGGCCGGATGCACGCAGGACCGCCCCAGTTCCACCAGCTTGCGCCCCGAAGCTTTCAGCGCCGTCAGGTCATATTCGCTTTCCGAATAGAAGCGCCCGGCGCTGGCCAGCCGGTCCGAGGGCAAAAGCCGGTAAGCCCCCACCACATCATCCAGATGCGCGGCATCCCGGCGGGTGTCGATCAGCAGGAGATGGTCGAAATGCGGATCAAAGGCGTCAATTTCCAAAAGCCGGTCATGGTCGATCAGCGGGCCATCCGCGCCCAGTTCCTGCACAAAGACCCGGTAGCGCAGCCGCTGGGCGGCGCGCAGATCGCGGTCGTCCCGGGCCAGCCGCAAGACAAAGGCGCTGTCATCGTCACTCATACCTGCCTGTTCCCGCCCTGATCGGGTCTGGTTCTAGAACCGGGGGGCCTGCAATGCAACTGGGGGCAGCCTTTCCGAGAGTTCTGGCGCGGTGTGCAATCCAAGGTTGCATTAAGCTTTCGTTAACCCGATACTGGCTTAAAGGCCGAAGACGGGAAGCAGGTCGACCTGCGCAAGGTCGATCACCCGCTTGCCGGCATGTTCAAAGTTCACGGTCACCCGGTTGCCGATGTTGGACTGCACCTGCCCAAGCCCCCAATCGGGCTGGGTGGGGTGACGCACCAGCATGCCCGGTTCCAAGAGTGCTGCCATGTCTGGTCTCCGCCCGCAGGAAAGGTTGCCCCGATGCACGACAAGTCCGACATCTCTGCCTTGCTGGGGTCGCGCATCTGTCATGATCTTATCAGCCCGATCGGGGCCATCGGCAATGGGGTTGAACTGTTGCTGATGGATGGGCGTGTGCGGGGGCCCGAGATGACGCTGGTGGCAGAAAGCGTCGCCCATGCCAATGCCCGCATCCGGTTTTTCCGCGTGGCTTTTGGCCAGACATCAAAGGATCAACGCATCGGCGCGGCCGAGGTGAAGGGCATCCTGTCGGATATGGCGCAGGGCAATCGCCTGATGATCGACTGGACGTCGCCTTCGGATCTGTCGCGGCGCGAATGCAAGCTGGCGTTTCAGTGCATCCTGTGTCTGGAAACCGCGCTGGGCCAAGGCGGGCGCATCGCGGTGGACCGGGGGGACATCCGCTGGACGCTGACCGGATCGGCGCCGCGGCTGCGGATTGACCCTGAGTTGTGGGAGGCCCTGTCAAACCCGGCGGCCGCACCCGAGATTGGCCCCGGTCAGGTGCAGTTCCTGTTGGTCCCCGAGGAGGTGGCCCGCCAGCATCGCCGCCTGACGGTGGAGATCAGCGGGCAGGAGATTCGGCTTACGTTCTGATCGGGCCGTCGCCGGTGACAAGGTATTTGAGGCTGCACAGCTGATCGGCCCCGACCGGCCCGCGCGCATGCAGCTTTCCCGTGGCGATGCCGATCTCGCCACCCATGCCGAACTCGCCCCCGTCGGCAAAC
>JACCDN010210204.1_pt1 | contig 11031 bp, 16 predicted proteins | sample 7441691 | NCBI WGS metagenome assembly JACCDN01 (sample SAMN15323439, study PRJNA562643) | freshwater metagenome | isolation source: river surface water | place: USA:Blue River Watershed | collected 2017-08-16
GAATCAGGGCTGGACCAGTTGGCTCGAATTGGTTTTGACACTCTTGGTCTTCAGACCTACCTCACCGTTGGCCCCAAAGAAGCTCGAGCATGGACAATCCACAAGGGCTGGACGGCACCTCAGGCAGCCGGTGTAATCCACACCGATTTCCAGCGCGGATTCATCAAGGCTGAAATTGTTTCATTTGATGATCTCGTTGCAGCAGGAACGATGGCAGATGCCAAGGCCGCCGGCAAGGTGCGCATGGAAGGTAAGGACTACGTCATGAAAGATGGCGACGTGGTCGAATTCCGACACGGAGAAGTATCTAAAACCAAGCAGTAATCGAAGTACTTCCTGTGGTAGCCCTCTCACTTGCCCTGAGTAAAGTAGGACTTGAAGTCTTGGACTTCTAGTCCGGGAGAGAAAGCACTCTTCCGCAAATGCAAGGGGGATAAATTGCTATTAATCAAGAAAATTGCTGCTTCAGTTTTGTTCCTATTTTTATTCACGGCCTGCACTTCGAGTCCAGAAGAAGGCGACCTAGGTGAAGCCGCAACGCTAGATGCAGGTGAACTTGAAACCCTGTCCAACATCTTTGATGGAACAGCGGAAGAAAAAGCAGAAAGAGCTGCAGATGTTGCAGCGACTCAAACTCAGATTGCTGCAGCCCAAACGCAGACCTATTTGCTTTTGGGAATCCTTGCTATAGCAGCAGTGATTTTGGTAGTTGTGGTTGTTAACAGCAAAAAATCAAAGTAGTTTACTCAAAGAGTCTCTTACAACTTAAAAATTGTTTCAGTTTTGTGAAGTCTAACTTGCTTCGATGGAAATGGTTTCAGTTGAAAAGAATCCGGAGATTTTTACTCCAATAAGGATTCACATCTCGATTGAAATTCAGCTAGGTCAAGTGAATAATTATCCAACGCTGGCTGTAATTCATCGCCAATCGAGGCGAAATCACCCTTTAGAGAGAGTGCTTCTCCCAAAGCGACCGCCGACTTTCCAAGCGAGTGAATTGTTTCAGTTAGTTTTTGCTCAACAGAATATTCGCTTTGCATTTCTATCCCGACTTCGATTACCTTTTGGCCCGCTTTTATGCGGAGGCCTTCATTTTCGGTGATGTTTCCTTCAAGAAATTTAGTCACCATTGCAAATCTATCTGTTGTGACATCACAACTAACAAGTGCACTGTTTAGGGTTGGAGGTTTTTCAGAGGCACTTGTTGCACTCGGCTCAACAACACTAGAAGATTCAGATGATATGGATGTGCAAGAAGCCAAGAGCGTGACTGATGTTGCAATAAAAACAGCTGCTGAAATCTTTTTTCCAATTCTTATCTGGCTCGCCATAGTATTTCCCCCTCTGTATCTATAACTAGACCCAATAATGTCACATCGAAGGTTGCAAAATGGTGACCAAGGACTCATAAAGTGAGGTCATTTAGCTTCAATTTAAGCGAGTTATTCGACAGGGAGATTCACAGATACAACAAACAAAGTACTTTTGCTTTTTGGCCATCAGTCCTAGGTAACCGATAGTCTTTTTTGAGGTTTGAACAAGTGGGGGAACAAATGGGATTTGGCGATTTTATAAAGGCAGTGGCGGTCGAATTCCGACACGGAGAAGTATCTAAAACCAAGCAGTAATGTCTGTCGGGATGCTCTCGGGGGAATACTCTATTTTTAGGAGAGGTTGCGATGCTGATTACAGGCGAAGGGGAGTTGGAATCACTTTTTCCATTCCCTGAAATAAAGAAAAGCTCCGAATTTGATGTCAAAAGCTTCGATAGAAACTACTTGAAAATTCTCCAAATTCTCCCAAAGGGCGAGGATTTACTTTATGTGATGCCAGCGATGGATAACATCTGGCCCCTTCAAAATTCCCGTGGAGCAATTGCACTTACAAATCATCGCCTCATCTATTGCGGAGGCTCCGCTGCTGCGAGCCTTGTGGGTTCACACACCATTTTTGAGAGAAGCTATGCAGACATTAAATTTTTCTCGGTGATGCAGAATGAGCAACAGGGCAACCAATTTGTTTTAATAATTGCAAGAACTGAGGAATATAATCCGATGAGTCTAGTCAAGCAGGATAGCTTTGGCTTTGCGGCAAATTTAGGCCATGACTTATTAAAGTTTGCAAATAATGCCGCTATCTTATGTAAGCAATTCAAGAAGTAAAGTTCAGCTGAAAACACAAAATTTAAATGGGGGACGCAGTGGTTACTTACTGGGTTATGAGAATTATCAATTGGCTTTTGATGGCCATCGGTGCCGCGGCATTTCTAACACTTATTTGGGCAATGGGAGTTGGGATGTTTGGGTTAGACCAGGCAACTGCTCTGCTTCTGGTCATAGCTTTCGGTATAAATCTGGCGTTAGCTGGCGTTATTGCTGGTCGGGCCAGGGATAAGGGTAGAGGTTGGACTGCATTCTTCTTTTTGACAGTAGTTATTTCCCCGATTATCACTTGGTTGATTGTTGAGAGTATCCAACCTGTTATTTCAAATTTTGATGATTCAGTTCAACTCGATTCCGAAACAAAAAAATGCCCATATTGTGCGGAAGAAGTGAAATTCGAAGCAATTAAGTGCAAACATTGCGGCAGTCAGATTTAAGGTCTAATTCCGACAATGAAAACCAGCACTAATCTTTTTTCAGGGGGCAGGAATTATGGACTTTGAAGAGCCTTGGTCAAGGTGGCACAAGTTTGCCGAAACCCCACGCCGGAAAAAAATGCCGTCAGCCATTAGGAAAATACTTGACAATAGTTTGCGGAAAATTCGCACATTATTCCTGGAAGACGAAGATGACATTTGCGTGCTTTTTTCCAAAAGCTCACGGGGCTTTTTCGGTTGCTTAGCCCTCACTGAAACGCGGCTCATCTTCCATGGCGGTGGCTATTTTGGCACACCAAATGAACAGCTAATCGAAATGCCTCTGAATTCTATAACTAAAGTTGAGGTAAAAGAGCTTGAAATGGATGACACTAGACCCTCGAAGCTATTGCTTTACATTTGGGAGGGTTCCAAACTTACGGCTTTTAGTTATCCAATGGAAGATTCCGAGGAATTAGAGGACTTTGTGTTTAATCTTCGGCTCGAAATGGATTGAATCAATAATCAATTGAAGTCTTACACGCTCTAGTCGCTCGCTATTTACGGAACACTCTTCAGGCTTCGCACTAACATTGAAAATAGAAGTGCTTTTATCCGGCGAGAGCTGGAGCGATTGGGGGAGCTATGGAAGTTACAGGTTTTGAGTGGGTAGGGACTCTGGCATTTATTTTGCTTGCATGGGTGGGCCCAAGCCTTCTAGTGGCCCGAGCTGCAGCAGCAAAGAAGAGAAGTTTCTGGGCTTTCTTCTTCATTAGCTTCTTCTTCACTTGGATTCTTGGTGGAATTATTGTTGCCATCATGAAGAGAGAGAACTAAGCATGGAATGCCTATCCTGCTCGAGCAGTAACCCAAAGGCGTCAAAATTCTGTGGGAACTGTGGTGCATCTCTCAACTTTGTAAGGCCGGCTACTCCATCCTCTGAAAAATTAGAAGAGACTTACGGGCTAGAGAAATCAAAAGCGGGCAGAGAGTACACAAAAATCGCTGTTGGCTTTCCAGTTGTATTTGTCTTGATTGTCATTGGAATTTTTGTTTCCATGTCGGGAAACAGCAATGAATCGCCCTCACCAAGCTCAAATTCAACCGGCAACACTTATGTCGAAGAAACACAAGCACCTGAAGTTTCAACTGAGACAGTTGGAGAAGCGAATGCAAAAAGAAAAGCAGAGTCTTACCTAAGCATCAGCGGGTTCTCCAAAAAGGGTCTTATTGACCAGTTAAAATTCGAGGGCTTTAGCACGGCTGAGGCTACTTATGGTGTCGAAAACATAGTTGTCGACTGGAATGTGCAAGCAGGTCGCAAAGCAGAGTCATACATGAGCATCCAGGCTTTCTCGGCTACTGGGCTAATGGAGCAACTTATTTTTGAAGGATTCACTAAGGAGCAAGCCGCTTACGGTGCTTATGTAGTTGGTTTCCGCTAAACAGAAATGTTTCTAAGTCCGACTCGCAGAATGCGAAGCCTGAAGGGGTAAATAGAAAGCATGGTTGAATCATGATGAAAAAGCTAGTTTCTATAACGGTTGCGGCGTTCCTCGCAATGACGGTTGCAGTACCTGCCTATGCGAAGGATTTTTGCATTGACAATGATGAGTTTTGTAAATTAACCTCATCGGCTGCAGCAAAGCCTAAGAATCAAAAAACCTACCTTGGTAATTGCTCTGATATCAACGGATTTAGCACTGGCTATGACAGATTCACATCTCTAGCCATCGATACCGAATATGGGAACAATGTACTAACCCGAGGTTCTAAAACAGCAGTTGAACTTACTCTGTCTTTGAACTGTGCAATGGATACTGATTATTTACCTCGCCTTATCTTGTCCAAGGGAATATCAAGCCGACTCATCTACCTAAATCCATCAGACTTTACAAAGCAAAACTCCCTGGATTTTCCAATCAAAAACTTTTGTTATACAAATTCTTGCTATCTAGCGACATACACAGGAGAGTTAGAAATCCCTGCCGATGCGGCGTTAGGTGACTACACTCTGAAGCTATCTGTAGTTCCTACGGTGGCAAACAAATTCTCTAATGCATCCTCATCCTTTACCTACTCAGGTGGAATAACAGTCAAATCTTCTTATTATGAGGAGCCAAAGAAACTAGAGGCGAGTCTGACTGCTAACAATGAGGCTGGATATGCTTTTTGCTACATGGATGAAATTTCTAGGGAAGCAATCGATTACTACGGAATAAGTGCTACACAGTGGACTGTGAGTCTGAAGTCGACAAAGAACAAGACCACCGTTTTGGACAAGTTCGAAATCCCTGTTCAATCATCAACATCTGCCGAGCAGAAAATTACTGAATTGAAAAATGGTTACTCAGGACTTTATTTCACCGACGGTGGAATTGTTTATGCCTATACGCCTTACAAGCAGGTCAAGGGGGCCACACTCATTTGTTCTTCAACTGTCAAAGCGACAAGCGGAGATTGGGCAACGCTCACAAAGAGTACAAAGATGCCTAGAACAGGTAAGTCAGTTCAATAAAGCCTTGTTTGTGTATGACGCTCTCCTCCTGTGGAGGGGGGTGGGGTTAACCCGGGGGTGGGGTAAATCCTAGGAGACTGAAGCTTTATGGCACCCCGCACCCACTGTTGCGTGTGTAATGTCATAAGTAGAGCTTTTGATGATGATTCCGGGGGTGGGGGAAATGCCGAAGCAACAGACTTTCTATCAACTGTGGATGAGTTCCTTATGGTGGCGAGTGCCATTCAGAATATTTAAATGGAGTGGCCTGATGTCAATAATTTCGGCTGCACTAAGTTCGGTTACTTCCATCATTGAAGAAAATGTGCCTCCAGGCTCTCCTAGCCCTATTCCCTCAAGCTTTATTACACTCATCTATTTGCCAATTTTGGTGTTCCTGCTGAGCGTTGTTGGAATTTTTGTCTCTTGGCTTGTGGCTTTGATTGCTCCAACATTTATTGTGTCTGGGATGTCAATTGCTTCGGACTATAGGAAAATCACAAAAGGTAAGTAATCAGAGGTGTAGTTTGTGCAAGTGTCGGCCACTAAAGGATTTTGTCTCTACCTACGCCAATAAACATTGTCTTCCATCCGATGGCGGTTTCAGATTCTATATTGTGTGCATTTGATTTGGCATTTGGGAGAACCGAAGTTAGACCTTGCGTTAGTGCTTTGTTTGTCGCCACAGTCCAAGACTCAATTTCACGGCCGTAACTAATCAGCAAGATTCCGTTCTGAGTCGCAAAAGTTATTCCGTCATTTGTAAATCCATTTTTGCCAAAAACTATGCCGACTTTACCTTCTTGTTCGGCCACACCAAAAGTTTCTCTAACTACCTTCACCCCAACTGGAGCCTCTTGGTGTTTGACCTGGGCGATAAAGTTTTTTGCAACTACATCGATTCCGCCATCTTGACTGTATTGAGTGACTTGGGCACCTTCGGCCCCATAGAAAAGCATCACTTGGCAGCAGTGAACCTCTGCTTCTCGGGGGGTAATTGTCATCAAGGGAGGATTTGGGCGTGTAGCGAGAGGCTTCCATTTACCCGCTAACTCCTCGGTCCATTTAGCTAGGGACTTGTTTGAATTTGATTCGGGAGAGTCAAGCTTTGAAATCAAGAAATTCACCAATTCAACAATCCGAGGCCTATACTCGGCTAAATACTTGGGGTAGTACTCACGGTCCAAAGAATCTTGAAGACTTCGAGCTCCTTTTGTCTTGAATGATTCAATTTCTTTTTGTCCCTCCCGCAAAACTGCGGCATATACAAAATCAATTAACTCTTCAACCGTTTTTGCATCAGTGTCTTGGGTTATTCCAAGATTTGCCATGCCAAGGTTGGCGTGGTCAATCATGGTCCTTGCGAGATGACTAACTTGTTTTGGGGTCACATGGCCAAATAGGTTTTTGCTTCGGGAGCGTCCGTACAAAACTTTCCTTTCCTTGTCGCCAGTGAACTCAAGCATTGCAGTGGTCTCAGACAATTTCAATTTGCCTCTCAGCCTTTTTCCTCAGTAGTTCTTCAAGTTTTGACTCCTTTTTGACTTCTGCTACCCCTAATCGAGAGCGGTCTGAAGGGGTGTAGCCCATAAGTGAATAGGCAGTAATTACCTGCTTGTCGAGTTCCCTAAGTGTTGTCCTGAGCCTCCTATCTGAAGGGTCTTCGGCTAGAGCATTTTTCACCTCCTCGCGTTCATCGAGGGCTTGGGCAGTTATTTGCACCAGCCAGTAATCACTTAATTGACTCAACCAAGGAGTGCTCCAGGCTTGGAGCCAAAAAGCTTCTCCTTGCGGACCCAGTGGCGTTCTAGGCTCAGGGGCGTTTTCTTTGTTTTGTAAAGGAAGAAGTGCACCGCTTGAGGGCAGCCTGTCCTGCCTAAGTGTGCCTTTCAATCTCTTAAGTTCAACAGGCTGTGTTGGTCTACCTATGGTCATTTTCGATTCCTTTTTTTGCGTTTTCTTTGAGCTGCTTTGCGTTTATGTGTGGGGAAGGCAATCCCTGTCCATTTGTCATTAGATTTCAAAATTTGTTTCCTCTTCCTTTCCCCATTCCCCACTCTTTAGAGAGTGGGAAAGGTTGGGGATAGATGGGCTTTCGCCATGGGGATTGGATGGTGATTGATGGGGATTGGGGATACAAAACTCTCGGAGTTTCCCTGAACCAACTGATTGCAAGACCTGAGCTTCTGTGGCTGCTGTGAGCCACCTGCGGGCTTGTGAGTCACTGTAGGAAAGGCGTGCCTTTACTTCATTTAGCAGTCCCGCTTGAGGCAACCATTCACCTCTTGGCAAGTCGCTAAACATAGTCGCAAATGCCGTTGCATATTTAGTCTCATTTGAAACACTGCCAGTCTTTGCAATAAGGACAACTGATGACTGCCAATCATCTATTTCTACTTCTTCAGTTATTAGGTCAACCTCAAAGTTTCCTGCAGAGTGTCTAGATTCAACAACTCTTAATTGGTAAATGAATCCCAGCCTTGGGTTCCCTTTTTTCTCCATGCTGTAGGTAAGGCTCGCCATCGCCTGAAGTTGTGTGGAACCAGAAATACTTTTGGAGTAACTCTTAGGAGAGTGGGCAACAATAACAACAGTTGTCTTGCCATTTGATTTCTTTGTAATCTCTTTTGCAAAGCTGGCAATTAGAGAAACCTCTTTTGCGTTGTTAAGGTCCATTCCTGGCGTTGCAGCAGCAATAGTGTCAATAATCAAAAGTTTCAAACCGGCATACTCAACTCCGGCAAGAATGTTATTCACTTGCTCATCATTGGTAAGGCTGAATGAGTCATCAAACCGAAAAGCATTTTCATAATCAACTGAAACACCAGAGTGTTTCTCAAGAGCACTCATACGCTCGGCCAAGTATTTCGGATGCTCACCATCGGGGTATAAGTACAAGACCGCACCTTGCTCGCTCTTGTGACCGTTCCAAGGAGTTCCAGTGGCCACAGAATGGGCCCAGCCTTGAACAAGAAGAGACTTACCGTCTTTTGGTTGCCCAGTAACAAAAACAATATTGCCTGCCGGTAACACGCCATCAATTAGGTCAGGTTCACGCTCACCGAACTCGATTTTCTTCAGATTCTTTTGCAAGGCAAACCATTGTTGGAAAAGTTCACTTGTCGGACTCACTTGTCTTCCACCCCCTAGAGGTGGCTCCGCGAAGCTGTGCCACTATGTGCTCTAGAAAAGTGTTATCCCTTGTTGTTTCTAAGAGTTCAGCCCTTAGGGAAGCCATGTCCCGGCTTACTTTGTCATAAGCATGTATTGCACCGACTATCGAAGCTGAACTTGCAAGTGAAAAATCACGGTCGCTTAGTTCGAGTAGGTCCAAGGTTTCATAGGTGAAGCGAAAATTAGAATCGCAATTGCATCTCATTTAATTTTCACTCCTTCACCCAATAGGTTTCGAAGCGATGCTTGCGTATCAGGGGTTAGGGGAGGAGCTTGGTTTACTAGGCGGTCGATTGCCTCTCGATAACGGAGAAGATGTTTGTTGAGTTTTGCTTCTTCCAAGTCAGTGCGAGCTTGAATTAGTTCCGGGTCATCTTTATGACGCGACCTAGATAACGCGGCAGTTTTACCGCGATTGGAGAGTATCTCAGGGCTTGAAGTAGCCATTTGGATTCCTTAGGCATGAGTAATGACTCTCGGTTCAGGCTTTTCAGCCACCCGAGCGATTACTCGCAGGAATCCTTAGCGAAAGGAGCAATGAGTGGGCATACCGCTCTTGCTACTTAAAAGTTAGGCTACTTTTTCAAAACAAGCCAGGCGGCATCGGCGTGTCGAATTATTTTGCTATTTCTTTGAATTTCTTTGGGCTTGTAGGCCATGAATCTTGCTCATGAAATTCTCCCAAGAGATGAAAAACGGTGCAGCTCCTTCAACTAGCACTTTGTTTTCAAGTAACACTGCACCAAACTCATTCCAGTCCTGACGCTTGATAAATGTCCGGTCTTTGCATTGGGAAGTTGTTATACCTGTGCGATTTTCATACAAGACTGGCTGGGTGCATTGGATGGAAAAACCCTCAGGGTTATCCAAATTTCGAAGTGCTGATTTGTGCTCCCGGGCAGCTACCGGGTCATCACCTGCTTTTTGAGGTGCAAGCAACTGAAATTTTCCAATATCGAGCCTGTAGTTGTCCCAAGTGAAGGGCATGCTTTCCACAATCGGCATGTCAGTTCTGGGCATTGCCGAACCTGCACTTGAGAATCTTGCATCGAAGAATTCAGCAACATAACTGAGGCCGTGTGGGTCGCTTTCCTTATTTCCACATGTGATGACTATCCATGGCATTTGATTAGGGGCAGTTGGACGCACCTGACTTGAGTTCAAGTCCATTTATTTTTTCCACCTGACAAGCACGCTGTCCGGCTCAAAAGCCTTGACACCCTTTGTTCCGGGCAGAACAGTCACACTTAGCAGCCTGTCCACCACAGCCCTCCTAACTGATAGGGATGCATTCTTGAAGGCTTCAGCGGGGTTGCCTTTATCTAGAACGCTTTCCAAGGCAAATCCACCAACAATTTTTGCTCTCTGCAATTCGAGCTTTGAAAGTTTTTCTTTAACCTTGTCACTTGCAGTTTTATAGCGGTTTCCGTCAATGATTCCATCATCATAATCAGCCTCATAGCCCTCTAGTCGAGCCAATAGCTCACTGGTTTCTGACTCTATTTCTTCCAACTCTGAGTCATTTGCAGCCTGAAAGGTTCCAAGGACTTTTGGCTTTTGCAGTCTTGCCTCGATGATGTCGCAAACATAGTCATCAATCCATGAGGCGAGTCGATGAGTGTGTTCACCTTCGGGGCACCAATAACTCTTGCCATTTACTCTCAGAGTCCTGTCGCAATAAATACCTTTTTTGACCTCAAAACCACAACGGTAAATCGAGGAGCCAAGGTACTTTCTTGCATGGCCGATATGGTTTGTCTTCCTCGAAGGATTAGCGAGCTTTGTTTGAACTAGCCTGAATTTCTGTTCATCGATAATTGCTTTCCAGTTGCCTGGCCCCGCCTCATATCTTGCAAAATATCGAGTCCCATCCTCACGCCGCTCCTGGTTTCGATAAGTCGAGATTCCGGCATATCTAAAGTTTGTGAGAATCCCTCGAACGGTCGCTGAATCCCAGCCCCTGTCTGTTTTGCGTGCGGGCACCCCGCTTAGGTTTAAGAAATCACAAATTTCCTTGATGTTTTCACCTTTGAGGAACATTTCAAAAATCTTGCGAACAATCTTGGCCTCCGAAGGCACAAGGTCACCGTTTGTTTCATAGCCAAGGAGCCTAGTGCCCTTAGGCACCTTACCCATCTGGGCTCTTTGCTTTGCAGCAACGCGTTGGCGTTCACCTTTTCGCTCAACTTCGGCCCTGGCAAATTGAATCTTGATTCCGGCGAACATCCTGCCACTATCAGTTGTCAGGTCAGCCTCACCGTTCGCTGTCACAAGGGCAATGTCTCGCTCGCGGGCAATATCTATCCAGTCCTCTAATTGCCGAGGTTGGCGTGTAAGGCGGTCAAGGTCATAACAAATGACAGCTTCGAATTTGCCAACTTCTAAATCACGCATTAGACGCTCATAGGACGGCCTAACAACATTTGATTTCGAGGCCGAAAGGGAATTGTCGGTATAGGTCTCGACAACTTCCCAACCCTTGACCTTGGCTACTTGCTCGCATTCGGCCCTCTGCCGTTCGATGCCCAAGCCTTCGCCTGTTGTATCAAGACTCATACGCAAATAAAGGGCAGCTCTTCGCTTCTTTGGTCTCATACTTGTTTTGTCAGCCATAGAAGGAGTTTAACACATGGATGTTTTTTCAAATAATAATGCGGTCGAATTCCGTTTCAACGTCTAAGGAAAGAAAAGTGGAACACAACGAACTTTATTTTGTCGAGCGAGAGTTTGATGCCAGCATCGATGAGCTTTGGAACGCCTGGACATCACCCCAGGCGCTTGA
>JACCDN011103589.1_pt1 | contig 11028 bp, 9 predicted proteins | sample 7441691 | NCBI WGS metagenome assembly JACCDN01 (sample SAMN15323439, study PRJNA562643) | freshwater metagenome | isolation source: river surface water | place: USA:Blue River Watershed | collected 2017-08-16
ACCAGCCTTTGTTGGCACTTTAGAATTTCTAGGAATTATAACATCCATTAAACCTCCCATAGTTTCTATACCTAATGAAAGCGGTGTTACATCTAGTAATAAAATATCAGTACGATTTCCAGAAAGAACATCTGCTTGGATTGCTGCACCTAAAGCAACAACTTCATCTGGATTTATTGAATCATTTACCGGTTTGTGGAAAAATCCAGAAACGCTTTGTTTTACAAATGGTGTACGAGTAGATCCACCTACCATAACCACTTGATGTATTTCACTAATATCTAAACCTGCATCTTTTAAAGCAGATTCGCAACAAGCAATAGTTTTATCAACTAAAGGTTTTATTAATCTTTCGAACGTAGATTTATTAATCGCGCATAGATGCTCATTCACATTTGTTTGATAAATATTTTGAGTACTAAGGGCAATTTTTGCTTCTTCTGCAGCTAATCTGAACGATTGTGCAAGTGAAGTATCAGCCATTATTTCGGCTGGATTTAGTTTAAGATTTTCTAACCAGTAATCGATAATCACTCTATCAAAATCGTCGCCTCCTAAAAATGTATCTCCATTAGTTGAAAGCACTTCAAATATTCCATTTTGAATTTTCAAGATAGAAACGTCGAATGTACCTCCACCTAAATCGTAAACTGCAATAGTTTGTTCATCATTAGGATTCAAACCAATACCATAAGCTAAACTTGCTGCTGTAGGTTCGTTCACAATTCTCAAAACGTCTAAACCAGCAATTTTACCAGCATCTCTTGTAGCTTGGCGTTGGGCATCATTAAAATATGCTGGAACAGTAATGACAACTTTATTTACAGGAGTTTTAAGAGCGTGCTCTGCCCTATCTTTCAGCTCTCTTAATATCATTGCCGAAAGTTCTATTGGAGTATAAAATTTATCTCCTACTTTAATTTTTACGATTCTATCAGTATCATCATCAATAACTTTATAACTGAAGAAATCCTTATATCCCTCGATATCTTTGTATGATTGACCTAAAAGTCGTTTTACAGAAAAAATGGTGTTCTGTGGATCAGAAATTAAATATGGTTTGGCTTCATTACCAACAATAACATCACCACTTGGGTGAAAATGTATGATCGAAGGTACTAGAATACCTTTACCAGTATCATTTATTACTCTCGATTGTTTTTCATCGTCGATATAGGCGATTAAGCTATTTGTCGTACCTAAATCTATCCCAATGATAATCTCTTCTTTCTGTAGTGTGCCTGTAGCTATATTGATGGAAACTTTCGCCATAATCTCTCTTAAAAGTGCAAATGTATAGAGAATACACTAAAAGAGCGTCATTGTTTTTCAAATGACTCAAAATTGACATACTTTTCCTCAAATGCCAAACAATTTGAGACTAATACGAATAAGGTTTTTCATTAAATGAAGCATATAGAAGTATTTTCTACTTTATTCGAAAAACACTTCAAAAAGTTACATTATCTATTGAATAATAATCTTTTAGCTTTCTTGCTTTCGTCGAATGTGCCATTATCATATACTTTATGACCATTTACAAATGTTGTTTGAATGCTAGAATTAAAGGTATACCCTTCAAAAGGCGACCAATTGCATTTATATAAGATATTCGACTTGTCGACTAAATGTTGTTGATTAGGATTGATTAAAACAAGATCTGCATAATATCCTTCTCTAATAAAACCACGATCTTCTATTTTAAATAAAATGGCTGGGTTATGTGCCATCTTCTGAACCATCATTTCTTTAGAAATTTTACCTTCTTTTACTTTATCGACCATTGCCAAAACAGCATGCTGGACTAATGGCCCTCCTGAAGGTGCTGCCAAATAACTCTGATTTTTTTCTTCTATGGTATGTGGAGCATGATCTGTTGCAATAACATCAATTCTGCCTTCCAATAAGGCTTTCCAAATCCCCTCTCTATCGTTTGCAGTTTTCACAGCAGGGTTCCATTTTATAAAATTACCTTTTGAAGAATAATCTTCATCTGAAAACCATAAGTGGTGTATACAAGCTTCCGCTGTAATTAATTTATCTTCTAACTTGATATTCGCATCAAAAAGTGCAGTTTCTTTTGCTGTTGAAATATGAAGTATATGTAAACGGGTTTTATGTTTTTTCGCAAGCTCTACAGCATATGAAGAAGATAAGTAACATGCCTCTTCAGAACGAATTAATGGGTGCATTTCAACTGTAACATTATCTCCGTATTTCTCTTTGTAAAAAGCTAAATTAGTTTTAATTGTATGCTCATCTTCACAATGCGTAGCTATTAATGCTGGCGACTGAGAGAAAATGGTTTCTAATGTAGAAGGATTATCAACCAACATATTACCAGTAGATGAACCCATAAAAATTTTCACTCCGCAAACATTTCTTGTATTGGTTTTTAAGACTTCCTCTAAATTGTCGTTTGACGTACCCATGAAAAATGAGTAATTAGCTAAAGATACTTCTGAGGCTCTATTATATTTATCTTCAAGCAAGGCTTGTGTAAATACATTTGGTACTGTATTGGGCATTTCCATATAAGAAGTAATCCCGCCTGCTACTGCTGCCTTAGCCTCTGTATAAATTTCACCCTTATGTGTTAAACCAGGTTCTCTGAAATGAACTTGATCATCAATCGCTCCAGGCATTAACCACAAACCTTCAGCATTAATTATCTCTGCATTATTTTCAGAAATATCGTTCGCGATTTTTACAATTCTTTCATTTTCAATTAGTACATCTTTTATTTCTGATGTGCCTTCATTGATAACTGTAGCAGATTTTATAAGGAATTTCATTTTGATGGTTAAATTTATTCAAAGATAGAAAGACCTGAGTAGAATTAAGAATTAAGAATTAAGAATTTGAGTACTGAGTAATGGGTAGTGGGTAATGGGTAGTGAGTAGTGAGATGTTGGTAGTGTGAATTAGGGGAGTTCGAAAATTCGGTCTATATTTGCGACGATGTCGATAAATTTTGAACAATTTTCTTTAAATCGTCAGTTGCTGAATGCGATTGAGGACTTGGGTTATACTGACCCAACACCCATTCAATTAAAAGCTATACCAACGATTATGAATGGTCAGGATTTGTTGGGTGTAGCGCAAACCGGAACGGGTAAAACTGCTGCATATGGTATTCCAATCATAATGAATTTGAAATATGCTCAGGGAATGAACCCCAGAGTATTAATTCTATCACCAACTAGAGAGTTAGCCATACAAATACATGCTGATATTACAGCGCTATCTAAATATACTGATTTACGATCTGTTGTATTATACGGTGGTTTAGGTCCAAAAACACAGAAAGAGATTTTGAGTAAGGGACTAGATATTGTAATTGCAACGCCAGGACGATTAGTAGAACTCTATCTATCGGGCGACTTAATATTAAAAGATTTAAAAACATTAATAATAGATGAAGCGGATAAAATGCTTGATATGGGCTTTATCCACAAAATCAATAAAATACTAGAAATAGTGCCCAGAAAGCGTCAAAACATGTTGTTTTCGGCCACTATGAGTGAAAAAGTAAAAACATTAGCTGGAGACTTTTTAGCTTTTCCAATAATGGTAGAAATTGCTCCTCAAGCTACACCAGCTGATAAAATTGAGCAATACATTTATAAAGTTCCAAATATTCGAACTAAAATTAATCTTCTTCAGAAGTTCTTAGAAAATCAAGAAGAGTTTAAAAAAGTAATTGTATTCTGTAAAACTCGTCAGATTGCCGAAAACCTTTATCACTACGCAGAACGAATTTATGGGAAAGACCAAGTTCGTGTTATACATGCTAACAAAGGTCAAAATACGCGTATCAACAGTATTCAAGCGTTCAAAGAAGAAGACGTTCGTATACTAATTGGTACAGATGTAGCTTCAAGAGGAATTGATGTAGCAAACGTATCTCATGTGATAAATTTTGATGTACCCTTAATTCATGAAGATTATGTTCATAGAATTGGTCGTACAGGAAGAGCAAATCAGTCGGGAATTTCGATTACATTTTGCAACCCTGCGGAAGAATATCATATCGAAAAAATTCAAAAATTAATTCGCCAAAAAATAAAAGAAGTAGAAGTTCCAGAACACTTGTATATAAAGGACACTCCATTTACTGAGGCGCAAGCAATAGCGAAGGAAATCGATATGCAAAAGCGTAAAGAAAATCCGGATTTTAAAGGTGCTTTTCATGAGAAAAAATTTGCTAAAAGTGCATTAACAAAAAACATCTCAAATGAAGCTTATAAGAAAGCAAAAGACAAAGAGAAAAAAGACAAATTAAGAGGTAAACGTAAAGATATTCGTGGTAAAAGCGGAGGAAGAAGTAAGTCGTAATAAAACAATATATTAGAATGAAAACAGCAGAAATCAACATTAAAGTAACCCTTGACGAAAATAAATTACCTGAAACCATCACTTGGAAATCTACAGATGGTGAGAAAAATGAAGAAGTAGCTTGTAAAGCAATGATGTTAGCCCTTTGGGATCATCAGTATAATAATACCTTAAGATTAGATTTATGGACTAAAGATATGCCCGTAGATGAGATGAAGCGCTTTTTTTACGAGACATTGATGACTATGGGTGATAGTTTTTTAAAAGCAACTAACGAAACTAATATCGTAGAAGACTTAAGAGACTACTGCGCTCATTTTGCAGAGAAAATGGATTTAAAAGTTCAAGGATAAAATTGGCATAGAATTTACTATATTGGAACTTTATTTATCCAATATATTTTGAAAAAGACCCATTACATAAAATTAGCATGTTTTTTTACCCTAGGCATGCTATTTATTTTCAATACCACTACTAATGCACAACTTAAAGTTCGTTCAGAAAAGAACTTTAATAAAATGGTTAACCAAGTTTTAGTTGGTTCTGGCGTAACCGTTAAAAACATAATTTTTAAAGGTGATACAAATGCTATTGGGATTTTCGACGGAAGAAATTCTAATATTGGCCTTGATAGTGGTATTATTATTACTACTGGGCATGCGAAAAATGCTGTAGGGCCAAATACTGAGAAAGTTAGTACATCAAATCAAAGATCGATTGGCGATGGTGATTTAAATTCACTTATTCCCGGAACAGTTACTAAAGATGACGCATCTTTACAATTCGAATTTATTCCAGTATCAAATGCTATAAAATTCAGATTTGTATTTGCTTCTGAAGAATACCCAGAGTGGGTTCCCTATCCTTATAATGATATTTTTGGTTTTTTCTTAAGTGGTCCAGGTATAACAGGAAAGAAAAATATAGCATTAGTACCAAATTCTACAGATCCAATTAGTATTAAAACTATAAACGATTCTGTTAACTCAAATCTTTACATCGATAATAAAAACGGATTAACAATTCAGTACGATGGATTTACCAAAGTGATTGAAATTGTTGCCGATAATTTAACTCCGTGTAAAACATATATCATTAAAATGGCGATTGCCGATGTGTTTGACTTTGGTTATGATTCTGGATTTTTCTTAGAAGCATTGAGTTTTAAAAGTGAGTCGCCAAACGAATCAAAAGTAGTAGCCTTTACCAAAGCTGGAGGTAAGAAAAACATTAGTGAGAAATGTGATAGTACTTTATTTAGATTTTCTAGATTGACTTCAGACGTAAGCAAACCTCAAACTGTAAAATTTAGTGTTTCTGGAACTGCAACTATGGGTGTTGATTATTTAGCATTTCCCGATTCTGTAGTAATCCCGATTGGTAAAACCTTTGCCGATGTTAAGATTATGCCAGTAGACGATAATTTAACAGAAATTCCAGAAAGCATTTTGCTCAATATCACTAGTAATGGCTTATGTTCAAAATCATTCGACTCTTTAATGATATTTGATTTTGACACCTTGAAAATTTCAGGATTTAAAACTGTAGATTGTACAGGTGATACAGTGTTTAAACAGGTTAAATATTCTGGAGGGTCATCAAGTATTTCTTTCGTCTGGACAGATAGTTTAGGTACGATTAAATCTGTAAGCTCAATCCTTCCTGCTTCACAGGATAGTTTGACTATGTATATAATTACTATATATGATAGTTGTGTAAATACTTATACAAAAGACACCATTTATATTCCACCAATTGTTGAAGTAACACTCACTTCAAGCAAAGATACAGTAGTGTGTGCACCAGGTGATATTATATTTAATGTGAAATCAAGTGTACCTGGATTACATTTTAAATGGACAGCTACTACTCCATCCTTAGACCCTGTGGGTATTATAGAAAATGATACACTAATGACCACAAAATATACTGTCCCAACTGGCATATATACGATAATTGTTAAGTGTACCATGTCTGATGAGAATTTTTGTGCGGACCCTATAGAGTTTAAAGTTCTAGTGTTACCCAAAGGTGTATTTGGACCTCAAACTGTTTATGTTTGTAAAGGAGATAGCACCACACTTAGAGCGTATGGAGGTGGTAAATATTCTTGGTCGCCAGCAAATGGAATTGTTGGTAGTGATACAACAAGTTCAACAGTTACCATTTATAAAGAAGGAACATACAAAGCTACAATAATGGATACTATCGATTGTATTAAAGAAGTTGAAATTAATGTAGTCTATGATACCATTCCGGTTGCTCGTGCAGGCGAAAATAAAATCATATGCGAAAGAAGTTCAGTTTTATTAACTGGAAGCGGATCTCAATACGATACTTATGAATGGACTCCAGGCACAAGCTTAAGTAACTCTAAGGCTGCAAGTCCACTTGCTAGTCCAACAAAAACAACTACTTATTATTTAAAAGCTATAAATCACGCATGTTTTAGTTATGATAGTGTGACTGTTTTTGTTATTACTCGACCAGAAATGGAAGTAGATTATAATTTAGATAGCTGTGCTAAAACTATCGCATTTAGCAATACAACCCTTGGCACAGATAGTTTTTATTGGGACTTTGGAGATTCTAAATATTCATTTGAAAGAAGTCCAATTCATAAATATGATACAACTGGTAATTTAACAGTTTCTTTAATTGCAAACAGAGGGACTGATTGTTCGGATACAACACTATTGAATTTCAATTTAATTGATGTTGACCCAGCAAAAAGAGTTGTTCCAAACGTATTCACTCCGAATGGAGATAATATTAACGATGTATTTAAAATTTCTGGTGGAAATGTTTCTTGTGCTATTCAAAAAATGAGTATTTACAATCGATGGGGAAAATTACTTCACGAAATTTCTAACACAGATGTTTGGGAATGGGATGGCCGAATCGGCACTGAAATTGTCCCACCTGGAGTCTACTTTTACTCAATCATCGGTAAAGGATTTGAAGACGTAGGCATGGTAAATGTTATTTATTAATTTTATCGGAATTATACTTACAACCATGATAAACGGACACTACATACATCTATTAAGTAACCACTTTCCGATAATACTATCGTTAACTGGTTTTATTGTACTAACATTTGGGCTATTAAGACATTCCAAAATAGTGAAGCAAGTTGGATTAAGTATTTTACTTGCCGCATCAATTGCAACAATTCCAGCATACATTTCTGGAGAAGAAGCTGAACATAAAATAGAAAATTCTTACGGCACGAGTGAGAGTATGATTGAAGAGCATGAAGAGGCAGCGGAAGCTGCATTCATTCTAACTGATATAATCGGGGTATTATCTTTAATATCATTGTTACTATTAGCTAAAGATCATTCATTATCTGTTTGGGCCAATAGAATAACTTGGTTAACCGCATTAATATCTATTATCTTATTGTTTAATGTAGGCAAAACTGGAGGTCAAATTCGCAGACCAGAATTAAGAACTACTTCTGCAACTGATACCACACAAATTCAAAACAATAAAGAATCTGAAGAAGAAAATGACTAAAACTTTTTTTAAAACAGGAGCAGTAATAATAGGTTTTGCTTCTGTGCTCTCCCTTAATTCATGTAAACACGATATTGATTTATCTACTGCACCGACTATTTCATTTAAAGACGATATTCAAGCTATTATTTCAGGTAATTGTGCTATGAATGGCTGTCATGGCGACGATCGCCAATCTGAATTCTCTTTAACTTCGTATAGTAAAGTAATGGATGAAGGAGATATAACAGCAGGAAATGCAAAAGCATCTAAATTTTACAAAGTACTTCTCATCAATTTTGGTGAAGAAAAAATGCCACCAAATGGCCCTTTAACAGATGTTCAAATTAAAAAGGTTTTCCTTTGGATTGAACAAGGTGCTAAGGATAATTAAGAATAATAGATAATAGATTTTAGATTTTTATTAAAAATATGAAGAAAATTATTTTAATCGGTTTTGTTTTAATTAGTGGACTAAGTGCTTGCTATTACGACAATTTCGAAGAATTAAATCCAGGCTTAGGATTGGCTGGATGTACAGACACCGCAGGAACAATTGGTTTTACTGCAAAAGTATTACCGATTATGACAGCGTATTGTGGAACTGGCGATGCTACTTGTCATTTGAACAACAGTAGCACAGGCTTTTACATTTTAAATACAAAAGCAGGTGTTGAAGTTGCAATTGCAGATGGTAATTTTATGAATTCAATTAACCATGTTAGTGGTGCTAGTGCTATGCCAAAAAATGGTGGTAAACTAGATGCTTGTTCAATTGCAGTTATAGAAAAATGGATTGCTACTGGAAAAGCAGACTAAATAAAAATTAAGAATTAAGAATTAAGAATTTAATTAATAATGAAACTAATTTCAAAAAACATACTTATAGTTCTTGCTTGTTTTGCATTACAGACTGCAAAAGCGCAAGAAACTGACCCGATGAAATTATTAATGGACATGGCTCCTTCAGACGAAAAAGAACCTGTTACAGCTACGTTTAAAGGAACGCGATTAGTAAATCAACATACCATTGAAGTAGGTGGTAAAAGAACTCTTGATTTTAGAATTGCTCACCGATTTGGAACATTTAATACTGGATCTTATAATTTTTGGGGACTAGATGGTGGTGCAAGTATTCGAATGAGTTTAGAATATAGCTACGATGGTAGATTACAATTCGGTTTAGGAAGAAGTTCTACTGAAAAAACATATGACTCATATGTTAAATACAGACTACTTCGTCAAACAAAAAACAATTCTATGCCAATTAGTGTGACATTACTTTCTGGGATGTATTACACAAATTTACAAGGTGCTTCTGCGCAAATTTCAGGAGTTGACAAATTCAAAAACAGCAGTTCGAGATTATCATTTGCACATCAAATTATGATTGCTAGAAAATTTGGAGAACGACTGTCTGTACAAGTTACTCCAAGTTATGTTCACTATAATCAAGTAGATAATATTAGCGACAAAAATGATACTTATGCTGTCGGTGCTTTAGGTAGATATAAATTCACGAAACGTACTGCCCTAACGTTTGAATACATGGCTCGAGTAACAGAATTCTCTAGAGTTAACACATACTACGACTCTATGGGTATTGGTTTGGACATCGAAACTGGTGGTCACGTTTTTCAAGTACACCTTACCAATTCATTAGGTATTACTGAAAATCAATTTATAACTAAAACATCGGATTCGTGGGCTAAGAGTGGAATGAGATTAGGATTCAATATTTCTAGAGCATTTACTCTTTGATAGTTTTAAGTCTGAGATATGAGATATGAGATAAAACTTGTTTTCACATTTCTACTTTTCATTTTTTTTCAAAAAGAAATTAAGGCTCAAAGTTATTTTCCGCCATTAACTGGCAAGCAATGGGATACTATTAGTCCGGCACAATTAAACTGGTGTACTGATAGTATCCCTTCTCTTTTAAATTTTGTTGGAGAAAACAATTCAAAGGGCTTACTAATTTTGGTAGATGGCAAAATTGCTATCGAAAAATATTACGGAACATTTACACAAGATAGTATTTGGTATTGGGCGTCTGCTGGTAAATCTTTATTAGCAACTACTATAGGAATTGCAGCTCAAGAAAATTTAATTGATATTCAAAAACCAAGTTCATATTATTTAGATACCGCATGGACAAGTTGCACTGGAGCTGATGAGCTTAAAATTAAGATCGTCAATCAACTTAGCATGACTTCCGGATTGAATGATAACGTTCCGGATGTTGATTGTACTAGTCCTTCATGTTTAACTTGTATTGCTACACCAGGAACACGTTGGGCGTACCACAATGCAGTTTATACATTGTTAGAAGACGTTGTTGTAAGTGCAACAGGGCAAAGTCTAAATGCATATTTAACTTCAAAAATTAAATCGAAAACAGGCTTAACAGGATTGTATGTAAAACAAGGATATAATAACGTATTCTTTAGTAATGCAAGATCTATGGCACGATTTGGGTTATTAGCTCAGAATAATTTCATTTGGAATGGGGATACCGTTTTAAAAGATGGTATCTATAAAACGCAAATGACGAATACTTCTCAAAACCTTAATTTATCTTATGGGTACTTATGGTGGTTAAATGGAAAATCATCTTTTATGTTACCCAATAGTCAATTTGTTTTTAATGCTCCTCTTCTACCCGATGCACCTTCCGATTTATTTACAGCGTTAGGCAAAAATGGACAGATCATAAATGTAATTCCTAGTAAAAAAATAGTGCTGATACGAATCGGTGACAGGCCTAATAATGCCAATGAACTTCCGATGATATTTAATAATGAAATCTGGAAACGATTAAACAATGTAATCTGTAATTCTAGTGTTGGAATTTCTGAATCAAAATTTCAACCAAAAATATACCCAAATCCAAGCAACAATTTCATATTTATAGATTACCCAGAGATACTAACAAACATTAGCATATATAACACCTTGGGGCAAATTCAAAGTGTCAAATACGAAAATAATAAAGCTGATGTATCTTCACTACCATATGGTACATATACAATTGTCATTACTAAAGGAGATGCAATCTTTAGAAGTAAACTGGTAGTTGGTTCCCGATAGCTATCGGGATGGTAGCTGGTAGTTGGTAAAATATCTGCTATTGGGAACACGAGCACATGAGCACACGAGCACACGAGCACACGAGCACACGAGCACATG
>JACCDN011137521.1_pt1 | contig 11026 bp, 12 predicted proteins | sample 7441691 | NCBI WGS metagenome assembly JACCDN01 (sample SAMN15323439, study PRJNA562643) | freshwater metagenome | isolation source: river surface water | place: USA:Blue River Watershed | collected 2017-08-16
AAAGGTCTACTGGTGTAGAGTAAGAAACCACGTGAAGATTGTTATTACGCATATCAAGGATAATATTCCCTTCGCAATCCTCAATGTACGCCTCGCTGATATTCCACTCTTCGGGAACCACCCAGTCAAACGCCTTGTAACCAGACGGGACCGCATGAATCTGGAGTGATGGAAGTATTTTCTTGATGTATGAAAGTGTATCTCTGACACCCTGACCTGTAATACTCCTACAGACAGGAAATAAATCCTCCATCCAGCGAAAAATTTGTTCCCCATCCGTTTTGTCGGACATGGCTGAAGTCGCATCATTTAATGCTGAGGCACTTATCCGTGCTTCACTCATACCGTGGAATTCTTTTGAATATTTGAATTGATTTTTTCCCAGTGCGGATTTCTCTGAATCAATTCAAGAATGGCCGTCATCCCGAATAATTTATCGAGTGGATATAGTTCTTTATATATTTTGCTAATCAGTTCAAAGTCTTCCTGATAATCAAGGGTCCACCGATGAAACGACAAATCTTGCTCAAGACCCACATTGTGGAGGCGGAAGATTTCCGGTCGACGATATATATAGGGTGTTACGTGCTCTCTTTCCTGAGGATCTGCAGCATGGATGAAAGCATCCTGCAAGGAGTCAAAGGAAAATACTTCGCAGTGCATTCCGGTTGGAAATGAAGGTATCAGGATATTAGAAACGTAGTCGAATTTACCAGGCTCCTGGAGAAATCTGGATATGACTTGGTCAACCACCATCGAATCAATTAGGGGGCAATCAGCATTGCACCGAACAACCACATCAGCGCTGATCTCCTTTGCTGCTTGATAGTAACGCGCCAACACATCATCCTCGGATCCTCGGACGCAGATTACGCCAAGCGAGCTAGCGAGCTCTGCAATTCTGTCATCTCTGTCAGCGTTAGTAGTTGCTACTACCAGCTGGTTCTTTTCCCTCACCGTACTGAGTCTGGACAGTATGTGCTCAAGAACCGTCCGCCCCTCAAGCTTCATCAATACCTTGCCAGGAAGACGACTCGAACCGGTACGGGCCTGCAGAATGATTGCCAGCTTCATTATGTGTCACTCCTGTGACGGGGCAAGGTGAACCGGGTGAATGGCCTAATTACTTGCAAAGATATCCTCCTTCCACCCGAATTTCAGAGCCAGTAACGTAGCTAGAAGCATCTGACGCAAGATACACGCAGGCACCAACAACATCAACTGATGTTGCCATCCTGTTCAGACTAGTTTTTTGAATATACCGATCGTGAAATAATTTCGGCTGATGATTGGCGACCCCACCAAGGATGATCGAGTTGGACCTGACGCCTGCTCGGCCATATTTGCTAGCATAGTACTTGCTAAGCCCGTTCATGCCACTTTTTATAAACATGTAATCAGGCTCGGTGCCCATACTCAAACCTTCGTACATATCGAAGTCTGGAGCTGTTTTGCCATATATCGAGTTAACATAAATCAGACTGCCGCCGCCACTGGCTGCCATGTGCTTCGAAAATGCATCCCAAAGCATGAAGCTAGAGATAACATTTCTAAGTATCGAATCCTCAAAGGTTATCTCATAGTTTCCATGGTTGCTCTGTCCGGGACGAGCCATTGCACAATGGATCAAAGCGTCAACGACGTCCCTCTTGGTTGTTTCTATCGTGAATCTCCTGACTTCTTCCTTGGAATTGATATCCAACTCATAGACGCTGTGAAGATTCTTTTTCGCATCCAGCTCGCTCAAAAGTGCGTTCAGCCTGGAAATTTTGCTTCCCACCAAAGTAAGCCTTGCGCCTCTTGCAGCCAAAGACTTGGATATTTCGGACCCGACCAGTCCAGTGGCACCAGTAATAATGATGTGCTTGCCAGTAACGGAAAATAAATTATCAACCATGTCAGTAGAGTGAAATTGACTTCAGGATTTCTCTAGTTTCCATGTACCACTGCCTCTCATGAACATAATGTAGATGTTCAATGGGTTCTTTCAGACCATGCGCGGCATGGGACCTGCGACATTCTTGTATCAGTTCAGAGCATGTTGGCGGATCAATCTTGCAAAGAATCCTGCCAATTGGGATATGCGCCCATCCAGACTGCCGAGATGGCAACCATTCAAATTCAGCTGTGAGTCGCTTTCTAGTTTCAAGAATATTGCCGAAGTCTAAACCGCGCAATACAACACATCCATCAGGATTTACTTGAAATCCCTTAACTTCCAGGAAGTATTTGGGCAGATGATATGATCTTAAGCGTTCAAGAAATGCGGATTCTTTAATACTGTCGAGGGAGTGCTGCTCCGGCCATTTAGTGACCAAATACTCAACCGCAAGATTACGTCCTTTCACCCAATATCTGTCGCTAGATCGAATAATCTTATCGATACGTACTTGGACGTCGGCTACGTAATCTTGGAGGACGGAGGAGAATTGCAACCCCCCTAATAAAGCCTTGACCTCCAGAAATTTCGGCACATAAGTTCCGGATTCCATACTGTAGTTGAATAGATCTTTGGACCTCTCCTGTAGTATTGGATCAAACGCATTCAAGAACTGCGTCCTACTGAACACTTCCTCATACGACTCAATTAATCTGTTATTGCATGAACTTTCCATAGCTTGGATCACAACATACCATTTTCAGCAAAAATTCTTCGTAGATCTCTCCATCCGAGATCATCTATGGTTGACAAAAGTGCCGACTGCAAAGGCGGCAGATGAGCATAGCTGGATAACAAATCCGCTTGAAGTTCGCTGCTAGTAAATAAAGATAACTCTGGAACTACCGTATAAAATCCATCTCGAAAAACGGTTCGTAATGCCTCGAGGTCGGTTATCAACTCTTCCCAGAGTTTTTCGCCGACTTTGGCCCCTATTTCCTGATAGGCAACTTCTTCCGAGTTGGCCACAGCCTTTGCAACTTTTAAGATATTGGCGGCCCCCATCGACTTAACAAAGATCTCGCCTCCCACCGAATTATTAATCGCATAAAGACAAAGGTCGACCGCATCATTCATAGTCAAAAAGAAACGGGTCATCTGCACATCTGTAATGGTGAAGGGCTTCAACATCTTGAATTGCTCCTTGAATATTTTCAGGACCGATCCATTGCTATCAAGTACATTGCCAAACCGTGTACTCGAAAAACGCAATTTTCTTGATCCAACCAAATTGTTCGCCGAGGCAAAGATTCGCTCGCCAATCAACTTGGTAGCACCCATTGTGCTGGTGGGGTTGACGGACTTATCACTACTAGTGAACAGCGCCCTAGAAACGTTGGAATCAAGGCAAGCTTCAACGACATTTCGAGTTCCATCGATATTTGTCTTGATTGCCTCACTGGAGTTCAACTCCGACATTTCCACATGCTTCAAGGCAGCACAATGTATCACCACATCGACATTCTCTATTCCCAACTTCAATCGGGCCAAGTCTCGCACATCTCCTAGAAAATATCGAGCCAAATGAGCATTTGCAGTTTTTTCGTATTTCTTCTTCAGTTGAAACATGCCTTCTTCGCTATTATCAAATAGGCATACAACATTTCCTGCTGAAATTAGGCGCTCCACTAGCGCCGCACCAACAGACCCAGCCGCCCCGGTTACAAGGTATCTTTTATGTTTTCTCATGCGTTGCAAATTCCTAGTGATTATGGACGCTTAATCTTGAAAGCCTCTCCCTTTTGCACTTCGCTCAGAAGCCTTTTGCCAATCAACGTATTGGCTTCAGTCGGGTAATAGGCATCTCCAGGACAGGGACGTAGAAAGTCAAAATCATCCTCCGACAGAACATGCCCTGCTGAAAGTTTCTTGTTAGCGCAAACACCTCTTCTTTGCACAATACGAGCCTGAAGTTCATTCTCTTCAACCCGTTTAACACCATCTCCAAGCATGTCTTCAAGTTCACGCCCCAACCTAATCATGTCCCTCCAGGAGCGGGGATCTGTAGAGAAGGGATGATCTGGCCCCTCCCTTCGAACATCGTCCGTGAAGTGTCGCTCTATCACACGTGCACCCAAGGCAATCCCCCCCAGTATGGAGGAAATACTAGTCGAGTGATCGCTCAGACCAAGAACTACAGATGGGTAACGCTCCGAATAGGTGCGCAAGACGCGCAAATTAATGTACTTGAGATTTGCGGCTGTTCCTGAATAATTTGTATTGCACTGCATCAATACCAGTCGTTCATTCACGGATAAAATCCGATCAACAGCCCGATCAACCTCATCCATTGTCGATGCGCCGGTAGCAAGGAGTACGGGTTTACCTTTTTTCGCGACATATTCAATAAAGTCCAGCCAGTTGATATCACCTGAGCCTATCTTGAAGGCCGGAACATATTCATTTACCAAATCGGCCAAGTGGTACGCGTAAGGACTAGTGAAAAAGTCTATACCTGCGGCCTTGGCTTCGGCCGCCAATTCACTTGTCCATTCGACATTTAGTTCGGCATGTCTGTATGTTTCATATACAGATCTCTTCCAAGACTTTTGATGTGTTTGATTTTCCAGGTTGGAAAACCCGAAATCACTGACTAGAGTTGCAGCGGTGTAGTGCTGGAACTTCACAGCATCGGCCCGGCATTCCTTAGCCATCCAAATCAAGTCCTTGGCGCGACCTATTTCGCCGTCAAAATTTGAACCAATCTCGGCAATGAAGTAAGTGGGACTCTTATCGCTGATTTCTTTTTTGCCAATGCTTATCATCAATCTCTCCGATTTGTGATTATTCTATGCATCTTGCAAGAAATTTCTTGCAATACCTGATCGACGTCTTCGCATACAACCGAATCAGGCTTTCCCAGTTAACTAGTAGACTCCACCAGAGCAGGAGAGACATCGTTGCCGGACTGATCTGAGCATCCGCCCCCATGTATCGGTTAACTAAATCAATTTGCTCCGCAGTCGGGCTGTCTACTCTTTGGGAGAAAAGTGTATGCATGTGCTCGTAGGCAAGGATGTCTTCGTCGTCGCCATAATCCTTAAGATCCTGCTGACCATCTTTTACCATTTCCGAGCCCTTGAGCATAAACACCGGACGTTCCCCCGTGAGAAAAAACGGAACTCCCGCTTGCACACAATAGAAGGTATGACTTCCTATATTTGGCGAGGTCGCGTATTTACTTTTCTTGATCAGTCCGTAGAATCTCTCAGCAAATTTCTTAGAATTGACGAGGCCTGCCGTCACAATTGGTATTCCATATCTCCGTAAATCTTTGTGCAAACCTTTCTTTATGTCGTGAAATGACAGACATATGGATACAGGTTGATACTTCTCTGGCAATTCAAGAAGAGAATTCATGTATGCATCCAAGTCACTTATTTGCGGCTTCGACACATCGTTGGAATGTGGAAAAAAGACAAGCGTGCCCTGTTTCCCTAGGTCATTGCATGCTAACTTCCTCTGGTATGCGATCCATGGATGCGGGACATGATATGAGTTCTTCCCGTATCGCTCCCCCATCGCTTTTGCTTTCTTCTTGTTCCAAGAAAAGAAAAGTTTTGGCGCTGCCGTGACTTCATTTTCCCAGCATCTAGACTCCCAGTGAACGGCGTGATCCGAGATTAGATACAGTGGCAACCACTGCGGATAGTGCGAATAACTTCTAAATGCAATCCCGAAGGAACTACTTTCAGATTCCCAGCAGACCCAAGGTGCGACCCCCGAATCAAACCGACCGCTAGGCACACAAAGACGCTCCAGTTCATCGTCTAGCATATTTGAATCTTTGACAATGGATTCATCCTCATTCGGAAATTCCGTTACCAACTTCCGTCATGCTTTAAAGACTCTGCATCGTCAAACAGCCTTTCAACCCAAGCTAGCCAGCACCTCTTGCACTGAAAATCCACGGTTGCCGCGACGCTTGAAGGAGAGTCGATATTGCACGTTTCGAAGCATCTAATCAGGATGTTTGGCTGAATGGATCTCATGGTTTTTTTTTCTGGCTATAACACGTCCAACAACAGGATCATCATTTCCGAATGGTGCCAATCCGCTCTTTTCGATTTCGTATTCGATTACAAACCCTAGGCACTGGAGCTTCTTGCAAAAGGATTCAAAGTTAATAAACCGCCGATAATGATCAGTAACTCGTTCCGACCGACTTAGCATCTCTCCTTGATGCATTAGCGGATCCTGGTCAGTTCTGAACTCAAGCAATAACAAGCCGCCTTCTTTAAGTATGCGCCAAGCCTCCGCCAATGCCAAATTTTCGGCCTCTTCGTGCATTGCATGCATCACAAAACGGGCATATACAGCATCTACGGGAGTTTCCACTGCAATTTTTACTTGTCCAAACTCACCCGCATAGAAAGTAGCATTCACCATTCCCTCTTGAGACGCACGATTATTGTTGGCAGAAACCACACTGCTAGACGCGTCAATTCCAACGATGGAGTGCTTAGCCGCAAAGAAAAATGTATCTCGCCCGTTACCACATCCAAACTCTACGATCTGCCGCTCTTCGGATAAATAGTTTTCACTACAAAACAACGCGAATGTAGACGGATTAATAGGCGCCTTACGCTTTTGATAATACATGTTCCAGTATTCGTCTCGACTGCTCGAGGCATAAGGGGCAAGGGAGCTATCGTCACTGACCTTTGCAGTGAGCCGCGTAAGGGCATGCTGGAGAATTAATGCAGCCGACGCCTGCGGGGTTGTGTTACCGAAGTTCTCGATAGTTAAATCAGGCGAAGATGGCTCCTCAAACCCGGCAAAAATATCTACGGCCGTTGCCCCCCTTGATATAGCAGCTCTGTAAATCCCCTTGGAATCTCTTCCGCAAAGTACATCAAAAGGAACCTTTAGGTATACCTCGAGATAGCGATCTATTGCAGATCTATTCTCTGCTCGCACTGATTCAAACATTGCTACGGTAGCTACAACAACAGAAACACCAGAGTCAACAATGCACTTGCAGAGGCGCGCGTAGACAGAAGCGAGCTTTCGACGATCTTCCAATTGATGCCCAAAGCGTTCACCTAAAATACTGCGAATCTCATCTCCATCAAGAAATACCGTCGGCACTCCTTGTCGCCGCAAGCCTTCAATCACCAATTTGGCAACAGTAGTTTTACCTGCACCCGAGAATCCTGTGATCCAGACCAACCCGGCTGCATTAGTTTTTGTATTAGATGTCATTTCAATATTTAAGTATGAAAATTTTTAAATCGTCGATTGCAGCTCTACAAAAAATTATTGCCAATCAAAGTAAGTAAAACAGAATACTCCTACCTACGAAGCGCCTGAGCGAATCGAGTACTTCAATATTTCGAGCTAGTCCCTGCGCTCCAAATTATTGGGGAAATTAACAACATGCCGGTCAAGCGCAAAGCGCCACCAAAGACGTCGATCCGCAGACTAACGATAAGCTCGAGAACGAAAAGCCCAAGTCAAACAACCACTGCAAACTGTGAAAACAACTTCAACAAGAAAAAGGCACCCTACAAGGGGTTACAACAGGATACAGCAACTCTTTGCACAGATCAATTTGGCAATTTTTTTGATCATCAAACAACTAATCTTTCCACTCAATACCAAGGTTCGCCTTGCGATTAACAAAACAACCGAATGCTCGACTAGAGCCAGCAGATCTTGTCCGCAGCGACGGTTTGAATTTCGACAAAGTGAGATCTACTCATGCCATCGTCAAGCAAATGCAGATTTATTCAACACGCCTTAATCATTCATTTGAGCGCAAAAATAACCGCATCTTTGGCTCCAAACGAAAATCCGCTTGAGGATTCCATATCACTCATCTCCAAGCAATTTTGGCTTGCGCAATTTGCTTGTTAACCTTAATCGTATTTAGAACGACCTCTACAAGCGAACGAAAAGTCACCAAACCAAACAAAAGCATGCTCGCCATGGCCCAGTCAGTCCCCAAACTCACCGGCAGCAACAAAATCATACAGTTTCCATACATTACAAACAGGCTGGCATAAACTCCCAACAACGCTTTCTTGACAAAAGGATGCTTGTCAAAAAACGACTTGATTCGACCACGCCCAGCTTGCTTAAGGCTTCCCAACTCCTGTTGAGGACTATCCTTTATTTCTAGTATGGCAACTGAGACAACCTTATTCAACAACAGCGCGCGAATAGAGCAAACCTGGTTTACCAACCCATAAAACATGAAAAGACCGTTAACAATGAACGCAACGATCCAGACCTCGTATTCATTATAACGCAGCGCCACAGAGAGGAAGAGAGCAATTACCTTGACTTGATCTGACATGTGATCATAAAAACTGCCTTGAGCAGACGATTGACCAGTTACCCGAGCAACAGTGCCATCAGCTATGTCTAGCAACAAAGCCAGCACCCATGCTATCTGAAAAAGCCACGCCGACGACCCCCAAGCCAAAAAAATAAGCCCCGCAATGGCAGTCAAATTAGACAGTGTCGTGATTGAATTCGGTTTTATCCGGCAAAAAATCAATAACTTTGCTAAAGGTACCGCAGATAGGTACAAAAAATATAAAAGAGGCACAGATCGGGTCGCAGAATTAAAACCCTGGATGTATCGCTCATCATTAAATAAACGAATCACACTAAATCTCCATTTCTAGTATTTTCGCCTTGTAACCGCTCCACTTGAGAAGCTCGTCATGCCCAGCTTATTAGAGGTATTTGCAAACCATTTCGGCGACGATACCAAGGAAAACCACATCGCGATGCTGAGCGGGGAGGAAGCCAGAACAATTGAAGGAGCCTCACACAATTTGCTCCTCCGTTAATCCAAATCGCCGCTTTCGCGTCGCATACCACTCAACCGACTTTGATAACTGTTCTTTATCGAAATCAGGCCACAGCACATCCGTAAAATGGAGCTCTGCATATGCGACTTGCCAAAGCAAAAAGTTGCTAACCCGCCGCTCACCTCCCGTGCGGATCAGTAAGTCCACATCAGGCAGCCCTGCTGTGCTCAGGCTCTCTGCAAAGTCTTGCTCCGTCAAGGCCTCCACGGCTTCAAGCGATCTACCTGCAGCCAATTTCTTTACAGCTTGAACAATGTCCCAACGTCCGCCGTAATTGGCAGCCACACACAAAGAAATCCCTTGGTTATCTTTAGTGACCTCCTCCGCCACCCTGATTCGCTCCCTTAAATCAGGCCCAAATCCGTCCAGGTCCCCAATCACCTTAAACTTGACGCCCGCGTCGCGCAGCCCTTTCATTTCTTTTTCAAGGTACTGGACAAACAGGCCCATCAGGGTACTGACCTCATCCTTGGGGCGCTGCCAGTTCTCGGTGCTAAAAGCAAAAAGGGTCAAGTACTTGATACCCAACTTGACAGAGTGCTCGACCAGCGCCCTTACGCCAGCTGCCCCCTTGGCGTGCCCAACAGTTCTTGGCATGAGTCTCTGCTGCGCCCACCGGCCATTGCCATCCATGATGATGGCCACATGCTGAGGGACTTTTGACATGTCTGCGCCTGACACTTACTGTAGGTACTTAATTTGTTTCGGGCACGCTACCGCCCTCACTCACTGTAAAAAACATTGAATTATCTACGCAGAAGCTTCTGAGTTCGCGCACAAACACCATTTATTTCCGCCCTACGCACTTCAACCTCACAACAAAATACCCAACAACCTCACTTTCTGCCAAAACCCCGGCCGACCACAAACTCTCAGAAAAAGAAAAGGTCCGGGCGATCATGACCAATTCCACCAGCAAACTCAATGGCACTCACAGTATGTGGATCAAAAGGGCCAACCTGACCCACTGATGCAGGCATGCCACTAAAGCCCGCCGTGCAAGGACGCCTCAAGCGCCCCACTCAACACGCATGATCAGTTCGCAGGGATTGAGTTTCAAGAGTCCTCACGGCTGGGACAGGCAGATCCAAACCTCTGTCCGCGAATACCTTGGCAAGGTCCGAGGAGGCATCAGTGCATGAATAACACACCCGCGGCGGATGCTCAGGCACATGGCGATGATTCAGTACGCATGCATCACGTTTGGGCTAGGCGACATCGTCGACCCAGACGAGGCACAGCGCGTATGTTCACCAAGGAAGAAGCCATGCACTTCCAAAGGAACTGGGGCACGCCCCGCCCAGCATCACGGACAAGGCAGGGATCCTCGCACGTGAGGGACCTAAGGAAAGCACCTTGGCTCATACCTGCGCAAAACGGACTGGTTCTCATTTGAGGCGCAGCCCATGCAGTGTTTAAGCAGCTCAGACCACCCTTAGCGTCTCCATCTCCATACGCAGCTTTTGCGGCTGCCCCAAAAGCTCAATCAGCACAAAGGCACGGGTCTCGCCGTCGTGGGCGATGTACTTCCCCTCAATCCCCTGCAGAGGCCCCGCGGCCACCTGCACGGTGTCGCCGGGCGCAAACATGCGCTCCAAGGTCTCGGGCGGTGCCTCCTGCAAGAAGGCGACGAGCTCAGGCGGCACCTTGGCGGGCTGTGGGCCAAAGCTCACCAGCTTGCTCACACCGAGCGTGGAGCGGATGGGCCCCCAGTTTTGCGTCTCGTCGTCGAGCTGGATGAAGAGGTACCGACTGAACATGGGCTCGGTGACCACCTGCACGCGCTGGTTGCGCAGCTTCTGCACCTGCATGGTGGGCAGGAAGCAGGTGAAGCCTTGGTTTTGAAGGTTCTCGAGGGCCCGGGCCTCTTGTCTGGGCTTGGTGTGGACGACGTACCAAGCGGTGTTGTTTGCCTCTGTCATTTCGCTTTTCATTGTGGCGAGAGTCTAACCAAACTTAGCGCTGGCCATTGGCGCCGCGGGGCGTTAAAGTTGGGTTTTCTGTTTTGATTGAAAGCGCGCCCATGTCCACCAAGAACCCCTTCGACCCCGCCGCCCTCTCCGACAACGTGAAAGAGCAAGCGCAACAAATTTGGCTCGCCGGCCTGGGCGCGTTTGCCAAGGCCCAACAAGACGGCACCAAGGCGTTCGAGAAGCTGGTGAACGACGGCATCACCATGCAGCGCAAGGTGCACAGCACCGCCGAGGAGAAGCTGGCCGAGGCCACCCAGAAGGCCACACAGGCCGCGCACACCCTGAGCGAG
>JACCDN010027632.1_pt1 | contig 11020 bp, 7 predicted proteins | sample 7441691 | NCBI WGS metagenome assembly JACCDN01 (sample SAMN15323439, study PRJNA562643) | freshwater metagenome | isolation source: river surface water | place: USA:Blue River Watershed | collected 2017-08-16
CGGTTTCTTCGAATCGTGCGAAGACAACTCCCATTGTGTCGCGGCCCTTTGCCGGTACTTCTTTAACTGCACTGCGCACAACTCTACCGCTCTCGAGAACCACGAGTACTTCGTCGTCTTCGGCCACGATCAGTGCGCCAACTAGGTCTCCGCGCTTTTCTTCGAGCTTGGCAACCTTGATGCCTAGACCGCCACGGTTTTGTGCTCGGTATTGGCTAACTTCGGTGCGCTTTGCATAGCCACCCTCGGTAACTACAAACACGTAAGAATCTTCAACGTCGTTGATCACGCTTGCACTTAGTAATTCGTCGCCCTTGCGGAAGCTCATTCCCATGTTGCCAGAAGTGTCGCGGCCCATTGGACGCAGTGATTCGTTGCTTGCACTAAATCGGATTGACATTCCCTTGTGACTTACAAGAAGAAGGTCGTCGCTTTCCTTGGTGAGGAGTGCTGCAACTACTTCGTCGTCTTCCTTTAGTTTGATTGCGATGATGCCACCGGTTCGAGGAGTGTCGTACTGGGTGAGTTCAGTTTTCTTGACCAGACCCTTTTTGGTGGCAAGAAGCAGGTAAGGAGCTTGGTTGTAATCCTTGATGTCGAGCACCGATGCAACCTTTTCGTCTGGCTGCATGGCAAGTAGGTTGGCTACGTGCTGACCCTTGGTATCGCGGCCAGCCTCGAGCACCTCATGAGCTTTGGCGCGATAAACACGACCCTTGTTGGTGAAGAACAACAACCAATGGTGAGTGGTGGTTACAAAGAAGTGTTCGACTACGTCGTCTGCGCGCAGGCTCGCACCCTTCACTCCCTTGCCGCCACGGTGTTGTGATCGGTAACTGTCACTCTTGGTGCGCTTGATATAGCCGCCGCGAGTAAGTGAGATGACCATCTCTTCTTCAGGAATGAGGTCTTCTTTGGTTACGTCGCCGTCGATGCCGGCCACAATTTGTGTGCGGCGTTCGTCTCCGTGCTTATCGGTGATTTCTTGTAATTCTTCACTGACGATATTTCTTTGTTTCTGTGGGTCGGCGAGAATGGCCTGGTATTCGAGAATTAGTTTTTCGAGTTCGGCGGCTTCGTCGATAATTTTCTGACGCTCTAGTGCGGCGAGCTGACGCAACTGCATGTTCAATATTGCGCGTGCTTGCAGTTCATCGATTTTGAGAAGTTTTATTAGACCGTCGCGAGCGTCGTCGACAGTTGCCGACTTGCGGATAAGCGCGATGACTTCATCGAGTGCATCAAGTGCCTTTAGGTATCCGCGCAGAATGTGTGCACGTTCTTCGGCTTTCTTGAGGCGGTACTGAGTGCGTCGAACGATAACTTCAACCTGATGGTTGACCCATTCTTTGATGAAGCCGTCGAGTGAAAGGGTTCTCGGTACTCCATCGACAAGAGCAAGCATGTTTGCAGAGAAGTTCTCCTGCAATGGAGTGAGCTTGAAGAGATTGTTCAAGACAACCTTGGCAACTGCATCTTTCTTGAGAACGATGACTAGACGCTGACCGGTGCGGCCGGAAGTTTCGTCACGGATGTCAGCGATGCCGGTCAGCTTGCCTAGCTTGACTAGTTCGGCAATCTTCTCAGCGAGGTTGTCTGGGTTTACCTGATACGGCAGTTCGGTGACCACCAGGCAGGTGCGGTTGTGAATTTCCTCAACGTTGACTATCGCGCGCATGATGATCGAGCCACGGCCGGTGCGGTAGGCAGCCTCGATGCCGGAGCGGCCTAAAATTTCGGCTCCGGTTGGGAAGTCTGGGCCTTTGATGTGCTTGAGCAGCTCTTCGAGGAGTTGTTCGTTGCTGGCTTCAGGGTTCTTTAGGTACCACTGGGCTCCGGCGGCCACTTCTTTTAGGTTGTGCGGCGGGATGTTGGTGGCCATACCAACGGCAATACCGATTGAGCCGTTGATCAGTAGGTTGGGGATGCGGCTTGGCAGGATGGTTGGTTCCTGGGTGCGGCCGTCGTAGTTGTCTTGGAAGTCGACGGTTTCTTCGTCGATGTCGCGGACCATCTCCATGGCGAGGTTGGCCATACGGCACTCGGTGTAACGGGGGGCGGCGGCTGGGTCGTTGCCCGGTGAGCCGAAGTTGCCCTGACCGCTGACCAGCGGATAGCGGAGGTTCCAGTCCTGCACGAGGCGAACCAGGGTGTCGTAAATGGCGGTATCGCCGTGCGGGTGGAACTGACCCATGACATCGCCAACCACGCGAGAACACTTGCTGAACTGCTTGTCTGGGCGATACCCGCCGTCGTACATTGCGTAAATCACGCGACGGTGAACAGGCTTGAGTCCGTCGCGCACATCTGGAAGTGCTCGACCGACGATAACGCTCATCGCGTAGTCGAGGTAGCTGCGTTGCATTTCGACCTGTAGGTCGACCTGTTCGATGTTGTCGTGTGTAGTGGTTACTTCTTCGTCTGCCATGATCTTCTCTTTAGATGTCTAGGAAGCGAACGTCTTTTGCATTTTGCTGAATAAAAGTACGACGTGCTTCTACGTCGTCACCCATCAGTGTGCTGAAGATTGCGTCAGCACGCGCTGCGTCATCGAGAGTTACCTGAAGCAAAGTGCGCTTCGCCGGATCCATGGTGGTGTCCCAAAGTTCGTCGTAGTCCATTTCACCAAGACCCTTGTAACGCTGAATTGCGTTTTCTTTTGGAATCTTTTTTCCGGCTGCTTGACCCTTTGCCAATTCGGCATCGCGTTCTTCGTCGCTAAAAACATATTGGTGCGGTGCATTTGACCACTTGATGCGGAACAACGGTGGTTGAGCAAGATAGACAAAACCGTGATCGATAAGTGGACGCATGTGACGGTACAAGAAAGTCAAAAGCAAGGTGCGAATGTGCTGTCCGTCGACATCGGCGTCTGCCATAAGTACGCATTTGTGATAGCGAGCTTTTTCGATATCGAATTCTTCACCGATGCCGGTTCCGAATGCGGTGATGAGTGCTTGCACTTCGGTGTTTGCCAACATTCGATCTAGGCGCGCACGTTCAACGTTAAGGATTTTGCCGCGAAGCGGAAGTATCGCTTGGGTTTCTGGATCGCGTCCGCGCATTGCGGAACCGCCTGCCGAATCACCCTCAACGATGTAGATTTCAGATTTCTTCGGGTCTCTGCTTGAGCAGTCGCGCAATTTGCCAGGCATGCCGCCAGACTCCAGCAATCCCTTGCGGCGAGTGGCCTCGCGGGCCTTGCGGGCAGCCTGACGAGCAGATGCCGCCTGGATTGCCTTGCGCACGATGTCTTTGGCGATGTTTGGGTGGCGCTCTAGCCAGTCACCCAGTTGTTCGTTCACAACTTTTTGCACGAAAGCTTTTACTTCGGTATTACCGAGTTTGGTTTTAGTCTGGCCTTCAAACTGCGGTTCAGAAATTTTCACCGAGATAACCGCGGTCAAACCTTCGCGGCAGTCGTCTCCGGTTAGGTTTTCGTCTTTTTCTTTGAGCAAGTTTGTTTGACGAGCGTATTTGTTGAGTAGTGAAGTCAGCGCCGCACGAAAACCTTCTTCGTGAGTTCCACCCTCGTGAGTGTTGATGGTATTTGCATAGGTGTGAACTGATTCGTTGTAACCGTTGGTCCACTGCATTGCAATTTCAACGCTTAGGTTTTTCTCTTTGGTTTCGGATTCAAAACCAATAATTTCCGGATTGACCACTTCGGTTTTCTTAGTTGAGTTCAGGTACTCCACGTAATCAGCTAAACCGCGTTCATAAAGATAGGTGTCTTCTTTACCGCTTCGCTCGTCGAAGAGTGAAATCTGTAAACCCTTATTCAAGAAACACATCTGCTGAAAACGCTGACGCAAAGTTTCGTAGTCGTATTCAACGGTTTCAAAAATGTCTGGGTTTGCTAGAAACTCGATTACCGTTCCGGTGGTGTCAGACTTTGGACCCTGCTTAACATCGCCGGTTGGTACACCCATTTTGAATTGCTGAGTCCAAAGGTGGCCATCACGCGCAACTACTGCGCGAAGCTCAGTTGAAAGAGCGTTAACTACCGAGGCGCCAACACCGTGTAGTCCGCCAGATACCGCGTATCCGCCGCCGCCGAATTTTCCACCGGCGTGCAGCACCGTGAGCACCACTTCTAGGGTGCTTCTACCCTCGGTTGGGTGGACGGCCACCGGAATACCTCGGCCGTTGTCGGCAACGCGGATCCAGCCCTCTTTTGTGATTGTGACGTCGATGGTGTCGCAGTATCCCGCGAGCGCCTCATCAACGCAGTTATCCACGATTTCGTAAACCAGGTGGTGAAGACCACGGGGACCAGTGGAGCCAATGTACATTCCGGGACGCTTGCGAACGGCCTCGAGGCCTTCCAAAACTTGGATATTTCCGGCGTCGTAGCTGTTATCGGGTGCGTTCATGTGGTGCTCCTTTTACTGGATTAGGCCCACTGAAATGCGCTCCCAGAGCGACTGATTTTCGGGGTTGCTAACCCTCAAATTCTACCTCGAAAAGCATCCAATTCTCGACAAATTACATGGTTGTAGTTCTCAGTGTTTATGCGGGTTGTAGCCCGATTGGGGGTGCCGTTTTGGAAGCAAAAAAGGACCCCATTTCTGGGGCCCTTTTGTGCTTCAACGGAGAATTAGAAGTGTTGCAATTTATCCAACAGTGATCGGGGCGATTAACTTCCCGTCGGTGCCAACTTCGCCGTTAACCGCGGTGCCAGAAAGCTTGACCAGTTGAAGGGTGAATTTTCCAGTGTGTAAGCCAGGGATAGTCACCGTCTGAGTGCCGGTACCGGTCAGGGTAATCGCGTGGCTGCGTGGCTTTGGAGCAGGCAGCGGGTTACCGTTTGCGTCCGTAGGAGGAGTAACTCCGGTTGGCAAGGTTGGGGCCGCCTCGGTAACTACCAGCATGTAGGTGCCATCGGTCGGTACGTTAACGGTCACGGTCTGGCTGGTCATCGTTCCCTTTGGGCCGTGGCCTTTACCGCCGTGACCTTTACCAAAGTTTGGGGCCGCGGTTGAAGTGGTGCTTCCAGAGTCGGTTGAACCTGTGTTTCCAGCTGCTAGAGCGGGTGCAGCCACTGCTACACCAGCGAGGGTCAAAACGGTTGCGCCGGCAATTGCCAGCTTGTTGCTGAGTTTCTTTTCCATTTGATGGATCCTTTCGTTGGGGACAGATTCAAAGTAAAGAAAGAGCCTGCGAAAATCCCTGTGAATCAGGGTTTACAGATGAACCTCCCAGCCAACTTGGAGGTTTGGGCATTTTGGCTTGAGGCTTCGGGGCGGGGTTTTCTCTGAGTTCACGGTTAAACTGGTTCGAAAGGCGGTGTTTGTTGGGTTTCTTAGAGAACTTTGAAAAGGGTCTGGAACGCATCGTCACGGGCGCCTTTTCTAAGACTTTCAAGAGCGAGCTTCAGCCAATTGAAATCGCTTCGGCCATTCGAGCCGAGATGGATGCCAAGGCCAGCATTGTTAGCCGCGATCGAATTTTGGCCCCGAATACTTTTCTGGTTCGTCTCTCGTCACCCGATTTCACAAGGATGCGCGCTCTCGGTAACGCCCTGGTTTCAGAACTAAGCGACCTAACCCAGAAACACGCACACAAGCAGGGTTTCCAGTTCGGAGCAGCTCTAGATATCAAACTGATTGAGGACGGCAGCCTACCTCTGGGTCAGGTTTCAGTTACCTCAACCACCGAAGAAATCGAAGTGACCTGGTCGCCAGCGATTGATCACAATGGCAAACGATTTTTACTGACCGGAGCGCGAACTTCGATTGGCCGCGATTCATCCGCCGATATTCAAATTGATGACTCCGGCATGAGTCGCAAACACTTTGAAATATTGTGGGATGGAACAAAAGCCGGAGTGCGCGACCTCGGCTCGACCAACGGCACTAAGTTGAACGGGAAGTCCATTTCGGAGAGTCCCCTGCAAAACGACGATGTAATTTCTGCTGGTCGAAGTGAATTTGTTTTCCGTGTAGTGGCAAGCAAGGTAAACAATGAGTGAGTTAGCGCTATTTATTGTTCGAATTGCATTTCTCGTTGTGCTCTGGACATTTATATTCACGATAATTTCTGTAATTCGTGCCGACTTATTTGGTCAAAAAGTTGTTTCACGAGTTGCCGAAGCTAATGCACCCCAAAGAGTTTCGCAACCGGTGATTCCATCGGCGCCAGCAAATTCACTCACCGAAGCCCTGATGAGTGAACCGAGCGGAATAAACGCCACCAAAGTTGTTGTTACTGATGGTCCTCGTCGTGGCACAGAGGTTCGCTTGGTTGGTCGTGAACTAACTATTGGACGAGCCGAAAATAGCGATTTGGTAATAGATGACGAATACGCATCAACTCAGCACGCGAAATTAGTTTTAATCAACAACGACTGGTTGATTCAAGACTTGAACTCAACCAATGGCACCTACATTGGTGAAAATCGAATTGGCACACCTGCAGTTGTTAAGGTGGGTCAACCAATTCGAATTGGTAAAACCATTTTTGAATTGCGAGCGTAACCGAACATGACCGTGCAAGCCTTTGCGGCCAGCAATATCGGCAAGGTTCGTAAGAGTAATCAAGACTCCGGCTATGCGGGATACAACTTCTTCTTTGTTGCCGATGGTATGGGCGGGCATGCCGGAGGTGACATCGCCTCGGCCATGGTTTCCCAAGCAGTGGCCGGTGCCGACCGGCATTACGAGACTCCTCAGCAGGCAATTCGCGAGATTGATTCGGCACTCGAGGCAGCCAATGAGAAACTCGCCAGGACTGTGGAAGATCACCAAGAGCTGCGAGGCATGGGCACCACTTTCTCAGGCCTAATGGTGGTGGATAACAAGATTGCACTTTCTCACATTGGTGATTCGCGCATCTACCGAGTTAGTGACGGCAAGTTAAGACAAATTTCTAAAGACCACACCTTTGTGCAACGACTGGTAGATACCGGTCGAATTACAGAAGAAGAGGCTCTGGTTCACCCGCGACGCAATGTATTGATGCGCGTTCTAGGGGATGTCGAAATTGAATTAGAAATCGATTCTGAGATTCACGACGCCAATCCTGGTGATCGTTGGCTTTTATGTAGCGATGGACTTTCTGGAGTTGTTCCAGAAGATGTCATATCGCAAATCGTGCTTAATAAGAATGTTGATGTTGAAGAAGCTGCCGAGTTGCTAGTCTACGAAGCTCTTGAGCATGGAGCACCTGACAACGTAACCGTTGTTATTGTCGACGTTCTTTCACCGAATGTTCAAACGGTTACTCCTGCAAAACCAAAGTTCGTCGGTTCTGCAGAGAACGATGTGGTGATTGCAGAGCACAAGGGTCGCCGTATAGTTGAAATCTTCAATCCTAGAATTCTTCGCGATCTTCTCACCCGTCAACCAGCCGACGCTGAATTTGCCGTTGAGTCCGAGGAGTTGCTTGACAAGATTCTCAACGAGACGCGTGCCAAAGTTCGTTGGCGCAAAATTCGAAGTGCAACTTTGGTTTTAATCTTGATTGCATTTGTGGTGATTCTTCTCAACTCCCTATACAACTACACGCAGACACGTTTCTACATAGGCGAGCAAAACGGCTATGTTGCAATTTTCAAAGGTATTCGCGAAGCTTTCGGACCGCTTCGTTTTAGCACGCTGTATGAACGCACCTCTACTCTTGTGTCAGATCTGAATCCTTATCAAAAGGAATTGGTTGAGCGCACAATCAGTGGCGATTCAATCAACGACATCCTCGCAAAATTAAAAACACTTCTGAATTTGGGAGGTGAGTAATTGAGCACTCAGACAGCTGCAATTGACATCTCAAAGATTGTTCGTGTGGTCCCCCGAAATCGAAACATCGAACTCATGCTCTTGCTGTTCGCCATGGGTATCAACGCCTTCGAACTGGCACAAATTCAGCTTTCAACCATCGAAATTCTCACCTGGGACCTGCTGCTCTATTGGGCTCCGTTAGCGGTGGCCAGCCTGCTGCTGCATTTGCTACTGCGCTTTAGGGCTCGTGAGGCGGATTCGCTGATTCTCCCTGCCGCCATGCTCCTAAACGGACTTGGAGTAGCCGAGATCTACCGCTTAGACCTAGCCACTTTAGCCTCGGGTGGCACTGAGCTTTTTGGTGTGAAACAGGTGATCTGGACGGTGGTGGCCATTCTCGCGGCTGCGGCCGTTATTTGGTTTATCCCGAGCCACCTGTTTCTGCGCCGTTACGTATACATTTCCATGGTCATCGGTTTGGCACTTCTAATCTCGCCGATGCTCCCCTTTATTGGAAAGACCATCAATGGCGCGCACCTGTGGATTTCGATTGGGGGGCTGACCTTCCAACCTGGTGAGCTAGCCAAAATCGCTCTGACCATTTTCTTCGCCGGCTACCTGGTAACTCGGCGTGATTCCCTAGCGGTGGTGGGTCCTAAATTCTTGGGCTTACAGCTTCCTCGTGCTCGCGAACTAGGCCCAATCCTCGCAATCTGGGCCGTAAGTCTTTTAGTACTAATTGGTGAGCGAGACCTGGGGACATCTCTGCTCTACTTTGGACTCTTTCTCGTGATGATTTACGTAGCCACCGGGCGCGCAATATACGTAATTGTTGGATTAGGCATGTTCTTCACCTCTGCATTTTTTGCATCGCGCTTTATGGATTACGTGTCTGGCCGATTCAACGCATGGCTAAATCCTTTTGACCCTGCAAACTACGATGCAGTCGGCGGTAGCTATCAATTAGTTCAAGGGATTTTTGGGCTGGCTCACGGAAGTGTGATTGGAACCGGGCTTGGTGGTGGAGTGCCTCAACTGGTTCCGCTTGCCGAAAGCGATTTTATTATTGCGTCTCTAGGTGAGGAATTAGGTCTAGCGGGAATTTTTGCAATTCTGGCAATTTATCTTTTGATCGTTGCCAGAGGTGCTCGCATTGCATTTAACCACAACGACGATTTCAGCAAGCTACTGGCCATTGGTTTGAGTTTTGTTATTGCACTACAAACTTTCATTGTTATTGGTGGAGTAACCCGCGTGGTTCCACTCACTGGATTGACAACGCCATTACTTGCAGCTGGTGGTTCGTCGTTGTTAGCAAACTGGATCATCATCGGACTACTTCTTCGCATATCCGACAGCGCAAAAGCTGGAGGTGCACGTTGAATCGCGAACTAAAACGCGTAGTGGCACTAATCATCGCTATGTTTGCCGCACTGCTGATTTCGTCTTCTACCATTCAAGTGCTTAGCGCAGATTCACTTGCTCAAGATCCTCGAAACGTACGTGCCGTTTACGACTCTTATAAAACCCAACGCGGTGCAATTTTGGTAGACGGCGAACCAATCGCGTATTCCGAGAGTTCTGATGACAATTTTCATTACACCCGGGTGTATTCGAGCTCGATGTATTCCGCGATTACCGGATTCTTCAGTTTCTACCAGGGGGCAACCGGTCTCGAATCCTCCATGAACAGCTACCTGACCGGCAAGAACTCAACTCAATTCTTTGAGCAAATCAACGCTCTGTTGAGCGGAAATCCGGTTACCGGAGCCTCGGTAGAGCTCACGATTGATCCCGTGGTGCAGAAAACGGCCTGGGATGCAATGGGCAAACTGAAGGGTGCCGTTGTCGCTATCGAACCGAGCACCGGAAACATTTTGGCCATGGTTTCAAAACCTGGTTTTGATGCCAACTTGCTTGCGGTGCACAACGGAACAAGCTCAGGTGAATCTTATGCGAGTCTACTGAACGATAAGAATTCCCCGCTGGTTAACAAAGCAATAAGCGGAACTCTTTACGCTCCTGGTTCAGTTTTCAAAATACTGGTGGCGGCTGCGGCTTTCGAATCTGGAAAGTGGACTCCTGAATCAACTCTTCCAAACCCAGTCAAATACAAATTGCCAGGTACCAACACTTACATTCAAAATTCAGGCGAAGGAAAATGTGGAGGTAAAAGCACGGTGACAATCGCCGATGCCTTAAAACTTTCGTGCAACATTCCTTTTGCTCAACTTGGTATTGCACTCGGACAAGATGCAATTCGCGCCCAAGCAGAGAAATTTGGTTTTGGCCAAGCAATCGAAACCCCGCTGCGCTCTACCGCAAGTACTTATCCAAAAAATATGGATGACGCCCAGGTGGCTTTGTCATCATTCGGTCAGTTTGATGTTCGAGTAACCCCATTACAAATTGCAATGATCAGCGCTTCAATTGCAAACGGTGGAAAGTTGATGAAACCGAATCTGATTGAAAATGTTCAATCGGCTAATCTGTCATCTCTATTTGCGCCAAAGCCTTCAGAATTTTCGACACCTGTTTCGCTAAGCACTGCAGACCAAGTCAAGAAAATGATGGTTGCGGCGGTGGCGAGCGGTGTTAGTTCGAATGGTTCAATCAAAGGTGTTTCGGTCGCCGGTAAAACTGGAACCGCACAAAACGGAAAGGGTGAGCCATACACACTATGGTTCACCGGCTTTGCCCCGGCCAATAACCCAAAGGTGGCGATTGCTGTTGTGATTGAAGACGGCGGAGGACTTGGCCAAGCAGGTCGAGGAAATACCCTGGCTGCTCCCGTGGCAGCCAAAGTTATGCAGGCGGTGTTGAACAGATGAAGCCTGAGGTAGGTCAACTTTACGGTGGCCGCTACAAACTGGTTAGCCGAATTGCCATTGGCGGCATGGGCGAGGTTTGGCAGGCGCATGACGAGGTGATTCTGAGGGATGTCGCCATCAAGATTTTGAAACCCGAGTACCTGGGCGATCCTGGGTTCATCGAGCGCTTCCGCACCGAAGCCCGTCATGCGGCCATGGTGACTCACGACGGAATCGCCAGTGTTTACGACTACGGCGAAGACGGCGGCAGCGCCTATCTGGTGATGGAATTGGTGCCTGGTGAGTCTCTAGCCAAGCTGCTTGAACGCGAAAAATCACTGACTAGCGACAAGGTGCTCGACATTGTTTCGCAAACCGCTAGGGCTCTGCACGAGGCCCATCTTGAGGGTCTTGTGCACCGCGATGTAAAACCGGGGAACCTACTGATTACCCCAAACGGTGAAGTGAAAATAACTGACTTTGGCATCGCGC
>JACCDN011035706.1_pt1 | contig 11017 bp, 9 predicted proteins | sample 7441691 | NCBI WGS metagenome assembly JACCDN01 (sample SAMN15323439, study PRJNA562643) | freshwater metagenome | isolation source: river surface water | place: USA:Blue River Watershed | collected 2017-08-16
CCAAGTGTAAATTTAACATCAGCTAGTTTTATATTAGATGGAGGTATATCTATTAAAAATACTACAAATTCGTCAAGTTTAACAAATGGAGGAAATGTATAGAAAGTTTTGCCTCCTGAATAGGCAATGCGGCCATAGTGACATTTCCCCATAGTAGAAATGAAACTATCCATACAAGAGAGAGGCAATGCCCCCTACGAACTTTACAAAAGTTTTTTTTCATACTTAGAATTTTTAGTTAACAATTATTTAAGCATGTACTTTTCACAGTACTTTTTATCTATCAGTTACCGGTCTGTAATAACTATTGTTTTTCCTTTCTTTCTCCACATAAACTTATTATCCACATCTAAATAAGAAAGAATTTCATCCAAAGTCAGATTCGTATCTATACTTCCTGAAAAATATTCAGTATACACTTTCCGAGACTGCACAAGTATCTGTACATCATATTTTTTCCCGATTGTTTTCAAAATATCAAATAACTTTTCATTAACAAATACCAGTCTTCCTGTAGTCCATGCTGCTTGAGATACCGCATCTATCTTTCTCATAGACAATACCTTATCATTTTTATTATAAACAGCTTGCTCATCAGGAGAAAGAAGAATATTCTTTTTAGCATCTGAAGTAGTGTAAACATTCACACTACCTTCCACAAGGCTCACTTTTATTTCCGCATCATCAGGATAAGAAGCCACATTAAATGTTGTACCTAATACTTTTATATTCAATTCCCCCGTATGAACAATAAAAGGCTTGAGCATATTTCTAGAAACTTTGAAATAAGCCTCACCTGAAAGAAAAACTTTCCGGTCAGTCCGCTGCTGCAAAGAAACATCATACTTTAAAACCGTCCCCCCATTCAGAAAAACAATGGTACTATCAGGCAATAATAATTTCGAACTGGCCCCCTGGGGAACCTCAATCTGACAATAAGAAGGAGTAAGAACTTCTGGACTAGGCGAATGATATAAATAAAAGAATGTTATACTACAACCAATCAGTAAAGTCCATATAGCAACGCTTCTCCAAACGCTTATTTTACGGAAAAAAGAATGTTTACGAGAAGAATAGAAATTCAATGTATCACACAATTGCTCAAAGTTTTGCTCTTTCCTGCGTGCAAACCAAGAAGAGGATGCCAATGCATAAGAACGGGCTATTTCACGATATTTTTCGCGACAAGCATTCTCTCTTTTCAGTAATATAGTTAGTTTCTGCATATCTTCAGACGAGATTTCGCCTTTCAGATAATCCAGCATTATTCGTTCAAATTCATCTATTTGGCTGTTCATTTTATATCTTTGGAATTATCTACTATAGATAATACACAAGCAACAGACAAAACATTTAAGCCAAAAACAGATTTTTTTCATTCTTTTTTTAGAAAAGAAAAAATAATAGAATCCCTACTCTAGATCCCACCTTTTCTCTTATTTTATCCATGGCATTTTTTACATGTACTCTGACTGTATTGACTGAAATATTATTTTTATCTGCAATCTCTTGAGGAGTCAGATTGGAATAAAGATATTGCTCAAAAATGAACCTGCATTTATCAGGCAAGGAAGACACTATATTTTGGACTGATTTTTCCAAATCAGCTAATTCCATTTCTTGCAAAGGCGAACACTCGGAAGCACAAAATTCTTCTTGATACTCAAGTAATGCTTCACGGTATTCATCTATAATTCTTTCACGACTGTGAAGCGAACGGAGGTAATTCAAACACCCGTTCTGAATAGCACGTATCAAATAAGCATGAATAGGAAAAGATAACTCACCACGCCTATACCATATTTTAGCAAAAGTTTCATTAACTATATCTTGCGCTTCCACAGGGTTAAAGATATAAGAATTAGCACAAGCACAGAGATAGACAAAATAGCTATTATATAAAACCTCAAAAGCTTTTTCTTCTCCTTTGTTTATTCTTTCAATCAAATCTTTATCTACTATACTTGCATCCATCTTTATTAAGACTATTAATATTGCAAATATAGCATTTCTTAAAAACATCATGCCAATAAAACTATTTCTTATTAAAAAACTCTAGTAATAATCAACTGAAAAAAGAAATAAGTTCCAGCTCATAATCTGAAGAATAATACCTAACTTTGTTTCCGACGAAAATCAAACCCTAAATAAAATGAACAAAAAGCTATTATTCTCCCTGTTACTGGCAGGAACAGCTTTCACCGGACATGCCGATGAGGCTAGGTTACTCCGTTTCCCCGCTACCAATGGCTCCGACATTGTCTTTTCTTACGCCGGAGATCTGTACAAAGCACCTTTGAATGGAGGAGAAGCACAAAAGCTGACTTCTCATATCGGTTATGAAATGTTCGCACGTTTTTCTCCGGATGGAAAATCAATTGCTTTCACCGGTCAATATGACGGTAACACTGAAGTATATCTGATTCCAACCGATGGAGGCGAACCCCAACGGCTTACCTATACAGCAACAAACAGCCGGGATGACTTAGGAGACCGAATGGGTCCCAATAACATTGTAATGACTTGGACACCTGATGGGAAAAACATAGTCTACCGCAATCGTATCAGTGACGGTTTCGATGGCAAGCTGTGGAGTATATCAAAAAACGGAGGACTGTGCGAAGTGATTCCATTACGCGAAGGAGGTTTTTGCAGCTATTCCCCCGATGGAAAAAAGCTGGCTTACAACCGGGTTATGCGAGAATTCCGTAATTGGAAATATTATCGCGGTGGCATGGCAGATGACATTTGGATTTATGATCCGGCTGCCAAGAAAGTAGAGAATATCACCAATAATATTGCACAAGATATTATCCCTATGTGGATAGGAGAGGAAATCTACTTTATTTCCGATCGGGATCGCACCATGAATATCTTTGTTTATAATATCCGGACCAAACAAACTGAAAAAGTAACCCACTATACGGATTATGATGTAAAATTCCCCAGCAGTAACGGACAAATAATTGTCTACGAACATGGAGGATACCTCTATAAACTGGATCCTAAAACGCGCAAATCAGAAAAAATCTCCATCACGCTGACTTCAGACAATATCTATGCCCGAAAAGAAATGAAACGGGTAGCAGATAACCTGACTGCCGCCAGTCTTTCACCGGATGGGCACCGCCTGGCAGTAACTGCCCGCGGAGAGGTATTCGATGTCCCTGCCGAAAAAGGGGTAACCCGTGATATCACCCGCACCCCGGGAGCCAATGAACGGGAAGGAGAATGGAGTCCGAACGGTAAACAAATAGCCTATATCAGTGACCGTACCGGTGAAACTGAAATCTGGCTGCAATCTGTCGAAGGGGGTGATCCCATCCAACTGACCCAAAACAATGATACTTATATCCGCCAACTGATGTGGAGCCCGGACAGCAAGAAAATACTTTATACCGACCGTAAAAACCGTATCGTAGAAGTTGATATTGCCTCAAAAGCGAAACGGACTGTCATGCAGAATCCGGAAGGAGAGTTCTATGAAGTAAACTATTCACCAGACAGCCAGTGGATTACCTATACTAAATCCGGAGCTAATAACATGAGTGTCATTTATGTATACCATCTGACTTCAGGTAAGGAATATCCGGTAACCGAAAAATGGTACAATTCTTCTTCACCTGTTTTCAGCACAGATGGAAAATACCTCATATTCAGTTCCGAAAGAGATTTTAATCCCATTTACAGCCAGACAGAGTGGAACCATGCCTATAATCGTATGGGAGGAGTCTATATGGCCATGCTCGCCAATGATACGCCATCACCTTTATTACCTTCGGATGAAATGGTCAGCATAGAACAACAGGCAACTGATGCTGTCAATAAAAAAACGGAAGCCACAAATAATGCAGTTAAAATTGATCCGGAAGGCTTGCCCGGAAGACTGATTAAACTGCCTTTACAAGCAGGTAACTACGATAATTTCTATTCAGACGGTAAAAAAGTGTGGTATGCCAGTGGTAGAAGTACCAAAGTATATGATTTGACCGAACAAAAAGAAGAAACCGTGGCCGAAGGAGCATATATGGATGTAGCTGCCAATCATAGGAAAGCATTGTTCTTTAAAGGAAATAATCTGTATATCTGTGATTTTCCATGCACTAAAGCCTCATTGGAAGAGAATATTAACTTAAGCGATATGGTTGCTCCCATTGATTACAGTCAAGAATGGGCTCAGATATTCGATGAAACATGGCGGGCTTTCCGTGACGGATTCTATCTGGAAAATATGCATGGAGCAGATTGGAAAGGAATTAAAGAAAAATATGCTGTATTAGTTCCCCATGCAAAAACCCGTCTGGACTTGAACTATATCATCGGTGAGATGATTGCCGAGCTGGCTTGCGGACACGCTTATGTGAGTCCGGGTGAAATAAAAGGTCCCGAACGTATTCCAATGGGATTACTGGGAGCTGAACTGAGTCGTGACAAGGGTGGCTTCTACCGTATTGACAAAATTCTACCGGGTGCAATTTACAGTCAGAAACTGCGTTCTCCCCTTACAGAACCGGGTATCGGAGTAAAAGAAGGAGATTATATCACAGCTATTGATGGCATTTCAACAGCTACTGTTGATAACATTTACAGTCTGCTGGCAGGCAAAGCCAATGTCTTGACTGAACTAAGCATAAACCGTACCGCATCAAGTAAAGGAGCACGTAAAGTAGTCATTAAACCATTAGACAATGAATACCCATTGTATCATTATAACTGGGTACAGAATAATATCAAAAAAGTGGAAGAAGCAACTAATGGCCGTGTAGGCTATGTCTACATTCCCGATATGGGACCGGACGGCCTGAATGAATTCGCCCGCTACTTCTATCCCCAACTCGATAAAGAAGCCTTGATTATTGATGACCGTGCCAATGGAGGTGGTAATGTATCTCCAATGATTATCGAACGTTTGCTTCGTGAACCCTATCGCCTGACCATGCGTCGTGGATCAACTAAAATCGGTACCATTCCTGATGCAACACTAGTGGGTCCGAAAGTATTGCTGATCAATAAATACTCGGCTTCAGACGGTGACTTGTTCCCATGGAGTTTCAAGGCAAATAAGATCGGTAAAGTTATCGGTACTCGTACATGGGGTGGCATTGTCGGTATCAGTGGTCCGTTACCTTATATGGATGGTACGGATGTGCGTGTTCCGTTCTTTACCAATTATGATGCAAAGACCGGTCAATGGATAGTAGAAAATCATGGAGTGGACCCTGATATTCTGATTGATAATGATCCGGTAAAAGAACAGTCAGGTGAAGACCAGCAGTTGAATAAAGCTATTGAAGTAATTCTACAAGAGCTGAAGGATCGCAAACCGTTACCTTCTGTTCCGGCTCCGAGAACTTATAAAGATTTGGGAGTGGAATAAAAAGCCCGTAAATTAAACATATAAATGATGCAGCCGAAAGAACTATAATCTTTCGGCTGCATCATTATAAATCTTCTAATCTTACCGCCTATATATCGTACAATTGCTATTTGTACAAATAAATATAATAATTTTTGGAGGTATATATATTATATATTCCTCCAAAAAGTGTCATCAAAAAGAAATCTATATACATAACAAGAAGTTTTTTATTTCTGTTCTTTCCATATATCTCCCCGACTTTCATTATCTTTGCAATCACTTAATAACAAAGATATTAAATAACAAAAAATAGATCATGGAATACAATTTCAGAGAGATTGAAAAGAAATGGCAGCAAAGATGGGCAGAGAACCATACCTATCAAGTGACTGAAGACGAAAGCAAAAAGAAATTCTACGTATTGAATATGTTCCCTTATCCGTCGGGAGCCGGATTGCACGTAGGACATCCGTTGGGATACATAGCCAGTGATATTTACGCCCGTTACAAACGCTTGCAAGGTTTCAACGTGCTGAATCCGATGGGATATGATGCATATGGACTTCCTGCAGAACAATACGCTATACAAACCGGACAACACCCTGCCATCACCACTGTGAACAATATCAACCGCTATCGTGAACAGTTGGACAAAATCGGCTTCTCTTTTGATTGGAACCGTGAAGTACGTACTTGTGAACCAGGATATTACCATTGGACTCAGTGGGCTTTCCAACAAATGTTCAACAGCTATTATTGTAACGATACACAGCAGGCACGCCCCATCAGCGAACTAACGGAAGCATTTGCCCGATACGGCAACGAAGGACTGAATGCGGCTTGCAGCGAAGAACTCAGCTTTACAGCCGAAGAATGGAATGCCAAAAGCGAAAAAGAACAACAGGAAATCCTGATGAACTACCGCATTGCCTATTTGGGAGAAACCATGGTGAACTGGTGCCCGCAACTAGGAACTGTTCTTGCCAATGACGAAGTGGTGGATGGCGTTTCGGAACGCGGCGGTTTCCCCGTCGTTCAGAAAAAAATGCGCCAATGGTGTTTACGCGTATCGGCTTACGCACAACGGCTGCTGGACGGACTGGACACTGTGGACTGGACTGATTCACTGAAAGAAACACAGCGTAACTGGATTGGACGCTCGGAAGGTACGGAAGTACAATTCAAAGTGAAAGACAGTGATATTGAATTCACTATCTTTACTACCCGTGCAGATACCATGTTCGGTGTAACCTTCATGGTACTGGCGCCCGAAAGCGAACTGGTTCCCCAACTTACTACTGAAGCACAGAAAGCCGAAGTGGAAGCCTATCTGGACCGCACCAAGAAACGTACGGAACGTGAACGTATCGCCGACCGCCGCGTAACCGGTGTATTCAGTGGCTCATACGCCATCAATCCGTTTACCGGCGAGGCTGTTCCCGTATGGATCAGTGATTACGTATTGGCAGGTTATGGAACAGGCGCCATCATGGCGGTTCCTGCTCACGACAGCCGTGACTACGCTTTTGCAAAACATTTCAATCTGCCTATCGTTCCGTTGGTAGAAGGTTGTGATGTAAGTGAAGAAAGTTTCGATGCCAAAGAAGGTATTGTTTGCAACTCACCCCGCAAGGATGTCACTCCTTATTGTGACCTTTCTTTAAACGGACTGACCATCAAAGAAGCTATCGCAGCTACCAAAGAATATGTGAAAACCCACAATTTGGGACGCGTGAAAGTGAATTATCGTCTTCGTGACGCCATCTTCTCACGCCAGCGCTATTGGGGTGAACCGTTCCCTGTATATTACAAAAACGGTATGCCTTATATGATTGACTCATCTAAATTGCCGCTTGAACTTCCCGAAGTAGCTAAGTTCCTGCCAACCGAAACAGGCGAACCTCCATTGGGACATGCCACCAAGTGGGCTTGGGATGTAGAAAAAGGTGAAGTCGTGGAAAACAACTTGATTGACAACGTCACTATATTCCCGCTTGAACTGAATACCATGCCGGGCTTCGCAGGTTCATCCGCATACTATCTGCGCTATATGGACCCACACAACGCACAAGCACTAGTATCAGAAAAGGCAGATCATTACTGGCAAAATGTAGATCTCTATGTAGGCGGTACCGAACATGCTACGGGTCACTTGATTTATTCTCGTTTCTGGAACAAGTTCCTGCATGATCTGGGCGTAAGTATCAAGGAAGAACCATTCCAAAAATTAGTAAACCAAGGAATGATTCAGGGACGAAGCAATTTTGTATATCGTATCAAAGATACCAATACATTTGTGTCACTGAACCTGAAAGACCAGTACGAAACCACTCCATTGCATGTGGATGTGAATATTGTATCCAACGATATTCTGGATGTAGAAGCTTTCAAAGCATGGCGTCCTGAGTATAACGATGCTGAGTTTATCCTGGAAGATGGAAAATATATCTGCGGATGGGCGGTAGAGAAGATGAGTAAATCCATGTACAACGTAGTCAATCCGGATATGATTGTCGAAAAATACGGTGCCGATACGCTGCGTATGTACGAAATGTTCCTCGGTCCGGTAGAACAGTCCAAACCTTGGGATACCAATGGTATTGACGGTGTTCACCGTTTCTTGAAGAAACTGTGGAATCTGTTCTATAGCCGCACAGACGAATTCTTGCCTGTAGAGGGTGAACCGACTAAAGAAGAGTTGAAAGCAATTCATAAGCTGATTAAAAAGGTAACCGGAGATATTGAAACTTTCTCTTACAACACTTCTATCAGTGCATTCATGATTTGTGTAAACGAACTTACTTCATTGAAATGTCGCAATAAAGAGGTATTGAGCAATCTCATCATCCTGTTAGCTCCGTTCGCTCCACATTATGCAGAAGAACTTTGGGAAGCTTTGGGAAATACCACCAGCGTATGCGATGCACAATGGCCTGCATTCAATGAAGATTACCTGAAAGAAGACACTGTAAAATACACTATCTCTTTCAATGGCAAAGCACGTTTCACCATGGATTTCGCCGCTGATGCTGATAACAATACCATTCAGACAACAGTTATGGCAGATGAACAAGCCCAGAAATGGATTGAAGGCAAAACCCCGAAAAAGGTAATCATCGTTCCCAAAAAAATTGTAAACATCGTATTATAATCGATACTATCCTTGAGGTGTGTCAAAAGCAGTAACTTTTGACACACCTTTCTACTTACATTAAAAACAATCCTCATTACCATGGACCAAATATTAAAAATCAAACTAGGCAGAGAGGTAAAAGACTATTTATCCATTACCTTCGGACTGATTTGCTATGCACTGGGATGGGCGGCTTTCTTACTGCCTTATCAAATAACTACAGGCGGAGTAACCGGTATTTCAGCCATTATATATTATGTTACAGGCATTGAAATCCAGGTTTCTTATTTTATTATCAACGCTGTTTTTTTAGGTTTCGCATTAAAGATACTAGGACCTAAATTCAGCCTTAAAACCATTTATGCCATCTTTATGCTAACATTCCTATTATGGCTCTTTCAAGCATTATTGAAGAACCCGAATGGTACACTGCCGCAATTGTTAGGACCGGGACAAGAATTCATGGCTTGTGTAGTAGGTGCCGGCTTGCTGGGATTTGGTATCGGCATTGTTTTCTGCAATAATGGAAGTACCGGCGGAACGGATATCATTGCCTGGATTATCAATAAATATAAAGATGTAACCCTTGGCCGCATGATGATGTATTGTGATATTGTCATCATATCCTCCTGTTATTTCATATTCCATGACTGGAAACGGGTGTTGTTTGGTTTCTGCGTATTGTTTATTATGAGCATTGTGATTGATTATGTTATAAACAGTTCACGCCAATCCGTACAGTTCCTTATTTTCTCGCGTAAACATGATGAAATAGCCGAAGGAATCACCAAACAAATAGATCGTGGAGTTACCTTATTGGATGGTACAGGATGGTATAGCAAACAAGGAATCAAGGTCGTAGTGGTACTGGCAAAGAAAAGCCAGTCACTGGATATATTCCGATTGGTGAAAGATATTGATCCCAATGCATTTATATCACAAAGTAATGTGGTAGGAGTGTATGGCGAAGGATTCGACAAACTAAAAATAAAGTAACTAAAAAATAATCTCTTCCATTGCTTCACTGTTTCTGCATTGAAAAACAGAACGATGAAGCAATGATAAGATTACTACATATCGGTTAATCTATTTTCTCAAATTTCTATTTTATACAATATATGTCTGCATAACCAATGCCCTTGTTCCACCAAAGGATGATCGAACTCTTTTTCAAAATGCATTCCTATTTTCTGCATGACCCGTTCAGAGCGTTTATTGGGTATGGCAGTGAACGAATATACCGTTTTAAAAGGTAAATTATCACTCGCATAATCCAGACAGGCAGAAGCGGCTTCTGTGGCATATCCCTTTCCCCATGCATCCCGGCACAACCGCCAGCCTATTTCCACTCCGGGAGTAAAATCCGACTCGAAAGCAATATTATGAAAACCCACATAGCCTAGAAAATTCTGAGTTTCTTTACATTCTACAGCATACAAACCATAACCATATTCTTCAAATTCTTTCCGGATACGACAATAAAAAGCCATCGTCTCTTCCTCTGTCAAAGTAGTGAGAAAGAATTCCATTACTTCTTTATCACTGTTCATACGGACAAACGGAAGAATATCTTCTTCCTCCCAGTCCCGTAACAACAAATGAGGAGTTTCTATATATACCATACTATCAAGTATCAAATGATACCAACAAAAATAATCAAAAATTGAAAATACACATAGCAAACAAATTACTATTTACCTTTTCACCTATATTATTCTGTCAGGAATTATCTTACTTTGGTTCATTCTCAGTATCTTTGCATTCAATTAATATGATATAAAATGAAAAAGAAATTAGTATTTGCTACAAACAATGCTCATAAACTGGATGAAATATCCTCCATTCTAGGAGAAAAAGTTGAATTATTGAGTTTGAAAGATATCCATTGCCATGTTGATATCCCCGAAACTGCTGATACGTTGGAAGGCAATGCGATGCTGAAAGCGGAGTATATTTATAAAAACTACGGTTTAGACTGTTTTGCCGACGATACAGGCCTGGAAGTGGAAGCTTTGAATGGTGCTCCGGGTGTTTATTCCGCCCGTTATGCCGGAGGCGAAGGACACAATGCGGAAGCCAATATGCAAAAATTATTGCAGAATATGCAGGGAGTGCAAAATAGAAAAGCACAATTCCGCACAGCTATCTGCCTGATTCTGGATGGAAAGAAGCATTTGTTCGAAGGAATTGTAAAAGGTGAGATTATCAAAGAAAAACGAGGTTCGTCAGGTTTCGGATACGACCCTATCTTTGTGCCCGAAGGATATACTAAAACTTTTGCCGAACTAGGCAATGAGACGAAAAACAAAATCAGTCACCGTGCACTGGCCGTAGAGAAACTTTGCCGGTTTCTGAAGGCGTAACTATATAAATTAGTTATATCATTTGTTTACCTCTATTGAGCCTCATAAAAACAAGTATTCTGTTTTCCTTTGAAAACAATTTTGACGGAATAATGATTTCCATGAGAACCATTATTCCGTCAAAACAAATCTTTAATGAAACAGAAATGTCACTCCTATTCC